>Ga0247729_10000614_pt1 | contig 14465 bp, 16 predicted proteins | sample UWRJL133311R2_FD_180958 | JGI IMG/M metagenome (GOLD analysis project Ga0247729, IMG submission 180958) | Plant litter microbial communities from Arlington Agricultural Research Station in Wisconsin, United States - UWRJ-L133-311R-2 | ecosystem: Environmental > Terrestrial > Plant litter >... | reverse complement strand
CGAACGGAGCGCCTCGAAACCATCGCCAGCGGCGCGGTCATCCGCAGCGAGCTGGTGCGCCGTGGCTACACGGTGCGCACAAGCAACGACATCGTTGAGCTCGCCCACCAGGGGGACTCGGAGGTGCTGCGTCTTCTCCAGGAGACCGGCACTGCCATCGGGCAGAGCCTCGCCCACGTGGTGGGGTTGCTCAACCCGCAGGCCGTAGTGATCGGTGGCAACCTCGCCCAGGCCGGCGAGCCCTTCCTGGGGGCGATCCGTGAGGCGATCTTCGCTGGTGCACGCGACTTCGCGCTGCGAGGGCTTGTAGTCGAACCATCGCGACTCGGTGCCACGGCGGGTGTGACCGGGGCATCCCTCATCGCGCAGGACGCCCTCTTCGAGGCCGATCGGATCAGCAGGCTTACCCGCGGGGGTGCCACCGGGGTCACCCTGCGTACCCGTGCGCCCGAGTCACGGTGACGTTTTCGGAACATTGAGTTCTTCATCGAAAAAGACTTTGGTGCACTTGTAGACAAAAGATCGCCTAGGCTAATACAGTCATCCCATCGCCTCCACCGGCTGTGGGTGACTCGAATCCAACCTAGGGAGTTCATCCGTGGCACTGAACCTGTCCGAAGCGCTGTCATCTATCGCGACCCAGGCGGACGCCACTGACTGGCGAGCAGCCATCCGTCTCGCGGGCGACGGCCTCGTCGCCGGAGGGGCAACCACCGACGTCTACACCGAAGAAATGATTGCGGCCGTTGAGAAGCACGGCCCCTACATCGTGATCGCGCCGGGCATTGCGCTGGCGCACTCCCGGCCGTCGCCCGCCGTTCTTGCCGGCGGCCTCAGCTGGGTCAGCCTTGCCACCCCCGTCGAGTTCGGCAACGCCGCGAACGACCCCGTGTCGCTGGTGATCGGCCTCGCCGCGGTCGACCACGATGCCCACCTGCAGGTGATGAGCGCGCTCGCCGGAGTGCTCTCCGACAGCTCCGCCATGGAGCGCCTGGGTGCGGCTACCACCCCCGACGAGGTTCGTGCTGTGCTCGGCGATCTCGCCGCTGCCGCATAACTCGCCACCCGGCATCCACCCCCGCTTTTATCTTTTCTCTCTCGCTTACACCCAATCGAAAGGCACCCCATGAAGATCGTCGCCGTCTGTGGAATGGGCATTGGAACGTCAGTGCTGCTCAAAATGAACGCTGAGAAGGTTCTCGCCAAGCTCGGAATCGATGCAGAAGTCGAAGCCGCCGACATGGGCGTCGCCCGTGGTGCCGCCCAGACCGCCGAAATCGTGCTGACGTCGGAGGAGCTCGCGGAAGAACTCGGCGACGTTCCCGCCGAGGTCATCATCATCAACAACTTCTTTGATCTCGACGAGATCACCGAAAAGCTCACCGCAGCGGTCGAGTAACCCTTCCCCTTCCCCCTCTTTCACTCACAGAAATAAGGAGCACCCACAATGGAGTGGCTCGTCGTTGTACTCAATTTCATTGGGCAGCAAATTCTCAATGTGCCCGCCTACCTGATCGGCATCATCACGGCCGTCGGTCTTATCGCGCTCAAGCGCAACGCCGGGCAGGTGGTTGGTGGTGCGCTGAAGGCGGCCCTCGGCTTCCTGATCCTCGGTGCCGGCGCCACCGTGGTGACCGGTTCACTCGACCCGCTCGGCGCGCTGATCCTCGCAGTGACGGGCGCCCAGGGTGTAATCCCCACCAATGAGGTCATCACCGCCATCGCGCAGGAGCAGTTCGGTGCGCAGAGCGCCTACGTGCTCACGCTCGGGTTCCTGGTGATGCTCGCGCTGGCTCGCTTCACCCCGCTGAAGTATGTCTTCCTCACCGGGCACCACATGGTCTTTATGGCCACCATGCTCACCGTGGTGCTGTCCGTTGGGTTCGGCGACGGCCTCAGCTGGCTCGTAGTGATCATCGGCGCGCTGCTGCTCGGCGTGATTATGGTGGTGATGCCCGCGTTTGTGCACCCGTGGACCAAAAAGATCACGGGCAACGACACCATTGCGATCGGCCACTTCGGTACCCTCGGCTACATCGCCGCGGGTGCGACCGGCCAGGTTGTCGGACGCAACAGCAAGTCGACCGAAGACATCAAGTTCCCGCAGGGGCTCAAGTTCCTCCGTGACTCGATGGTCGCCACCTCGCTGTCGATGGTTCTGATCTACATGGTCTTCGCCATCTGGGGGCTCATCGCCCTGCCGCTCGACGAGGCACTCGCCATCTTCGGATCCGCGGACGCGGGCGCATTTATTATGGCCGGGTTCGGTCAGGCCCTTCAGTTCGGTGTGGGTGTTGCCGTGATCCTCTACGGTGTCCGCACCGTCCTCGGCGAGCTTGTGCCCGCCTTCCAGGGCATCGCCGAGAAGGTTGTGCCCGGAGCGCGCCCCGCCCTCGATATTCCGATTGTGTTCCCCTTCGGAGCCAACGCGGTGCTTATCGGATTCCTCAGCTCCTTCGCCGGTGGACTTATCGCGCTCGGTGTTCTCGCCGTCTGGCTCAACCCGGTCTTTGGCCTTGCGCTGATCCTGCCCGGAATGGTGCCTCACTTCTTCACGGGTGGTGGAGCCGGTGTCTACGGCAACGCGACCGGTGGACGACTGGGCGCGGCGATCGGTGGATTCGTCAACGGAATCATCATCACGATTCTGCCCGCGATCCTGCTGCTGGTGCTCGGCGACTTCGGCTTCGCCAACAGCACGTTCGGTGACGCCGACTTCGGCTGGTTCGGAACCCTCGTCGGCGTCAGTGTCGGCGGCGGTGCCCCGATCGGAGTGGTACTTGCCATCCTGATCGCCGTGGTGCTTGTCACCGGCGCGATCATCTACCAGATCCGCGTTGTGGATAAGGGATGGGTGCCCGGAGCCAAGCGCGATGTGTGGATCGCCGAGGAGAGGGCGGCCGAAAAGGCGATTGTGGATGCCGAGAAGGCGCGACGTGCCGAGGAGAAGGCCGCAGAGAAGGCCGCAGCGGGCAGCGCAAGCTAGCCACACGGTTTATCTGTACTGCCACGAGGGCGGCTCCGCACTGCGGAGTCGCCCTTTGTGTATGCCGGCCAGCCCGGTGGCGGGACGCCATGGTGTGTGACCGTGTTCTGTGGAGACGGGAGCGCACACGAACCGTCCTCGGATAACTCTCGGGCTGGTCTTTGGGTGCTCATAGGAATGGGGTGTGTTCTGTACTCAGTTGCACCGCCACACACCCGTTCAGGAGAATCCGATGGACCAGAATAACGACAACACCACACCCGAGGGCACCGCCGCCGAGCCCACCGGAAAAGAACTGAACGTCGCGTCGGCACCCAACGCACCCGCCGTGGCCAGCGCCCAGCCTCAGCCCGAAGCGCACACCCTCCAGAAGGTGTTCTACCAGCAGGCGCAGGAGCCTCCCCGTCAGGACAGCGGTTCGTTCGCTGCGGCGGCCGAACCGGTCAAGCCGCACTCGACCTTCCGTGCGAGCACGGTCGGAATCCTCGTGGGCGGTGTCACCGCCTTCGCCGTGATCGTCGGTGGCAGCGGATTCGCCCTGGGTGCCTCGTTCGCCGGATCCGACGCCAGCACCTCGAGCGCCGTCACTGCGACGCCGCAGACCTACACGCAGCCAAACACCAACGACTTCCTGCCGACCTCGCCGTTCGGCGGCCAGAGCGGCTCCGGCAGCACCGGAGGCTCCGACAGCTCGAGCGGACTGGGCGGCTCAGCGACGTCGCCGTCCACCGGCACCACAGACACGTCCACGGCCGCCACCGCAGCCACGGACGAGCAGACAGAGGGCGTGGTGACCATCGTCTCCACCCTGTACTACAGCGAGACCACCCAGGCCGCGGGCACCGGTGTGATCCTCACCTCCGACGGACAGATCCTCACCAACAACCACGTGATCGACGGGGCAACGAGCATCGAGGTCACCGTCGAGTCCACCGGCAAGACCTACGACGCCACCGTAGTAGGCACCGACTCCACCAACGACATCGCTCTGCTCCAGCTCGATGACGCATCCGGTCTTGATGTGTCCACCACGAACGACGGCACCCTTGCCGTCGGCGATGAGGCCACCTCCATCGGCAACGCCGAGGGCACGGGCGACCTCGTCGCTGCGGCTGGCAGCATCACGGCCCTCAATGAGGCGATCACGGTCGGCAATGAGTACACGGGAGCATCCGAAAGCCTCAGCGGACTCATCGAGGTCGACGCTGACGTTGTCTCCGGCGACTCGGGTGGCCCTCTGGTCGACGACAACGGTGATGTCATTGGCATCGTGACCGCCGCATCATCCGGATCCACCGACATCTCGGGATACGCGATCCCCATCGAAACCGCACTCTCGATCGTTGACCAGATCAACTCCGGCGATGAGACCGACACGGTATCCATCGGCGCCCCTGCGTTCCTCGGGGTGCAGATTGCCACCACCCAGACCGCGAACGGTGTAGTTGTCGGCGGAGTCATCGCCGACACACCCGCCGCCACCGCGGGCATCGTCGCGGGGGACACCATCACGGCTGTCGACGGAACCGCCGTTGCCACGTCGGACGCCCTGAGCGCGCTCATCGCCACCTACGAGCCCGGCACCAACGTCACGGTGACCTACACCACGGCTGCGGGAGTATCGCAGCAGGTTGAGGTCACGCTGATGGAGGGGCCGGCGGCCTAAGCCCCGCCGACCGAAGGCTCCGCAGCTCTGAAGCCCCGCACTCCGTTCGTCGGGTGCGGGGCTTCTTTATGACCTCCGCAGGTGCTGTGTTGGCACCGTTGGATCTCGCAGCACCCGCACGATTTTGGGAAAAGGGCCCAAAGGCCCTGTCTCGCCGTGCCGTCTCGGCGTACTTTCTAACCAACAACTTCATATGCTGCATCCGGGCGCCGGACCTCATTCTCGAGATGACGGACGCGCGCGGGTGGAGGACACTCGGCGGGCTGTTGCGGCTGACCGGGTGCCTATCCGGTGGCGTCGTATCCGGTTGTGCGGGGGTGTCCGCGCAACGTCAAGGCGGGTGCGGCGCCACCCATTTTTTTGTCCGGTCCGATGTGGCCGTTCGGGCAGGGCATCCCTCTGCTAGACTTTCAAGGTTGCCGTCCAACGGCCGCGGATAAAGAGAGCTCGTTCACTAGAACAGGGCACCGCGCAATGAGAAGAAAGGGGATCCCATCTATGGCACTCGAAGCTACCGTCAAGAAGGCGATCATCGACGAATACGCTACCCATCCTGGCGACACCGGATCTCCCGAGGTCCAGATCGCCATGATGACGCAGCGCATCAAGGATCTGACCGAGCACCTCAAAGAGCACAAGCATGACCACCACTCGCGTCGTGGCCTGCTTCTGCTGGTTGGACAGCGTCGCCGTCTTCTTGGCTACCTGTCGAACGTCGACATCACTCGCTACCGCACCCTTCTTGGGCGCCTTGGCCTGCGTCGCTAGTTCGCAGCAGCTGTTTATTTCGTAAGGAATAACACCGAACCGCCACCCCTCGGGGTGGCGGTTCGTCGTTAACGGGGTGCACAGCTCATTGCCCGCACCACTCTTCATTAGGGTGGGAGCAACCGTAACGAAGGATCGACCAGTGAGAAATATTTTCCGCCCCGGCTCAGCGTCGAGCGTTCATCCCAAAAATGATTCGGGAAGCGGTGATTGGAAGGACTACGGGTACGACCTGATCCCCGCCAATCGCAACACCACTATCCAATTGGCGGAGAGCAACGACCACCAGGACGAGTTGGCGACACTCCTCGACGTTGAGGAGTTGCAGGCCTTTGTGGCACGACGCACCATTGAAGAGGAGCGCGTCGACGCCCCGCTTCCGATCCGGTTTTTTGTAGACAGCCGAATGACCGGCGTGGTTGGCCTGGTTCCGCGGGGGCTCGAGCCGGTCGTTTTTGAAGCGGTGTCCCGTCTCGAAGCAGCCGGGCGTTCCACCCGTATTCCCGCCAAGGTCGTCAAAACCCGTCACGGGCTGCGGGTCACTCTGCTTATGGGCAAAACGCGCTGATTCTCGCACGCGCACGCCCGATGTGCGCGCCCGCGTCTTGGGGCTTGCGTGACCCCGTCGGTGCACGCGTATCGTCGGGGCATGAGTGACGACACCACACCTGACACCCCGTCCGACGGCACCTACACGGCGACCCTGATCGGCAGCACCGGCACCGAAACGGTCGAACTCGAGTTCATCAGTGGGTTGCCGCAGAAGAGTTTTGTGCGGCCGACCCCCGGCGAGACGGGCGACGACACCGCAGAAGTGGTGTGGGAACTGGTGCCGGATGCCGAGGGGTATGAGTACCGCGAAGCGGGTATACCCGGCGCCGACTACTCGTAGTCCGCATGAGGGGTGAAAGACTGGCCCCATGAACAGAGTGAGCCTCGGCACGATCCTGACCGTTATCGTCGCTGTGGTGATTGCCTGGTTCCTGGTGAACTTTGTGCTCAGCGCCGTCTTTTTCCTGGTGAAGCTCCTCGTTGTGCTTGTGGTCGCCGCGGTGGTCTACGTGGTGATCCGGATATTGCTGTCTCGGGGAAGTCGCACAAGCGAGTAGTTCGAATTACTCCGGAGGCCGGCGAACGGCTCAAGGCCACGGGGTCTTGCCGAGTTACGCGACGCGGGACTGTGCTGCGGTCGACAGCGCGCGAGTGCTGATCGCAAACGAGCGCAGATCCACCGTGGTGACGGACTCGTTATCGAGCTCGGTCCAGCCGTCGCGGTCGATTCCCGTCGACGAGAAGGCCACCGCGCCATCGAGGTGTCGTCGGTAGCTCAGGCGGTAATAGTCGTCCCCGTGTCCGGGCGGAAGCTCGGTTCCGCGCCCCAGGGCAACAAACTCGTCGCGCGGCGTGAGGGAACGTGAACTCGCGTGCACGGCCACGTACTCGGTGTCGGACATCACCAACGCGTTGAGGCTGGCCAGCGGGTACAGCTCACGCAGCCACACCACCGTGTTGTAGACGGCATCGGAGAGCGAGAGCCCTTCGCGAACGCCGTCACGGATGGCCGCGAGGTAGAGCTCGCTGTCGGTGTCGCCCGTCACTCCGGCGAGTGCCTCGGGCGAGAGGCCCTGTCGCAGTGGGCCGGTGGGGGAGATGCTGCCGTTGTGCGCAAACGAGATCTCGTCGGCGACGAAGGGGTGGCTGTTCTCTTTTCGGACCGGGATGCCCGGTGTTGCCAAGCGGAGGTGCACAACCTGCGCCCGGCTGGCGTGGTCGCCCAGTGAGGTAGCCAGTCGCTCGTCGTTGGTCCCGGCATAGGCACTGGTGTGGGAGTCGACCGAGCCAGTCGGAGTGAGCCAGGACGCGCCCCATCCGTCTGCGTGCAGACGCGAGAGGTCTTGGAACGCAGCGCACTGTGCACCGCCCACCAGCTCAGAGAGCGTGGTCGGAGTGGGGGACACAAAGCCGATCAGTCGACACATACACCCTCCCTCGATCCGCGGGAGGCGTTCCCACCCGAGACAAGGAACCTACCAGCGGCACATCTGTGCCGACCAATGCGCGCTACGCCGTGTTACGGCCACGGTGGTGAGAGCCTCTTCCCTTCGACGCCTGTTGCTTTCGGCCGTGGTCCTCTCGGTCCTCCTGCGGTTCTCCGCACCATCCTGTTCGAGTGCATCCGTAGGTGTGTGCGCCGGGGAACTACTAGGAAATGGAGGACGGATCCTGCTGTTCTCCAACCAAGGAGGAAACGTGCGTAAAACACTGATCGTCGGCGCAGCCGTCGGCGTTATTGCTGCTGTGGGGCTCGCTGCGCCCGCATCGGCAGATACGGACACTGAAACAACGGAAGCGACCACCGCAACGGTCTACTTGTTCCATGGCATCCCTGACACCCCCGTCGACGTGTATGCGGACGGCGAGGTCGTCGCGGATGACTTCCAGCCGGGAGATTTCTCAGATGCTCTCGACCTGGAGGCCGGAACATACTCGGTCGCCGTCACCGCAGATGACGCCGAGGACGACAGCGAGCCGCTTATTGGACCGTTTGATGTCACCGTTGAGGCGGGCGAAAGCTACACGGGTGTGGCTCACCTCACCGAAGACGGAGAGGCGACAGTGTCGGTCTACGTCAACGACCTCAGCGAGTACGGTGATGGCGAAGGGCGACTGGCTGTTCGGCACGTCGCCGCAGCGCCCGCAGTCGACGTGCTTGTTGACGATGAGGTTGTTGTCGAGGATCTCACCAACCCGAACGAGGCCAGCTACGGTCTCGAAGCCGGTACCGTCTCTGCCGCTGTCGCACTGGCTGGCGAGACCGACCCGGTAATCGGGCCGGCCGACGTCGAGGTGCTCGAGGGCGAGACGACCATCGTCTACGCCTGGGGCAGCGCCGAGGACGACAACCTGGCGCTCGCTGTTCAGACACTCGCGCCGGCATCGGAAGATGACGACAACGGCGATGACGGTGACGGCTGGGATCACGGCGACCACGGTGACCACGGTGACAAGTGGAACAAGGATCACAAAGACAAGGACCACAAGTGGGACAAAGACCACAAGTGGGACGGCCACAAGGACGGACGCCACTAATAGCGTTCTCTGACCGGTCATAGTAATTCCCGCTGAAGGGCCGACGAACGATCCGCCACGGCGATCGCGTCGGCCCTTCAGTGCGTTTGGCCCGTAGCAAGGGTGGCCATCAGCAGTAGTGCGAGCAGTCGCGGTGTTGTGCGGCGCTCGGCGGGTTTTCGGCGGGGAACCGGGCAAGGAGGCCTCGCATGAGTGTGACGAGCGTGCCTACGATGGCAACGCCCGCGAGGGAACAGTGGTTCTTCGCGACGCACCCGACGTACGCGACGCACCGAAAGCTCCCACCCGTGGCCGAGAATTTCGCTGATGATGACGACATTGCGGTCGCTTTTGTCTCGGGCGACGAACGCGCGCTCGCCGAGGTCTACACACGCTGGGCCGCCGTGGTCTACACAACGGCTTTCCGGTCGCTGGGAAATGTTCCCGACGCGGAGGATGTGACCCAGGCGGCGTTTGTCGCGGCCTGGATGGGTCGGGAGAGTTTCGATGCACGGCGAGCTCGCCTGTCGACCTGGATCATCGGCATCACCAAAAAGAAGATCGCCGACGTCCACCGCTCGCGAGCGCGTCTTCGCCGGGTGCACGACGAGCTTGTTGCCGTCTCACCCACCGTCACCCCCGATGAGAGCGGAATCGATCTCGCCGACAAATTGCTCATCGCTGACGAACTCGCACGGCTGGAACCGGTCGCGCAGAGAGTTGTGCGACTGGCGTTTTATGACGATCTCACCCATGCCGAGATCGCGTCGCGGTTGGGCATCCCGCTTGGAACCGTCAAGAGTCACATTCGTCGGAGCCTCGACCGGTTGCGTGTGCGGCTGGAGGCAGACCATGCGCCACGTTGACCCAACGACGCTCTCGTTGGTTGCGGTGGGCGAGTCCGCCGCGACGCCTCGGGAGAGACACCACATCGACATCTGTCCGAGTTGCACGGAACACGTGCGCGAGCGCCACCGCGTCGTGGGTCGCGCGCGTGCTGCGGCGGGCGCTGGTGCACTGTTCGCGCCCCGTGCCGAGGTGTGGTTGGCCATCCGTGCCGAGCTCGGCTTGACGCCAGGGCTGCTCCCCGGGGATGTGCACACGGTTGCAGAGCAGCCGCGCAGTGCAGCGCCCGTGAACAGTGCGATAAACCGACAACGACAGGTGCGGGTGATCGCGGTTGCCCTGGTGTTGGCCGTGGTCCTGGGCGCGGTGGTTGTCGGGATGCTTGTGTGGCCAGCCGTTACGGCGAGCCGTGTGCGCGTGCTGGCCAGCGCCACACTCGATGCTTTTCCGTTGTGGCCGGATGCCTCGGGAACGGCCGTGGCTCAGGAGAGGTCCGACGGGTCTCGGGAGTTACTAGTACGGCTCCGCGCGCCGGCTAATCGTGATTCACTGCGCGAGGTCTGGTTGGTGACCGGCGACACCACACAGTTGGTGAGCCTCGGCGAGCTCGACGGCCACACGGGACTTTTTGCGATCCCTGACGGACTCGACCTCGGCGAGTGGGGGGTCGTTGATATCTCGGAGGAACCTCCGGACGGAGACCCGGGGCACTCGGGGGATTCGATAGTGCGAGGTCCACTGATCTAGCGCGGGAGCATCCGCCGCCTTCACCCGCACATTTGCGACGGTTGTTTATGGCCCCTCAAAACCTGCTCTCGATAGAGTGCAGATCTTGGGAATAGAACGTGGTGGTGCGCCGTTGGACCAGATGTTCATGCAAACGCATTGAAATGGAAAGAGAGCATCATGCAGTTCGGAATATTCACCGTCGGTGACGTGACGACGGACCCCACCAACAACTCCACCCCGAGTGAATACGAGCGCATCAAGGCCATCTTGACGATCGCCCAAAAAGCCGAAGAAGTCGGACTCGACGTCTTCGCTCTCGGCGAGCACCACAACCCGCCGTTTGTGCCCTCGTCGCCGACAACCATGCTCGGCTACCTGGCCGCGAAGACCGAGAACATCATCCTCTCGACGTCGACCACCCTCATCACGACCAACGACCCGGTGAAAATCGCTGAGGACTACGCCATGCTCCAGCATGTCGCCGATGGCCGTGTTGACCTCATGATGGGCCGCGGCAACACCGGTCCCGTGTACCCCTGGTTCGGAAAGGACATCCGCGAGGGTATCCCGCTCGCCATCGAGAACTATGCGCTTCTGCACCGCCTCTGGCGCGAAGAGTTTGTCAACTGGCAGGGCAAGTTCCGCACACCCCTCCAGGGCTTCCAGTCGACCCCGCGCCCGCTCGACGGTGTCGCTCCGTTCGTCTGGCACGGAAGCATCCGGTCTCCCGAAATTGCGGAGCAGGCCGCCTACTACGGCGACGGATTCTTCGCCAACAACATATTCTGGCCCAAGGAGCACTACATGCAGCTCGTGGGTTACTACCGCCAGCGCTTCGAGCACTACGGCCACGGCACCGCTGACCAGGCCATGGTCGGACTCGGTGGCCAGGCCTTTATGGCGAAGAACTCGCAGGACGCCAAAAAGCAGTTCCGCCCGTACTTCGACAACGCTCCCGTCTACGGACACGGACCCTCGATGGAAGACTTCACCGAGCAGACCCCGCTCACCGTGGGAAGCCCGCAGGAAGTCATCGACCGCTACGCGTCGATGCGCGAATCGTTCGGCGACTACCAGCGCCAGCTGTTCCTGATGGACCACGCCGGCCTGCCCCTGAAGACCGTTCTCGAGCAGCTCGACATCCTCGGCGAAGAAGTTGTTCCCGTGCTCCGCGAGGAGTTCGCCAAGAACCGTCCCGCGCACGTGCCTGACGGCCCGACGCACGCGTCGCTTGTTGCCAAGGCTCGCGCTGCTGAGGCCGAGCAGGCGCTCGGTTTTGGTGGAACCGCCGTCAACGTTCCCCTCGACCCCGCGGCGGTGAACTAATGGTCGCGCGCAAACTTGTCGTGGTGTCGGCTGGCCTCAGCCAGCCGTCGTCCACGCGTCTGCTCGCCGACCGACTGACCGCGGCGACCACCGAGCGTCTTGACGCCCTGGGGGTGGAGACCACCATCGAGGTGATCGAACTGCGCGATCTCGGGCATGACATCGTCAACAACCTGATTACCGGGTTCCCGAGCCCGAAGCTGTCTGCCGCGATCGAGTCGCTGACCGCGGCCGACGGCCTCATCGCGGTGACCCCAATCTTCACCACGAGCTACAGCGGACTCTTCAAGTCATTTATCGACGTGCTCGAGCCCAGCGCGCTCACCGACCTGCCCGTACTGATCGGCGCGACGGGGGGAACCGAGCGGCATTCGCTGGCGCTCGACTACTCAATGCGTCCGCTGTTTACGTACCTGCACGCCGTGGTTGTGCCGACGTCGGTGTATGCCGCGTCGAGCGACTGGGGCACCGGTGCCGACGGCGGAACGGGCGCATTGCCCGACCGGATGTCCCGGGCTGCGACAGAACTCGCCGCCCTTGTTCTCTCCTCGGAGCGGTCGAGTCGAATCATTGACCCGTTCGCGCTACCGGCTGGATTTAGCCCGGTTGGTGGATACGGAGCGCAGTAGCAGCACCGATCGAAGACACCGCAGATCAAAGACACCGCAGAGCGCTGGCCCGCGAGTTGATAACTCGAGGGTCAGCGCTCTTTGTGGTTGCGCACCAGGTCGAGGGCGTTGGTCTCCCACCACTGCCCGGCCTCGGGTGCACCGTTGCACGCCCCGTCGCTGTCGCCGGGGTGTTTGACCCAGAGCAGGGCGTCGAGCCCGGTTGTCCCCGCGCTGACGTGGGGGTCTTGCCCGATCGCGGCACCGGGAGGGTTGCACCAGTGGCCCTGCCAGCCGTTGCCGTTGCGGGACACATCAATCACGTAGTTGGCGTCACCCACGAGTGCGGCGAGTTTTTCGGCGTAGTCGCGCTCCTGGTCCACGCGGTAGTAGTTCGAGACGTTGGTAAAAAATCCCCGCGCCCGCTCGATTCCCGCTGCCCACAGGCGCTCGGCCATCACCGGGGGTTCCACCCAGTGGGAGCCGCCTCCGTCGAGGTAGAGCGTCAGCCCAGCGTCCGCAAGAATTTGAACGGCAGCATTCAGCACATCGAGTCGTCCCTCGGACACCCCGGCACACGAGTCATTGCTGAGCTGCGCGATCGAGTCGGGTTCCACAAGAACAACCGCCCCCGACCCGTCGAGGGCAGAGGCGATTGCGCGATTCCAGTCGAGGTAGTCGTCTCGGGGGAGTCCGCCGGCGGACAGCCCTCCGCAGTCGCGCTCCGGCACCGCGTAGGTGACAAACACCAGTGTCTTCTGCAGCCGCTCGGCATCCGCCCGGTACTCGGCGAGGAGAGGCTGCAGCTCCGTCTCGGTGTACTGGTCGCCCAGCCAGATCGCGGTCGGTTTGGAACTGATCTCCAGGATCAGGTCGGCCGACTCGGTGTCACCCGACGCGCGAAGCCGTTGCTCTGCCTCGACGGCATGGTTCAGCTGGTCCGCATACAAACCGCCGGGAAAAATCTCGGTACTAGTGGGGATCGTCGGCTCAGGAGAGGGGGAGGGTGTGGGTACGCCGGTGTTGGGCGGCCGCCCGGTGACCATCAGCGACACAACAATGATGATTACCAGCGCAACAATCGCGAGCGCACCCACAACCGCCACCTGCGTGGTCGGTGGTGTGCGTGCGTCGTCCGGTTCGTCCGCCGTCGGCTGTCGCCGTTCCATCCTTAATTTTATGCATCAGCTCGCTCAGCGCTAGAGGGCACTGGAGCTCTGATCGCAGAAGTGACAGGCTTGCACCGTGCACCGGGGACCAATGGCGGTCGGGATGCTGCTCGCCGCAGTGTTCTTCACCCAGACGACAGCATTGCCGTCGGGGGCACTGGCCCGCGTCCCCGAGATGCCCAGCGTCAGTCGGCCCGGGAGTCCGCCGGAGTGTTTGCACGTCGGATGGTCGGGCTGCATGATCCGGTCGCAGGAGAACTCGACGCGCAAGGTTCGGGCCTACCAGCCCACGAACGAGCGCCTGTTCCGCTACTACAACAACTACCTCATCCCATGCCTCCGCGCGGCGGGAGTCGAGGCGGCCCCGCTGCCTGCACGCGCGGTCATCGAACGACGCCTGGCGGAGGGCTACCCCGTGTGGCTCGCCTACGACCGCAATGCCATGGTGCACCGTGGTGAAATCCCCGAGGACAACCCGCGAACTAACGCCTCGTCGTTCCGCCATTGGCTGCACCTGCTTCTGCGCAAGTGCCCGCCGCTGCCGCCGCCCGATCCCAACTGACGCGCCCGCCTGCCGCTTCCGCATGGTGCCGCGTCGCCGCGATCCCTTAGGCTCAGCGCACGATGACTACACCTCGCCGGCGCAGAGCCATTTCCCGCGGTCGCCGGTTCGGCTCAGTCGACTTCGCACTGCTGAGTATCCCCACGGTCGGATTCCTTGCGCTGTTGGTGCCGCTCATCCTGCAACTTTTCTACTACGGCCCCATGATCACGCAGGACGGCGATTTTGCCGTCGTCGATTGCACCCGCAGCAGCGTTGACGACGACGAAGCCAGCTTTATGTGCTCGGGGGAGTTCATCCCGGACGATGGGTCGGCTCCCATCACTCGCCTGCCGCACTGGTTCAGCGACGAGGGCAAAATCCTCGAACCGGGCGACTCCATCGCCATGACACTGTACGAAAACGATCTGCTTGTGCCCCAGGGGTCCTCCCCAACGATCTACAGCATTATGTACGTCGCGGGCGGCTCGTTCGCCTTTGTTGGTGTGTTCATCCTGTGGGCATACATCGCTCGGTGGTTCGGCCGCAGAAGGCAGGATCCGGATGCCCTGGCGGCCAGCGATCGTGCTCTCGATGAGCTCGCGCCGACCGACATCGACCCGACCCGCAAACCCCCACGCTCGCCCTTCCAGCGCCCCGTGCAAGTCAACGGATGGGACGCCGAATCCCGCGGGGAACGCGGATTCCGGGTCGGATTGATTGATGTGCTGCTTGTGGTGTCCCTCCTCGGCACCGT
>Ga0247729_10000613_pt1 | contig 14476 bp, 20 predicted proteins | sample UWRJL133311R2_FD_180958 | JGI IMG/M metagenome (GOLD analysis project Ga0247729, IMG submission 180958) | Plant litter microbial communities from Arlington Agricultural Research Station in Wisconsin, United States - UWRJ-L133-311R-2 | ecosystem: Environmental > Terrestrial > Plant litter >... | reverse complement strand
ACGAATAACCCGATGGTGACACCAGCAGCAACAGTAATCATCCGAAGAGCCAGAGAGAACCCGCTTGAATATTGCTCTGCAGAACTGTGGTATGTCTGGGTAACGCCTCCTCCTTGTGCAATACCAGACTGGATGGGTTGGTAATAGGCGCGACAGGAGCATGAACGCCAGAGGCACTTACGGGTACGAGGAATAAGACCCCGGTGACCATAGAGGTAAAAGCCGTTCCACCAACCAGACGAGAGTAAACATTCCCAAGAGATCCGATCACGAAGGCACCAGCAGCAGAGACGATGTCGGTTCTCCCAGGTAAAACAAGAGCTGCAGCACGATTGGCAGCATAAGCACAGCAAGAAAAGCCGACCATGATAGGCAATTGCAGACTTCTCCAGTATTGCAAGTTCGAGAGGGAAGAGCAGATCGAGTATATCGGAACCAGGAAGAATAGATTCCACCAAGGTAGTGGTTGTCGCCACCAAGGCCAGCTTGGATCTCGAATACAATCTAACCAAAAATAAAAATAACCCAGAAACGAGATGAAGTGTAAATGCTTTACTTTTGACAGTATGATCTGGAAGATTGCTGCCAACGTGGCCGACACCAAGTACCCCATTGATCGTCATGGAAGCGTTTGAGGCGTTGGTGATCATGAATTGTCCATGCGTGTAATTTAAATTCTGTGGGACGATGCTGCGATAGTAATTGTGACGTGCCCGATTGTCGAGAACCAGGTAAAAGTCAGAGCCAATTGTCAATCCGAATCCCTGCGTCAGTCCTAGTTGAGCAGCAGGATGTAGGACGAAAACCAAATCACGAACTAGGAAAAGCGTATATATGATTGCATACACCATTCTTACTGAACCACAAAAGATGTTCTTTGACATCAATTCTAGAGCACTGATTACTAAAGACACATCAGTAGTCGGCAACTGCAGAAGCCATGCTCAAATTTAAGTACTCACAGACTGTGAAACCAGGGAGGATAACCACGACACCAGCTGAAGAGACGGCGCTATAACAAAATATATCTCCGGGGATGTTGCTCAGTCCTCTGGCAACGAATGCGACGACGATAGAGACAGAAATCCTAGTGTGACATGAATATATGCGTTGTTTTTAGAATAAAAAAAAGGAAAACACACTCATAAACGTTAGCATACATCGAGCTTTTATTTGCGGCGTTGAGCCCCAAGTACTGAAGGACGCATGCACAGGCACCGCTGATCCACATATCGACAATGGAGCCTCCGAAGGACAATCCACATATAATTGACGCAGACAGAAACGCAAAAAAGCACCGAAACCTCAGCGGGTATATGGGAGGCGACCGAAGAATCTGTCGAAGGGCTTCTGTACCAGCCTCGGCGCCAATCTGATCGTGTAAGACTTCGCGATATACTTCATGGACTTTCTGAAGAGAAGTAAGAGCAATTCGTCCTCTGGAGCGCACAAAATAGGTCCTTGTTGAGTGCATCTGATCATTTCGAATTGAAACGATGATGATATTGGGAAGGTGAACGAATTCTATGCAAGGCTTATTATGAGCGATGCCTTTCGGACTGATGCAAGTTGAGAATAACAACCAGCCTGGGCGTCCAAAATGTCAGAAGCCGCTCGTAATTGAGATTCAAGACGATGTGATGGTGCCCCAAACGAAAGAAGAGCTTTAGCAAGCTTCAGGATGAACTTTCTCCTTTTCGTCATATCTATTAAACGACAAGTTAGAATTGAAAGCTTCATGGGCTTGTAGTACGACAGACCTTCCACGTTCCTGGTGATGGATAGAGTTCGACGAGGTTTCTTCAGAAAGGAAATTATGCTCCCTGAGGGTGTCTTTGTCCCAGATTTACCGTCTCTCGGCTGAACTGGTGTTATGCAAGGACGAGGTCCATTACCATCATCTCCAGCAAAAGAGATGACATCGTCAACGGCTCCCACTACGATAAGCGGCATAAGCGCCACATTTCGATGTGAGTGAACAAGACGCAAATACACATACTAGGATAATTCGCTGGTCCTTTCATAGAATCTGCCATGAGTGGAGGATACTCGTGAAAGGAGCTCTGCAAAGTGGCAAAGTCGTTGCAGAATCGGATAAAGAGGTGCAAATAAGAAATGATGGATGGTGGACAAACATCAACATTAGAATGGAGTCCGAGCCGTACATCGGAAGTAAGCTACATTTGAAGACCATCTTGCTTTTGTTTGCAGTAAAATAATAGCATATGGGGTCCATGTAACGACGAGAGTAGAAAAATATTGACAACACGATATTCGAAGGATGATGATGGAGGTTTCCAGGTAAAGCAATAATGATGGGGGATGGATTTGGTGACAACGCTACCAAATCTGGGTAGCAGGCGGTAGATATTCGGTGGGAATGATGAAGGCATCCATACCATGCTGCGAAAAAGACTGTCCGCCTAAGCTTTGATCAGAGATCCAGACGGGGAGCTGGGCGACATCAGTCTGTTCAAGGCCACGCAAAATTTGCTCTGCCTCGGTGAAATTCGGATGTGGGAGTTGTGGCGGGTAGTGTTGGGCCATCGGGTTCACTGCCATATGCATAGCATGGGTGTGAGGACCTTGCAAATGCAGCTCTTGAGCAGGATACTCGTAGACAGGAGAGAATGGCTCTGCCACTCTTGTGTATGGCGGTATAGGAACAGAGGCAGGGTGACTGTTAGGAGGGTGGTCTATGATCATGGATCGCTGTGGATCACGCAAAACTTTTGGAGAGCGTGAAGATGACGAATGTGCCTTCCTGCTCTTAGACCGCTTCAACATCAATTGCAACGTCAAGGCGTATCGTTTTCCAGGAACTGCGCAAACGTCTGTAAGGAGATGGAGTTGGAAGAGAATAAAACTCACTCTCAGCCATCAATGCAGCAAGCCGTTCGACTTGCTCACGGATCTCGATGATATTGCAGTCTTCGGGGCTAGAAGGGAGAGGATGAGGCAGATGGCGAGATGGGACCGAGATTCAACTTACAAGAGACGGGATAAACGAAGCAAAAGCGACGCTGCAAAAGTGGCAGTGGCATGAGTATAGTGGACGGCTACAAAGTAAAAGGGGTCAATGTCACTAAGTGAGAAGATCAACGGCACGCATCATACCATATTTCATGCCTTCCCGGTAGGCAGGGGAGTTGACAGTAATGTCCAATCCCTGTCGGGCAATATCAATGGAGCGAAGAGCTAACTCTCTCTGGACTGCTGGCATGTTCTGCACGTCTTCAGGACCATCTACGCCACGAAGGGCGGTCGCGTTATGGAATAATTCAGCATGCAAATGCTGTATCTGTAAGCTCTGACGGTAGAAAGCTGGTTTTGGCTTCAGGCACGGATTTCATAACGATCACGGCAGTACGACATACCGGCGTTCTCGTATTTCCGAGAAAAAGCCACATCCCATGAGGCATACCAGTGCTTGAAGTCGTTGTCTGCCCTGTGCAATTCATCGAAGTGCTCCGGTCGAACTGGTCCTTCAAACGGCGCAAGAGCGTTGTGGACCCGTTCACGAATCGCGATGAGTTCAACAGTCGAGACCAGTCTCATATCGTCTTCAATTGCAAGAGGGTGATTGAGAATATATCGGCAATTTTGTATACTCTCGTCGTCTTTCAGAACAGCTGGGCGTCCTGTACCGTATGAGAGCCTGAAGTAGAAGGTGAGCAGATGATAGTGAGGGAATTGAATCTCTCGGGATGAACTTACTGATGTTCAAATAGGTAGAGGCAGAACCATGTTCGAGCTGCAACGACCAAGTGCCGATCCTCATTGGGATCAGCTTTGTTCGAATTCATGCGTTTTAGCAAACGAGGCCAGGCTTTGTGCATTGCTAATTCACAAAGGTCAACTTAGAATCTAAAGGCGATGAAGTAAGTAACTTACACAATTCCATGGCCATTCGAACTGCGTGACCTCCGCTCAACCAGCCATTATCAGACCACCCGGACACCAAAACTAGCATTTCAGTTAGCATATAGCGTTCGAATGGAAGGGGCGGAGAGTACTCATGGCTTGAACTGCCTCATTCCGCAGGACAGGAGCAAACAATGTTGCTGATGATATTTTTTGGACTTCCTCGAGACATCGACGGTGAGTTTCGGAAGGTGTCGTTGCTAGATGGGAATGGCGTTAGATGGGTGCTTGGCATCTTAAAGGAGTATCGCGAACCTCCTCCATCTCGCACACGGGCGGCGACCATGCAAATCGCATTCACGGCAAATGGCGAACGTTCGTGTAATGCATCATAGGTATCCGAGCTAGAATCGAACACTGGCCTATATTGATAACTGAGTAAGATCTCAACCAGGCTCCTTGTCTAGTTCCAACTCACAAGAAAGTTGAACAACCATGGTAAAACCTGTGGAGAACGTAAGTCACGGTAAAATTAGAATGTGTGGAGCATCATACAAGTTAAAGAGATCCCTGGCATGATCTTCGGTGATAATACTCTGAGTTACAACTGCGAAATTGTGAGTGGTGGCATAAACCGAACTAAAGTTTTGAGATTACCATCTTGGAATGTGACAGGCTGTGGTATTCTGTGTCGTATTTTTCTTCTTTTAGACGGTCTTGATTGTCGGTCGGGTGATGGTGTTCTAGTTCGGCTATTTGTTTCGCTCCCGTCACCGTTCTGAGAGCCGCGGATATAAGTGATGAGGCGCCCGTATGTGAAAAGCACCCACCTTCGATGCCCGGTCAATGGCCACGTCCGCCAAACCTCTCAAAACTTCCCATGGCGCGACAAGCCCTTGAGAGGGCAGCTCACCATTATCATCGTCTTCCACGTCTGACGAATCGGCACTGGTCACATTGGACGATGCTTGTCTCTTGGATCCGGATTGGTATTTACCCGAGGATCTGGGATAGTTTGGATCGGAGGATTGGTAACGGACTGAAGAGACATTGCTCTGCTGTGAAGGTGGACCCATAGTTGAAATGCTTGAGAAAGGCGGCAGAGTCGGACCCTGAGAATGCTGGCTAGGCGTATTATAGTTGTGACCGCCGGGATAACTCCCATACATTGGCGAGAGTTGGGACGAGTGCGGGTCATCAGGAGTTAGAGAGTGACTTGAAGAGGGATATGCATTTGGCATGGAGCCTCGGTGCTGCTGTCTGGGAGGGAAGGGTGTACTTCCACTAGGAGGGGAGGCATGCTGGTTGCTCGCAGTAGGCGTCGAAATGGCAGGAGAATTCAAGCTCGGGGATTGATGGAATGAGGAAGGGTACGTGGAAGGCGATCGTGCGGGTAGTCCCCCACCACGAACATGGTGCAACAGTTCTTGAAGAGTATTCGAGATCGTCGTTTGGGTTTGGCGTATCTCGGCCACATGAGCCTCCAAACTGCGGATACGCCTGCACACACCATGAATAATGGAAGGGCTAAATGTTGGTGGAAACGCACTCTAATCCAGCTTCGCCTGTGAGTGTTGCCTCACGCGACGGTTTTTCGAAAAGACACTCAAGCCCGGTAGTCCGGCAACGTCTGCACGGCGGGTTGTCGGCCCCCTCGCACCGCATTTTTTGTTTTCTGCAAGCGTTCTAAGCAGGCATTGAGTCAAAAGCCATAGAAATTTTGCAGATATTAACTTACACATGCACCTACGTTCGGGAAGATAGGATCAAGCGGTCAGAATATCTAAATTAACAAGTAGGACTTGGACATACGAGGAACCCTGTTCAAGGTCTTGGGAACGGGCTTGATGTCGCGCTTCTCGCCCTTGTCATCATCTTCCTGCTTCTTGATGACCGCTGGCTGCTGTGGAGGGGACTGCATTGGTATCCCGCTCTCCGTTGGAGAATGTGGACGGGGGAAGATGGGTGGTGGACCTGATCAATTGGCATCCCGTGGTTTGTTTGCTCTGGATCGCATCCGTCCACCAGCCAAACATATCAAAGCAACCTGCTTATCTCCTTCCACCACAAAATGCTCATGTCCACCATTTCTCGCGTCCTCAGGTACCCTCGCTATTCAAATTTACCAATATACTTCATCCCAACCCTTTCATTTTAGCGCCTGGTTTGCGTTTTTATTGCCCTGCTACTCCACCTTCAAGGTTCTTTCGCACCAGCCTGTTTCAGAGCCAGACATCCAGAAATGGGCCATGTACTGGTCTGTGATTGGCGCGTTTGTCGCGTTTGAATATCTTGCGGAATGGTTGATCAGCTGGCAAGTCATTTTTCCGCCCCTCGCACCATGCGACCATCTGACACTAGCACTACTCCCTTCTAGGCTGCCCTTCTACTGGGAATTAAAGACCGCGTTTCTCCTCTTCCTGTCCTTACCACAAACCCAGGTGGGCGCTGTTTCACATCGCTTGCGGGATTTTGTACTGACTAGTCTCTCTTCTGCCATAGGGGTCAACTTACATTTACACGACTTACCTTCAACCATTCTTCGCACGCAATGAGCGTGATCTTGACGCTGGCATTGTTACCATCCATCGCAATGTGCTGTCTTTCATTCAAGAGAAATTGACAGCTCTCTGGGAGTTGGTCTGGGCGTTTTCCACTAAAACACAATCTGGCCCCTCGTCAGCTTCTGGTCAGAATCAGAACCCTGCTGGCGCCCCCATGGCTTGGCTGTTCTCGAATGAGGTTGTACGATCGGCTATATCAACTCTTCACCCGAGTTCGGTTCCACAACCTGCGCATGCCGAGTCTCAGCCAATAAGGTCTCGCCATAACAGCAACGTAAGTTCGGCAAGGCCATCACCTGGACTCTACGACACCAATGCTGCACCACCTCCTTTCCCTGTCCCACAACACTTCCACCAGTCGTAGATCACCGATGTTTGTCTTACGTATAATTATTGGTATCACTAAGAACTATTTAGGGTCCTAGTCTCTGTCGTCGAAACGCCGACTCAACGTCCGACGTTGTGTATTCTAGGCCGATGCCACTGTCCCCATAAAGCTGAGATATCCGAGACGACCAAGTATCAGTCAGCTTGACAAACTCCTCCTCACATGCCTTCCAGACACCAATAAGCACCTTTCCAGAGCTGACTACGTTGCTTTCCTCCTTCTCTGATGGTTCAGTAAAATGCTTCTCTACTCGCTTGGCGAGAACGTCAATGAACTTTTTGATATCTTTTGAATTGTAGTCTTTCACGACTTTGCGCAGTGCCCCTTTATTGAACCCTGAATTCGAAGTGGCCTCACTAGGATTCGGACCCTTAGCCACTCGGTCCAAACCTTCAAAGAAATCCTGGGGGCAAGTCGCATCAGTATCGCGCAATCAGGGCTTGAAAGGTCCTACTATGATCTTCCCGAACGGCCTGCGGAATACAATCTTAATGTATGCGGCAAGGTTGTCATCGTATATTGCTTGAGCCTTGCGGGAGGACATGTTCAGGGACGGAATGTCCAGCTGCGAGATTTCAGCGACGAAGAACTGCATGTTCTCTGTGTTTCTGACCTTAAGAAGGACGTTTGCATTGAATGGAAGGAAGCAACTTACCTATCAGGATAACATGATAGTTAAGTTGTCCTTTGTCTTCGCCTTCCCCCTCAAGTTTCGCCATCTGCTTCAAGGAATCAAACATGACCTGTGTTATCCTGTCATAAGCTGCATCCACACTATTTCGTATGTTTAAGCTGTCAGCCCCGACAAGCTGGCTCTCAATACGCGAAGCATAGGCGGAGAAATGCTTTACGAAGTGGGCGACTCCTTTCCGCTTCTTGCTCGTAAGCTTCGTTTGTTCAATCCCCTTCAATTGATCGCTCTAAAGGGAGCTAACCTCAGTCAGTCGTTTACGTGGCGTGATTGATATCGCTCACAATATGGCGGTCAAACGCGATCTTTAAGCGAGTGTGCTGCTTCTCGAGAAGATTCATAACAAAAGGATTGCCTTTCTCTTCGGCTTCTACTAGAAACCGTTCCAAAAATGCTAGAATGCCGACCAACTCCCTTGTGGTGAACCGGTCAGTAAGGTTTGAGATCACCGGACAGAAGAGAACTTACATGCTGTCCCTGGCAAGCGCAGCATCAAGCCACGACTTGAGTTCAGCGGGAAGGAAACCGAATATTAGGTCTAGAGCTCCTCGTATGAGTTTGAGTGTCATTTGACTGAGACCAGCAGATCTCGCGGCTTGTCTGCGGAAATAGTTATCAAGGCCCATGAAGTCCGCGAAAGTCAACCCGGCGTCATTGATTTGCAAAAAGTCGGTGATGAAATCGTCTTCACGGTAAATCAAATTGGCGATTTGTTCCAGAAAGAGACCGAAAACCTTGTCGAAGTCGATTAGAAAGAGAAGTGCTGGCCATAGGGATTTATCTCACCTCGGCAGCTCTCTGGTCACCATCGACGTGTTTGTCCCTATCTCTTTGTCGGCCGTCCATCGGCGACCGGATTATCGTACCTGCTCTTCGCATGCTCGCAGTTCCCCTTGCTAGTGGCGAGGTTAGGGCACCTATACGTAGTTTGTCGGTCAAAGACAATCCAACGCTGTCTGGGGACTAGCTCACCTTGCTCTCCGTCGTCTTCTGCTGACTTCTTCACGAGGTCCAGATGTGCGGCAAGAAGGGCTTTGATTTGAGCGCCATGCAGGTCGCTGGCTGCGGAGAAGTAGGTCTAGACATAATAATTTAGTACAAGAGATACAGGTGAAAGAAGAAAAAATTTACGCACTGCACATAGTTTACTATATACTGGTTCATCCATCTCACGTAAATAAAGCAATAACCCTGAGTATCGCCCAAGGTATGCTTCAAGGTCGGTGTGTGGAGCGGCGATGGGTCTTGAAGCCAGGCCTTTGAGCAAACCAGATGTATCACCAAGAAGCATTCTAGACTGAATCCTGGTAAGTGATAACATCAAGGAACTAGGGAAAAGAGGGCTTTACTTGCGCGATGAACATAATTGATAGATAGTCGAACATCCTCTTGCAAAACTGCTTGTTATGTGTCTGGTATTCTTGCAGTCTCTCCATAGTGGCAGCCATGTCTAGAGAGATTATGAGCTCGGACTACCTGGAAATTGTAAGGAGCGCACCTGTATCTCGCCCTGCTTGTAATGCCTTGTATAATTGGGCCGCAGCTTCCTCTAGGCGTTGTATGCTCTCAGCTCTCTCAAGACCAGACACTTGTGTGAGTGTCATCAGAGCGTCTTGGTCCACGTGAACTGTACGCAGAAGATTCTGCAATTCTGCCAGCAGTGCCCTCTGGTTTTGAGTTTGAACTTGGAGACCGCGATTTTGTGATTGGATATACATGATATCGTCACTGACTGCCTAAAATGATGCGTTCAGAAGCTGGTAGGCTGGTCTAATGGTGACATACGTTAAGGTGAATCTTGTAGGACGAAATGAGACTGTCAGTGTTGTCCAATTCTGCAACGGCATCGTCTATGAATTTCATGACAGCTTCCAGACGATCGTCAGATTCGAGAAAGGAGTGAATATTTGCCTGAATGCTTTGAGTTCATTGTTTGCAGATACCGACAATACACTCACTCTTTCCAAAGCTGTCAATTCGTCCAATAGCCTAGCTTCAATCAAGTCCACAGCGCCTTTAGTCATTTTCCTTCCAATGACGTCGTCACTAGCCCACTCATACCCCTCCAGCATTTCTTCTACATTAGAAAGCGTTGCTTGAGCATTCTCTTCTTCTCCTTCCACCTCAACCTGGACCTCAGTGCCGAGAATGAGGCGGTCCAGCATTGCCTGGTTTGATGGATCGAAGTATGAGACACGAGCCTTTTGATCTCGCCGTGTAACATTGGCATCTGGCTGTTGTTGGGAGTTGTTCTCAGATCGCGAGGGCATCATCCTAGATCTCGCGGAAGGTGTTGGCGAAGCATTGTTTGTTCGGTTTGGAATCCGTGCTCTTTCTTGAGATACTCTGAATGCAGATGAGAAACGCTATATAGGCGTTGAGCAAAAGACATACAGTGACGAGGTGGTATCTGCATTGATGGAAGGCGCGCGGTTGGAGTAATCTGTGGCGTTTGAAGGCCTCCGAGGTTGAAGTTGGGGTTGGCGGGGTGGAAGAGGGGCGGCAGGTGGTGGTACGACAATAGATGGAGGTCGTCGTTCCCGCACAGAACCGGCTGGAGATGGAGCGCGTGGAGGTAAGGCACCATTGCGAACTTGGGCTAGAGGTTTTGGAGAGGGAGCTCGCTGTGGTTGCTCGGTAAAATTAGGTCGTGAGGGTTTGGCACGTACACCACGACCTGCGCTATTCGTAGGTGAAGGTGTTCGATTAGTCCGCCTCATATCCTTTGGGACAGCTTGCGTACTGGCTTCGGAAACGTCAGACATCAGACTAGCAGGAAATCGAGAACGCTACCTGTGGAGGCATCATAATCTTGCACGCCTTCGAGCGTTAGAGGTGCTTGTGGGCCTGCTATCGTTCGGAACAGTTTCACTAGCGCGCTCAAAAAGTTAGCTTGTTCTTCGCGACTTTCAGTTTGCCATTTGTACGTTCTTGAAAGCGTTAAGTTGAACGCAAGAGGCTATAGGAAATTATCAACGGATCCTGATATTAGAATGGCATTGCGCACATTAAGATGTTGTATCGCCCGAAGCTCGGCCAACCTCCATGTTTTACCGACAGAAAACGATCCGTTCGTGTTCAGTTTCGACTTGTGTATGAACCCAGTTCCGTTGCTGGCCTCTATGTGATAATTCAACGTCTTCGATTGGCCCTAATTGTAAGTGTAAAGATACATACGAGACAAAAGGATGTATCGCGGTTTGCGCCCTTCTGCCCCTGCCTCCTCCCATATCTTGACGTGCGAGACGTATGTTTCCTCGAGATTTCCAGCGGCGTTACGTCTCGAGAAGACAGATGCAATTATTCGTTCACGCTGATCGGACATAGGTTCCCTTGAGAGAGAACAAAAGATGCCTCAAAGGATACAAGATCCAAAGCAAGAGAGGAGTAGTATACGGTTGTCAGGTTGTTGAAAGACAGCTTTGTGGTCACGATGCTTGTTCTGAAATTGGTCGAGTACAATACCGGCAAAGACCGAGGGCGACCGGCAGCACTGACACAATTACTGTCACCCATCCCTGGCCTTTGACTGTATCTTGTTCTTGTTCACCTATAATACGACGGATATCAGGACTTGGGTGCTTCCTCAGGATTCTGGTTATTCCTTCAGTATTTCTGTCTCGTATGCGCTAGCCGCCTTTCAAGCTCAACCGACGCTCGTTTTTACCATCCTTTTACGACTAATTATCCTCACGACGACAAGCATGTCTACATTTCAAGCACCGAGCAGCCCCCTGCACCTCCTGGCCAACGTTGTCATTGACATGGATGCTCGTTCATCTACCCGATCTGAATCACCCTATTCAGATTCGTCAAGCGGGTCTTCCTCGCTGCTATCTGGACGATGCTCGACCCCGACCTCGTTCTCCAACCATGTAACGCGTCTACACATTCCTTGCGCGGCTACCACGCATTCTGCCACTCAGGCACCCAAACCTCTGTCGCGCACTACTTCATCCAATCAACTCCCTTCTGCTGACCCCAACTTTGTGCCTTATGTTCGCCACAAGAAAAAGGGACGTAAGAACACAGAGCTGCGCATGAAATCGAGAATGCAAATGAAGGCTAAACGACGCGAGCTACTGGAAAAAGCCACCAAGATTAAATCTCTCGATAATTCTCCTGTCAACGAACGACAGTTGCTCGTACTGCGCATGATCTACGATGAAATCACCATGTACCCTTGTGAATCTTGGATGGTGTTGGTCGCTATCATCATCAATCGGTGTGTTTCATCTACCATCTCCCATCGTCTAGTTGTCTGATCAATATGCAGTGCATACAAGCAGGTGAAGAATTGGTTCTCGAACGAACGCCAGAAATGTCGCAAGGGGGAGTCCATTCCCTACGAAACTGAGGACGGCGACAAGGTCCGGATGCGTACCACAGCTTTGGCTGTCTGCCAAGAATGGTCCGACACTTTTTTTGAGGAGGTTGTCATGATCTACAACTATCGCGTTCAACGAAACTCCAATAACAAGGTGCCTGTGCGACGGCCGCAACACACTACTTCCGATGACGATAATGACGACTAACTCTGGCATAATATCGGACCCACTTGAACTCTGCGTACTACTTACGACCTCACCACATGTACCACGGTGTACCATACACTCTTTGTTGCTTGCTAATGACACCTCTCTCTATTATAATCTATATACATAGTATACCTTACTTTTCTTTCAATAGCTTCATAATCTTACAGGTCGACATAATTCGCATTGATCTATATTATCTACATATCTACATCTAAATCTGATGATATTGATCTGTTCTACTGAAAAATCTAAACCAGCTGGAACTATAAGGCCTCTGTCGAGTGGACAACTTCGCCTCTCCATTCCTAAGAAGCTGGTAGTTTCGACCTCTCCAGGTCACCTCATCCCCAAAGATGGCAAGCAAGAATATCGGGATTGCCAAAACCTCCCTGCATGCCCATGCAAAAAGGAACGACAACATATTTCCTCCCCTGACTTTGTGTCCGGCTATGGACTCGTAGACATCTAGATCTACGTAAAGCCAGAGGACGTAATGAAGTGAGACAAAAATCCATGGCGAAACTTTGAAGAGTATTCGACAGCTAAACGCTCCAACCAAGGACAGGACTAATGATTCTGTGAAGGGCTCGAGGATTGTGGCAGCCAGTACCATGTGCTTGCGGACACGTATCCATCGCACTCGACGCCAGACATAATCCATGAATGACATGTTTCCGACGACGTTCCGCGCAACGTCGCACGACAGGTCGTGTCGCAATCCGAGCTCATGCCATAGGGCACTAGCTATCATGTTGTCTTCGGCCATGAAGCGACCAAATGCAGGAAGCCCGTACGTCCTTGGCTCAGTCGTGTTGAGCGCTTGTGACCGCGCAGGAATTAAAGTAGCATTTAGACGCTCTACATCTGAACGGCGGTAGAGATTGGATTTCCCGACCACGCAAGACTCGAGGGCGACAGTGTTAATGGCAATGTACATTTTCGCGTGGTTTGTATTCAGGAATGCAGCCTCGATGCGTGAACCGATCCTTGCTTCGTCTATGAGGGCGACGGGAACATGGTGGATAAGGGCAATGTTTGTGGAAGAACCATTCTGCCCTGCGAGGACATCAATGCTTCGGGAGAGAGTTCCGGGGTCCACCATCACGCCAGAGTCGATAACCCATAATATATCGTGTGCTGCTTGTCGGAAGGGACGGACGAGATTATTAACTTTGGGATTGACACCAACAACTTCTTCCCCTGATGAAGAACGAAGTTAAATACGGCACATGGAAAAAACAACAGCAAACGAACCGATAATTATGCTCGTCTTTACCGTAGGGTAACGTTTCACGAGTGCCTCAACAACATGCAGTGCCTGGTCGCCTTCATCCGCAACAGAGAAGATGATTTCGAAGTTGGGGTATTCTTGCTTGAACGTAGATTCAAGGTTCTCATATAGGTTCGTGTCCAACCCCTTCAGGGGTCGAAGAATTGACACTCCAAGCGCATTGGAAGACGTCCGTGATGGAGACTTGATTGGGCGTGAACGATATCGTCGACGACTAAGGTGTATAAGTAGATGGTCAAACACCTGATGACTGATGGACATACGCAGCAATACATCCGAGAAGACCTATGGCCCACAGCGCCAAGTACCATATGAGGCCAACCACTGAGAGGCCATATGCAATTGCATCCTTGTTCATGAGCCTTCAGGGAAAATTTTAGACATTAGAAAATGGTGAACACGCAGTATGGTTGTGTACGCACTTCAAGGTTGTTGAAGTAGTGAGCAAAGCCCGAATTGGACAATATGTAAAGCACACACAAACAATTTCGGCGCTCTGTCGCTTGTCACATTGATCCGTGCGATTCATCCGGACGCCCAGAAGGTCCTCAGCTGAAGATGCACGGCAGGATTGTTGCCCGAATGCCGGTGCATATGATCTCGAAAGAACTCGGAACATCTCTCTTGTTTTCAACCCCCACTATCTCACAGAATGGAACGCGTCAAGCAACTTGCTGCACATCTCTCTGGCACCTCGACTGGGCTTGCTGCACTCGAAGTGAAGCGTCCAGATGATGTCGTCATCACACTGGCAATAAGATCACCTCTTTGCAAAGCAAAGAAAGGAGGGTTCAAGGATGCTCGGTAGGTGTGCGGCCTTCTCTTGTAATCGTCCTTGTGTTGATCTCCTGCCAGAACCGATGAACTTATGCTTGAGATGTTCAATGTAAGGTGTTCCCCGCTGCTACCCAACAATGGTTAGCTGACTTTCTCCACAGAAAGTTGTCGCTCACTCAGGGATCGAACCTGGCGCGATCGGGGACGTTTGCGTTGGAACTGTCCTCACCCCAGATGCAGCTTACGTCGGTCGAGTCGCAATGCTTGCGGCAGGAATCCCAGACTCTGTTCCTATTCAAATCATCAATCGATTCTGCTCAAGTGGTCTCATGGCTGTGACTACTGTCGCAAATCAAGTGCGAA
>Ga0247729_10000612_pt1 | contig 14476 bp, 15 predicted proteins | sample UWRJL133311R2_FD_180958 | JGI IMG/M metagenome (GOLD analysis project Ga0247729, IMG submission 180958) | Plant litter microbial communities from Arlington Agricultural Research Station in Wisconsin, United States - UWRJ-L133-311R-2 | ecosystem: Environmental > Terrestrial > Plant litter >... | reverse complement strand
CTGCAACCCGGTGCCTGCCGCCTCGGCGAATGCCTCGTGCCAGCCGGCTGTCGAATCGTGATCGGTGATCGCCATGGTCGTGAGGCCGGCGGCGACGGCTGCCCGCACGAGCTGCGTCGGAGTTTCCGTTCCGTCGCTCACACTGGAGTGGGTGTGCAGATCGATAACGGGTTCAGCCATTCCGCAAGCCTATTGCTCTAGGCTCTGGGGGCCATGTTCGCTCGAGTTATTCCCGCCCTACTTCTTGTCATCACCGCCGCGATTCTGCTGGTGTGTGCGTGGCCGCAGTTGTTCTTTGCCGAACAGCTCGCCGGGGTGGCACAGATCGTCTCCCTGCGGGCCCTCGGCGTCGTCGTCGCCGTTGCCGGGATCGTGGTGGTCGCGCTAGTCGCGCTTCTCTCGACCCGGCTTCGCCGGTTCGCGGCATCCGTAGCGCTGCTGCTCGTACTCTTCTCGGCCGTCAACGTCGTAGTGCTTGCGTCGCGCGGATTCGGCAACATCGCCTTTGAGACAGCCAACGACTCGGACGTCACGGTGCTCACCTGGAACACGCTCGGCGATGCTCCCGGTGCCGACGCAATCGCCGACCTCGCTCTCGCGCAAGGCGCGGACATCATCACTCTCCCCGAGACCACCGAGCGCATGGGCGCTCAGATCGCCGGCCGGATGGACGAAGCGGGTAAGCCGATGACGGTCATCACCCGCGCGTTCGACCAGATCTCGAAAGCCCGCTCCACCACGCTTCTCATCAGCGTTGCCCTCGGTGACTATGCAGAAGTCACCGATGTCGGTTCGACCAGGCAGTTGCCGAGCGTGGTCGCCGAACCGGTGGACGGCACCGGCCCGATTATCGTGGCCGTGCATCCGGTGGCGCCGATTCCCGCCGAACTCGACGTCTGGCGGGCCGATCTCGAATGGCTCTCGACGGTATGCGACGGGCCGAACGTCATCATGGCCGGCGATTTCAACTCGACGATCGATCACTACACCCACATCAGTCGCTCGCCCGGCGCGACTATCGGCACGTGCACCGACGCCGGAAGCCTGAGTAAGAACGCGGCCGTCGGAACCTGGCCGACCTCGCTGCCTCCACTGCTCGGAACCCCGATCGACCACGTCATGCTCACCGACAACTGGCGGGTGAGCGGCATGCGGGTGATCGAGTCCGAAGACGGGTCGGGCAGCGACCACCGCCCCGTTGTCGTGCAGTTGTCCCCGGCCGAGTAGGTATCCTCGGGAACATGCCCCGCAAACAGCTGCTCACACTGCTGCTCGGCGTTGCGATGGTTGTCGCGGCGATCGTTCTCATCATGGTGCTCGCGCCGATGTCTTCCTGGGCTGGCGCCTGACCCTCGCTGGATTCTGCGCGACAGCGATCGATTCTGCGCGACAGTGCCCGGTTCCGCGCGACAGCGCCCGGTTCTGCGCGACAATAGAGCATGGCTAACTCTCCGGAACAGGCAGCCCAGAAGGCTCCCCGCGCAACCGAAAACCGTTCGACCACACCCGGGTCCGATGTGTTCAAGAATTTCATCTCGTCAGGCTGGGCCGAGCGAACGGATGCCGACCCCGCTCCCCGCGAGCAGGCAGCGTACGCGGCCGCCCGGCGCGCCCGCATCTCCGAACTCCACCCGGGCAAACGTCTCATCGTGCCGGCGGGCGCAGCCAAGGTGCGCTCTAACGACACCGATTACCCGTACCGCGCGCACTCGGCGTTCGCCCACCTCACCGGCTGGGGTTCCGACGCGGTAGCCGGCAGCATCCTCGTGCTCGAGCCGACGGCGAACGGCCACGACGCGACCCTGTACTTCCGTGAGGCAGCCGGGCGCGACTCCGACGAGTTCTACGCCAACTCCGACGTCGGAGAGTTCTGGACCGGCCCGCGCCCCTCGTCGGCACACGTCTCCGCAGACCTCGGCCTCGACACCGCGCCGCTCGCAGCCTTCACCGACGTTCTCGAGAGCGTCGATGACTCGACGCTGCTGCTGCGCGACGGCGACCGGGACATCACCGACCAGATCGACGGCCGCCGCCTGCTCTGGGCGAACGCCGACACGATCGACAACGACGGGGACACCGAGCTCGCCCGCGATCTCAGCGAACTGCGCCTGGTCAAGGACAGCTACGAAATCGCCGAGATGCGCCAGGCAGTAGCGGCGACCAAGGCCGGTTTCGACGACGTCATCGCCGATCTTCCGCAGATCACGGCACATTCACGCGGCGAACGCCTCGTCGAGGGGACCTTCAACCGCCGCGCTCGCGCCGAGGGCAACACCGTGGGCTACGACACGATCGCCGCGAGCGGTTCGCACGCCTGCATCCTGCACTGGACCCGCAACGACGGGCCGGTCACCCCCGGTGACCTCATCCTGCTCGACGCCGGAATCGAGCTCGACAGCCTCTACACGGCCGACATCACCCGCACGCTGCCGATCAACGGCCGCTACTCAGAAACCCAGCGCCGCGTCTACGAAGCCGTTCTCGAAGCTGCCGACGCCGCCTTCGCGATCGTGCGGCCCGGCATCCGGTTCCGCGAGATCCACGCCGAGGCGATGCGCGTCATCGCCGAGAAGACCGCCGAGTGGGGCTTCCTGCCGGTGACCGCCGCGGAATCGCTCGAGCCTGACCACCAGTACCACCGCCGGTACATGGTGCACGGAACGAGCCACCACCTCGGCATCGATGTCCACGACTGTGCTCAGGCCCGTCGCGACCTCTACCTCGACGGCGTGCTCGAAGCGGGCATGGTGTTCACGATCGAGCCCGGCCTGTACTTCCAGCCCGACGACCTGACCGTGCCGGCCGAGTACCGCGGCATTGGCGTGCGCATCGAAGACAACATCCTCGTCACCGAATCCGGCGCCGAGAACCTGTCGGTCGGCATCCCGCGCACCGCCGACGACGTCGAGGCCTGGCTAGCTCGCTAAACCTCCCCGCGCGCACCCGACTTGCCCACTTTTGTCGCTTTTTCGCTCGAAAAGGCGACAAAAGTGGGCAAGTCGGGGAATGGGGCTAGGGAGTGGGCTCCGGGCGCGCGAGCACTTCGTTCGCCTGCGCCGTGAGGGACGGGTCGATCACGACCTGGTAGCTCGCGGCGAGCACCTGGTGGGTCGACGTGAAGTCCTTGCCGCGACGGCTCAGCGAGAAGGTCGCGATGGAGAACAGCATTCCGAAACCGGCGCCGATCACGATCGAGGCCACGGTGTTCGCGAAATTCGGCGTCGGCGTGAAGAGAAAGAACAGGACGCCGAAGAAGAGTCCGAGCCAGGCGCCGCTTGCGGCACCGGCGGCCGCGCGGCGACCGTAGCTCTGCTTGCCGGTGACGCGCTCGACAGTCGTCAGGTCATGCCCGACTATGGAGAGCTTCTTGACCTCGAAATCTGCTTTCGACAGCCGGTCGACGACCTGCTGGGCTTCGAGGTACGTCTCGTAGGTGCCGAGTACATCTCCCTTGGGGATGCTCGGCATGACGGCGGGGCGTCGCCCGAACGGGCTCTGGTTGGTCACGCCACCATTCTCCCACCGGGCGGGTAGGGTTTCACTGTGAGCGCAACGAGAGTCTTCGCTGCCCGTTTGAACGGGTGCTCCGTTTTCGACCCCGCCGGCGACCGCGTCGGCAAGGTGCGCGACGTCCTCGTCGTGTACCGCCAGAAACAGGCTCCCCGGGTTGTCGGATTCATCGTCGAAGTCCCCGGCAAACGTCGCGTCTTCCTGTCGATTGGTCGCATCACGAGCATCGGTTCCGGCCAGATCATCACGACCGGCCTGATCAACCTGCGCCGCTTCGAGCAGCGCGGTGGAGAAGTGCGCATCATCGCCGAACTCCTCGGCCGCAAGGTCTCCCTGCGTGATGGCAGCCCCGACGCCACCATCGAAGATGTCGCGATCGAAGAGATCGGGCTCGGCGAGTGGGAAGTCTCGCAGCTCTTCTGCCGTGCGCCCAAGCCCTCCGGTTCGCCGTTCGCCAAGGGTGCGACGGTGTTCGTGCGCTGGGACGAGATCACCGAGAACAACACCGACGGTGAAGCGCAGTCGGCGACCCAGCTCGTCGCCAGCTACGCCGACCTGCTCCCGGCCGACCTCGCCAACGCCATGCTCGACCTGCCAGAGCAGCGCATGCTCGAGGTCGCCGAGGAGCTCTCTGACGACCGTCTCGCCGACGTTCTCGAAGAGATGCCCGAGAGCGAACAAGTCGACATCCTCAACCAGCTCGACGACGACCGCGCTGCCGACGTTCTCGACCAGATGCAGCCGGATGACGCGGCAGACCTGATCGCCGCCCTCACCGACGAGCGCGGCGAGGCCCTGCTCGACCTGATGGAGCCCGAAGAAGCCGAAGACGTGCGCTTCCTGCTCTCTTATGCTCCCGACACCGCGGGTGGGCTCATGACGACCGAGCCGATCATCGTCTCGGCCGACGCGACGGTCGCCGAGGGCCTCGCCCTCATCCGCCGCCACGAACTCGCTCCCGCACTCGGCGCCGCGATCTGCGTGACCCTGCCGCCCTACGAGCCACCTACCGGGCGCTTCCTGGGAATGGTGCACTTCCAGCGGATGCTGCGCTATCCCCCGAACGAACGCCTCGGCACGCTGCTCGACAACACCCTCGAGCCCGTCATGGCGAACACGAGCGCCGCAGAGGTCTCGCGCATCCTCGCGAGCTACAACCTCGTCTCGGTTCCCGTGGTCGATGAGAGCCACCGACTGGTCGGGGTGGTGACCATTGACGATGTCCTCGACTACTTGCTGCCCGACGACTGGCGAAGTACCGACTCCGACGATCACGACGCCGAACTGCAGCGTGCTCGCGCGAACGATACTTCGACCGCAGCTATACCGATAAAGACCACCCAGATCCGGGGAAGGAGGGCGCCGCATGGCACGCGCTGACCGCAGCAACCGCACCAATCGCAACGACCAGAGGCTCGACTCTCCCAAGGGGCTGCGCACGTCGTTCCGCCGCACCGACCGGGATCGCTTCGGCCGCTTCACCGAAGGCATCGCGCGCGGCATGGGAACCCCGGCGTTCCTGTTCTCGCTGCTCATCTTCGTCATCGTCTGGATGTCGTACACGGCGTTCGCACCCGAGAACTGGATCAAAGTCGACTCGGTCGCCAACGGTTTCACCGTGCTGACCCTCGCCCTGTCCATCCAGGCCTCGGCCGGCACGCCGCTCATCCTGTTGGCGCAGAACCGCCAGGACGACCGCGACCGGGTACAGATCGAGCAGGACCGCCAGCGCGCCGAGCGCAACCTGAACGACACCGAGTACCTCGCGCGCGAGGTCGTCGCCCTGCGCCTCGCCATGCGCGACCTGGCGAGCAAGGACTTCATCCGCGCCGAACTGCGTGGGCTGCTCGAAGACCTCGACAAGAGCGAAGAGTCGGCGAAGCCAGACAAACCGGCAAAGCAGAAGCAACCGAAGAACGTCGACTGACCTCATGACTGACACCCTGGATCCGGTCGAGAAGCAACTGGGCGACCGGGTGCTTGCCGCGCTGTCGCGTGTGATCGACCCCGAGATCCGCAAACCGATCACCGAGCTCGACATGATCGCCGGGGTCGAAGTGAACGGCGGCGATGTCGCCGTCGACCTTCGCCTGACGATCGTCGGATGCCCGGCCGCAGACACCATCGAACGGGACGTCCGCGAGGCGACGGCCGCGGTGACCGGCGTCGGGTCGGTCGATGTGCGCGTCGGGGTGATGACCCGCGAGCAACGCGAAGCTCTCACGTCGAAACTGCGCGGCGGCCGGGCGCGCGAGCTGCAGTTCGGACCGGACTCGCTCACGCGCATCTACGCGATCACCAGCGGCAAGGGTGGCGTCGGCAAATCGACAGTGACCGCGAACCTTGCGGTTTCCCTGGCAGCCAGCGGGTTGCGGGTCGGCATCGTCGATGCCGACGTCTTCGGTTTCTCGATACCGGGCCTGCTCGGTATCCCCGATGCGAAGCCGACGCAGGTGAGCGACATGATCCTGCCGCCCGTCGCCTACGGCGTCAAGGTCATCTCCATCGGCATGTTCGTCTCGTCAGGCGAAGCGGTGTCCTGGCGTGGACCGATGCTGCACCGCACCATCCAGCAGTTTCTCACCGACGTCTTCTTCGGCGACCTCGACGTACTTCTGCTCGACCTTCCCCCCGGCACTGGCGATGTGGCCATCTCGATCGGCCAGCTGCTGCCGCAGGCGGAGATCATCGTCGTGACCACGCCCCAGGCCGCAGCCGCGGACGTCGCGGAGCGCTCCGCTATCGTCGCCCGCCAGACCGGCCAGAAAGTCATCGGCGTGATCGAGAACATGGCCGGGCTGGTGCAGCCCGACGGCAGCATCCTCGACCTGTTCGGATCCGGAGGTGGTGCGGATGCCGCAGCCCGTCTCTCGACCGAGACCGAGCCGGTCAGCGTGCTCGCGTCGGTGCCACTGAGCATCTCGCTGCGGGAAGGGGGCGATGCGGGCGTACCTGTTGTGCTCGCGCACCCGGACGACGCCGCCGCCGTCGCCATCCGCTCGGTCGCGGGCCGCCTCGCCACCCGCGCCCGCGGGCTCTCCGGCCGCAAGCTCGGGCTGTCGGTCACCTAAGCGGGACGCCCCTTAAACGACGAAAAGTGCAACCGGAGTTGCACTTTCGTGGGGAGTTACTGCCCGTTCGGGCAAGCAGTTACGCGCGGCGGGTCGGGATCTGGCGGTAGCCGTCGCGAGCGACGAGAACGATGGATCCGGTGACGGCTGCGACGGAGAGGGCTGCGATGATGGCGAATTCGATGAACATGCTGTGGGTACTTTCTCTACCGCGTCAGGCGGTGCTGGTTTCTAGGTGGCTTCACTAGGTCTATAGCTATTTGATACCTTTCAAAGAGTTAGCACAATCTAATGTTTCTTAGGTAATCATGTAGTTTGTCTACATGGACGTACGTCGACTCGAACTACTTCGCGAGCTCGCAGACCGGGGCAGCATCACCGCTGTCGCGGCGGCGACGAACCGCACCGCTTCCGCCGTTTCGCAGCAGCTCAAAGTGCTCGAACGCGAGGCCGGAATCGCCCTCACCGAGCGGCGTGGTCGAGGCATCGAGCTCACCGGCGCTGGCCGGGTTCTCGCCCAGACAGCGACGGATGTCGCGGTCGCCCTCGAGCGCGCCGATGCCCTCTGGGAGGACTTCAAGCAGGCGCCGCGCGGCCATGTCACCCTGACGACCTTCCCAACCGGAGGCCAGATGCTGCTGCCCGGCGTGCTCTCGACCGTCGCCTCGGTTCCCGGCCTCACCCTCACCTGCTCCGACCAGGATCCGCTGCTGCCGGACTTCGCCGACCTCACTCCCGACTTCGACATCGTCGTGGCCGATGCGCCGGGGGTGTTGCCATCGTGGCGGGAGCGCGGGCTCAGCGTCGTGCGCCTGATGACGGAGCCCCTCGACGTCGCCCTGCCCGAGGACCACCCGCTGGCTGCGAAAGCCAGCATCTCGCCCCGCGATGTGATCGACGAGAGCTGGATCGGTTCTCCCGAGGGCTTTCCGTTCGACCGCATCGTGCGCCAGGTCGAAGCCATCAACGGATCGCCCGCTCGGGTCAGCCAGCGGTTCACCGACAACGGCATCATGGAATCGATAGTCGCCGCGGGCCATGGCATCGCGATCCTCCCCCGCTACACGACCCGCGACCACGAGAACGGACTGGTCACCCGTCCGCTCACGGGGGTGAAGTCGCAACGTGTCATCTCCGCTCTACTGCGTCCGGATCGCGCCGAGAGGCCATCGGTTCGCGTCGTCGTCGATGCCCTGCGCGCCGAGGCCGCGCGCGTGCAACGCGAGCACGAACCGGCCGCGGGCTGAGCCCGCGCCAGATGCTGGCGGAAAGCGGGCGTTGGCCCACCCCACGTCCTATGCTGTGGGCATGACCGGATCAACTCTCACTCGATCACTCGCAGCCGCCCTGGTCAGTGACCTGTCGGTGAGCGGCACCGCGACGGCATCCGTGATCGCGCCGTTCACCGGAGAAGTGCTCCACGACCTGCCGTTGAGCACCGCCAGCGATGTCGCGGATGCCGGGGTCGCCGCGCGCGTCGCCCAGGTCTCCTGGCAGCGTGCCGGGCACGCCCACCGTCGTGCCGTGTTACTCAAGGCCCACGACCTCCTGCTGGAACGTCGCGAGGAACTGCTCGACGTGCTGCAGTCGGAAACCGGCAAGACGCGCGGCCAGGCATTCGAAGAGATCTTCCTCGGCGCGAGCGTCACTCGCTATTACGCCGTGTCAGCCCGCGGCGTGCTCGCCACCCGCCGCCGCCGCGCCGGCATCCCGCTCGTGCTCGGTGCGCGCGTCAGCTACAAAGCCAAGGGCGTGGTCGGCGTCATCACCCCCTGGAATTACCCACTGAGCCTGTCGCTGCTCGATGTCGTGCCCGCTCTCGCCGCGGGCAACGGGATTGTGCAGAAGGCCGACAACCAGGGCGCGCTGACCATCCTCGCCGCTCGGCGCGCATTCATCGACGCCGGGGTTCCCGCTGCTCTGTGGGCCGTCGTCGCCGGCGACGGAAACGAGATCGGCAACGCTGTGGTCGACGCCGCCGACTACGTCTGCTTCACCGGCTCGACAGCGACCGGCATCCGAGTCGCGGAGCGTGCCGCGTCGAATCTGACCGGGGTGTCCCTCGAGCTCGGTGGAAAGAATCCGCTGATCGTGCTCGACGACGTCGACCCGGTCACAGCTGCCGCAAACGCCGCCTACGCCTGCTTCGCATCCATGGGCCAGCTCTGCGTATCCATCGAGCGCATCTACGTGCAGCGGGGCGTCAGCGACGCGTTCACCGCCGCTTTCGCCGAGCGCACGAGAACCCTGAAGCAGGGCCCCGCGTTCACCTACACGACGGATGTCGGCTCCCTGACCTCCGCCGCCCAGCTCGAACGAGTGAAGTCGCACGTCGACGACGCCGTAGCCAAGGGCGCCACAGTGCTCGCGGGCGGAAACGCGCGGCCCGATCTCGGGCCGTTCTTCTTCGAACCGACCGTGCTGACCGGGGTGACCGACGACATGGCGTGCGCCCGGGGCGAGACGTTCGGCCCGGTGGTCGCAATTCACGTTTTCGACAACGTCGACGAGGCAATCGCCGAAGCCAACTCGAGCGACTACGGCCTCAATGCCTCGATCTTCACGCGCTCCGTGGCCAGGGGGCGCACTGTCGCCGACGCTATCGAGGCGGGCAGTGTGAACATCAATGAGGGGTACCGGGCGAGCTTCTCGAGCGTGGATGCGCCGATGGGCGGCATGAAACACTCCGGCCTCGGGCGCCGCAACGGGCCGGAGGGCCTGCTGCGATTCGTCGAGTCGCGCACGGTGGCGGAGTCGACCGGCCTGTTGCAGCTGCCGCGGACCGGCGACGAATTCGCCGGTCTCACCGGAACGATGCTGCTGCTGCTGCGCGCGCTGAAAGCGATCCGCCGCCGCTGAGTTTCTAGGTGGCTTCCGAGTCGAACGGTGCGGGGCGACCCTCGCGTTCGAATCGCTGGCGCTGGGCGTAGGCAGACTCCCGTGGTGGGGTGATCACCGGGGTCGGTTCGTCGTCGAGAAGTGCCTCGCGGATGATCCGGCGCGGGTCGTACTGGCGGGGGTCGAGCTTCTTCCAGTCGACGTCATCGAAGTCGGGTCCCATCTCTTCGCGCATGCGATCTTTCGCACCGTTGGCCAGGCCACGAAGGGTCTTGACGAGGCGCGCCAGCTGGGACGCATAGTAGGGAAGACGCTGGGGACCGATGAGAAAGACAGCGATCACCGCAATGATGATCAGCTTGTCGAACGTCAACCCAAAGGACACCCGCCCAGAATAGCCGGTGCTTGCCGTGACCACCCGTACAGTGGGGAAGAACAAGGAGTAAGACGTGGCGGAAAAAGAACTGAACTGGAAATTTGCGGAAGAATTTGTCGTGGAGCGACCCGACATCACCGAAGCCAGGCAGCACTCGATCGAGATCGGGGTCGACCCGGTCAGCCCTGCCATGGGAGCCCAGCTCGCGGTAATCGCAGCGGCGACCAACGCGAAATCGATCATCGAGATCGGCACCGGCGTCGGTGTCAGCGGTCTCTGGCTGTTCCTGGGTGCACCTAACGCGGTGCTCACCTCGATCGATTCCGAGATCGACCACCAGCAACTCGCCAAAGCGGCCTTTACTGCCGCGGGCATCCCGGGAAACCAGGCGAGGCTCATCGCCGGCCGCGCGCTCGACGTCCTGCCGCGCATGAACGAGTCGAGCTATGACCTCGTCGTCGTCGACGCCGACCCGCAGTCGGTAATCGAGTACGTCGAACACGGCCTGCGTCTCGTCCGTCCCGGCGGCACGGTGCTCGTGGCCCATGCCCTCTGGCGGGGACGCGTGGCAAACCCCTCGCAGCGCGACGACACCGTTACGGAATACCGCAGCCTGCTGCGGGAGATCTCCGGGTCATCCGCTGTGATCAGCGCCCTGTCTCCGGTCGGCGACGGCCTGCTCCAGCTGACCAAGATCGCGGACTGACCCTCCGCGGAAATGACAATGACCCGGCTGCCGTGAGGCAACCGGGTCATTTTTCAGGTCTGGAGTCAGACTGCAGCGACCACGCCAGCGAGGGCGTCGTGCAGTTCTTTCGCTTCGGCGTCGTTGACCGACACTACGAGGCGTCCGCCGCCTTCGAGAGGTACGCGGACGATAATGAGGCGGCCTTCCTTGACAGCCTCCATTGGTCCGTCTCCGGTCCTCGGTTTCATGGCTGCCATGATAAGTCCCCTTTCATAGGTACACATCTATTATCGACTATGAAGTGCCTTGGTAAAAATCGAGTGACCGATTCCCCCTCGAAAAGGGCTTTGGTCTTGACACAAACGGGCTACGGTGGTGTCCAATCCGTGCCGTCTACCCACCACGCGATGTGGATCCACCCCCACTGCAACGCTATGAAGACCAGCACTATCGCCACGCGATACGCGGGTGTTCGCGGCTGCGCGAGTGCGCCAAGCGCCGGGAAGAGCGGGAAAAGGATGCGGAACGTACTCGACTGCGGAAAAAACACCGCGAGTACGTAGAGCAGATAGCTTGCGAGCCAGAATCGCAGGTCGACGCCGAGCCTCTTGACCGGCGGGCTGAACAGCAGGGCGCCGAACACAGCGACGGCGGCCACGAGAAGTACCGGACCCCACGGGAGCTGGGGCACCCAGAAATTCGCACCCTGGATCCACCCGACGAACGGGCGGAATTCTTCAAAGCCCACATACGCCGAGCGCCAGGCGAGTTCGGTGTCGGTGTACGCGGTCGGCACCCCGGTGACGATGCCGGCGACAACCACCCAGGCGAGGCCCGAGAGCAGCGCGGCCAGAGTGGCAGCGACCGATGCGATGCGCGCTCGCCACGCGAACGGATCCGTCCGGTGTGTGACGAGGCGGTAGACCACGTGCACGCCCAGCGCGAGGGCGAACGCGAGCCCGCCCGGGCGCGTGATCGACATCACCACGACCGTCGGAACGAGCAACCAGTACTGGCGCGTCACCAACAGGTAGAGCGCGAGAGTGAGGAAGAACGCGTGCATCGATTCGGCGTAAGCGACCTGCAGGAGGGGCGAGAGCGGTGCGAAGCAGTAGAGCACCACAGAGAACAGCGCTGTGCCCGCGGGCAAGAGGCGCGCCATCAGCTTGTAGAACAGCAGCGCGGTCGCGGCGGCGAAGACCAGCGAGACCAATGGAGCCACCACCGGGAAGTCGAGCCCGGTGACGGCCATGATCGCCCGCGAGACGAACGGAAAGACCGGCATGAACGCCCAGGCGTTCTCGGCGACATGCCCGTCGGCGGTCAGCGGCAGCTGACTCGGATACCCCGAGACGGCGATGATGTAGTACCAGCGGCCATCCCAGATCGACGCGAAGTCGAAGTATCCAGGAGAGTCACCCGTCCAGGGATTCGCCGGCTGGCCCGCGGCTTTCACCAACAGGAGGGCGGTGGTCACGAGCCGGGAGACGACGAAGATCGCCAGCACCCGAAGCCACCACGGGGTCAGCCTGTATCTCACCCGCATCCGGCTCAGCGCGGAGGAGCGAAACGGAGCACGACGCGAGGCCGCTGTCGACGAACCAGCGGAGATCAGCCCGTCGTCAGCCATGAACGCAGCCCGTGCTCACACGCCGTGATCTCGCTCAGCGCTACGCGCTCGTCATCCGCGTGGGCCTTGAGCGGGTTGCCGGGGCCGTAGTTGACGGCGGGGATTCCGAGGGCCGAGAAGCGCGCGACATCCGTCCAGCCGTATTTGGGCTTGGGCACTCCGCCGACGGCCGCGACGAAATTCTTGGCGAGCTCGGCGTCGAGACCGGGGCGCGCGCCGGGAGCGAGATCGACGACGGTCACGTCGAATCCGTCGAACAACTCGCGCAAGTGCGCGATCGCTTCTTCTCCACTGCGGCTGGGCGCGAATCGGTAGTTGATGTGCACCATGGCTTCGTCGGGGATGACGTTGCCCGCGATGCCGCCGGAGATACCCACGGCATTGAGGCCCTCACGGTAGACGAGACCATCGACCTCCACTTCGCGCGGCACGTAGTCGGCGAGGATCGCGAGAATGGGCGCGGCGTCGTGGATGGCGTTGTGACCGACCCAGGAGCGCGCGGAGTGGGCGCGCAGGCCGAAGGTACGCACTTCGATGCGTGCGTTGCCATTGCAGCCGCCTTCGATCTCGGAGCTGGTCGGCTCCCCCAGGATCGCGAAGTCGCCGACCAGCCATTCCGGGTGGGAGCGCGAGATGCGGTTGAGCCCGTTGAGCGACTCGGAGACCTCTTCGTGGTCGTACCAGATCCAGGTCACGTCGACGGCGGGTTCTGCCAGCTCGACGGCGAGCTTGAGTTGCACCGCGACCCCGGCCTTCATGTCGACGGTGCCGCGGCCCCAGAGATAGTCGACGCCGGGCTCTGCTGAGCCTGTCGACGAGTCGAGGGTCTCGTACTTCGTCGGGAAGTTGTTGTTGATCGGAACGGTATCGATGTGTCCGGCGATGACCACGCGTTTGTCACGCCCGAGGTTCGTGCGGGCCACGATGGTATCGCCGTCACGAAACACCTCGAGGTGACCGGAACCGGCGAGGCTGGCCTCGATGGCATCCGCGATGACCTTCTCGTTTCCCGAGACGGACTCGATGTCGCACAACTGGCGAGTGATGTCGATCGAGGTGGCTGACAGGTCGAGCACGGGGGTGTTCTGCGGCATGTATCGACTCTACCGACCTCTCCGATCGCGCTGCCCCGGGTCGGTACGCTTGACCCATGACTTCTCGCGCAGCCTGGGGCTACGGCCTCGCCACGATCGCCGGCGACGGCACGACCCTCGACACCTGGTTCGCCCAGCCGAAGCTGGGCGAGCTCCCGGCCGGAACCGACCCGCACATCGCGCCGTCGTTCCTCGAGGGACTCGCGGTGGCCGACCCCCGACGAAACGTGCGCGTGGATTTCGTGACCGTGCAGATCGACCTGGATTCGGCTCCCGCCTCCACCCCTGACGCCTACCTGCGCCTGCACCTGCTCAGCCACCTGCTCGTCGAACCCAATTCCCTCAACCTCGACGGCATCTTCGGCTACCTGCCCATCGTGGCCTGGACCACCGCCGGCCCGGTTCACCCCGATGATCTCGAGCGCCTGCGTCCCGTGCTGCGCGGCGCCGGCATCGGCGTGCAGGGCATCGACAAGTTCCCGCGCCTGCTCGACTACGTCACCCCCGACCGCGTGCGCATCGCGGATGCCGCCCGTGTTCGTCTCGGAGCCCACCTCGCCCCCGGTACCACGGTCATGCACGAGGGTTTCGTCAACTTCAACGCCGGCACGCTCGGAACCTCGATGGTCGAGGGTCGCATTTCGCAGGGCGTCGTCGTCGGCGACGGTTCGGACATCGGCGGCGGCGCCTCGATCATGGGCACGCTCAGCGGTGGCGGTACCCAGCGGGTCGCGATCGGACAGCGCGCGCTGCTCGGGGCGAACTCCGGCATCGGCATCTCGATCGGCGACGACAGCGTCGTCGAGGCCGGCCTCTACGTGACCGCGGGCACCAAGGTGCGCGTGCTCGTGAAGGATGCCGAACCACAGACGGTCAAGGCAGTCGAGCTGAGCGGCGTGCCCGGCCTGCTGTTCCGCCGCAACTCGCTGACCGGCGCCGTCGAGGTACTCCCCCGCTCGGGCAGCGGTGTCGAGTTGAACGCGGCCCTGCACGCCTGACACTACCCGCCCGAGTTGACGGGTTGGGGTGCGATACTCGGGATCATGCGACGATGTGTGGTGATGGGGATCGGCGCGATCGTCGTCGTCGCGGTTGCGGCATCCGTCGGCTCTTCAGCGCTGCGCGCTGCGAAACCGCAGGTCTCCGGCACCACGTTGGTCAGCGGGTTCCACGAAGCCGGCGAGAAGTTCGACCTCGGCGGGCGCACCGTCGACGGTGGTCGCTACACAGCGGGCTACTCGCTCGAGGCCAAGCTGCTCTCACCGATGA
>Ga0247729_10000610_pt1 | contig 14489 bp, 10 predicted proteins | sample UWRJL133311R2_FD_180958 | JGI IMG/M metagenome (GOLD analysis project Ga0247729, IMG submission 180958) | Plant litter microbial communities from Arlington Agricultural Research Station in Wisconsin, United States - UWRJ-L133-311R-2 | ecosystem: Environmental > Terrestrial > Plant litter >... | reverse complement strand
CAGCACGGCGCAGAGCAGCACCATGATGCCCGCGCCCAGCCCAAACATCACCCGCCAGCCGAAGTGCGCGCCCACGTACCCGCTGATGGTGCGGGACACGAGGATGCCAATCAGCAGCCCGCTCATCACCTTCCCGATGACCCGGCCCCGCTCTTCGTCGCTGGCCAGAGAGGCAGCCATCGGAATCAGCAGCTGCGGCACGGCGCAAAACAAGCCGATGAGCAAACTGGCGAAGGCCAGCAGTGCGAAGCTGGGCGCGAGGGCCGCGCCGGCCAGGCATATTGCCGAGCCCAGCAGCAGGGCCAGAATCAGGCTTTTCCGCTCCCGCTTGTCGCCGAGCGGCACCACGAACAGCAGGCCGAGCGTGTAGCCGATCTGCGTGACGGTGGCTACCAAGCTCACTTGGCTGTCGGAAACGTCAAACGACTTGCCGATTTCGGCTAGCAGCGGCTGGTTGTAGTAGATGTTGGCCACCACCAGCCCGCAGGTAATAGCCATGAGCCACACCAGGGCCGGCGTAAGGGGAACGTTATTGGGGCTAGGATGAAGGTCCTCTGTCACGGGCCGGGCTTCGGCCACTGCTGCTACTTTCATGGAGCAAATATACTGCCCCAGCTTGCGGCCGGGACGTGAGTGGCTTCAGTGAACAGTTCAGAAGGCCGGAAAGTTGGCCGCTTTCTGATGGCGCCGCGCTGGCCTGCGGAATCTCAGTCGCTAGTTCTCGCAGCAGGGAGGAGAAGCTGGCTCGTCGCAATTTTTCTACCTGCCTTGCGTCAGGTGTGCTTTGATATTTATATTTTATCTAAATAATCTTAGGTGGTTATTTAGACAGGTTATACTTTTGCAGCATCAAGTACCTCACTGTTGTGACAACATGACTAAAATACTTACCCAGGTAACCAGCACCTTACTTCTACTTCTCTTGCTGACTGGCTGGGCCACTGCTCAATCCCAGGTTGGTACTGTATCTGGTACCGTGCGCACCAGCGACGGACGGCCCGCCGCCTTTGTGAGCGTGGGCATTCCCAAGCTGGGTAAAGGCGCCACCACGGCCGAGAATGGCTCCTACCAGATTCGAAGCGTTGAGCCCGGCATCCATCAGTTGCGCATCTCATTCGTGGGCCTGCAGCCACAGGAGCAAACCATTACCGTAGTAGCTGGCCAGGCTACCAAAACCGATTTTGCGCTGGCCGAAAGTGCCGCCCAGCTGAATGAAGTCGTTGTAACCGGCTCCAACATCATCAACCGGCCCGCCTCCATCAGCAAGGGCGATATTGCGCCGCTGGACCTTCCCCAGAGCGTGGGTGTGGTCAGCAATGCCGTCATCAACGACCAGCAGGTGCTACGCCTTGGCGACGCGCTGCGCAATGTCAGCGGCGTGTCGCTGACCCAGCAGCGGGGCGGAGTAGCCGAAACATTTTCGTCGCGGGGCTTCAGCATCGGCATTGCCGGCTCGGGTGGCAGCATCTTCAAAAACGGCGTTATCTCCAACACCCAGGGCTTTCCTGACGCCAGCACGCTGGAGTCGGTTGAAGTGCTGAAGGGTAGCTCGGCGCTGCTGTACGGCAACGTATCGGGGGGCCTGGTGATTAACATGGTAACCAAAAGGCCACGTTATAATTGGGGCGGCGAAGTATCGATGCGCGCCGGGAGCTACGGGCTCTACAAGCCTATCGTGGACGTATACGGCCCGATCAGCAAAAACCTGGCCTTCCGGGTGGTGGGTACCTACGAAAAAGCCGACAGCTACCGCGACGTGGTGCACTCGAAGCGCATGTACGTGAATCCTTCGCTGCTCTACAAGATTGGTGAGAAAACCGATATTCTGCTGCAGGGCGACTATCTGCAGTCGGATATCGTGCCCGATGCCGGCGTGGGCGTTCTGAACGGGGGCATCGATGCGAAAATTGTCCCGCATACCGACCGCTCCCGGTTCATCAATGCTGTGTGGGCCTACAACAATACCGACCAGTATTCGGGCTCGCTCGTGATTAACCACCGCTTCAGCAACCAATGGAAGGTGAACGTCATTGCGGCCGCCCAGGATACCCGCGTCAACGGATTCGGGGTAGGCGTCCCCACGGCCATCACCCCCACCGGCGACTTTACCCGCACGTTGAGCGGCGTAAAAACCGGTGAGCGCAACTACACGGGTCAGGTAAACCTGACCGGTAATTTCAACACGGGCTTTCTGGGCCACCAGCTATTGGTCGGCGGCGACGCCGTGAAGATCCGGACGGAAAACAACACGTTCCAGTTTACCAGCGCCGACGGCAAAGTGGGCACCGCCTACGACAAGATCAACATTTTGGACCGCACCAAGTACGTGGAGCGGACCGACATGCCCACGATGGCCGATACGGCCCTCACGACCGCGCCCTCGCACCGGCTGGGCGTGTACGCGCAGGATCTGATTAGCATTTCGTCGCGGTTCAAGGTACTGGCCGGCGTACGGTGGTCGTATCAGAACGTGATACGGACGACTATCTTCAACCAGAACACCCGGCAGGAGCGCCGGAGCGTCAATGCGAGCCGCGCCGACCGGGCCTTCTCGCCTAAAGTGGCTCTGATTTATCAGCCCCTAGCTACGATGTCGCTCTACGCCAGCTACACCAACAACTTTAACATCAACTCGGGTCTCGACGTCAACAGCCAGCAGCTGGATCCGTCTATCGTCGATCAGTACGAGGTGGGATTCAAGAACGAACTGTTCAAGGGCAAGATCTTCACCAATCTGAGTGTGTACCGCTACGTGAACAGCAACCTTGCGCAAGCCGCCATTCTGGCTGATGGCACGGTGAGCCCCACGTTCCGGGCCCTGACCGGGGAAACGACCAGCGACGGGATGGACGTGGACGTGAACGGCAGCCTGACCAAAGACTTCTACTTCAACGTGGGCTACGGCTACAACTACCACCGCTACACGAACACGTCCGGCAAGAAAGGGTCGCAGGTGGAAGGGGAGCGGCTGACGAACAACCCGGCGCACACGGCTAACGCCTCGATTTTCTATACCTTCAGCCAGCCCGTCCTGCGCGGTATCAAAGTTGGCGCTTCGGCCTTCTACACGGGCCAGCGCTACGGCGGCAACAACAACACGGTAGGCCAGGATGACCGGCCGGCCAACGCACCAGTTGGCACGCCTGACCCCGTACCCTATAGCCGCTTGGTGGTGCTCACAGGCTTTACGACTATCGACCTGTCGGCGGGGTATACCTACAAGCAGTTCTCGCTGCTGGCCAAACTGTCGAACATCACCAACGAGCTGAACTACGTGGTACATGACCGGTACAGCATCAACCCGATTCCGCCCCGGCAGTTCCTGACGACGGTGACGTACAAATTCTAGCCTGGTACGGAAGCTAATCAGGTGGGCATCGGTACTACCTGGCCGTTACGGCTTACTTTGCTCATACATACCCCACCGGATGCCCCGGTGGGGTATGTGCTTCTAAACTAACATCCGTATGAAGCTTTTTTTTCGCAATATTCACCTGTACCTCGGGCTGGCTTCGGGACTTTTTCTGGTTGTAGTATGCCTGACGGGGACGATTCTGGTCTTTGAGAAAGAGCTGGAACAGGCCTGGCATCCGCAGCGCTACTTCGTGACGCCCGCCACCACCGCGCGGCTACCCTTGGCCCGGCTGGCGGCGGCCGTACACGCCTATAAGCCCAAAGCCAAAATCAGCAGCCTGAAGGTGTACGCCGACCCGGCCCGCACCGTGGAGGTAAACTTGGCGGGCACTGGCGGGCCGGGGCGTCCGGGCGGGCCGGAAGGCGGGAAGCGCAGCGGTGACCGGGGGGAAGGCCGCCCCGGCGGAGCCCCGCAGGCTAAGGGCCCCAACGGGGGTAAGGGTCCCGGCGGCAAAGGCCGCGGCGGCGACAACGGGCCGCGCATCTTTGTAAACCCTTATACGGCCGTCATTGCCGGGGAAATGAACCCGCGCGAGTCGTTCTTTCACTTCGTGGAGGAAATTCACCGGGGGCTGGTGGCTGGCCGCGTTGGCAAGCTGGTGATGGGCATCAACTCCATCATCTTCCTCTTTATTCTGGGTACCGGCCTGGTGCTGTGGTGGCCGGCTACGCGCAAGGCCCTCACGCCCCGGCTGAAAGTGAAGTGGGGCAGCGGCTGGAAGCGCCTCAACCACGACTTCCACATCGTGCTGGGCTTCTACGCCGCGCTTTTTCTGCTGATTATGGCTCTTACGGGTGTGGGTATGTCCTTTGACTGGGTGACCAAGAGTATCAATAGCCTCACGCACTCGCCCCAGCAGCGGCCGGAGCCGCCGGTATCGGGCGCCCCGTCGGCCGGGGCTACCGCCTTCGCGCCGGATGCGGTGCTGGCCCTGGCCCGCCAGCAGGCTCCCGACGCGGAAAGCTATGCTCTCCAACTGCCCAAGGAGCCCACCGGTAGCATCCGAGTTGCCATCCTGCGTCCAGGGGCCATCACCGAAAACGCGACGGATGAAGTCTATCTCGACCAGTTTTCGGGCCGGGTACTGCAGAAGCAGGCATACGCTCAGCGGCCCGTAGGGCAGCGGATTCGGGGCTTGTTCAAGCCCGTGCACACCGGCGCCATTTTCGGCTGGCCTTCCAAGGTGCTGGCATTGGTAGTCGTGCTACTCGGAGCTACGTTTCCCGTCACGGGTACTGTTATGTGGCTGAACCGTCTGCGCAAGGCTCGCAAAAAAGCCCAACCCCGCGTTGCCGTTTCGTAAGCCGTACTAAGCTGTACAAGAAGCAGTGCCTGAGTTGAAAGCTACCGTGCTTTTAACTCAGGCACTGCTTCTTGTACAGGCCCGGCGTCACGCCTTCATACTGCTTGAAGAGCTTCTGAAAATAGGCCGTGTTGTTGAAGCCGGCCCGGAAGCAGACGTCGGCCACGGTGCTGAGCGGGTGGCGCAGCAGGCGCTTGGCCTCGGCGAGGCGCTCCTGGATGATGTACTCAACGGGGGTGAGGCCCAGCTCCCGCTTGAACACGCGGAAAAACGTGGCTTTGCTCATGCAGGCCAGCTCGCTGAGCTTTTCCACGGTGAGCTGCTCGGTGAGGTGCTGCTTGATGTACTGCACCACGTGGGCGAAGCGGTGGGAGGTGAGGTGCTGCTGGTAGTTGTGAAAGATGAGCTGCCGGGCCTGGGTCTGCATCAGGCGCACCAGCATTTCCTGCACCGTGAAGCCCGCCAGCACGTCCTTGATGCGGCCCGTGTCGCGGGAAAGCTGCACGAGGCGCTCCAGCGTACCCGTGAGTTCGGGCGTGTTCTGAAAATGGGCGTGGTCGGTGGTATCGAGGTGCCAGGGCATACTTTCCTCGGCCCTGGGCTGCTGCTCGTTGAGCAGGTCAATGGTCTGGCGGATGGTGTCGGTGGGAATGGCCACGGCCAGGCACTGCGTGGGGTGGGCCTCGTCGGCCTCGGGAAAGTCGATGACCATCGTCTGGTTTTCGCCCACGATAACCGACTCGCCGGGCAGGTACTCGAAGGCGGGCCAGCCGGGCAGGTGCATCACTTTCTTGCCCCGCAGCATCGTGGTCAGCACCAGGCTGCCCATGCTCAGCGGCACCTGGTGGGCCCTCTGGTGGGTTTCGAACACGTTCAGCTCAAACGCCTCCAGGCTGTACACCGTGCGGTTTTCGACCAGCGTGGCGAGCTGGTGGGCGGGGTGCAGGGGCACAGCGGCGGGCAGGGGAGCAGAAGGCATCGGCGGCGGGAACAAAGGGCGGAAGGAAGCCTGCTTCTAAGGTAGTAAGTACTCACCAAAGTTATGGGCTTCGGCGGGCGTACCTGCTTCTAACCGCTGGCAAGAGCCTACGGTTCGGCTGGCCGGCGGCGGAAGTTGCGACGATACGTCGCTTTTGTGCGACGATAAGAGAGCCAAAACGGGCCAGGAGCGGCCTAGCTTGGACTACTCAAAAACGCACCTCATTCCCACTCCAAAATCCAGCCCATGGAAACCCTCGAAAAACCTTCCACCCTCGTGGAGCGCCCCCAGTTCAAGGCCAAGTACGACAACTTTATCGGCGGCAAATGGGTGGCCCCGGTGAAGGGCCAGTACTTCGACAACAGCTCACCCATCGACGGGCAGGTGTTCTGCCAGGTGGCCCGCTCCACCAAGGAAGACATTGATCTGGCCCTGGACGCCGCCCATGAGGCCTTCAAGACGTGGAAGCACTCCTCGCCGACCACGCGCAGCAACATGATGATGAAGATTGCCGACGTCATCGAGCAGAATCTGGCCCACCTGGCGGCCGTGGAATGCGTGGAAAACGGCAAAGCCATCCGCGAGTGTATGGCCGCCGACCTGCCGCTGGTCGTCGACCACTTCCGCTACTTCGCCAGCGTAATCCGGGCCGAGGAAGGCTCGGCCACGGAGTTGAACGAAACCACTTTGTCGCTCAACATTCAGGAGCCGCTGGGCGTGGTCGGGCAGATTATTCCCTGGAACTTCCCGCTGCTGATGGCCACCTGGAAGCTGGCCCCGGCCCTGGCCGCCGGCTGCTGCGTGGTGATGAAGCCCGCCGAGCAGACGCCCACCAGCATCATGGTGCTCATGGAGCTGATCCAGGATCTGGTGCCCGCCGGCGTTATTAACATCGTGAATGGCTTCGGTCTGGAAGCCGGCAAGCCACTAGCCTCGTCGCCACGGGTGCAGAAGGTGAGCTTCACGGGCGAAACCACCACCGGCCGCCTCATCCTGCAGTACGCCTCCGAAAATATCATTCCCGTCACGATGGAGCTGGGAGGCAAGTCGCCGAACATCTTCTTCAAATCGGTGCTGGCTGCCGACGACGACTTCCTCGACAAGGCCATCGAGGGCGCGGTGATGTTTGCGCTGAACCAGGGCGAAATCTGCACCTGCCCTTCGCGGATGCTGGTGCACGAAGACATTTACGACGACTTCATTGCCCGCGTAATTGCCCGCGTGAAGGCCATCAAGCTCGGCAACCCGCTGGATCTGGAAACGATGATGGGCGCCCAGGCTTCGAACGACCAGTTCGAGAAAATCCTGAGCTACCTCGAAATCGGGAAGGCCGAAGGAGCCGAGGTGCTCACCGGCGGCGACGCCTACCACCAGGAAGACAGCGCGCTGGCGCAGGGGCACTACATTCAGCCCACCGTGTTCCGCGGCCACAACAAGATGCGCATCTTCCAGGAGGAAATCTTCGGCCCGGTGTTGTCCGTGACGACGTTCAAGACGGTGGAGGAAGCCATTGAAATAGCCAACGACACGCTCTACGGCCTCGGCGCCGGCGTCTGGACCCGCGACGCGCACGAGCTCTATGAAGTGCCCCGCGCCATTCAGGCTGGCCGCGTCTGGGTCAACTGCTACCACGACTACCCCGCCGGCGCGCCCTTCGGTGGCTACAAGGCCTCGGGCTTCGGCCGCGAGAATCACAAGATGATGCTCAGCCACTACCGCCAGAACAAGAACATGCTCATCAGCTACAGCCAACAGAAGCTGGGCTTCTTTTAGGCCGCCGGCAGGGTAGCATTGCTCAGGACGAAGCAATCCGTCCTGAGCAGTGAAGAAGGCCTGATTTCAATGAGAAGCCCCGACGTGTGCCAGCGTCGGGGCTTCCTGCTTCCGCAATGCTATTCACATTTCAGAGGACGGATTTCCCTTCATGCCATGACAAGTCAAATTCAACCTTCCCCATGTCAAATCCCACCCCGCGCGTACTGAGTACCCAGGCTGCCGAAGCCACCATCGACCTGCTGCGCGATGACAATGGGCCGCTGATGTTTCACCAGAGCGGGGGCTGCTGCGACGGTTCCTCGCCCATGTGCTTCCAGGCCGGCGAGTTCCGGGTCGGGGCCAACGACGTGTGGCTGGGCCAGATTCACGGCTGCGACTTTTTCATGAGTGCCGCGCAGTTTGAGTACTGGAAGCACACCCAACTCACCATCGACGTGACTAAGGGCCGGGGCGCGAGCTTCTCGCTGGAAATTCCGCTGGGCGTACGGTTCCTGATTCGCTCCCGCCTGTTTACCGAGGACGAGGCGCAGAACATGGCCCCAGTGTACGACGGCGAGCAGTACCTGACCCGGCCCCCGGAGGCGTAGCGCACTATCCGCAGTTTCGGCAAAAAGGCCCCGGCGGTTATCCGTCGGGGCCTTTTTGCGTAGTATCGGCCATGAACTCAGAACTGCTCTTGCAGGTAAAGGACAGCTTCAGCCTCACCGGCCTGGGCGTGCTGCTGCTGGCCACCGCGCCGCTGCCGGCCCTGGCCCACCCCGATCTGCACACCATCTGGCCCGTGCGCCTGCTCTTCCCCGACGGCCACGAGGAAACCGCCGCGGCCAGCGTGGAGGAAGTGTCCCGCCCCGGCGACGGGGCCACCGCAGCTGCTTCCCCGCAGCGGGCCCTGCTGCTCACCCACGAGGGCGCAGCTCCGGTGCCGGCCGGCACGCGGGTGTACCTGCTCGAAAGCGCCATCACCTAGAGTAATCGGAGGTCTATTGCCAGGCTCGTTGGTTTCTTGGCGGTAGTTCTGGCGCAAGTAAAAGCCCGGTCCGCCAGTGCGGGCCGGGCTTTTACTTGCGCAACCGGGCGGGTTACTTCACCCGCACGGGCAGGCCTTCGAGCTGGGCGTAGCTGAGTTTCCAGACGCCCTTGGGGTTCTTTTTCCAGAGCAGAATGAAGTTGCCCTCACCGGAGCCCATGGGCACGCCGGGCGAGGAGGGAATGACGTCGACGTTGTAGGTGCCGCCCTCGTAGGCCGTCTGGGAGTCGGTGGCGGAGCTGGCCACGTTCAGGCGCAGGTTGGCAATGGTGCCCATCGTTTCGCGCACCCAGCGGTTCGATACTTCCGACTTGCCCTGAAAGTGGGTTTCACCCTGCAGAAAGTGCACGTCGTCGGCAAACATGGTGTCGAGCTGAATGGCATTCTTGCTGTTCCAGGCGCTGAGAAACTGCTGGTCGAGGGCCTGGGCCGTTACCGTGGGGGCAGCCGTATCGGCCGACTTGCTGCAGGAGGTGGCGAGGACGGCCGCAAGGGGCAGCATCCAGAGGAGGGGTTTCATAAAACCGGGTTTTGGTGAACGGGAGAGGAACGGTAGAAAGAATTTCGCCGACTCCGGCGCAGGGCTGAAGTCGGCGAAAGAAGGCGAAGGCAGTGCTTACCAGCTTTTCCGGCGCACCTCCGAGGTGGAGTAGGGCGTGTTCCGGTCACCGTACGACTCGTTGGGCAGGTAGCCGGCGGCTACGGGGCCGCTGGCAGCCGACAGCATCATCGGGGTGGCGGTGGCGGCAAAGCCGCTGGCCATGGCTGGGTACTGCTGCTGCTGTTTGGCCTGGGCTACGGCAGCCTTACGCTCGGCCGCATTCAGGCGGCTGGCCAGGGCGGCCCGCTCGGCGCGGTCTTCGGCGGCGCGGTTGGCGGCAGCCTGCTGAGCGGCAGCCGCGGCCGCGGCCTGCTTGCGTTTGTTGTCGGTGTGCTTACCAATGGCGTACCCGACGCCAGCGCCGGCTACCCCACCCACTACGCCACCCACGGCGCGATTGCGCTTGTGGATGAGGGCGCCGGCGGCGGCCCCACCCAGGCCCCCGATCAGGGCGCCTTTACCCTGCGGGCTCCACTTCTTCTGAGCCTGCGCCTGGGTGCCGAAAGCGGCGGTGAAAAGGATGACGAGAGCGAGAATCCAACTGAACTTTTTCATGGCTAAATCTTTAGGGTTTAAGCAACCTGCGTGGTCAGTTACGAAGTGGGTTTGGCAACCACCGTGCCAACCCGGCCGGGCTGCTTCCCGGGTACGGGCTGCATATACGGGTTTGCCCCGCCATAGGGTTCTGCTTACCGCCTCGTGCGCAAAAGGCCTCCGATGGCGTATCGGAGGCCTTTTTATGCGGATGGAGCCGCTGAGACAGGTTATTTGGTGAGCCAACCATTGGCGTCGAGCCAATTCTGGAGGCGCTCTACCCACTGGTCTTTGGTGGTCTTGTTATTGAGGCCAAAACCGTGGCCGCCCTTGGGGTAGAGGTGCATTTCGGCGGGCACTTTCTGCGTTAGGCAGGCTTCGTAGAAGCGCAGACTGTTGCGCACGGGCACCGTTTTGTCGTCGGCGGCGTGCACCAGGAACGTGGGCGGGGTCTGGGCCGTCACCTGCTGCTCGTTGGAGTACAGCCGGAGCTGCTCGGCCGTGGGCGTGGTGCCGAGCAGGCTCTGGCGGGAGCCGGCGTGGGCTAGGCTGTCGGTGAAGCTGATGACGGGATAGATGAGCACCAGAAAATCGGGCCGCACGGAGGTGTTATCGGTGGTTTCGCCCGCCGGGGTGGCAAAGTGGGTGCCGGCCGTGGAAGCCAGGTGCCCGCCCGCCGAAAAGCCCATGAGGCCGACCCGTCCGGGGTTTACGCCGTAGTCGGCGGCCTTCTGGCGCACCAGCCGCAGGGCCTGCTGGGCATCCAGGAGCGGAGCCGTAGTTTTATCGGGCTGGCTCTGGTCGTTGGGCAGGCGGTACTTGAGCACGAAGGCGGTAACGCCCAGCTCGGTAAGCCGCTTGGCCACGTCGGAGCCCTCATTGTCCATCGACAGGCGCACGTAGCCGCCGCCGGGGCAAATGATGACGGCTGTGCCGTTGGCTTTGTTCTTGGCCGGCCGAAACACCTGCAGCGTGGGCTGCACCACGTTGGCCACCCGGATACCGCCGTTGGGCAGGGTGATGGTGGTTTCCTTCAGGTCGGTGGCAATGGAGTTGGGGATGGAGCCGGTGTAGAGGGAAATTGGGCTTTGGGCCAGCATACGGTGGGAGCAGAAGCCAAGAAGGGCAGTAAGCAGCAGCGCTTTCATGGGCAGAAGCGGAAGGTGAATGATGAAACCACGAGTTACAACCTTTGCTAAGCGTTTGCCAAACCCGCCGCCGCCTTTTTCAGCGTGGCCGAGCGGCTCCATTCCCGCAACTGCTCCCGCACGGCCGGCGGCACGGGCTGGCGGGTGCGGCCCTGCAAGTCGGCGTAGGCTTCGATGAGCTTGCGGGTGTTGCGGAGCGGGGCCGCGGGCAGGGCCGGCAGCAGCGCGTCCAGCAGCTGGCGCAGGGCATCATCGGTAGCCGGGCTGATGGCGCGGGCCTGGGCCAGGGTGTCGGTGAGGCGCTGCACGGGTACGAACTCGGCGGTCAGCAGGCGGCCCAGGGCCTCGCCCAGCGCGGCGGGCCCGAGGCGGCCGGCGTCAATGGCGGCGAGCAGCACTTCCAGGGCCAGGGCCCGGCAGACCGGTGCGTAGTGGGTAAGGCCCACGGCCAGCAGCACCGAGGTACTGTCGTCGAAGCACGGGCCGGGGCCCAGCAGGGAGGTCAGGAACCCCTGCATCACGTCGCGCCCTTCGGAGCCCTGCCCGTCGGTGCGGCAGGCGGTGCGCAGCAGGTGCCAGTGCAGGGGCGCCGGGTTGTTGGGCAGCATGGTGAGCAGAAAGGGCAGGGCGGGGACCAGGGAGTACAGGTGGTACTGCTTGTCCTGCCGCAGGCGGGCGTGCAGGGAGTACAGCAGCAGCGGGGAAGGCGGCTGCTGGCCCGGGTGGTCGGTGGCTACCTGCAGCTCCTGCCACACGTTCGTGACTTCGGGCTGCTTCTTGTTCCAAGTTTGCTGGTAGGTGTAGGAGTTCTGCTCAAACTTCCACGCCGGGTGCCAGGGCGTCGCTACGCCCGGATAGTCGGCTACTGGCCGCAGCTCTTCCAGAACGGCGTCCGGCCGGCGGGTACGGGCCGCCACGGCCCACAGCCAGGGCAGCGCCTCGGTGAGCGTGGCCTGGGTGCTGACCGGCTCGGCTGACTTAAACGGGTTGAGCTTGCTGAGCTGCTGGGCCACGGCCTGCACCACCGACTTGCCCGCTACCGGCGGCACCGGAATCGGAGCCGGCAGGACGGCATCGGTGGGAGCCAGAAACCAGCTTAGCAGCACCCGGAGACCTTCGTGCTGGAGTTGGGGCAGCAACTGCTGGGCCGCGGCGGCATCCGGGGCGGCGCGGAAGGCGGTGCGAGCCAGCGCCAGCGTCAGATCGGCCAAATCCGGATTCTGACCAGCTGCTTCGTAGCTCAATAGCTTCTGCACCAGTGCTGACGGAGCTACCCAGTGCGGGGCGTGGCTCGGGGTGCTTAGCAGCGGCAGTGGCGCGGCGCTGGTCTGCAACTGCTGCTCGGCGGTGATGAGTCGCTGTTGCTGCACCAGCATAAGCGGGTCGGGGTGGCTGTAATCACGGCTGACCAGCACTACAAGTGGCACTTTGGGGTGCTCAAACTCCAGGGCCCAGCTGATCAACAGCCCCACTACCAACTCGTGCTGCCCGTGGCGGCCGTTGTCGAAGGCGTAGGTGCGCAGGATGGCGGCGACTTCCGCTTCCGGGTGGCCCTTCAGCTCCCAGGGCAGCGCCTGCAGCAAGTAAGGCCGCAGCTGCTGAGAATAGCCCTCCGGGTACTGGCCGCGCAGCCGCAGCAGCCCGTCGACCCACCGCTCGAAAGCCGCCGGGTCGTTTTGCTGGATTACCTGCCCGGTCAGAAACAGCAGCTCGTGCCAGTCGCGCACCGGCTCGATGGCCGTGGCGGGGGAAATGTCGGGGACGAAATCCGTCAGGGGCGCGTACCCGACGGTCGGGGCTACGGCATCTGCCGCCGGGGTGGGGGCCAGAAACGGCGTCAGGGCGGTGCGGGCGGGGGCGGTGAGCAGATCGGCGTACAGGCCGATGGTGTCGGTGACTTCGGTGGTTTCGTCGGCCGTGAGCAGGGGCTTCTTGGCGCCCAGAATACCGGCCAGCAGCTTGGCGGCCCGCTCCTGCACGGCGGCATCGGCGTTGGCCAGGGCCGAAGTTGCCAGCCGGGCCAGCGTGGGGGCCAGCGTCGGCTCGCGCTTGAGCAGCTTGTCGAAAGCGCCCAGCAGAGTACGCAGAGCGGTTTTGAGGTCCTGGCGGGTCATTAGTCCTTCGGCGTAGAGCAGCAGCGGGGCCACGTCGAAGCCGGGCTCGGTCCAGAGGTCCTTGAGCTGGTCGAGGGCGAAGTTGACGACCTGCGGCAGCGGGTGGGCCAGCAGCTCCACCAGCTCACTCTGCCGGGCCAGCCGCTCCGCCACCGTGGGCTGCAGGGCCAGAAACAGGTTCTTAAACCACGTCAGCAGCGGGCGGCGGAAGTCGCGGCGCAGCGCCAGCAGGCTGCGCGTAAGCAGGTCGGCCCGGTCCAAGTGGCCCGACTCGACGAGCTGGGGCAGCAGCGTCAGCCACGATACTTCCCGCCGGTCCTTGTCGGTAAACGTGCTGGCCGAGTCGGCCATGGTGTCAAAGTCGAACAGCAGGAGCAGGTCCCGCGCCAGCAGCGTGGCATCGGCCCGCAGGGCCCCCAATATCAGCTGGTCGAAGCCCTTGATGTCCCCGCTTTTTACCTCGTTCCGCTGCCAGTTGTAGCGCACCAGCATGTGGGCCACCGCCTGCGCAAACAGCCACGGGTCGTACTCGATCAGGCCCTCATCGGCCATCTGCCGCAACTGGCTGTAGTTGACGACCTGCCAGGGGTTGCTGCGGGTGATGCGCTGCAGCCACTCGGTCAGCCAGGCGGGGCGGGTGTGCTGGATCATCTGCATAAACAGCTCCTGGTGGCCCTGGTTGTGCTTGCCGTCGTTGTGGTGAAACGTCCAGGGCATGTCGAAGCCGCGACCCAGGGCTTCCTTGCGCGAGTAGGTGGCCAGGCCGGCCAGAAACAGGATGGGGCCCCGCTCGTGCGGGAAGCGCGGGCCTTCCCGGCGCCAGTCGTCCATTTCCCGCTGCAACTCCCGGGTTTTCTGCCGCACGCTCACGACCTCCTTTTTATCCAGCTGCAGCAGAAAAGCGGCCATGTCCCGAATGCCCTGGTGGCGGGCAATCTGTTCGAAGTTTTCAACGGCGGAGGCAACAGTCATACGAAAGCAGGTTAGATTTTATAAAAGCCAAAGGATGTGCCGGGGCGGCTACGCAAACCGCATCTGGGCGGCCAGGATGTGCTTGCAGGGGCCGCGCTGGCCCTGGTGGCCGCTAAACCACGGGCAGGTGCAGCGGGGCGGCTCGGCGCCACCCACCAGCACGGTGTGCCACACGCCGGTGCCGCGCACCCGCGCCTCGGTGCGGCCGCCGGCGCCCACGCCCACCAACTGCACGTCGTCGGCGGCTTCGAGCAGGGCGCGGGCATTTTTCAGGCGCGGGTTAAGGCTCAGGATGCGGCCCAGCTTGAAGGGCAGGCGGCGGTAGAAGTGCTGGTTGTCGGCCAGGTCGAAGCCCAGCAGGCCCATGGCCGAGAGGCTGGCGCAGAGCCGGTGTACGGTGTCGGGCGCGAGGTCGTTTTCGAGGGCAAACAGGCTGGGATTAAACACTTCGTTGCCCCGGAACAGCCGGTTGGCCCCGGCCACCCACTCGGCGGGCAGCTCTTCCATCAGCGTGTCGAGCTGGTTGCCTTCGCCCGAAAACCCGCGCCATACGTCGGCCGACAAGGCCAACAGAAACCGCTGCCCGCCGCCCAACTCCAGAACGAAGGCCGAGGCCTGGC
>Ga0247729_10000609_pt1 | contig 14528 bp, 14 predicted proteins | sample UWRJL133311R2_FD_180958 | JGI IMG/M metagenome (GOLD analysis project Ga0247729, IMG submission 180958) | Plant litter microbial communities from Arlington Agricultural Research Station in Wisconsin, United States - UWRJ-L133-311R-2 | ecosystem: Environmental > Terrestrial > Plant litter >... | reverse complement strand
ACCTAACTGATCGATACCACTCAATGTTCGGTTGTTAGTACATGGAAGCCATGGCAATAAATTATCAAGCATCGAGAGAACACATCCACCTCCCGCTAGATTACTTGAGCAACATAATATTTGACTCTGCGAGATAGCAATCGGTTTGCAGAGCGCCCACCTCGGGGTTAAATGAGGTAGTAGAAATAATCTGTGTATCGCGCACTAAACTTGTCGATATGTTTGCAGTCGCAAAGTCAAAGAAGTAGATATCCGATTCACGACAAAGACCGCCGCTAATAAAATACACACCTTTTTTTTCGACTTTCAGCAATTTGCTATTGCCGGTTAAGGTTGCAGTTATTTGTTCGAGTGAATCATTCTTGCCGCGCAACACCCAAAGGCCGTTTTCACCAACGTATTGAAAATAAATATCTCCTTCAAATTCAACCGCAGTGCCCACCGAACCGAATGTTAATTGTTTGTGCTGCTGGCTTTGTGTATCAATCCGCCACAGGTTGCGAAGCTCGCGGGTACTTTTAAGCACCAGAAGTTTATTTACAGATGGGAAATAACCCACAGGCTCGACTCTATCCGTCTCAGTTAGCAGCAATAGTGTCTCTGCGGTTAAAAAGTTGTACTGATAAAGACGGTTTCCGGTGCTATACACCAAATATTCGTTATTTGGCCAGACAATACTACCTACCTTTTTTGCAATGGGCTGACTGGTAAGTTGTCGTTCCCCGCCGCCCTCAACCAGCCATAAATGGATCTGATTATTACGCACAGAAGCGTAAACTACTTTCTCTCCATCGGGCGAAAAAGTGGCGGAATAATTGAGGTCCGTATTTTCGGTCAGTCGGCCTTTAGTGCCGTCCAAACCCATTTTGATGATATTTGAGCTGCGCTTCTCCTCGGTATAGAAAATTGCTGCACCGTCCGGTTTATAACGCGGCCGTGAAAATACGCTATCTTTAGAATCTGCGAGCGGGATCTGTACTTGTTGGCCGTCGAGATAAAGGATAAATAGTTTTCGCTCTTCCTCTGCATAAAGAAGTACGCCGCTGCCATCGGGAATCCAGCTCATTTCTATCGCCGGAAGATCGAGTTGCCAACGGCTCATAGACGACTGATCCTCGCTTAAGAAATCAATCTGAATCTTATTTTTATAAGAGCTTGCCAAGGCAGTCTTTTTGGCCAGAACCGCGCTTGCCACAGGGTTGGTCACGCCATCGCGCTCATCTAAAGCAGTTAAGCGCTGATCCAGCGTGGAGTAACGGTATCGTGCAGTAGCGGAGTTCGGCCCCTGCTTGGCTACGAACTCTAGCGTTGTTTCATCCCACCAGGTCACGCTGAAAATACGCCCTTGCCATTGGCTGAGGAGTTGCTTTTCTATTAAACGCTCGTTATCCAGATCTAACGAAAAGATATGGAACGAGTACAAGTAATTGGCCCTCTCGTAAAAATTAGGGCTGAGAGGTTGGCCTTCATCGCGTTTAACTTCGATTGCAACCAAGTTTTTCCCCGCAGGTGACCAGGCCAATTTAAACCAGGAACCATTGCTATTAGTAACGCGCCAATCTTTACCTGAACCATTACGAATAATGATTTCACTTTCCGTCTCACCATTTTCTTTAGCGTTAAATTTTTCACGAATATAAGCCACATGTTTATTGTCTGGGTGCGGGACAGCATTTCGCTCATGGCCTGTTTCATTGGTGTAGCCCGATGTGGTCTGAAATTCGGTCTTATGACTTTTTGCCAATACATCTACTTTTGATGTTTTTAACAAAAACACGGCTAAAAAATAGATCGCCAGAAGCACGCATAGACCCAATACAACAGGCCGAGAGTTGAAAGCAGAGAAAATTTTTTGAGTTTGTAAGGGCGCGACTCTATCTATCCAGGCAGGTGTTTGAGTAATCGCAAGATGTAAATCCTGAAATTGTGGCTCAATTTTAAGCTGATAACCGCGCTTGGAATAATGGGCGATAATTTCCTGATCGCCAATCAATTCCGTAAAAGCGCTGCGTAAAGCGTTAATACTCTTTTGCACTGAACCGTGGGTGACAATACGCCCTTGCCAAAGCTGTTTAATCAACTCCTCATTGCTGATTACACGGCCATGATTGACGGCAAGGTAATGCAATACCGCCATCACCTTGGGCTGCAATTTTAGCGTCTTCCCGTGCGCTGCCATCTGGTTGTGCGAAGGCGACACCTTCACATCACCAAGGCTAAAGCACTCCTCCTTATTTGCGTCCATAGTGGCGTCCATCGAAGCCTGCAACCTTTTGCATGGGATAACCTCTATAAAGCGTTTCTTATTTTTATACCGTTTCTTCTTTGAAGTTTTCAGCACGTGGTAAATAGCTGCCGAGGTCTAATTTTGCAAGATGTTCACATGCGAACACAAGTTTCACGCGTTTAAAGTAGAATTCTATCTTATTGATTTTTAAACAGTTATTTTTGGTAAGCGAATGGTAAGCGCTAAGTTTTTCTATGGTCAGTGTTTTCTACAGTGTTTGCAATATAGTCAATTCACACACATCCGGAATGTTTTGTGGATGTTGTTTTTCACTTTCAACCTAAACCTAAAGGAAATCGCCATGAAATTACTATTACTGACTCTAGCGTTCATATTTCCAACCCTGGCTGTGGCCGCGACAGAACCGGACCTTAGCCCGAACGCTCCCCTTGTGTATATCAATAAAAATTTCGGCTTTAATGTAAAAGGCTTCAAGTACAAGCAATCGGAATTCCCATGCGATATTGATAAGGTTCTGGTGAGTGCGCTTGTAGATAGATCCAGGAACGAAGGTATCCGACTTGAGCCTGTAGGCACAGCCGCCAAGATTAACAATGGCGTAATACCCGTGTTGGCTATAGATATTGAACAGCTGGTGCTCGGCGATCAGGAACACCAATTTGGCACCAAACAAACGTCTACCTTACCCAAGGTTCAAATCACTGCCGCACTGGTAAAGAATAAAGCCAGTATAGTCACGGCAAAACACACCTGCGCCATTATGTCCTTAAACGAATTTACGCCTTCAACTGATGTGCTGGACTTGGGAAGTAATGGTGTAACTGTTTGCGATGCAACTAAAAAGTGTCTGCAGGATTTGAGTAAAGATGTGATTGAGTGGATTGAGCCGCAAATCCGCTAATGACCATTTTTGGTAACTGAATTTAGAAACAATGCTGCACAGCCTGCCAGAGGTTCGGCTATGCAGTATCTAATCTGTAAACTTATCAGCAGAATAAAACTTGACGGATAAATCAAGATTTAGCATCCTGCGCAAATCCTAACCGCCAAAAAATTTACACCTCATAGATTTGGGATCTTCTTACTAACAAGGAACGTGATATGTCCATCGCCGATTGGCCCGCTGCTGAACGCCCTCGTGAAAAACTTCTCGATCTAGGCCCCGCCGCATTATCCGATGCCGAGCTCCTCGCCATTTTTTTGCGCGTTGGCTGCGTAGGGAAATCTGCCGTCGATCTTGCCCGCGAACTTTTGCAAGAATACGGCGGTCTCCGCCCATTACTTGAAGCCACTCAAGAAAAATTTTGCAAAGGCCATGGTCTCGGTTCCGCCAAATATGCACAACTACAAGCAGTGCTGGAAATGGGGCGACGCCACTTGTCGGCGACTTTGAAGGAGGGAGACTTACTAACTACCCCTGCACTGGTAAGAAATTATTTAAGTGCTCAATTACGTCATCAACCGCGCGAAGTTTTCGCAGTTCTCTTTTTGGATAACCAAAATCGGCTGATCGCTTACGACGAACTTTTCTACGGAACAATTGATGGTGCGGCGGTTTATCCCCGTGAAGTTGTTAAGAAAGCGCTTTCACGTAACGCAAATTCGGTAATTTTAGCTCATAACCATCCGTCCGGAATTGCTGAACCAAGCCAGGCCGATCAACGAATTACCCAACGTTTGCAAGATGCGCTAAGCCTTGTAGACATCCGCGTTATTGATCACATGATCGTTGGCGATAGTGAGGTGATTTCCTTCGCGGAACGAGGGCTTTTATGAAGATGGGCAGTTTAAGCAACTTTTTTGGCTAAAAAATCAGCTTGTCGTTGCTATTGGAGGGCTGTTTTGGTATAAAACGCGGCTCTTTGCGGCAGGGTTGTTTTGGCTACTTAAAGTGAGTGCCTTAATGAAGCGCCCCGCACAAATTTCCCTGTGAAGTTTGCCTGACTGATTCAATATTCAGTCCGCGATTTTGAAGAATAGGCTGCTTACAACAATGCTCTAAGCTGGTTGTTAGTCTGTGTTACGGCTCCCAGCGCTGCCCACTTAACGGCTAGGCTTAGCGCGCTGATTTATTAATGAGGCAATAGAATGTCTAGAGTATGTCAAGTTACCGGCAAGCGTCCAATTACCGGTAACAATGTTTCTCACGCAAAAAACCACACCAAGCGTCGTTTTTTGCCAAACCTTCACACTCACCGTTTCTGGGTTGAGGCTGAAAAGCGCTTTGTAAGCTTGCGCGTTTCTGCAAAAGGTATGCGCGTAATTGATAAGCGCGGTATCGATGCAGTTTTGGCTGAAGTCCGTGCAAACGGCGAAAAAGTTTAATTAGGAGCTCGTCATGCGCGATAAAATTCGTCTTAACTCAAGCGCCGGTACTGGTCACTTTTACACTACCGACAAAAACAAGCGCACCATGCCAGAAAAAATGGAGATCAAAAAGTTTGATCCCGTTGTTCGTAAGCATGTTGTGTACAAAGAAGGCAAAATTAAGTAATTATTCGATACTTAACGAGCTTTAAAAACCCGGCCTTGGTCGGGTTTTTTTATGTCTGGATTTTCGCCAATGCTCGCCAATAAAGACCGAAACAGAAATAACACCAGCAACCCATACAAGCTGATCTAGACTGAAGTTACCAATAACTAGATGAACATCGGCTATGAGTGAACTGCGCGGCTTGAATGCATGGATGCGAACTTTAGCGGATCAGGATATGCCCACCTTGAATTCCGTTGTGCGAGACATTTGCGAGCTAAGTGAAGACGACGAATGCCGCACCGATGACCTCACCAAAATTATCCTGCGCGATGCGAACCTCACATCCAAAGTATTAAAAATCGCCAATTCGATTCACTACAACCGCTCGTTTATGCCAATCAAGACGGTATCGCGGGGGATAGTGCAACTGGGTTTCGATAACCTAAAAAACATCACTCTCGCCAGCAGTCTGATCGACAGTTTTTTAAAAGGTAAGCCTAAGGCACTGCTTATAGAAAGCCTCGCAAAATCTTTTCATGCCGCCGTGCAGGCCCGCGCGCTTGTGCCTTACTTAACCGGTGAGCATAAAGAACAAGTGTTTATCGCTGCGCTTTTGCGCAATATCGGCGAACTTGCACTCTTATCGACCGGGCGCGAAGCCGCTGAAAAATTTGCCACTGAACGTAATCTTCATCCTGAAAACGAAGCCGCTATTTCGCGCGAACATTTGGGTGTAGACATCAACCAAATTAACCGTGGGCTTATTAAAGAGTGGTCCTTAGGAGAGTTGGTGCGTGAATCCAGTGAGGACAACGTACGACCTACTACTATGGCTTGCGCCGTTAATCTCGGGAACGACTTGAGCAAATATATTCACAAAGGCGTTCACTCGCCGCAAATGGAGAAGATTTATCAGCAAATGGCGGCGCTCTGCGACATCACGCCTGCCGATGCAAAGAAACAGGTGATACAAATGGCTGAAGAAGCTGCGGTTATTGCCAAAAGCTACGGCGTTGAGGTTCTCCTACAAGCACTACCCAATACTCAGGTTGCTGAGGAAACCGAGTTAGCCACGCCCAAAGTGCTCACCGGCTATGAGTTTCAGCAACACATTAATCAAATTCATAAAACCATGTTTGAATCTGGTGATATTTCTAAAATCATGCAGCTTTCGGTCGCAGCCTTATATGAAGGCTCTGGAATCCCGCGGGTGACTATTTCTATGCTGGATTACAAGGCGAAATCGCTGGATATCCGCTATGTCGCCGGTAAGGGAACCAGCCTTTGGCGCCAAACCGTCCGTATTGAGTTGGATAAGCTACACAAAGGTGAATTGCTGCATGACTTTTTAAGGCTGCAACAAGCAGTTTGGTATCAGGCGTCAAAAGGATTAAAGCCCCTCGGTGCTCTGGAACCGCTCGCGCCAAAAGGCGATTTAATGCTCGCTCCATTAAAAATTGATAAACGGCTAATCGCCATTTTGTACGCTGATGGCGCAGAGCATAATCTTACTGATCGACAATTCGAAGACTTTCAACTGATTGCCAATCAGCTCAATTTGATCCTGCGAGTCAACGCGAGCCAAACACACTAACCACAAAATCCAGGCAATAAAAAACCCGCCGAAGCGGGTCTACAACAGTTTTGGAACAATGCCGTCTTTTACTACTTGCGGCTAAAACGACGCGCGATGAGCAAGCCACAAAGACCTAATCCCATCAACGCCATATTCATTGGCTCTGGCACAGATGCATTACGATAAGCATGATTGTCACTCTCAAATGCAAAACCGCTGCTAATAAACTTTACGGTATTAAAGCTGGATGATCCAAAATCGAAATTGATATAGCGATTAGAAGACCATTCTGTCTGACTACCGTCTGCGTTTAAATTGGGTAAATCAGCACCCGAAAAGCTTGCGACTTGTGTATCGCCAGAAAAAAAACTGACGATGTTGTAGGCATCAATAGATCCCCAAAACAAGCCAAAATAATTTGCATCCAAACCCAAACTCATCACCGCAGTATGCGTTGTGTCAGAAGGATTGGGGACCGATAAAAACGTAGAATTAGTACCAAAAGGTTGTGCGTATTTTCCAGATACACTGCCTGAAACAAGTGCAAAATCCCCAGTGCAGGAAGCGTAGCCGTTACAGTTACCGCTATTAAAATCCACCGTAGTGACACCTGCTATAGAGCTGGTAACCTGATCGACGGCAGAAGCCGACACAACAGGCATAGCTTTAACACTTGAAGCCAAACATAAGATTAAAATACCAACGCTTCTAAAAAACAAACTCATTTACTAAAACCTCAAGACTTTCAAAATTTCATTAATTAAAGGGTTTCACTACCAACTACGGTCGTTTAGATGAATCAGCACTACTAAAAGTGACACAGGCATCTTTATATTTGTGAATTGCATCACATTTATAGTAGTTGAGTAGAACTTATGCAATAAAATACTTTGTTTTTATTTCCAATAGATCTTTTTCACCAAAAATCGATTTTTCTATAACTTTTTTGTTTGGATTGTCAGCCCAATGCCAGAGTTACCCGAAGTTGAGACAACCCTGCGTGGAATAGCGCCCCATACACTTAATCGTAGGATATCCAGTGTTGTAATCCGGCAACCACAACTACGCTGGGAAATTCCGCCTAACTTTGCCGAGCTAGTGAATAAAAAGGAATTACTGGGAATTACGCGGCGCGGGAAATATCTACTGTTTGAGTTTGTTCACGGCCATGCGCTCATTCACTTGGGCATGTCTGGAAGTTTGCGCATAGTGGATTCCATCACGCCGCCCAATGCTCACGATCATTTTGATTGGGTTTTCGACACAGTTGTTTTGCGTTATCACGACCCGCGCCGTTTCGGTTGTTTGCTGTGGGTAGAGGGAGAGCCTCACGAACATAAACTTCTTGCGGCTTTAGGACCGGAACCGCTTACGGAAGAATTCAATGCCGATTATTTGTACAAGCGCAGCCGCAATCGTAGCCAGGCGATTAAACAATTTATTATGGATAGTCATGTAGTTGTAGGTGTAGGAAATATTTACGCGAACGAATCACTCTTTATGTCGCGCATCAAACCTATTCGTAAGGCGGGCGCGCTCACGCGTAAAAATTGCGAAGATTTGGTCAGGAATATTAAATTCGTGCTCGCGCGCTCAATTGAGCAAGGAGGAACGACATTACGCGATTTTGTCGGCGGCGATGGCAAACCGGGCTATTTCAAACAACAACTTTTGGTCTATGGACGTGGCGGCGAAGCTTGTAGCGAATGCGGGAAAATTTTAAAAGAAGTTCGCATGATGGATCGCACTACGGTTTATTGTGTAGCTTGTCAAAAATAATTCATTAATAACAACGAGTAACTTATGACAATTCCATCGGGCGAAAATAAACGCGGCGCAAGCCAGAATTATTTACAAAAAGAACAGGGTTATCGCGAGAAAGCGTTAAAAATGTATCCGTGGATTTGCGGTCGCTGCGCGCGCGAATTTAATTCCAAAAATATTCGCGAACTCACCGTGCATCACCGCGATCATAATCACGACAACAACCCATCTGATGGTAGCAATTGGGAATTATTATGTCTTTACTGCCATGACAACGAACATACAAAATTTCATGAGCATATTTTATACGGTTCGACTAAAGCAAAAGAAATTGTACCGGCAACATTTAATCCGTTTGCGCAGCTGAAAGATTTAATGGATAAGAAAAATTAAAACGCCGATGCAGCTGATTAAAACGGGCAGGAGCAAATACCTTTTATTATTTGTTGTGTTGCAGGGTGAACGAATTCAATTGTGGTGGCGTGCAGCATTAATCGCTCAGCCATAGCAAATGCTTCTGTGGTTGCATAGAGATCGCAACCTAATATAGGGTGACCCATCTCGCGGCTATGAATGCGCAACTGATGTGTGCGACCTGAAATGGGTGTGAACAAAATTCGAGTACGCGCTGGATTTTCCAAACGCTCAATAACCTTATATTGCGTTATCGATTTCTTGCCAGTTTCAAAGCAAATTTTTTGAAGCGGAAAATTATCCGTATCTTTAGCGATGGGAAATTCAATTAATCCATTATCTTCTTTCAAATGACCGTGCAATATGGCGATGTAAGTTTTGAAAACTTTCCCCTCTTGAAATTGGTTTCCAATAAAAGCATTCACCGCTTTATTTAGCGCAACAATCATAATGCCGGATGTACCAAAATCCAAACGATGCACTAGAGTAGCACCAGGAAAATCTTGCACTAACCGGTAATGGACAGAATCTTTATTGAGCGGGTTTTTACCAGACAAACTTAACAAACCGCTGGGTTTATCGATAAGAAGTAGATGCTCATCTTGAAATAGGATTTTTATTTCAGCATCGCATTTTGGCGCAATAAAAGTATCGACTTGCAGCTGCATCTGACCAACATTTTTGTTGAGGCTGAATAAAAATCCCCGCCTAGCGGGGATTTTTAAAACACATTAATTACTATCTATTCCACCGGCACCAAGCCCAAATTTTTTACAATTTGTGCCGTGGGCTCAGTTTGATTCATGGTGTAAAAATGTAAGCCCGGTGCTTCGTTTTCCAAGAGCACTTCGCACAACTCTGTTACCAAATCTACGCCAAATGCTTTTAAGCTCACTTCATCATCGCCGTAATTTTCCAAGGCTTTACGCAACCAACGCGGAATTTCTGCACCACAAGAATCTGAAAAGCGCGTTAAATTACGGTAATTAATAATGGGCATAATGCCAGGATAGATAGGTTTAGCGATGCCAGCCTTATGGCATTTTTCCATAAAAAAGAAATAGGCATCCGGATTGTAAAAATACTGCGTGATGGCACTGTCAGCACCTGCATCAAACTTACCTTTTAGATAACCAACATCTTCACCATAACTTTTAGCTTGTGGATGAATTTCCGGATAGGCTGCCACTTCGAGATGAAAATGCTTACCAAAATGTTGGCGAATAAATGCAACCAATTCATTAGCATAAACCAACTGTTGCTGACCACCCATGCCCGAAGGCAAATCACCACGCAACGCCACTATTCGATTAACACCAAAGAATTTATATTCATTCAGCAATTTTAAAATCGTTTCTTCATCATCACTGCCAAAAGATAAATGTGGCGCAATACTAATGCCGTCATTTTTAAATTGCGTAACAACGCCTTTGGTATTGTCGCGTGTTGAACCGCCTGCACCATAGGTCACCGAAAAAAAATCCGGTTCAAATTCATTAAGCTGATCGCGCACTTTAATAAGCTTTTCTTTTCCTTCCGGTGTTTTCGGAGGAAAGAATTCAAAACTTAAACGTGGTTGTGAATCGGTCATTATTTTACCCTAGAGATTGTTTACCCTCACCCCAGCCCTTTGGTGCGCCCCTCCCTAAGAGAGAGGGGACTGTGTGAGAGCAAAAAATTAGTACTTGTAAGAATCCGGCTTAAATGGCCCTTCAAGAGCGTAACCAATATATTCTGCTTGTTTCGCAGTTAATTTGGTAATCACGCCGCCAAAACCTTCAACCATATCTTTCGCAACTTCTTCATCTAATTTTTTTGGCAATACGCGAACATATAGATGATCATTTTTTTGTTCTGCAGGTAGATCAGCAAATTTACGTTCGTACAAATAAATTTGCGCGAGCACTTGGTTAGCGAAAGAACCATCCATAATACGCGATGGGTGACCCGTTGCGTTACCAAGATTCACCAAGCGACCTTCAGACAAAATAATCAAGTGATCATTAGTGGCTTTGTCGCGATACACTTTATGCACTTGTGGTTTGATTTCTTCCCATTCCCAATTTTTGCGCATAAATGCCGTGTCAATTTCGCTATCAAAGTGGCCGATGTTACATACAACTGCACTGCGTTTTAACGCGCGCAACATTGCAGAGTCGCACACATTTACGTTGCCCGTTGTTGTTACAACTAAATCAGTTGTGCCGAGAACGATGTGATTAATATCTTCGTATTTTCCAGTGTTGATACCATCATTGTATGGTGATACAACTTCAAAGCCGTCCATGCATGCTTGCATTGCACAGATTGGATCAATCTCGGTAACTTTTACAATCATGCCTTCTTGACGCAATGATGCAGCAGAACCTTTACCCACATCACCGTAACCAATGACGAGTGCTTTTTTTCCTGCGAGCAAATGATCGGTGCCGCGTTTGATTGCATCATTCAAACTATGGCGACAACCGTACTTGTTATCGTTTTTACTTTTGGTGACAGCATCATTAACATTGATTGCGGGAACTTTTAAGGTACCTTTTTTCAACATATCCAACAAGCGGTGCACACCTGTCGTAGTTTCTTCAGAAACACCATGAATGCGATCAAGCATTTCCGGATATTTCTCATGAACGATTTGAGTAACGTCACCGCCGTCATCTAAAATCATATTCGCGGCCCATGGTTTGCCATCTTGCAAAATAGTTTGCTCAATGCACCACCAGAATTCTTCTTCCGTTTCACCTTTCCACGCAAACACTGGTATATTCGCCGCAGCAACTGCAGCAGCGGCGTGATCTTGTGTTGAGAAAATATTGCACGATGACCAACGCACTTCCGCACCAAGTTCAACCAAAGTTTCAATTAACACTGCGGTTTGAATGGTCATATGAATGCAGCCGATAATTTTTGCATCAGCTAACGGTTTTGAACTTTTGTATTTGCGACGCAACGCCATCAGTGCAGGCATCTCGCCTTCAGCAATTTCAATTTCTTTGCGGCCCCAACTTGCGAGGGACATATCAGCAACTTTGTAGTCGGTGAAGCTCATGATTTATTTCCTAAAATGAATTTGAGATCTTGCCCCCCTCCCAACCTCCCCCTTGACAGGGGGAGGAGCTTGACTCCCTATTTAACTACGAAGTGCAATCTGCTCCCTCCCCTGCGAAGGGGAGGGCTGGGGTGGGGTCGAATTTTTTAAAGCGCTTTCTTCAACGCTTCAGCCTTATCAGTTTTTTCCCACGTAAAATCAGGAAGCTCGCGACCAAAGTGACCGTAGGCTGCGGTTTGACGATAAATAGGACGTTTCAAATCGAGCATTTGAATTAATCCGCGTGGACGCAAATCAAAATGCTCGCGAATTAAATTAATAATTTCTGCATCCGGTAATTTTCCAGTGCCAAATGCATTAACAGAAATTGATGTAGGTTCAGCAACACCAATTGCGTAACTCACTTGAATTTCCAAACGATCTGCAATGCCCGCTGCTACTAAATTTTTCGCAACGTAACGGCCAGCGTATGCAGCAGAACGGTCAACTTTTGATGGATCTTTACCAGAGAATGCGCCACCACCATGACGTGCCATACCGCCGTAGGAATCCACAATAATTTTACGGCCAGTCAAACCACAGTCGCCAACCGGACCACCAATAATAAATTGACCAGTTGGATTGATGTGATATTGCGTTCCTGCATGCAACCATTCTTTCGGTAAAACGTGATCAATAATTAATTCACGCACGGCTTCATGAATTTCAGATTGTTTTACGTTTGGGCTGTGTTGTGTTGAAAGTACAACGGCATCCACCGCAACCGGCTTGCCATTTTCGTAGCGCAAAGTAACCTGACTTTTTGCATCAGGGCGCAGCCATGGCAGCACGCCACTTTTGCGCAATTGCGCTTGTTTTTCTACCAGACGATGCGCGTAAAAAATTGGCGCTGGCATAAGCACCGCAGTTTCATTGGTTGCATAACCAAACATTAAACCCTGGTCACCGGCGCCCATATCTTTATCTTCGCCTTCATCAACGCCCATGGCGATATCAGAAGATTGTTTGCCAATTGCATTCAGTACCGCACAAGATGCGCCATCGAAACCAACGTCACTGGAGTTGTAACCAATATCTAGAATAACTTGGCGAATTAAGTCTTCAAGATCAACATAGGTTGATGTACGCACTTCACCGGCAACAATTGCCATACCGGTTTTTACTAAAGTCTCCACCGCAACGCGCGCGTTAGGATCATCTTTAATAATGGCATCGAGCACGGCATCAGAAATCTGATCCGCCATTTTATCGGGATGACCTTCGGATACTGATTCAGACGTAAATACGGAATATTCAGACATGATGTTTTCCTTTAAAAATTAAAACTAAAAAATAAATTTAGAAATTGGTCGGTTTGAAAAACTGCCTTAATTGAATTTGAAATCCGTTGCGCAGTGCAAAATAAACGCTTTGCCCTTCGATCAATCCAGCAGCTTCAGCCCAGCGTGAAAAATCCTGTGGTTCAAAGCCCTGCCATAAATCGCCACAGGCTTCGCGTGCCCAGGCTTGTTCATGGCGACATAAATCGCAAATTAATAAGGCGCCACCTGGTGCAAGTGACTTACTCAAATCCTGAAAAATATCTGCAGGCGACGGTGTATGGTGCAACACCATATTTACAACTATGCAATCCGCTAAAACTTTTTTATCCGCAAGTACGTGAGTGTCACCGTGAATAAATTCCACCGCGCGCAAATCGTATTGCTGAGCTTCTTTAACTTTTTGAAAATGTTCACGTGATTTTTGTAACATTTCTGCCGAACTATCCAGCGCCACTACCTGAGCAAATTTTTGTGCAAGTACAGGTAAAAACTCACCTTCTCCAGGGCCAACTTCCAAAGCAAGATTCCAACTGCGAAGCGGTGTGTTATTCAGCAGTTGCGACACGTGCTCTGCATATACGGAATAGCTGGCGATAAGATCTTGTTGCTCACGAAATTTGTGCGCGTTTTCCGCGAAAAAATGTTGTGAAGCAAGGCTGCGTTCCAACTCCAGCTCACGCAATTGGATTTGCACAGATTCACTAATCGGCAGCTGATCAATGCTCGCAAACAGCGCCTGCTTCAAATTCGCCAAAGGGCTTTCCGGTAACCAATAAGCCCGGCGATAAAAAATACTATTCCCTTCACGACGTGTGCTGAGTAGCCCCGCACTCGTAAGCACTTTAAGGTGATGGCTCATGCCAGATTGTTTAGTCGCAAAAACTCGACACAGCTCCAACACACCAAACGAATCTTCGGATAGCACGCGCAAAATATCCAATCGAAAACTATCCCCAGCCGCTTTCAATAAATTCGGAAGCGAAAAGGGGTCTTCCAACGATACCGCCGATGGCTCAACAATGTCCGTTAGCACCGGAGGTACACCTACTAATGCTTGCGTATCGTCGCCAGCCAAAACATGACTCCTCCCAAGCGTTGGCTCGGTCAGTGGCGCCTTGAGGCTTTTAGAGTCTGTGGATGTATTCATGGAGCCAGTCTAGCAGGCGAAAAAATCTATATCAAAATATTTTGATATAGATTTGGCAATTTTCTTTCATACCTTCAATTTCGGAAGGATTTGATCTTATAGTCGTTTTAACTATATTATGCGCGGGTTTGGATGCTGATTTTCGGCAGACTTTGCTTTACCCCTAGCCGTAGCTGAGCGAGAATGTGTTCCCCAACTGCCATAGCAATTAGGCTATGCAAGGGCGTCTTTCTGTTTCCCCCGGTCAAGGTATGCGATTTCTACTGAAATTTTGCGATCTTATTGAAGCAGCAAGTACAAGATTTTCAATAAGAGCATCCAACGAATCAGCTGCACCGTGCCTTGATTAAGCACATGGATGACTAAAAGATCCGCCAGAGGTCGTCTTAATAACCGCTAACCGCAATCAACTTTGCTAAATGCTATTAACATTAGGAGCTTCTTTCGATGCCTTCCCGTAAACAATTGGCTAACGCCATTCGCGTTCTTTCTATGGACGCCGTACAAAAAGCTAACTCCGGTCACCCAGGTG
>Ga0247729_10000608_pt1 | contig 14556 bp, 5 predicted proteins | sample UWRJL133311R2_FD_180958 | JGI IMG/M metagenome (GOLD analysis project Ga0247729, IMG submission 180958) | Plant litter microbial communities from Arlington Agricultural Research Station in Wisconsin, United States - UWRJ-L133-311R-2 | ecosystem: Environmental > Terrestrial > Plant litter >... | reverse complement strand
AGTGACCCTGGTTTTTTTTTTCGCCTCGCCGTTACCGGTCGAGGCGGGGCCGCTCAGGTCGCGGGCAAACTGCACGGCGCCGTTGAGGTAGGCCAGCTTCATGAGCATCAGCTCGACGTGCAGGCGCTGGTTTTTGGCCTGCTTGAAGTCCCGGTCGCACTGGCTGACCAGGTTCAAGGCCGAGAGCAGGAAGGCCAGCGGGGCGGCCTGGGCCTGCTGCACGTACTTGGCCCGGATGCCGTCCGACACTTCCAGCAGCTGCACCGTAATCGGGTCTTTGCACACCAGCAGCCCGCGCAGGTGCTCGGCGGCGCCCACCACGAAGTTGTGCAGGTCGAAGCCGTTCTGCATCACCTCGTCGAGCAGCAGCAGCGTGGCGCTCAGGTTTTCGGTCAGCAGCGCGTCAATCAGCCGGAAATAGTACTCGTAGTCGAGCACGTGCAGGTTCTGAATGACGTCCTTGTAGGTCAGGTTGTGGCCGGCGAAGGTCACCATCTGGTCGAACATGCTCAGCGCGTCGCGCAGGCCGCCGTCGGCTTTCTGGGCCAGCAGGTGCAGCGCGTCGTCCTCGGCCCCGATCTGCTCCTGGGTGGCCACGTAGCGCAGGTGCCCACGGATGTCGTCGACCCGAATCCGGTTGAAGTCGAAGATCTGGCAGCGGGAGAGAATCGTGGGGATAATCTTGTGCCGCTCGGTGGTGGCCAGGATAAAGATGGCGTAGCTCGGCGGCTCCTCCAGGGTCTTGAGGAAGGCGTTGAAGGCCGCATTCGAGAGCATGTGCACCTCGTCGATGATGTAGACCTTGAAGCGGCCTTGCTGGGGCGCGTAGCGCACCTGCTCCACGAGGCTGCGGATGTCTTCCACCGAGTTGTTGGAGGCCGCGTCCAGCTCGTGCACGTTGAAGGAGGCGTTTTCCTGAAACGCCCGGCAGGAGCTACACTGCCCGCATGCCTCCAGCTCGAAGGGCGTGTTGTCGGGGTCCGCGGCCTGCTGCAGGGCTACGGGCACGATGTCGGGCTGAGCCTGCAGCAGCTCCGAGACGGCGCGGCCCCGGCGCACATGCTCCTCCACAAACTCGCAGTTGATGGTCTTGGCCAGAATCCGGGCGCAGGTGGTTTTGCCCACGCCCCGGGGGCCGCAAAACAGGAAGGCCTGGGCCAGGTGCTGGCTGGCAATGGCGTTTTGCAGCGTGGTAGTCACGTGCTGCTGCCCCACCACGCTCCGGAACGTGGCAGGACGGTATTTGCGGGCCGAAACGACGAAATTTTCCATACTCCTACCCGCAAAGATACCCCGAAAAGCCGGGCTTTGGAAGGGCGGCGGAGAGCATTTCAGCTGGCTTGGCCCAGCACCCGGCACAGCGCCGCCGTGCGGCTGTCCACCTCCAGCTTGGCGTATATTTTCTGCAAGTGGTTCTGCACCGTGCGCGGGCTGATGGCGCACTGCCGGCTGATTTCCTTGTCGGTAAGGCCTTGGGTGAGGTGGCCCAGGATGATGGCCTCGCGGGGCGTGAGGCCGAAGCTGGCCGAGGCCGGCGCGGCTGTCACCGGAGGCGGTTGGCGCAGGTGCAGCACGGTGCGGGCGTGGCGCACGGCGGCCTGGAAGTGCGGCTTGAGCAGGTGCAGCACGGTGCAGTCGGTGGCGCTGAAGTCGCGGCGGTGGCGGGCCAGCGCGCAGGTTACCCAGCCATGGTCGGCCACATCGAGGCCCAGCACGAGCTGGTGGGTGAGGGCGAAGGGCCGGTAGAAGTCGTTGTAGAGCCGGGTGCGGAAAAACTGCGGCATCCGGCACCGGTCGCTGGTGCGCAGCGGGGCCGGGTGGCGCCGCTGCATCAGCTCGGTAAACAACGGGTGCTCGGGCAGGCAGGCGGAGAGGACCGGAAACAGGTCGGGCGTAAACAAATGGTCCGGGTAAGCGCCCAGGTGCCCGATGCGGCCGGCCGGGTCATAGCCGTCGAAGCAGACGGTTTCGGCGTCGATGGCCAGCATGGTAGCCCGGGAGAGGCGGTCGAACAGCGTGGTGGGCTCCACCTCGGCGTGCAGCACTTCCAGGGCCTGATTCAGCCGGAAGAAATCGGAAGAACGAAGGTCGGGCATAGGCGCAAAACTGCAGAAAGCGGCTGGTTAAATGATATACAGACTAGGTAATATTACTCATTTCCCGGCAGATGCCGCTGCGTAGCTTGCACGAGCCGCTGACAGGCGTGCCGGCTATCCACATCATCATGTGATTGAAGTGCATAGCATTCCGGAACTAACATTACGGTGCGGTAGCGGAGTCCAATTTTGTGGCCTCCGCGGCCCCGTTCGACCTTTCTCTATGCGCCACCGTTTCTCGTTTCTTCTCGTCGGGCTTACTGCGCTGCTGCTGGCGGCGGGGCCGGGCCGCGGCAATGCCCAGACGCTGGCCACTCGCGTGTATACCCTTGCCGACGGCCTGCCGCAAAGCACCGTGTACGCGCTGGCCCAGGATGCCCGCGGCCAGCTCTGGGCCGGCACCCAGGGTGGCGTGGGCTGGTTCGACGGCCACCGCTTCCAGTCGCTCGACACCCGCCACGGCCTGCCCGACAACCACGTGACGGCCCTGCTACCCGGCCCCGACAACGCCATGCGGCTCGGCCACTACTACGGCGCCCTCTCGCAGGTCGATGCCGACGGCAAGGTGCGGCAGCTCGGGCCGCGGGCCTGGCGCGCCCAGGCCGCCATCCAGCAGCTGCTGCCCGCCGCGCACGGCGGCCTATGGGTGCTGACGGCCGGCGACGGGCTCTACCAGCTGCCGGGACCGGCGGGCGGCGCGGTGCGCCACTTCACCCGCGCCCAGGGCCTGCCCTGCGACACGCTCTACCAGGCTGCGGGCGGCCCCGGCGGGCAGCTCTGGCTGGCCACGGCCGGCGGCCTGGGCGTGCTCGATACGGTGGCGGGCCGCGTGCTATCGGCGCCGGTAATGTTGCGCGGCCACAAGCGCGTGTACTCGGTGCAGCGGGCCGTGGATAAATCGTACTGGCTGGGCCTGGAAACGGGGCTGGGCCAGCTCACCCCAAACGGCGCCGACTGGCAGCTGCAGGTGCTCGGGGCCGGCGTGGGGCTGTGCCCCGGCGCGGTGCAGCGCGTGCTGCCCGACCACCTGGGGCGCATCTGGACGCTGACAGCCGCCGGCATTGGCCGCTACGAGCCGCGCACCGGCCGCGCCGAATGCTTTCCGCAGCCCCGCCTGCTCACCGACCAGACCGGCAACAGCCTGCTCGAAGACCGGGAAGGGAATCTGTGGACGGCCCTCGACGAAGGCATCCTGCAGCACATTGCCGACGAGCGGTTCAGCCTTTTCGGAGCTGCCGCCGGCCTGGATGGCGACGGCGACGTGCAGAATATCCTGGCCATGGGCAACGGCCTGTACTGGGTGGGCACGCTCAGCGGCCTGTGGGAGCTGCGGCCCAATGCTCCGGCCGGGCAGCAGCTCCGGCCCGGCCACCGCCGCCCCGGCGGCAGCGCGGCCAACTTCGTCCGGTCCCTGTTTCGCGACCAGCAGGGCCGGGTGTGGCTGGGCAGCCGGGGTGGGGGCGTAGCTTTGTACGAGCCGGCCACCCAGCGCTGGCGCGAGCTGAGCATTAAAGCCCTGGCCGGCCAGAAAATCCGCCACTTCGCCCAGGACCGCCTTGGGCGCGTGTGGGCCGTGACGGGCGGGGGCGGGGCCGTGGTTATCCTGAACCCTGAAACCGGCGCGGCCCGCGCCTACGGCGCCACTTCGGCCCTGGGCACCAACGACCTGTGGACGGCCTACCAGGACCGGCAGGGCACGCTCTGGCTGGGCTCCGACGACCGGGGTCTGATTCGGGTGGAGCCGCGCGCCGACGGCTCCGACGAGTTCCGGCGTGCTCCCGGGCAGCCGGACCGGCTCAGCATCGGCCACATCAGCGAGGACGCGCGCGGGCACCTGTGGCTGGGCAGCATTGGCAGCGGCGTGTTGCGCTACGATGGCCGGCAGCTGCACAGCTACGGCCCCGAAGTCGGGTTGCAGTCCAACAATCCCTACTTCGCCGAGTGCGACGCACGGGGCCGGGTATGGGTGGGCACCGAGCGGGGCCTGGAAATGTTTGACCCCGCCACCCGCCGCACCGTGCGCTACGGTCTGGCCGAGGGCTTTCTGGGCCAGGAAACCAACCAGAACGCCATTCTCATCGAGCCCGACGGCAACGTGTGGGCCGGCACCGTGAACGGCGTGATGCGCTACAACCCCGCCGGCGCCCGGCCCAACCGGGTGCCGCCTCACACCCGCATCAGCGGCACGCGGGTGTTTATGCAGGACACCACCCTGACCGACAATTTTCAGCTGCCCTACACTCTCAACCACCTCACCTTCGACTTCGTGGGCGTGAGTTTGACCAACCCGGCCAAGGTGCGCTACCAGTACCGCCTCGTCGGCTTTGAGGCGGAGTGGAGCCGGCCGGATGCCACCGGCTTTGCCACCTACACCAACCTGCCGCCGGGCCAATACACGTTTGAGGTGAAGGCTGCCAACAACGACGGCGTGTGGAACGCGGCCCCCGCGCGGCTGCGCTTTACCATCGGGGCGCCGTGGTGGCGCACGTGGTGGGCCTACGCGCTGTACGCGCTGGGCGTGGGAGCCGCGTTTTACTTCGTGCGCCGCCACACCCAGCAGCGGGAGCGGGAACGGGCGCGCCGCCTGCTGGAGTACCAGGCTCTAACTCACCTGCGGGAAATGGACCGGGTGAAAACTGACTTTTTCACCCACATCAGCCACGAGCTGCGCACCCCGCTTACGCTCATTCTGGGCCCGGCTGAGGAGCTGGCCCAGGATACCACCGCCGCCGAGCCGGTGCGCCACCACGGCCGCCGCATCTTGGGCAACGCCCGCAAGCTGCTCCACCTCATCAACCAGCTGCTGGATCTGAGCCGCCTCGAAGCCGGCGGCCTGGCCCTGCACCCGCAGTCCGGCGACGTGGCCGCCGCCGCCCGCGGCTGGCTGGCCGCCTTCCAGGAGCTGGCCGCCGCCCGCCAGATCGGGCTGCACCTGGCGTTGCCGCCCGCACCGGTGCCGCTGGTTTTTGACGCGGCCCGGCTGGACGAGGTGGTAACCAATCTGCTGGCCAACGCGCTGCGCTTCACGCCGGCCGGCGGCCACGTGACGCTGGCCGTGCGCGACGAGCCCGAAACGCCCGAAACGCCGGGCGGGGCCGTGATTATCAGCGTCCAGGACACCGGCGTGGGCATCCTGGCCGAGCACCTGCCGCACCTGTTCGACCGGTTTTACCAGGTGCCCGCCCCTGAGGCCACCAGCACCGGCTCCGGCGTGGGCCTAGCCTTGGTGAAAGAGCTGACCGAGCGCCACGGCGGCACCGTGCAGGTGCTGAGCACGCCCGGCGCGGGCACCACGTTCGTGGTGCGGCTGCCGCGCAACCTAATGCCGGGCGCGGCCCCGACTCCGCCGGTAATGGCGGAGGTAACTGGGCCCGCCATTCAGTTTGTAGCGGCCCCGACGGAGGAAGAAAACGAGCTGGAAATTCCGGAAGTAAACCAACCGGACGCTGATGCCGAGTTGATTCTGGTGGTGGATGATAGCGCAGAAGTGCGCGAGTTCGTGCAGGCAGCGCTGGCCGCCGAGGGCTACCGCGTTATCACGGCCGCTTCGGGGCCCGAGGCCATGCGGCTGGCCCTGGAAACGGTGCCCAGCCTGGTGGTGTCCGACGTGATGATGCCGCCCGGCTTCGACGGCTACGAGCTGTGCCGCCAGCTCAAAACCGACGTGGCCACCAGTCACGTGCCGGTGGTGCTGCTCACGGCCCGCGCCGCTCCCGCCGACCGGCTCGCCGGCCTTGAAACCGGTGCCGACGCCTATTTAACCAAGCCATTCGCGCCCCGCGAGTTGCGGGCCCAGGTGCGCAACCTGCTGGCATTGCGCCGCCGCGCCCCGCTTCACCCGGAAAGCGGTGAGCCCGCGCCCCCGGCCGCCGAAACCGGCATGCCCGACTCGTTCCGGGCCTACGCCGCCGCCGTGGCGTCCCTGTCGTCGTTGGATCAGTGCTTCCTGGCCAAGGTGGAGGAAGCCGTGGAGCGCCACCTCGACAATGGCGATTTCAGCGTGGAAATGCTGGGCGAGGAAGTGGCCCTGAGCCGGGCCCAGCTGCACCGCAAGCTCAAGGCCCTCACCGGCCAGGCGCCCAGCGACTTTATCCGCCACCTGCGGCTGCAGCGCGCCCACGTGCTGCTGGCGGCCCGGGTGGGCTCGGTGTCGGAAGTGGCGTACCAGGTGGGTTTCAACTCGCCGGCCCACTTCAGCACCAGCTTCAGCAAGCAGTTTGGCTACGCGCCCAGCGAAGTACTAATGGTGAACAGGGAAATGGTGAAACAGTGAGTGGTGAGGTGGTGAACCAATGGGGCTGACGCACCGTCGGCCCGTGCGCAGTGGAGTCGGGAATCTGCCTCCGGAGCTTCCACTGCCCATTATTCAACGCCCAAAGCCCTTTACCGCTGCAACGGTGAAGGGCTTTGCTCATTTACAGGGAACAGGTTTCCGCTATACTTCCCGGTGGCGGCGCCCAGCACGCCGTCATGTTTGGCACAAAGAGGCGTGGTCCATTTTCTTTTGTGCCACGCCTCTTTGTGCCAAGCCCCTTCTGCGGCGCCTTACCCGTTGCCGTTTGGGTATCATTGCATTAGCTGACACCACGCGGTCAGAACATCAAACTCACTATTTCACCACCGCATAATTTCACCGCAAACGACGTGGACGCACGTCTTTGCGACCTGCGTGAATGCCCGACGGCCAGTGGCAAGAGTCCTTTGTACTACTCCTCCACTTCACCGCTGGTGCCCATGCAAACGCTGCTCTTGCCCGCCCGTCGCCTGGGCTTTCCCGACGAAGAATGGGCCGCGCTGCTGCTGGCCGAAGCCTACGCCGCCGACCCCGCCTACGTCGCCCTCTGGGGCCCCAACTCCTTTGAGTTCGTGCTGAGCTGGATGCGGCTACTGGTGCGCTATGCCCTGCGCGTGGGCTGCCTCTACGCCAGTCCCAGCGGGCAGGCCGTGGCCGTGTGGGTGCCCGATCAGGCCGCGCCATTATCGTGGCGGCAGCTGGCGCGGGGAGGGCTGCTCGGGCCGCTGCTGAAGCTGGGCCTGAGCACTACCGAGCACCTGCTCAACTGGCACCGCCTCCAGGACGACTGGCGCCACCAAACCCTGCCCGTGGCTCACCACTACCTGCTGGCGCTGGGCGTGCGGCCTGCTGACCAGCGCCGGGGCGAAGGCCGCAGCCTGCTGCGCGCCACGGTAGTGGCGGTGGGCGGCCGTTACCTGCCCTGCTACGCCGTGGCGCCCACGCTGCCCACCGTGTATTTCGGGCAGCGGCTCGGCTTCGAGGTGGCCGCCTACGCCGAGCAGCCTGCCCTCACGCTGGCCCCGGCCACCGCGCCCTACTGGGCCTTGGTGCGCCCCGCCGCCGCCGTGTAAGGCCGATGCCAGTCGCCAGCTCGGGCGCTGGCGCGCTACTACCGGCTCATGCGACCTGCGCGCATGCCTTTGCGACGTAGCCGAATGCCTTTCGTGCCCTCAGCGGCGTCCTTTGACTCAGTATCCGACCTGCCGCCACCACTTCGATTTTCTTCCACTTTCCATCCTTTCTCCGTCCATGAAAACGACTCTCGCTTCCGCCTGCTTTCTCCGCGCTTGCCTGCTCAGCACCCTGCTGCTGGGCGCCGCAGCCTGCGGCAAAAAAGACAGTGACGACGCCAACCCCAACGACCCGACGGCCACCGCCGCCGTCAATGAGGTGCACTGGCAGCTCAACGGTACCGAGTACGTGGGCCGCGACATTGCGCAGGCCCAGGCGCACTACCGGCCTACCACCCAAAACAACCTGCCCGCCACGGCCAAGGACATGCTCATCATTGCCCACGACGACAAAAACTACCAGATATCGGTGCTCATGACCAACTTCACCGGCGTGGGCACTTACTCGCTGACGCCCACCAACGGCATGATTGGCTCCTTCACCCCCATGGACGGCTCGAAGCTAACCTACAGCAGCCTGTGGTCGGTGAAGGCGCCGGCGGGGCAGTTCGTGGTGACGGAGTTTGACGCGGCCAAGTCCATCCTGAAGGGAACCTTCACCTTCAACGCCCGGATCCAGTATTCCGGCGGCACCTACAGCCCCGACCAGACCCTGACCGGCGGCACATTCGACTTCAAGAAGCTCGTTGTATACTAGTCGGCCCCGGCCGGACCAGCCACTATTGCGGATGAAAACTTTCCGGCATTTTTGGCGCCTGCCCGCGGGGGCTATGGGGGGGCTATGCCTGTTGTTGGCCAGCTCCGCCCTGGGCCAGGATCTGGGTGCGCTAAGCCAGCAGAAGCCCGTCACGCTGACCGGCTCGCTGGACGTGCGCACGGTGTTCTATCAGGCCCACGGCATTACGGCGCGGCGCAAGCCGGTGTCGTACGTACTCAGCGGCTCACCCACGCTCAGTCTGTACGGGCTGGCTGTGCCGCTGACGTTCGTGCTCAGCGAGCAGGACCGGCAGTTTCGGCAGCCCTTCAACCAGTTTGGCCTGAGCCCGACCTACAAGTGGGTAACCGTGCACGGCGGCTACCGCAACCTCACGTACTCGCCTTTCACCCTGGCTGGTCACACCGTGCTGGGCGCGGGCGTGGAGCTCACGCCGGGCAAGTTCCGCTTCGGCGTGCTGGCCGGGCGCTTTAGCCGCGCCACCACCGTCGACCCCGTGAGCGGGGTGCTGACCCCGTTTTCCTTTTCGCGGCGCGGGGTGGCGGCCCACGTGGGCGCGGGCACCGACAAAACCTTCATTGACCTGAGCCTGGTGCGGGCCCGCGACGACAGCAGCAGCGTGAGCCGGGCCACCAAGCTGGAGGCGGCCAAAGCCGGCGCCCTGAATACGGCCGTGCAGCCCGCCGAAAACGTGGCCCTGGGTTTGAGCGGCCGCGTGACCATCGCCAAAAACTGGGTGGTGGAAGGCGACGGCGGCCTGAGCTTCTACACCCGCAACCAGGCCAGTCACCTGCCCGGCGAAAACGCGCTGCCCGATGCGCTGGCCAGCCTAGTGGGCAAGCTGATGACGGTCAACGGCTCGACGGAGGCCTACACGGCCTGGCAGGCGGCGGCGGGCTACCAGAAAAGTGGTAGCGGCCTGAAGGTGCGCTACCGCCGCATCTCGCCCGGCTACCAGAGCATGGGCGCCTACTACTTCCAAGACGACGTGGAAAACCTCACGCTGGTGCCCAGCTTCACGCTCTTCAAGCAGCACCTGCGCTTCAACGGCAACCTGGGCGTGCAGCAGGACAACCTGCGGCGGCAGAAGCAGATTACCAGCCGCCGCTTTATCGGCTCGGTCACGACCACCGTCGACTTCACCGACCGGCTGGGCGTGGACGTGGGCTACACCAACTTTAGCACTGACCAGCAGCCCGGCGCGGTCCAGATTGCCGACACGTTTCGGCTGGCCCAAACCCAGCAGAGCTTTTCCGTGGCCCCGCGCTACGCCTACGCCGGCGAAACCTGGGGCCACACCGTGCTGCTGTCCGTGGACCGCTCCACGCTGCGTGACCAGGGCCCCGGCGGGCTGGGCCGGCTCGGCGACTTCACGTCCATTAACGCCTTTCTGACCTACCAGTTCACCTGGGTGCCGCGCCGCCTCACGGTGGGGGCCACCTACAACTTCACCCGCCTGGAGCTAGCCCAGGGCAACGACGGCAACCGCGGCCTGCAGCTCACCGCCGACCAGAGCTTTGGTGAGAAGGGCGACTTCCGGCTGGGGTTGCGCGGCTCCTGGCTGCGGGGCCAGCGCGTGGGGCAGGAAAGCAAGCTGCTCGGCGCGGGCCTGCGGGCCTCGTACCGCGCCGGCAAGCACCACAGCTTCCGCACCGACTTGGCCTTCACCGGCAACTACCCCGACCTGCTGACGACCCAGAACCGCCGCTACTCGGAGTCGCGCGGGGAGGTGGGCTACACCTTCTCCCTTTGATGCCGGCTCTGCTCATTTCCGACGCTTCCTTTCCCGACTCGCTATGAACTTCTCTCTCCCTCGTTTGCCCCGCCGCCTCCGCCCACTCCGGCTGGTGCTGGGGCTGAGCGTCTGGCTGCTCGGCCTGAGCCAGCTGGCGCGGGCGCAGTCGGCCACCGACGTGCGCGTGACGGTGCTGGTGCTGCCGCCGTACTCCACCCACTTGTCGGACTACGCGGACCAGCCCAACCGGCTCGTCGTGACGCTGACCAACACCACCCGCGGGCCGCTGAGTTTGCAGCTGGCCGCCACCCTCACCGGCGACAACGGCGTGCGGGCCCAGACCAAGCCCCAGGCGCATTCGCCGCGGCCGGTGCCGCTGGCCGCCCTGCAGAGCCGCACCCTGGACCAGGACGAGCTGGGCCAGCTCTTCGACGAAAACCAGCTGACTTACACTGGCGCGTCGGTGCAGCAGATCGTGCGCGGCAACGGGCTGCCCGAGGGCACCTACACCCTGTGCGTGCGCGCCCTGGACTACGCCACATTGCAGCCCCGCTCGGCCGAAAATCCGCTCGGGTGCAGCCGTGCCTTTATGCTGCGGAGCCTGGAGCCGCCCATCGTAGTGCGGCCCACGCCCGATGAAACCATCAAGGTGCAGAGCCCACAGAATATTCTCTTCACCTGGACCCGCCCGGCCGGGGCGGCCGTCAGCACCGAGTATGAGCTGCGCATCGTGGAAATGTCGGACCCCAAGCGCAATGCCAACGACGCCTTCCTGGCCGGCACCGTGCCGCCGCTGTTTGAGCGCACCGTGAGCCCGGCCACCACGCTGCTCTACGGCCCCGCCGAGCCGGCCCTGATTCCGGGCCGCCGCTACGCCTTCGCCGTCACGGCCCGCGACCCGCAGGGGCGTAGCGTGTTTCGCAACAACGGCCGCTCCGAGGTGCAGACCTTCGTGTACGGTGCCGTCACGCCCTACGTCAACCAGAGTACCAGCGTGACAGTAACGCCGCCGGTGAAGATGCCGGCCGTGGCCCCGCCCACCAAGGCCGCCACGCCGCCCGCCACTGCTGCTGCCGTAGTACCGCCCAAGGGTACCACGGCCTACCAGCCGGTGTTCAGCAACGCCTCCGTAGCAGCCACGCTGCTGGGCTATTTCCCCGATGATGCCCAGCAGAAAACTTATCCGCTGGCCAACAAGTCGGTGAAGCTGGTGGTGGACTACGAAGCCATTTACGCCGACGGCTCCACGTCGAGCAACGAGCAGGGCGCCCGGCGCATGCCCGACTACCACAAGGTGCTGGCCACCGCCACCACCGACGGCAGCGGCAACGTGCAGTTTTCTTATATCAACCAGATCAAGTACCGCACTACCGCCGACACCACGTTTGCCGTCGACAACCTGGAAGTCCAGACCATGTTTCACGGCCGGCTGCGGCGGGTGCTGCGCATTCTGGTCGGCGACATCTACTACACCAGCCCCGACAAAGTGTTTCAGCCGCCGCTCGGCGCCAGCGCGACCTACGCCGTGGGCGAGCTGCGGGCCGGCGTGCGGTTCGTGCAGCTGCGGGTGCGGTTGCAGCCGCGGCAGTTCAGCCAGGCCGAAATGCAGGAGAACGGCCAGGCCAAGCAGGACCCGCTGCTGAACGTGCCCGTGTACGTGCTGCGCAAGTGGAAGCCCACCGCGTTTCCGCCCGAGGGCAACGCCTCCGGCACAGCCTCGCCGGTGCCGGGCTTCGTGGTGGTTTCCAAGGCCCTGGCCGATAAGATAACCACCATCGACGGGGTGAGCTACGCCACGGCGTCTCTGCCCCAGCTGCTGCCGGGCTTCAATAAGGCCGCGTCCTACTACATCTACGCCGATACCAAGGACGCCGCGCTGGGCAACAACCGCGCCTTCGCCTACGAGTGCGCACCCCTGCCGCTGTCGGTGGATATGTACTACCAGGACGCGGATATGAAGCCCAACAGCAGCTCCCTAAGTAAGAAAGTGGTGGGCGAGCGGCAGAACCTCAACAACCTGCTGATGAACGGCTGGATTACGGGCAACCAGCAGTGGGGGCTTAAAAGCAGCATTGCCGTGGTCAACCTGGGCCTGGAGCCCGACGCGCCGCGCGTGGTGGGCAACACCTACCGGGGCGAAAACCTGAGCAAAGCCCTGCCCGGCGTCAGCGCCCAGCTCATGCGCGTCGGCACCGACTGGACCCAAAAGGTGGAGCGCGTGGCCGTGTCGCGGGACAAGGACGGCTATTTTGCCCTCAACAAAGTGTATCCCGACGTGGACGCCACCGGCCACATTATGGGGCCCAACAAGCGCTGGGTGCACCTGGAAAAGGACGGTTACGCGCCGCAGAACACGCCCATGCTCAACAATGGCAAGCCCCTGGCCTACGGGCAGCAGCTCGACCTGGGCAAGCTGACCCTGCTGCCGCTGGGCCGCGTGAAGGGCGAAATCATCGGCGACATTGCGCCCGAGCTTATCGTCGTAGCCGGCGGCGTGCAGACGCCGGGCAAGGGCAAGAACAAGAAGAACCAGCCTTTGCAGATAGCCAACATCAAGGGCGAGGTGATGACGCCGCCAGCCCGGGTGTGGGTGGGGGAGGGGCTGCCGCTGGAGCTGAAAAACCCCAAAACCGAAAGCGCTGGCCCCCGCGAGTTTGACGTGGCCGCGCCCACCGGCAAGCAGATCCTGCACGTGGAGCCCTACGACGCCAACTACTTCGTCACCGACACGCTCATCAACGTCACCGGCGACAAGTTCGACGTGGGCCGGGTGCGCCTCATGCACAAGCTGCACCGCCTGCACATCATCGTCTACGAATCCAACAAAACCTCCGACCCGCTCAAGGGCACGGCCCCGCTGGGCAACCTGAAGAGTGCCGCCAATGGGGTGAAAGGCCCCACCATGCCCGGCGCCGGCGCGGCGGGCAAGGGCAGCAGCGCTGCTTCTACCACCAGCACTACCACCACTGGTAACGGGGCCGGCTACTCCACCACGGCCAAAAACAAAACCGCGGGCGTCGGTTCCCTGCCTTCGGGCGGGGGCGTGATAAACACGGTGGGCACCGGACCCAACGCGGTTCAACTGGCCGCCTCGGTATTGCCCGGCTGGGGCACGGCCATCGGCAACGTGCAAGTGGAAGTGCTGGAAATGAACGACGGCCCCGAAGCTACCACCGGCGCCAACGGCTCGGCCCGCCTGGCCTTCGCGTCCAGCGCGTCCAGCTTCAAGCTGCGCCTCACGCCCCTCGACGGCAACTACCAGGTGCGCACGCTCACCATCGGCAACAGCGTGTCGCGCCACGACAGCGTGTACCACCTGGCCCTGGAGCCGGCGCTGGTGGTGCGCGGGCAGGTGCGGCTGGGCAAGACGCCCATTGCCGGGGCCCGCGTGTTCGTCGATTTGCCCGGCACCACGATTGAAACCTACTCCGACGCCCAGGGCCAATACGAGTTGCCGGGCGTGCCGGCCAAGCAAAGCCTCACCCTGCGGGCCGTGCGCACCGGCGAAAACTACGTCGGGGCCGAGCTGCAGCGCACCTTCAACGGCCCCACCGACGGCGTGGACCTACTCATCAGCCAGTACAACAAGCTTGACCTGAGCCGCCTGCTGGGCGTGCCGGTTGAGGTGGAAACCCTGCAGGACAAGGGCGGCGTGGTCAGCATCACCGGGGCCTTCGTGCGCCTGGCCGGCACCGCCGGGCTGGCCGTAGCCGATACCGCGCTACGGCTGCCCTTCGGCACCACGGCCGTGAAGGGCGGGACGACGAAAAATGCCAAGGGTATTCCGTACATGGTGCCCGTGAGCGGCACCAGCGTGACGACCAGCGCCACCAGTGCCCCGGTGCTGGTGAATAGCAAGCTGAGCGGCGTGCTCTACAAAAACGACGGCCTGCGGGTGGTGGGCGGCGCCAGCGGCGAGTCCGGTGCGGTGCGCGGCGCGGTGTATCTGCCGGCCACCCAGTTCAAGGACAGCAACCTGAGCTTCGGCACCGACAAGGTATTTCTGGCCCACCCCACGGCCGCGGTGGCCGAGCGGCTGGCCTACGCGGCCCTGGTGCCCCGCGGCACCGCCGCCGCCCCGGCTCCGCGCTGGCAGCCCGTGGCGGCCGACAACAAGGCCCTGACCTACAAGCTCTACAACTTCGCCGCCGAAGCTGCCCCCGCCGCCTCGGCCCTGGGCCACGATACGCTGCGCCTGGCTACCACGCTGCACCCGCAGCCTGCCGGCCTGGCCGCGCCGCTGAGCGTGAACGTGGGCGTCATTGGGGCGCTGACCGGCAAGGTGCTGCCCACCGCGGGCACCGCCAAGCTGAGCCTGCCGCTGGAAAGCTGGACGCTGGAATCGAGCCAGTTTAAGCTCAACAAAAACGAGGGACTGGTGCTGCAAAGCGGCACGCTGCACCTGGGCGCGGTGACGGACGCCGCCACCGATGTGCCCTTCCAGAACCTGACCATTCTGCCCGCCAGCCTGAGCCAGGCCAAGTACGATGTGGCCAACCTGAAGCTCGGCGGCATCGGCGCGCTGGCCGTGCAGAAGGACGCCACCGCCCTGCTGGCCTACGACGCCGGCCAAAAGCACTGGA
>Ga0247729_10000607_pt1 | contig 14575 bp, 10 predicted proteins | sample UWRJL133311R2_FD_180958 | JGI IMG/M metagenome (GOLD analysis project Ga0247729, IMG submission 180958) | Plant litter microbial communities from Arlington Agricultural Research Station in Wisconsin, United States - UWRJ-L133-311R-2 | ecosystem: Environmental > Terrestrial > Plant litter >... | reverse complement strand
GCCACCAGCAGCGATCAGGCCGGCGAGACGCTGCTCAGCGGCCAGGTCGACGGCGGGAGGACGGCCGCCGAGGTGGTTGTGAATGGTTCCGGCCCAGGCCGAACCGTCGAGTTCGACGCTCGTGGTACCGAGCAGGTAGATGTTGTTGCCCTCGTCCTGCCAGCCGCTCGGGATGCGCGCGGCGACATCCTTGATGACACCGAGAACGGCGACAACGGGAGTCGGGTGGATCGGCACATCGCCGGTCTGGTTGTAGAACGACACATTTCCGCCGGTGACGGGGATGTCGAGTGCGAGGCAACCGTCGGCGATGCCCTCGACCGCGCGGCTGAACTGCCACATGACCTCGGGGTTCTCCGGGCTGCCGAAGTTGAGGCAGTCTGAAACGGCGACCGGGGTCGCACCGGTGACGGCGACGTTGCGGAACGCTTCGGCGAGGGCGAGCTGTGCACCCTGGTACGGGTCGAGCTGGCAGTAGCGGCCATTCGCATCCGTAGCGACGGCGAACCCGAGCCCGCTCTCTTCGTCGACGCGGACCATGCCGCCGTCATCCGGAAAGCTCAGCGCGGTGTTGCCGAGCACGTAGCGGTCGTACTGGTTGGTGATCCAGCTCTTGTCGGCGAGGTTCGGGCTGGCGAGAAGACGCACGACCTGCGACTTGAGCGCGTCGCCACCCGCCGGACGCTCGAGAACGGATGCGGAGTCTTCGTTGAGCGCGTCGATCCAGGTCGGGTAGACCACGGGACGGTCGTAGACCGGGCCGTCGACGGCAACGGTGCGCGGCTCGACGTTGACGATCTCTTCGCCGTTCCAGTTGATGATGAGGCGGCCGGTGTCGGTGACCTCGCCAAGAACGCTGGTCTCGACGTCCCACTTCTCGACGACCTTGAGGAAGCCCTCGAGCTTCTCGGGAGTCACGATCGCCATCATGCGCTCCTGGCTCTCCGACATGAGGATCTCCTCGGCGGTGAGGCTCGGGTCACGCAGCAGCACCTTCTCGAGTTCGATGAACATTCCACCGTCGCCGTTCGAGGCGAGCTCGGAGGTCGCGCAGCTGATGCCGGCGGCCCCGAGGTCCTGGATGCCTTCGACGAGGTCCTGGGCGAAGAGCTCGAGGCAGCACTCGATGAGCACCTTCTCGGCGAACGGGTCGCCGACCTGCACCGCCGGGCGCTTGGTCGGGCCGCCTTCGCTGAACGAGTCGGAGGCGAGGATGGATGCGCCACCGATGCCGTCGCCACCGGTGCGCGCACCGAAGAGGACGACCTTGTTGCCGACACCACGAGCGTTTGCAAGGTGCAGGTCTTCGTGGCGCAGCACGCCGACCGCGAGTGCGTTGACCAGCGGGTTGCCCTGGTAGACGGAGTCGAAGTAGGTTTCACCACCGATGTTCGGCAGGCCGAGGCAGTTGCCGTAGAAGCTGATGCCGCTCGTCACACCGTGCACGACACGTGCGGTGTCCGGGTGGTCGACCGCACCGAAGCGCAGCGCGTCCATGACCGCGACCGGGCGTGCGCCCATCGAGATGATGTCGCGCACAATGCCGCCGACGCCGGTCGCGGCACCCTGGAACGGTTCGATGTAGCTGGGGTGGTTGTGGCTCTCGATCTTGAACGTGACAGCCCAGCCCTCGCCGACATCCACGACCCCGGCGTTCTCGCCCATGCCGACCATGAGGTTCTTCTTCATCGTCGGGCTGACCTTCTGGCCGAACTGGCGCAGGTACTGCTTGCTCGACTTGTAGGAGCAGTGCTCGCTCCACATGACCGAGTACATAGCGAGCTCACCACTGGTGGGGCGGCGACCGAGGATCTCGCGGATGCTGAGGTATTCCCCTTCAGTGAGCCCGAGGGCACCGTAGGGCTGCTCCTTCTCGGGAGTAGCGGCGGCGTTCGCGACAGTGTCAGCGGAAGAAATGGTGGGGATGCTCACGTGGCTGGGCTCCTGGATCGTGTTGCTCCGGTCACCCCAATTCTATCCGCGCTTCAGTGCGGCTGTTTGGCGGTGGTTGCTCTGCCCTGCTTGTCTCCCTCGCGCCCACCGCGCTGGTCGAGGCCCGTGCAGCGCCCCGACACGGCAGCGATTACCTACCGCCAGTCGAATCCACTGAGCGCTTCCCGCTTTTCGGTGCGGCTGATCCCCATCTGTCTCCAGGTTTGGCTGGGGTCGAGGTGTGGTGGGGCGAGTTGGTGTGGCCGGCCTTGGATCATCCGGAACTTGAATCCCGAGTCGACCAGCCACCGGTGGAATTGGGGGCAGACCAGGATTCCGTTGTCGACTTCCGTGAGTCCGCCCTCTGAGTAGGGCTTTAGATGGTGGGCGTCGAGGGCTGACGCGGGCATTCCGCACCCGCAAATGCAGGAGTCTCCGTCCCTCGCCGCGATCGCTTTGCGTTGCTTCTCGGAGAACCCGCGTTGCCGACTGCCGTACGAGGTGATTTCGCCGTTTCTACCGAAGAAGATCGGGTGCGCACCGTTCGAATCGATCAGCCGTCGCACTTCAGCCACCGAGATGCCCTGCCGAATACCTTCAACCCACCCGACACCGACCCCCGTCTCCAGGTCCTTCGCGGTGATCATCACGCTGACGGTCGCGAGGCTCCTGGCGCCGGATGCACCAGTCTCGTGGGCACGGAGTCCGGCGCTGAAATAGCCCAGCATGAGGTCGTAGTGCCGTTGGGCGGGGGTGCGGGGGTCGCGGAACTTCGTGTACTGCTCGCCGTGCGGGCCGGTCACGATTTCCGGGGCTGCCGACTGTGCGGCTGCTTCCTCTTCGGAGAGGAAGCGTGGCTGTGAGGTGAGCTTGCCAGCCTCAGTGAACGCGGCCTTGATCCGCGCCATATCGAAAGTGGGGGCGAGGAGGAAGATCTCGGTCAGGCCGTTCTCCGTCTTCCCGAACCGGAGCGAGCGCTTCTGGAACGCCCGCTTCTCCTGCGGCTCGAGGCCGTCGGGGTCGAGGTACGCCTGCCACACCTTGACCTGCACCTTCACCAGATCGACCGATGAGTGACTGGCCTCGACTGCGAGTGCCTCCTCAGCGATTCGCAGCTTCTCGGGCATGACGCCGTTCTGGGCGCAGGTGTGCAGCATCCCGGTGATCATCAGGGCGGTGTCGGGCTCGATCCGGCCCGCGTCCAGCTCCCGGCCGACGTACGGGTGCTCCGGTTCCAGGGTCTGGCCGAGCAGCTGCCTGGGCTGCGTCTTCGCGCCGACCGAGACGAGGCGGCGGGCTTCCGGGCTGGAGACCCGGGTCAGAAACTCCACCAGCCGCGCAGCAGTTGCGTGTCCGTTCTGCGCGGCAAGGTTCTCCGCCTTCGGCAGTGATGACCGGGATCGGTAAGCGGCCTCGTTCGAGAGCTGCACGAGCTCGGCCTTCGCCTGGCGCATCGCCTGGCCGGCATTGATCAGCCGTTGCATCAGCTCCGCAGACGACAGCATCGCAGGCACGCGAGATGCCTGCTCCGGGGTGTGGTCTGCGGGATTCATGTGCCTAGTTTGGCAATAGCCACCGACATTGGATGCTACTTTTACGGGTATGTGAACAAGTTCGTCGAAAGATTTTTGTGGAGGGGTAGAGGCAATGCAAAAGTGCAGGTCAGGAGGTGTCTTGCCCTGATTTGTGGTGCGACCCAGAAGGGTTTCGACAAGCTCAACCAGCGGCGGGGGTAGCGGGGTGAGACTCGGAGGGTTTCGACAAGCTCAACCAGCGGCTGGAGTAGCGAGGGTTTCGACAAGCTCAACCAGCGGCGGGGCGGCAGGTTTCGACAAGCTCAACCAGCGAGGGTTCGACAAGCTCAACCAGCGGGGGTTCCGAGCAGCGTGGATCCGCCGCGACCGAGTCGCCGTCACCGCAACTGGGAACGTACTCAGGCTGCCGCTCGCTAGCCTTGGTTCACCCCAAGAACAGGAGCACAACTGTGAACTGGACACCCTGGCTCTCCCTGCTGATCGCCGTCGGCATCGCGCTGCTCGCAGCCACCGTGGTCATCGTCGTCGTAGCCGTCGCCGCGCGCGGCGCAGCCCGCCGACGCGAATGGCCGAAAGCGCTCATCAGCCGAGCGCGTCATCCGTTCCGGATCTTCATCTACATCATCGCCCTCTGGGCCGCCTTCGCGGCGCGCTGGCCCGAAAAGGAGTGGCACGACGGCATCCAGCACGCCTTCGTCATCGCTGCTATCGCGGTCGGCGCCTGGTTCGTCGGGGCGCTCGTGACATTCGCCCTCGCCCTCGCGATGGGCCGCTACCGCACCGACGTCCCCGACAACCGCGTCGCCCGGCGGATGCAGACCCAGCTGGCCATCGTCCGTCGCCTCGCGATCGTGGTCATCGTCGTTCTTGCTGCCGGATCCGTGCTGCTCACCTTCCCCGGGGTGCAGGCGGTCGGCACCAGCGTGCTCGCCTCCGCCGGAGTGGTCAGTATCGTCGCCGGTCTCGCTGCACAATCGACCCTCGCCAACGTCTTCGCTGGCATCCAACTCGCCTTCAGCGATGCGATCCGCGTCGACGACGTCGTGATCGCCGAAGGCCAGTGGGGTCGCATCGAAGAGATCACCCTCACCTACGTCGTCGTGCACATCTGGGACGACCGCCGCCTGGTGCTCCCCTCCACCTACTTCACCTCCACTCCCTTCGAGAACTGGACACGTCGCTCGAGCGAGCTGCTCGGGTCGATCGAACTCGACCTCGACTGGCTGGTGAGCCCGGCCGCCATGCGCGTCGAGCTCGACGAGATCCTCAAGCGCACCCCGCTCTGGGACGGCCGCGGCCACGTTCTTCAGGTGACGGATGCTGTCGGAGGCTTCGTGCGGGTCCGGATCCTGGTCACAGCGATCGACGCGCCCACTCTGTTCGACCTGCGCTGCTTCATCCGCGAAGAGATGATCGAGTGGCTCACGACGACCCACCCCGGTTCGCTGCCGCATGCTCGGGTGCAGCTGGTCGAAGAGGCCAAGCCCCTTCCCAAGCGCAAGGAATCGACCGACACCGGCGGGCTGTTCACCGGCAACGCCGAAGCCGAAGAGCGCGCCGCGCACTTCACGACGTCGATCCCGATCCAGGACGGTTCGTTCCGCACCGGCCCGATCGAGACGGTGTCCACCCAGACCCGTCCGCTCGAGACCGGGCCGGACGGTCCCTGATCACGACCCGCTGACGAGAAAGGCCGCAGTCCCGATGGACTGCGGCCTTCTTCGTACAGGTGCTGTGGACTACGCGGCGACGAACGACGCGATCGCACTCGTGAAGAACGTCAAGCCGTCCGTGCCCGAACGCATAGCGGCGCGGGTATCGGGACCGAAGCCCTCTTCGACCGCGTGCTCCGGATGCGGCATCAAGCCGACGACGTTGCCACGGGCGTTCGAGATGCCCGCGATGTCGTTGACCGACCCGTTCGGGTTGACCTCGACGTAGCGGAAGACGACCTGGCCCTCGCCCTCGAGGCGGTTGATGGTGTCCTGGTCGGCAATGAAACCGCCTTCGCCGTTCTTCAACGGGATGGTGATCTCCTGGTTGAGCTGGAAACCGTTCGTCCAGGCGGTGCTGGTGTTCTCGACCTGCAGGCGCTGGTCTCGGCAGATGAAGTTGCCGTGGTCGTTGCGGATGAGGCCCCCGTCGAGAAGGTGCGCTTCGGCGAGCATCTGGAACCCGTTGCAGATGCCGAGCACCGGCATGCCCGAGTTGGCAGCGTCGATCACTTCACTCATGATCGGCGAGTGGGCGGCGATTGCTCCGCAGCGCAGGTAGTCGCCGTAGCTGAATCCGCCGGGAAGCACGATGGCGTCGACGCCGTGCAGGTCGTGCTCGCCGTGCCAGAGAGCTACCGGCTCAGCGCCGGCGATGCGCACGGCGCGCTGGGCGTCGCGATCGTCGAGCGAGCCCGGGAAGGTGATGACGCCGACGCGCATCAGGCTTCGTCCAGAACGGTGATGCTGACGACGTCTTCGATCACCGAGTTCGAGAACATGTCGTCGGCGAGAGTCTGCACTTCGGCGAGCAGGGCATCGTCGACGGGACCGTCGACGGTGAGCTCGAATCGCTTGCCGATGCGAACCTCGGCGAACTGCGACTTGCCGAGGCGGTGGAGGGCGCCGGTTACGGCCTTCCCCTGGGGATCGAGGAGTACTGCCTTGGGCATTACCTCTACGACGATTGTGGGCACCGAATACTCCAACGATTACGCCAGCGGGTGGATAGATTCCAGTCTACCCGAGCGTCGGTCGCCGGGGTGGCGGGCGCCTTGCCCGGACCCCGAATCACCCCGCGGCAAAACGCTACAGTTCCACTACGGAATATCGCTTTACCCCCGCTCGGGGGCTGTTGCGCACGGCTAATGGTATTTACCTTTGAGTAATAGCTAGGTTTCATAGCATTTCTACTTAGGAGCAATTGGTGAATTTCACACCCCTCGAGGCCGAAACGAGCACGTCTTTCGCTCGCCGCGGCTCACGCATTCTCGCGGCAGCGACCATCGCCGCGATGACCATCGGAGCGGGCCTCGTCATGGCCCCCGCCGCATCCGCCGCCGAAGGTAACGGAACCGTTTCGGGTGACGTACTCTTCGCGGGAGAAGCCGGCAACGAGGCCTTCGTGTCCTTCTTCAACGTGGCAGACCCAGACGTGACCGTCGACTCTGCGTACGTGGCAGACGGAACCTACTCGATCGACCTTCCCGTCGGTGATTACACGGCACGTATCTCGACCTTCTCGGACTACGACCACTACGTCTACGAGACCTACGGCCTGGACCACGGCGACTACAGCACCCCGCCGGTCATCTCCGTAACGGAAACGGCCGAGGCCACCGCTGACTTCGATTACGACTACACCGTCGTTTCGAACGAGTCCGGGACAATCAGCCCCGAGTCCGCCGAATTGGGTGACACTGTCACCGTGACTGCAGCGACGTGGCTCACCACCGGCGTCACGAACTCCTACCAGTGGTTCGCCGGCGACGAGCCGATCGCGGGGGCGACCTCCAACACGCTGAAGCTGACCGACGACCTCGCTGACACCTACATCTCGGTGGTCCAGACCGGGTCGAAGGCCGGCGGTTACTACAGCACCGATACGTCGAACGCACTCGGCCAGGTCTTCGGACGCCAGTTCGAGGTGCCCGGCTACGCCGACATCAACAACACCGAGCCGCACGTGGGCGACACGCTGACCATGAACGTCACCGACGCCTGGGTTCCGGCTGCAACGTCCTACGGATACGAGTGGCGCGTGCAGCGAACCGAAGAGTCGTCGCAGTTGGCCGAAGACGAGAACCTGCTGTCGACCGACAAGTCGTTCGTTATTCCTGCTGAGCTCCAGGGCAAGGTCATCTACGGAGCGATCATCGCGAAGCGCTCCGGGTACACGTCTGACTATCGCTGGGCCGGCGAGACCCAGCCCATTGCTGGCCCGAAGCTGACCGCCCCCAAGCCCACCCTGTCGGGTTCGGCCAAGGTCGGCGGCACGCTGAAGGTCTCCACCCCGAAGTACAACCAGACTGGTGTCGTTTCCTCGTACCAGTGGTTCGCAACGATCAACGGCTACGTCGAGACGATCAAGAAGGCTACGTCGAGCTCGTACAAGGTTCCGACCAACTACGGCGGATGGAAGGTCTTCGCAAAGGTGACCGGAAAGAAGACCGGCTACTCCCCAGTAACCGTGTCTTCCGCCACCAAGGCCATCCCCTACCTCAAGGTGACGGCCGCGACGCCGAAGCTCAGCGGAACCTTCAAGGTCGGCAAGACGATCAAGGCGAAGGCCGGATCGTGGAAGCCGTCGGGAATGCAGTTCTACTACGTGTGGAACCTCAACGGTAAGCCCTACGCCCAGAGCGAGAAGGGCTCGTTCAAGCTGCCGAAGGCAGCGAAGGGCAAGAAGGTCACGGTCACCGTTTCCGGTTACAAGGCCGGCTACGAATACAAGACCAAGACGTCGAAGGCCAGCACGAAGGTCAAGTAACACTCCTGAGATCGACTAGCCGGGCGGCCACTCGTGTGGCCGCCCGGCTTTCTTGTGACCTCGACGTCTAATAAAAACCGGTCAGGATGGCAATACCGGTTCTTGCCGGGACATTTGGGCTAATATGTCTACCGTTGAGTCCATCTCATTTTATGTTTCCAGGGGACGCTATGTCTGACGCCGATCACGAAGGTCCTCGCGCACGTCGCGACGAGTTGCTGCTCATTGCGCTCGAGGTGCTCGAACGTAACGGCTCCGAGTTCCTCAGCGTCGGAGAGATCGCCCGGCAGGCAGGGATCAAAACACCGTCGCTGTACAAGCAGTTCGACGGCAAAGCCGACATCCAGGCACGCCTCATCGACTACGGCAACAAGCTCGCCGCCGATCACTTCGTCGAGACGTTGTCTGCCGCAGACCAGGACATCAGCTACCACGAGCGCCTCACGATCTTCGCCGGCGCCTACCGCGCTTTCGGCCTCGCGCATCCGCAGCTCTATCGCCTCATGCTCGACCACGAGGTGCAGCGACCCAAGGTCAACTTCGGCATCGAGAAGGCGGAATCGGATCGCTATGTCGACGTGTTTCCGAACACGCTCGTCGCACGCACGTTCTGGTCGTGGGCGCACGGCTTGATGAGCCTCGAGCTCGCCAACCGGTTTCCCGAGGGTGGGCCGACTGTCGACGAGCTGTGGGCCGAACTCGTCGATACCGTAGCCAGCCGCTCCTGATCCGTAGCTAGCTGATCGCGAGGCGATCCGAGGCGAAGGCATCCGCGAGAGCGAACTCTGCCCAGTCCCGGTAGCTCGACGCGCTCGGGTGAAAGAGATCGGTGGCGAAGAAGCCGTCGGTATACGGCGGAGGCGGCGGTGACATGTACGCGCCGGGGAATCCGTCGATCACCTGCCGCGCGGCAGCCTCGAGGCTGCGCGAGTGACGGTACAGGTGGCGGCGCAGCGGGTCGGGCAACAGCTCGAACCGGAAGAACGCCGGAAGCGACGACATGAGGATCGCAGCGTCCGGGCTCGCGGCTCGGAGCCCCGCGAGGATCCGCCGGACGTCCCGCGCGAACGCACCGCGTGACCGGAGTCCGAGCGCATCGTTGGCCCCGATGCTGAGGAAGACGAAATCGTAGGGTTCGGCGGTCGCCTCGTCGAGGTAGCTACCGATCAGGTCGAGCGACGTGATGCCACTCTCGCCGATGGCCTTCCACGCGACAGCCCGCCCGAGTCGGCCGGAAAGGTCTCGCGCGAGGTTGCCGGGGAGTGCGTCGTCCTGTGTCTGCGCACCCACGCCAGCGGCTGTCGAGTCTCCGAGAACGAGTAGGCGCAGGGGCGGGGCCTCCGCGGTGCCCGGGACAAGCCCCGACCACGGTTGGCCCGTCTCAGGAAGAATCAACGCGGTGCGGCGAAGTCGCCTTGCCTGCACGACGAGTGCCGGGGCCACCGGGATCATCAGGACCCGGCTCATCCGCTCGACGGCTCTCACGAACTCCATGCTAGGCCCGAGCCGAGGAGGGCCCCGCGATGCCCCGCCCTCGATAAGCTCGAACCATGAAAACCGCTGGCCTCACCGAGTTCCTCTCTGACCACGACTTCAACGGGGTCGTGCTCGCGCGCAGCGGCACCACAACCGTTTTCGAAGCGGCCACCGGCCTCGCGTCACGACGCTGGAACCAGCCCAACACCCTCGATACCCGCTTCGACTCCGGGTCGATCGGGATGCTGTTCACGTCGGTTGCGGTGCTGCAGCAGGTTGCGGCGGGCAACATCGACCTCGAGACCTCGATCCACCACTACGTGGACCTCGACGAGTCAGCCATCCCGATCGGCGTGACCCTGCTGCACCTGCTCACCCACACCAGTGGCATCGCCGACGACGCCGACGAAGAGCAAGACGAAAGCTACGCCGACCTCTGGCGGCAGAATCCGGTCTACAACTTCATCGACACCGCTGATCTTCTTCCGCTGTTCGTCGACAAAGAGCCCATCGCAGAACCGGGTTTCGAAGCGAGCGAGAACAACGCCGGCTATATCCTCGCCGGGCTCGCCCTCGAGAAGGTCACCGGTCGCAGCTACCGCGACTACGTGACCGAAGAGGTCTTCGCCAAGGCCGGCATGACGTCGTCCGGGTTCTTCAGCAAGACGGATGCCGCCCCGCTCGTCGCCGAGGGGTGGGACCAGACCGAATCCGGCGTCTGGGTGCAGAACCTGTACTCCGGTCCGCCGGTGGGGTCGCCGGCCGGTGGTGCGCATGTCACCGCCGCGGATCTCGTGACGTTCCTCGGCGCCATCCGGGGCGGAACCCTTCTCAACCCGGAGTACACCGAGGAGTTCCTCATCCCCCAGGTCGAGGTCGACGAGGAGACCTCGTTCGGGTTCGGCCTCGAGTTCGACCTCGATGAGGAGGGCGCCGTTCTCTCGCTCTACAAAGACGCGCTCGCGCCCGGCGTCAGCGGCATCCTGCGCCACTACCCGGACGAGAACCTCGACCTGGTCGTGTTGTCGAACTCTGAAGAGGGAGCTTGGGACGTCGTGACCGAGCTGGACGACCGCATCCTCGATTAGGTTCCGCCGCTGGTTGAGCTTGTCGAAACCTGGTCGTGTATTTGCGTTCGGTGGGGTCTCGACAGGCTCGACCAGCGGCTGTATCGACCAGCTCGACCGGCGGTGATCGGATTCTCGATGAGGTTTCGCCGCTGGTTGAGCTTGTCGAAACCTGGTCGTGTATCTGCGTTCGGTGGGGGTCTCGACAGGCTCGACCAGCGGCTGTATTGACTAGCTCGACCTGCGGTGGCCGGATTCTCGATGAGGTTCCGCCGTTGGTTGAGCTTGTCGAAACCTGGTCGTGTATTTGCGTTCGGTGGGGGTCTCGACAGGCTCGACCAGCGGCTGTATTGGTCAGCTCGACCTGCGGTGACCGGATTCTCGATGAGGTTCTGCCGTTGGTTGAGCTTGTCGAAACCTGGTCGTTTATCTGCGGTCGGAGGGGGTCTCGACAGGCTCGACCAGCGGCTGTATTGACCAGCTCAACCTGCGGTGGCCGGATCCTCGATGAGGTTCCGCCGCTGGTTGAGCTTGTCGAAACCTGGTCGTGTATTTGCGTTCGGTGGGGGTCTCGACAGGCTCGACCAGCTGCTGTATCGACCAGCTCGACCTGCGCGGGTCTCGACGGGCTCGACCAGCGGCCGTATTGACCAGCTCGACCTGGTGGGGTCTCGACCGGCTCGACCTGCGGGGGTGTCGACGGGCTCGACCTGCGGGGGTCTTGGCGGGCTCGACCTGCGGTTGTGTCGAAAGACCTCGACAAAGGCTCGTCCAGTTGTCAGACTGATTGGGCCCTGTTCCCTCACAAAGGATTGATTCCGTGAAGATTCGCACCGGTTCCGCGCCCACGCGCTGACCTGAGATCTCCGGCACTCCCCGAACGGGCATCCGGACTCTGCTGTCAGCGCATTCTGACACTGACGGAGTCCCATGCAATCTTCACCCACTATTTCGCTGTCCGGCCTCGGCTTCACCTGGCCCGACGGCACTGTCCAACTCCACGACCTGACCGCAAGCTTCGGCACCGGCCGCACCAGCATCGTCGGGCTCAACGGCAGCGGTAAGTCCACGCTCCTGCGCCTGATTGCCGGTGAGCTCACGCCGTCGGCCGGATCGGTCACGACGTCGGCACCGGTCAGTTACCTGCGCCAGGATCTCGGGCGAACCGCGGATGCCACAGTCGCCGATCTGCTCGGTATCGCTGAAAAGACACGAGCGCTCGCCGCGATCGGGGGAGGTGACGTGTCGATCGCGCACTTCGAGACCATCGGCGACGACTGGGACATCGGGGAGCGCGCCCTCGCCGCCCTCGCCGCCATGGGTCTTGCAGGCGCGGTCACTCTCGAACGCCCGGCAGCCACGCTGTCTGGAGGCGAACGCGTACTCACCGCGCTCGCTGGGCTGCGCCTGGCATCCGCCCCGATCACCCTTCTCGACGAGCCGACCAACAACCTCGACGCACGTGCCCGCGGGCAGCTGTACGACGCCATCTCGTCGTGGCCGGGCGCCCTGGTCGTCGTCAGCCACGACCGCCACCTGCTCGATCTCGTCGACCACACGGCGGAGTTGCGAGCCGGGGTGCTGAATCTCTTCGGTGGCGGGTACACGGCATTCGCCCAAGCCCAGCGGGCGGAGCAAGAGGCCGCGGAACGCATGTTGCGCGCAGCCGAGCACGACCTCCGCACCGAAAAGCGACAGCGGATCGAAGCCGAGACATCGCTGGCACGGCGTGCACGCGCGGGACAGAAGGCGTACGACGAAAAGCGTGAACCTCGCATCGTCATGCGCCAGCGAGTGGGGAGCGCAGAGGTCTCGGCGGCGAAGCTCCGCGGCGTGCAGGATGCGCGGCTGGGCGACGCCAGCCGGGCGGTGCGCGAAGCCGAGGATCGCGTGCGCGATGACCGGCACATCCGCATCGACTTGCCCGGCACCAGCGTTCCATCGGGCCGGCGAGTGCTGGCGCTCGCCGAGCCATTCGAACTCGAGCTCTACGGTCCCGAACGCGTCGCGGTCAGCGGGGACAACGGGGTCGGCAAGACGACCTTGCTGAACGCGATCGCGGATGCCGTCGCCCCCGTCGTGTTCCGTCTTCCCGAGGTGGCCTACCTGAAGCAGGGAATCGACGACCTCGATCCCGTGGTCTCGATTCTCGACTCCGTGCGGCAGGTCACCGACGCGCCACCCGGAGTGGTTCGCGCGCAGCTCGCGCGCTTCCTCTTCCGCGGGCGAACCGCCGAGCAGCTGACCGCGGAGCTCTCGGGAGGCGAGCGGTTTCGCGTGGCCCTTGCCCGCATCCTGCTCGCCGATCCGCCGCCGCAGTTGCTGCTGCTCGACGAGCCGACCAACAACCTCGACCTGCAGAGCATCGACAACCTGGTCGAGGCCCTGGACTCCTACGGCGGCGCACTCGTCGTGGTCAGCCACGACGAGCACTTCCTCGGCCGACTCGGGATCACCCGCCGGATCGAGATCGTGCGGGAGGGTGGTGTCAGTTCGCCGAAGTCACCGTGATCGGGTTCGACCACGGGTCGTCGAAGCTCACGCTGCGTCCGTCGTCGCGGGTCTGCACGCCGAAGTGGGTCAGTCGCTCACCGAGCGCGCCCAGGTCATCCGCCGAGGGAACACGGATGTCGACCCGGCCGAGACCGAGGGCGAGCTTTCGGGGGCCCGCGCCGCTCGAGTTCCAGGTGTTCATCGCCATGTGGTGGTGATAGCCGCCGGCGCTGACGAAGAGAGCCTGGTCGCCGTAGGTCGTGGTCTGCTCGAAGCCGAGGCGGGTGACATAGAACTCGTGGGCGCTCGGGATGTCGCCGACCTGGAGGTGGATGTGGCCGACGCTGGCACCGCCGATCAGCGGTGCGTCGACGGCTTCCTGGGTGAGATGCTCCTGCAAGAACTGGTTGGGGTCGAGGAAGAGCGTCGACATCTCGATGCTGCCGTGGGCCCAGCTCCACGACGACCGGTCGCGGTCCCAGTAGAGCTCGACGCCGTTGTTCTCGGGGTCGTTGAAGTAGAAGGCCTTGCTCACGAGGTGGTCGGAGCTGCCGGTGAACGTGTTCGGGTGCTTCTGCGCAACGGAGTAGACGGATGCCGCGAGAGCGACCTCGCTCTCGAACAGGATGGCCGTGTGGAACAGGCCGGCATCGCGCGGGCTGGCGTGCTTCAACTCTGGTGAGTGCTCCAGGATCACGACCGGGGTGGTGCCGCGACCGAGCACAACGCGGGGGCCAGTTGCTTCGAGCACCTCGAGGGCGATGGCGTCGCGGTAATAGGCCGTCATCGCGTCGAGGTTGGCGACCCGCAGGGTGACCGCGCCCATCGCGGTGTCCGCTGCAAGCAGGTTGTCGTTGGTCATAGATTCCTCCGGGATAGCTCGTCGCCGAATCAAACTTAGTTGAAGGTTCAACTATTCCCAAGCCGCCTCCCGACGACGACCGGGCGAGCTGGGCAAGAAAATCGACGCCGGATCCAAACCGATTCGACCCGCACTCCGAATCCAATAGTTGGAGTTGTCCGAAGAGGTTTGTTTACCCGGCCGCTTACCCAACTCCGATACCCGGCTGCCGAGGTCGCTTCGTCCCACAACGAGGCGGCCTCGGCAGCGTTCTTACATACAAGAAAGTGGTCGCTTCGTCGCGAGATAACGAGGCGGCCTCGGCAGCGTTCCGCAATAGATACAAGAGAATGGTCGCTTCGTCGCAAGTTAACGAGGCGGCCTCGGCAGCGTTTTCGCTATCACTCAGCCCAGCGCCCCCAGGTCGAACCGCCAGTCGTTGGCGGCCATCGTCGTGCCCGGCGGGTATTCCACGTCGCATTCGCCGAAGTACTCGAATCCGGCACTGCGGCAGACACCGTTCGACCCTGTGTTCTCGCGGGAGGGCATGGCCACAACCCAGCGCGACTCGTGGCGCCCGGCGGCCTCGGCGAGCACCAGTCGCACCGCCGCGGTCGCGACTCCATGCCCCTGGAACTCCGGCACCGTGGCCCAGCCAGCCTCGAAGACCTGCAGGCCGTCCCACTCGCTGCGCCAATACGCGATCGACGCAGCGACCTCGTCACCGACAAAGACACGATAGGGCCAGG
>Ga0247729_10000606_pt1 | contig 14577 bp, 13 predicted proteins | sample UWRJL133311R2_FD_180958 | JGI IMG/M metagenome (GOLD analysis project Ga0247729, IMG submission 180958) | Plant litter microbial communities from Arlington Agricultural Research Station in Wisconsin, United States - UWRJ-L133-311R-2 | ecosystem: Environmental > Terrestrial > Plant litter >... | reverse complement strand
CGACTCGCCCGTAATGGCCGACTCGTCGATGGTGGCCAGGCCCTCGATGATTTCGCCGTCGGTAGGAATGATTTCGCCGGCCTCTACCAGGAACACCTGCCCTTTTTGCAGCTGGGCTGAGGAAACCGCCGTCACATTGCCCTGCTCGTCGACCACACGGGCGGGGGTTTCCTCGCGGGTTTTGCGCAGGCTCTCGGCCTGGGCCTTGCCGCGGGCCTCGGCAATGGCCTCGGCGAAGTTGGCGAACAGCAGCGTCAGCAGCAGCACCCCAAACACGGTGGCGTTGTAGCCGAACGAGCCCTGGGCCGGGTCGGGCGTGACCAACAGCCCGAGCGTGACGAGCAGCATTACCGCCGTCCCGATTTCGACGGTAAACATCACCGGGTTGCGGTACATGATGCGCGGGTCGAGCTTCACGAAAGCCTGCCGCACGGCCTCGGCCACCAGCGCGGGCTGAAAGAGGGATTGGGATTCTTTGGACATGAGAGAGTAGAACTCAGATTGTAGAACCTACAGCGGAGAAGTGGGCGCTGAAAAAAGCGTTAAGCGCTGAGGGCTCACTTCTCCGTGCTAAGGCAGCTTAGTACAAGGAAAAATGCTCGGCCAGCGGGCCCAGGGCCAGGGCTGGGAAGAAGGCCAGGGCGGCAATGATGACGATGACGGCCAGCACCATCACCCCGAAGGTGGCCGTGTCGGCGGGCAGCGTGCCGGCGCCCTCGGGAATGTACTTTTTGCGGGCCAGCAGGCCGGCAATGGCCACGGGCCCGATGATGGGCAGATAGCGCGAGAGCAGCAGCACCACGCCCGTGCTGATGTTCCACCAGGGCGTGTTGTCGCCGAGGCCCTCGAAGCCGGAGCCGTTGTTGGCCGAGGCCGAGGTGAACTCGTAGAGCATTTCCGAGAAGCCGTGGTAGCCGGGGTTGGCCAGCCAGCCGGCGTATTCGGCGGGGTTGCCCACGTAGAGGTGGGCCGTCAGGGCCGTGCCGGCCAGGATCAGCAGCGGGTGCAGCAGCGTGACGATAATGGCAATCTTCATCTCCCGGGCCTCGATTTTCTTGCCCAGCAGCTCCGGCGTGCGGCCCACCATGAGCCCGGCAATGAAGACGGCAATGATGAGGTAGGCAAAGAAGTTGAGCAGCCCCACGCCGCAGCCCCCGTAGAAGGCGTTGGTCATCATGCCCAGCAGCTGCGTGAGGCCAGAAAGCGGCATAAACGAGTCGTGCATGGAGTTCACCGAGCCGCAGCTGATGACCGTGTTGGTGATGCTCCAGTAGGCCGAAGCCGCCGCCCCGAACCGGATTTCCTTGCCCTCTAGCGCCCCCAGGCTTTGGTCGACGCCCAGGCGGCTGATGGCGGGGTTGCCGTGCAGCTCGTAGTACACCGCCGGGGCCAGCAGCGCCACGAAGCCCACGGTCATCACCCCGAAGATCATTAAAGCCAGCCGGCGGCGGTTCAGGTAAAAGCCCAGGGCGAAGACCATGGCCACGGGAATCACGGCCAGGGCCACGTTCTGCACGGCGTTGGTGAGGTAGTTGGGGTTTTCAAGCGGGTGGGCCGAGTTGGCCCCGAAGAAGCCGCCGCCGTTGGTGCCCAACTCCTTGATGGCCACCATGGCCGCCACCGGCCCCCGGCTCACCGCCACCGAGTCGCCTTGCAGCGTCACCAGCGGCTGCTTACCCTGGAGCGTCATCGGCGTGCCGTTGAAGGCCAGAATGAGGGCAATAAGCAGAGAGCCGGGCAGCAGCAGGCGGGTGAGGCTTTTCACGAAGTAGTCGTAGAAGTTGCCCAGTTGGTCGGTGGCACGGCGCTGCAGGGCGTTGAAAACCACCACGGCGGCGGCAATGCCGGTAGCCGCACTCACGAACTGCAGGAACGTGACAACTAGAAGCTGGGACAAATAGCTCAGCCCCGACTCGCCGGAGTAGTGCTGCAGGTTACAGTTGACGAGAAAGGAAATAGCCGTGTTGAAGGCCAGGTCCGGGCTCATGCTCGGGTTGTGGTCGGGATTCAGCGGCAGGCTGCCCTGGGTGCTGAGCACGAGCATGGCCAGCCCAAACCACACCAGGTTGAGGGTCAGCAAGGCCCGCAGGTGCTGCTGCCAGCTCATTTCGCGGCGGGCGTCGAGACCGGCGAGACGGAAGATGCCGCCCTCCACGGGCGCCAGAAAGTCGAGCAGGGTTTTCTCACCCCGGAATACGCGGGCCAGGTAGCGTCCCAGCGGCAAAGCCAGCAGCAGCGTGACGAGGTACAGCAGGCCGATGCCCAGTAGTTCGTTGATCATCTTGTTTGAGTTGCCGGTTGCCAGTTGCCGGTTGCCAGATCGTGCCATACCCGGCAACTGGCAATCCGCAACCGGCAACTGAATTAGAATTTTTCGGGCTTGAGCAGCACGTATACCAGGTAGCCGAACGTGGCCAGGGACAGACAAAAGAGGGCAACCATCATGGCGAAAAGGCGAAGGTTAGATGTGGTCGAAGTAGGCCACGGCTTTGTAGAAGAGGCCGAACCCGGCGAGGCCGGCGGCGGTGAGAAGCGGAAGCAGCAGGAAAGCAGACATGGGCGAAGCGGTAAGGACGATGGTGATGCCGACCCAGGGCCAAACTCCGCCCCATCTTTTCCGAAAAAGCCGGACATCGTTTCAATCAGCTACCAGTCAAGCTCTTGCTTTTGACTATCCGCCTGTTCGGCATTACCAGCGCCCGACGGGTAGTAGCGTTTTGCTAGGCCGGCGTAGCGGAACGCGTTGCCCGCTGCCGGTCCGGGCTCAGGGCAGCATACAGGCGTGCTGACGGGCGTAGAGCTGGTAGAGCGGGGCGGGCATCAGCTGGCGCACCAACGCATTGCCGCGGGTGCTGCCATCGAGGTGCAGGCCGTAGAGGTACACGTTGGCCAGAGCCGCGCGCAGGCTCACGTCGGCCAGCCCCAGCAGCTCGTCGGCCACCACGAAGCACTGCCGCAGCAGCGGCAGCGCTTCGGCCGCAGCGGCGCGGTGAGTGAAGGCGGCAAAGCAGGCGAGCTGCTGGTACACGCTGGCGGGTGCGGCCCCGGAAAACAGCTCGGGGCGCAGGGCGGGAAAATGGGCGGCCAGCAAGGTGGCCGTTCGGGCAGGCTCAATCATCGGGACAGGGAAATGGCGGCGGAGTAATGGCAGCAGGAGAAAAGCGGGAGCCGGCCGGCTTGGGCCTCCCCTGGCGCGCTACCGACCAGGGTGAGGCCAGCCGCAGTCCGGCCAGGTGCCGGACTACTGAATAAGGCTCGGGCCACTGGCTACAAGCCCGGTGCCACGGCTCAGGCGACAGCACGCATCCGCTTCCTATTGTTTATTTACCAGCATCTTACCTCACTGCCAAACCATTTTCCAGCCTTTCGCCAGGACGGCCCCACCTAGCGTTCTGCTAGCCTATTCTGCATTTTGCTAGGCTGCGACGGAGCTGGAGCCGGCCAAATAAAAAGCCGCCCCAGGTGGGGCGGCTTTCAGATTCTTCGGTCAGGCATCCGCTGCCTTACGGCAGAATATCGGCCTGCTGGTGGAGATAGGCGCGGTACAGGCGGGGCGGCATGAGTTGGCGGGCCAGGGCGGCCTCCCCGGGCGCGTCGTCGAGGTGCAGGCCGGGCAAGTAGACCGTCTCGATGGCGCAGGCCAGGTAGTCGTCGCCGCGGTAGAGCAGCTGCTCGGCCACGGCGAAGCACTGGCCCAGGCGGGTCAGCTGCCGCATTTCCAGCGCCTGGCGGGTATACACCGAAAACTGGTCGAGGGGCTGGTAGAAGCCGTACCGGCGGGCGGCGGAAATTCGGGGCGAGAGCTCGGGAAAGGACGTGACGAGCAGCCGCGCGGTGTCGTGGGCAGTGAGCATAGAATTGGGAGGAAAAGGGAATACCAAGGAAAATGCCGCGGGCAGGCTCAGCGAATCAGCTCGATGACCAGCCACAGCAGCATCAGAAAGCTCAGGGCGTATTTCATCCGTAAGACAGTTTGAAAAGGAAAGCGACAGAGACAGACAGGGGCGGCCAAGGCCAGGCTGCCTACCCGTGCGCCGGCAGCCGCCGCAGCTCCCGGTACAAAGGCGCGGGCATAAACTGGCGCACCAGCTGCGGATCCTGCGGCACGTCGTCGAGGTGCAGGGCGGGCAGGTAAGCGTGGCGGATGGCGGCCGTCAGGTCCTCGTCGTGCAGGTTCAGCAGCACGTTGGCCAGCTGCAGGCAGGCGCGCAGCCGCACCAGCCGGCCTTCCAGAGCCGCGTGGCGGGTGAAGTCGGCGAAGCAGCGCAGCTGCGCGGGTAGCGCCAGGTCGGCCGCGGAATGCCGTAGCTCCGGCTCGAGGGTGGGAAATTGCTGGATCAGCAACGCCATCAATTGGGTGGAAGCAACAACAGCCATAATAGGGAAGAAAAGAATGAAAGTCAGCAAGCCCACCGCCCACGGCGGCCGGCGGTCGTGCCCGTCCTTTCACAAGCCCAATGCCAGCACCTCCCTCCCACCAACGGGCTACTCCACTACCTTACTATTCAATCAATTACTCCTAACAACCATGCTCTTCAGCCGGGCCGGCTGGCCCCCGCCCCCTAGCGTTTTACGTGTCTCCGCTTGCCGTTTTGCTACGCACCGGGCACCGGGCCGTCCAACCCGGCCATTTCCGCCTCCCGCTCAGCCTGCCGACTAATTGAAAACACCTCTCGACCAACCGAAAACACCTCCCGACTGACACGAAACACCTCCCCACTAACCGGAAACACCCTCCAACTGACACGAAACACCTCCCGACCGGCGCGACTACTCCTTCAGCCCGTACTCCTGCATCTTACGGTAGAGCGTCGTGACGGCCACGCCCAGCAGGCGGGCGGCTTCGGCCTTGTTGCCGTGGGTTTCGCCCAGCACCTGCCGGATGTGCAGCAGCTCGGCGGTGCGCAGGCTGCGGTCGGGCTGGCCGGGCGCGGCGCTGGCAGACGGGACGGGCAGAAACTGGAGCTCCGCGGGTAGGTCGGCCACGGTAATCAGGTCGGCGTCGGCCAGGATGACGGCTCGCTCCAGCACATTCTTCAGCTCCCGCACGTTGCCCCGCCAGTTGTAGTGCGTGAGTTGGCGCAGCGCCTCGGGCTCCAGGCCGCGCAGGCGCTTGCGCAGCTTGGCGGCGTAGAGCTGCACGAAGTGGCGGGCCAGCGGCTCGATGTCCTCCCGCCGCACGTTCAGGCCCGGCACGTGCACCGTAAACACGGCCAGCCGGTAGTACAAGTCTTCCCGAAAATGGCCTTCCTCAGCTTCCTGACGCAGGTTCCGGTTGGTAGCCGCCACGATGCGCACGTTGGCCGTCAGCGGCTTGGTATCCCCGATCTTCAGGTACTGCCGGCTTTCGAGCACCCGCAGCAGCTTGGCCTGCAGCTCCAGCGGCAGCTCCCCGATTTCGTCCAGAAACAGCGTCCCGGTGTTGGCTTCCTCAATCAGCCCGCGCTTGTCGGCCAGCGCCCCCGTGAAAGCCCCCTTGCGGTAGCCAAACAGCTCCGACTCCAGCAAGTCCTTGGGAAAGGCCGAGCAGTTGACGGCCACGAACGGCTTGCTCCGCCGCGGACTGGCCTGGTGCAGGGCCTGGGCAAAAAGCTCCTTGCCCGAGCCCGTGGGGCCCTCCAGCAGCACCGTGCTGTCGGTGGGCGCCACGCGCAACGCCAGCGCCTTGGCCTGGGTGAGCGGGGCCGAGTGCCCGATCATGGCCTCGAAGCTGAACTGGGCTTCCACTTTCTTTTCCAGGGCTGCCACGCGCTGCTGCAGGCGGGCCTTATCGGCGGCCCGCTCCACCACCACCAACAGCTGGTCGTCGGAGTCGCCCTTGGTGAGGTAGTCGAAGGCCCCCGACTTCATGGCCTGCACGCCGTCGGCAATGGTGCCGAAGGCCGTCAGCAGCACTACCTCAGCCAGCGGCGCGGCCTGCTGATAGCGCGGCAGCAGCGCCAGCCCGTGGCCGTCGGGCAGCTTCACATCCGACAGGATTACCAGCACCTCGTCGGCGTGCTGCCGCAGCAGCTCCAGGCCGCGGCGGGCATCGGGCGCGGTCAGCATGGTGTAGCCTTCCAGTTCTAACACCCGCGTCAGCAGCTGGCGCAGGCTGGTTTCGTCGTCGATGAGCAGCAGGGTTCCTTTGGGCATAATAAGCGGGCAGCGGCCGGCTAAAAACGGCCGCCGGGCGCAAGGCTACGCAAAAACTCCGGAACCCGCCGTCAGTTTTCCCCAGCACCGAAACAGCCCGCTGAGTTGCCGCTTAGCGTGATGCAATCTGCCCGTAGCAAAACGCTAGCCGCCCCTCAGACTATAACCTCCCGTCCGGCCCACAGAGCCAGATTCACCGCGTTGGCACCGCATTGGCGTGGCCTCACCGCTGTAGGCCGCCGCTTTTTTCCGCCGCCGGCAAGAACTTCTGCTCTAGCGCCACGCTATGTCCGCCCTGCTAATAGAAATTGCGCAAGCCGCGCTGGGCTACTACGCCCAGACTCGTACCATTCGCCTTACCGCCACCGATTTTGACGAGTGGCTGACGGAGTTGCCGCCCACTCGCCGGGCCGAATTCGCGAGGCGCGGCTTCGAGGCCTGCCGGCGGGAGTGGGCCTTCCAGCGCTTCTGCCTGGAATGGCGTGGCCTGTCCCTGCGCGAGTACCTGGCCCATCACCTCTCGCACGAGGCTTACTGCTACTGGCGGGCACACGAATCGGGACGGGACGCCAGCCTGGCCCCCGAAAGCGTCGCGTCGTAAGTAGTAGCCGAAAGAGCTTGCTATTGAGAAGCCAACAACTATCCGCCCAACGATATAAGCTCCGCCACCCGAACTGGGGCGCGAGACAGGGGCTGACCGAGGCACCCTGCCTTTACCAGCAAGCTGCGGTATTTAGCCCGCTTTGCCGATCCATACAACCGGGGCCGACTTACCACCGCCGCTTGTTGCCGGGCTGAAATACTATCGTATCTTGGCTCGGTCCATACCGGACCAGCTTACCCGGCAGGTCCGAATCCCTAGCCCGATTATGCAGCAGCAATTCAAGAATCCATTTGGCAAGACTTACCTTGTCATCGAGCACGATGCCGAACACAACTGGCTCTACAACAACTGGCAGGGCCTGCTTTCTACCGATACCGTGATGCAGGGCTGCACGGGCGTACTGCACCTGCTCGAAGCCACGCGCTGCCCCTACCTGCTCAACGACAACCGCGCCGTCATTGGCTCCTGGAAGCAGGCCAACGACTGGATTGAACGAGAATGGATGCCCAAGGCGCTGGGAGCCGGCCTGCGGCGCTTCGCCCACATCGTGGCCCCCGGCGTGTTTGGGCTGGCCTCGGCCGAGGAAATGCACCTGCGCGTGGGCCACCGCTTTGAAATGCGCCTGTTCGAAGACATCGGGGCGGCCCGTCAGTGGCTGCTGGAAGCCCAGCAGCTTTCGCAAAGCGCGTAGCAGTCAAGCACGGATTTGCGCAAAACCGGCCGAAAACAAAAAGAGCCTGACCGCAGTGGTCAGGCTCTTTTTGTTGCGTTACGCGGCAGATCTACTTGATCTTCTCCACGATGCCTTTGAAGGCCTCCGGGTGGTTCAGGGCCAGATCAGCCAGCACCTTGCGGTTGAGCTCGATACCGGCTTTCTTCAGGCCACCCATCAGCTGCGAGTACGACAGGCCGTGCTCCCGGGCCCCAGCGTTGATCCGCTGAATCCAGAGGGCGCGGAACTCGCGCTTCTTCACTTTCCGGTCGCGGTAGGCGTAGAGAAGGGCTTTCTCAACGGCGTTCTTGGCAACGGTCCATACGTTCTTGCGACGGCCGAAATAGCCTTTCGCCAGACGCATTACTTTCTTACGACGGTGGCGCGAGGCCACGTGGTTTACACTTCTTGGCATAACCTACTTTTTTTTGGCGGTCGGTGACTGTTCAATAAAGTCTTCGAGACCGGACGCCGGGTTGAAATTCACTTAAGCTACTCTGCCGAACTTAGATGTTCAGCATGTCCTTCACGCGGTTCATGTCCGCCGAGCTTACCAAGGTTACGTGCGTCAGATTACGCTTCTGCTTGGTAGTCTTCTTGGTGAGGATGTGGCTTTTGAAGGCGTGCTTCCGCTTCACCTTGCCCGAGCCGGTGAGCGTAAAACGCTTCTTAGCACCGGATTTCGTCTTTACTTTTGGCATTGTGGTATGTATTGAGAAAAAAGAAAAAGCTGATTAGACGGCCGCCGGAAGAAGCCTCACGCCAGCCGGCGCGAGCTACTCGGCGGCCGTTTTGGGCTCGGCCGCGGCGGGCTTGGGAGCGGGTGCCGGAGCACCTTCCTTCGCCACCGGCTTGGGCTTGGCCACCGACGGGGCCACTTTTGGGGCCAGATACAGGAACATGCGCTTGCCTTCGAGCTTGGGCAGCTGCTCTACCTTGGCCAGCTCCTCGAGGGCCTGGGCAAACTTGAGCAGCAGGATTTCGCCCCGCTCCTTGAAGACGATGGACCGGCCCACAAAGTGCACGTACGCCTTGATCTTGGCACCTTCCTTCAGGAATTCCTGGGCGTGCTTCAGCTTAAAGGCGAAATCGTGGTCGTCGGTGTTGGGTCCGAAACGAATTTCCTTGAGAACCACTTTCGTGGCTTTGGCCTTCATCTCGCGGGTGCGCTTTTTCTGCTCGTACTTGAATTTCGAGTAGTCGATAACGCGGCACACGGGCGGTACGGCGGTGGGCGAAATCTCCACGAGGTCGAGATTCTGCTCCTGGGCCATTTTACGGGCCTGCTCAATCGGGTAAATGCCTTGCTCGATGTTTTCACCGACCAGGCGTACCTCGCGGGCCGTAATCTTCTGGTTGATTTTGAACGGCTCCTCCACCTGAGCGCGGGGGATGTAGCGGCGATTTGGGGTAGCTATGGGTTGGTCCTCCTTCTGAAAGGTGAGCTTAAAAGTCTATTTGCACTGAATGGACCACGAAAACGCTTGTTTTTGCAGTCCTATCAGGGGGCGAATATCCGTCTTTTTTTCGAATCTAAAAAAGTAGCTATATAAAATAGCCCGGAAATCTGCCCGCGACGGGGCTTTTTACAAGGTTGGGAAACGGCAGATAGTTCACATTGACGGCCGCGCTACCGGCAGCCTCAGTCCGGCTTGGGCAGCGGGTGAAACCTGATTTCAGCAGAAAGCCCCGACGCTGGCGTATGTCGGGGCTTTGCGGTTAAAAGAGCCGGGGCCATTTCAGCAGCCGGATTGCTTCGTCCTTCGTCCTCGCAATGACCACGGTGAAGCCACCGCTTAGCGGTTGCCGTCCATCATGGCCGTGACTTTGGCTTGGAAGTCCTCAATAAAGGCATCGATGGTCACCGCGCCCAGGTCGCCTTCGCCGTGGCGGCGCACCGAGACGACGCCGTTTTCCTGCTCCTTCTCGCCCACGATGAGCATGTAGGGCACCTTGGAAATCTCGGCATCCCGGATTTTGCGGCCGATTTTCTCGTCGCGGCCGTCCAGCGTGCCGCGCAGGTCGGCCTGCAGAAGCCGGTCGTAAACCTGCTGAGCGTAGTCCTGGTACTTTTCCGAGATGGGCAGCACGGCAAACTGCTCGGGCGAGAGCCAGAGCGGGAAGTTGCCGCCGCAGTGCTCGATGAGCACGGCCACGAACCGCTCCAGGGAGCCGAACGGAGCACGGTGAATCATCACCGGGCGCTGCCGGGAGTTGTCGGAGGCCACGTATTCCAGGTCGAAGCGCTCGGGCAGGTTGTAGTCGACCTGAATCGTGCCCAGCTGCCACTTGCGGCCGAGGGCGTCGCGCACCATGAAGTCGAGCTTGGGGCCATAGAAGGCGGCCTCGCCCAGCTCCGTTACCGTGGTCAGCCCCTTCTCGGCGGCCGCCTCGATGATGGCCTGCTCGGCGCGGGCCCAGTTCTCGTCGGAGCCGATGTACTTGGTTTTGTTTTCGGGGTCTCGCAGGCTGATCTGGGCGGTGAATTCAGGAAAATCCAGGGCCTTGAGCACGTAGAGCACGATGTCGATTACCTTCAGGAACTCCTCCTTCACCTGGTCGGGACGGCAGAAGATGTGGGCGTCGTCCTGGGTGAAGCCGCGCACCCGCGTCAGGCCGTGCAGCTCGCCGCTCTGCTCGTAGCGGTACACCGTGCCAAACTCGGCCAGACGCACCGGCAGGTCGCGGTACGAGCGGGGCTCGGTCTTGTAGATTTCGCAGTGGTGGGGGCAGTTCATCGGCTTGAGGAAGAATTCCTCGCCGGGGTTGGGCGTTTTGATGGGCTGAAACGAGTCGGCGCCGTACTTCTCGTAGTGGCCGCTGGTCACGTACAGCTCCTTGGAGCCGATGTGCGGGGTCACGACGGGCAGGTAGCCGGCCTTGAGCTGGGCGCGGCGCAGGAACTGCTCCAGCTTTTCGCGCAGGGCGGTGCCCTTGGGCAGCCACAGCGGCAGCCCCGCTCCTACCTTGTCGGAGAAGGCAAACAGCTTGAGTTCCTTGCCCAGCTTGCGGTGGTCGCGGCGCTTGGCTTCTTCCAGCCGCTCGAGGTACTCGGTGAGCTCCTTGGCCTTGGGAAACGTGATGCCGTAGATGCGCGTGAGCTGCTTGTTCTTCTCGTCGCCGCGCCAGTAGGCCCCGGCCACGTTGAGCAGCTTCACGGCCTTGATAGGCGAAGTATCGGGAATGTGCGGGCCCCGGCAGAGGTCGGTAAAGCCGCCCTGGGTGTAGAACGTGATGGAGCCGTCGTCGAGGCGTTCGAGCAGGTCGAGCTTGTAGGGGTCGGCTTTCTCGGTGAAGTAGGCAATGGCGTCGGCCTTGCTCACCTCGCGGCGCTCGTAGCGGCTCTTGTTTTTGGCCAGCTCCAGGACTTTCTTCTCGATTTCGGGGAAGTCTTCGCTGGAGATGGTGCGGCCTTCGCCCAGGTCGATGTCGTAGTAGAAGCCGTTTTCGATGCTGGGGCCGATGCCCAGCTTGACGCCGGGATACAAGGCTTCGAGAGCTTCGGCCAGCAAGTGGGCCGAGGAATGCCAGAAAGTCGACTTGCCGTCCTGATCGTTCCAGGTCAGGATTTCGAGGTTGGCGCTTTGGTCGAGGGGCCGGTGCAGGTCGCGCACTTCGCCGTTGACGCGGACGCCGAGGGCGTTGCGGGCGAGGCCTTCACTGATGCTGGCGGCGACGTCGTAGCCCGTGGCGCCATCTACAAACTGGCGCACGGAGCCGTCGGGGAGCGTGATGTCAATCATGTTGGAAAGGGAAATTGTTAGCTATACAAACAGCGTGAAGCCGCAAGTTACGGAAAGGGGGAAGTTGTGAAAGGCGAAGTTGGGAAAGATGCCCGGCGCAAGGGCGGCGCGGCGGCCGGCTAGAACCGCTAAAAACCGCGCGGATAGTGAGCACGGAGCTAAAAAAACTTGGGCTTCCCTAATTTAGAATGCCGGCCGCCTTTTGCCGGGGCCGCTTTTCCCAGGCCTGAATTCACTGCGGCAATGCCAACAAAACCCGGTTCCCTACAGCGACGGGCGGGCGACGGAAATCCGCTCGACGGGCGCGGTGGCAGCGCGGCGGATGGTGTCGAGGAAGATGCCGCGGGCGCGGTTGCCGGTTTTCCAGGCTTTGTAGGTCCAGTGCCGGTTGCCGGGGTTTTCGGCCACGAGCCGGCGGTACTGGTCGGCGGCTTCGGGGTAGCGGCCCAGGCTCTCGTAGCTTTCGGCCAGCATCTGGCGGGCGTTGGGCAGACGGGCGTTGCGGCGCAGGGCCCGCTGCAGGCGCGGCAGGGCGATGGCGTAGCGGCGCAGCTTGTAGTCGCTCAGGGCCAGGCGGTAGTCGGCGCGGTAGAGGGTAGTATCGAGCTGCACGGCGCGGGCGTAGCAGCGCAGGGCGCTGTCGGGCAGGCTCTGCAGCTCAAACTGCCGGCCGTGGTCGTACCAGAGCGGACCGTAGGTGGGCGCCAGCCGCAGGCCCCGGGCCGAGTAGGTAGCGGCGTCGGCGGGCAGGCGGTAGGCGTTGGACAGAAACGCCAGCTGGTGCAGGGTTTCGGGCTGGCGTGGGTCACGACTGAGGCTGGCGCGCAGGTAATCCAGGGCCTGCACCGTGTCGGCCACCGAGACGTAGGCGATGCCCTTGTAGAACAGCGCGGCGGCGTGGTCGGGCTCCTGCTGCAGGGCGCGGTCAAGATGGTCGAGAGCGGCTTCGTAGTGGTGGGCGGCGAGGTTGGCCTCCCCGACCAGCAGGTTCAGATCGGGGGAGGCAAAGCCGTGCCGGGAAGCCAGCTGGGCGGCGGCCAGCGTGGCGGCCAGCTTCCCCTGGGTGCGCAGGGCGCGGGCCTTGATGAAGTAGTACTCGCCGGGCGCGTCGTCCAGCTCCAGGGCCTGGTTGATATCTTGCAGGGCGGCGGCCGGCTGGCCCGCGTCGAGGCGGAAGGCGGCGCGGCGGGCGTGGAGGGCGGCATTGCCGGGCTGGCGACTAATGGCGCCGTCCAGCTCCTGGGCCTGAATTTTGGGGCCGCTCTGCACGGTTTTCAGGTTCACCATCTGCGCGGCGCGCTCCGTCGGCGCACTGTCGCAGGCCGTAAGCAGGGCGGCCAAGGGCAGCAGGAGCAGAAAGGGGCGCGGAAACTTCACGAAGGCGGGAGCTGGAATACGGGACAAAGATACGCGGCGGAAATAAGGCCGCCACGCGCAAGGCGAGTCGCGGCCGGCGGCCCCGCAGTGCGCCCGGCTACGTGTTGCGGATCTTGTGGTGCAGCTGCTTGAGCATTTTGCGGTTGAGCTGCACGAGCATGCTGCGGCAGCGGCGGCTCATTTCTAGCTCCTCGCTGGTGACGGGCGTGAGCTGGGCTGCCTCCTGGAGCACGGCAATGGCCTGACTGCGCTGGCCCTGGTTCATGCGCACCCGGGCCAGGTCGTAGCAGAACTGAATCCGCTTGGGGTCCAGCTCGTGGGCTTTGGCCAGCGCCACAATGGCCCGGCGGGTGCTGGCCCCGTTGGGCATCCCGCCCAGAACCAGCTTGCTGTAGGCCCGCTCAAGGGGATTGTAGTGGTCGACGCGGTAGTGCCAGCGGCCCAACAGCTGCCAGGCGTCGGCCCAGTTGGGGGCTTTTTCGGTGGCCTTAAACACGTATTCGCGCATTTCCTTGTAGGCCAGGAGTCGGCCGCGGGCATTAAGCAGCGTGGCCTGGTTGACCAAGGCCAGGGCCTCGGCGTAGTTGCCCTCCGCCCCGTCCGGATTTACCACCAACGAGCGGGTGGAATACAGGCGGGCGGCGGCGAAGTAGGCGGATTTGCGGGTTTCGTCGGTGTAGCGGGCCCCGATCCGGACGCTCAGCACGGCCGCTTCCCACAGCGCCTGGTAGTTGCCGGGCGCCTGCCCCAGAATCTGCTCGTACTTGGCCAGGGCCTCCGAGTCCTTGTACTGCTTTTGCAGGGCGCGGGCTTCGGCCAGCAGCTTGCCGATGTCGAAGGGCAGGGCCTGGTACGGGGCGGGCGGGGCCGCGGGGCGGGCAGCCACGGGCAGCGCGCCGAGCAGCAGGCACGGCACCAGCACTTTCCAGACGGCGCGCAACGCGGAAGACAACATGGGCTTAAGTGAAACTACGGAAGACGGACGGCGCGGGCAACGCTTTCCGCGGAGGTTCGCCGAGGCAGGCTTGGGTTGCAATAACCCCAAAAAAGCCCCGGCGGATTCACCAGGGCTTTTTATTTCGGGCGGCTACAGTCCCAGGCCCAGCTGGGCCTTGGGGCGGCGCAGCACGGCCTGGGCCTGGGCAATGTCGGCGTCGGTTACTTCCACCGGGCCGGTCATTTCGGGCAATGGGCCAGTAGCTTCGGGAGCCCCGGCGGCGGCCGGGCGCGGAATGGTGGCCGGGCCTTTCTTGCGGGTTACCTCGCGCCGCTGCGGCTCGGGTCCCTCATCGGTGAGCAGCGTGACCGAGTGGATGCGGAAGTAGTTGAGCTTGTTGCCCATGGCCTTCCAGCCCTTCACGTCGATGAACTCGTGTAGGCCGATTTTCTCGGTTTCCTTGTCGGCCTTCTTGTCGCGCTGCAGCTTCACTTCCACCAGCGGCTCGGCGAAGGCCGTGGCGGCCAGCAGCTTGGATCCCTTGGTTTCGGCGATGAAGACGAAGCGCTTCTCCAGGGTGCTGGTTTCGATTTTGAAGCGCTTGACGTAGTGCACTTTCGTTTCGCCCTCGGCGTACACGGCGCTGAGCACGGTATCGGCCTCCAGCTTGCGCAGCAGCACGATGTTGGGCACGTCGAAGTGGTGGGCCGGGTCGGGCGACTTGAGCTCGTAGCTGCCGTCCTTGTAGACCACCAGCACCGTGTTGTCGGTGTCGAAGGTGCCGATGTAGCGGCCGTGGCCGGCGGTGTTGAGGCGGCCCACTACGCTGTCGAAAAACACTTCCCGGCCGCCCAGCGTGGAGTCGCCGAGGCTTTTCTGGGTGATTTTCTTGATGGGCTGCTTGGTCACGATGTTGCCCATCGAGCCCTTGCCTTTGATGGCGAGGTCGGCAAAGTCGAAGTCAAACTGCTTCACCCGGGCCGGCGCCTTATCGGAGAGCTGCACGCTCACAATTTCCGATTCCGAGTTGGGGTTAGCGGTGAGGTACAATGACTTGCTGCCCTTGGTG
>Ga0247729_10000605_pt1 | contig 14589 bp, 11 predicted proteins | sample UWRJL133311R2_FD_180958 | JGI IMG/M metagenome (GOLD analysis project Ga0247729, IMG submission 180958) | Plant litter microbial communities from Arlington Agricultural Research Station in Wisconsin, United States - UWRJ-L133-311R-2 | ecosystem: Environmental > Terrestrial > Plant litter >... | reverse complement strand
GCACGTCGATCTGCGGCTGTCAACGCCGGTGCGGCGTGTCGCGCTGGAGACTCGCGGCGTGCGGATCGAGACCGATCGCGGCACGGTGACGGCGGGCGCGGCGATCGTCACCGCCTCGACCAACGTGCTCGCCAGCGGCATGATCGCGTTCGATCCGGCCGGGACCGATCATCTCCACGCCGCGACGCAATTGCCGCTCGGCCTAGCCGACAAACTGTTCTTCGAACTGATCGGCGACCACGCTTTCGAAACCGAAACTCACCTGATCGGCAACCCGCGCGACACCAATACCGGCAGCTACTACATCCGCCCGCTCGGCCAGCCGGTGATCGAAGCGTTCTTCGGCGGCCCCGGCGCCGATCTGCTCGAACGCGGCGGCATCGTCGAAGCGTTCAAGATCGCGTCCGACGAACTCGCGGCTTTGTTGGGGAGCGATGTCCGTTGCCACCTTCGGCCGATCGCCGCTTCGGCCTGGTGCCGAACGGCCTGGGTCAACGGATCGTACAGCCATGCCCTGCCCGGTCAGGCGCACGCCCGCGCGGTTCTCGCCCGCCCGATCGGTGACCGCATCGTCTTTGCCGGCGAAGCGACTCACGCGACCGACTTCTCGACCGCGCATGGCGCGTGGGAAAGCGGCATCCGCGCCGCGCGACAGGTGCTGGAACGGCAATCTTGCTGATTTGCATCAACCTCGCTCGACGCACCGGAACCGGGAGACAGTGCAGCGGTTGACGGTGATCCCGCACAGGAGCGCGCCGTGACCCATTTCGTCCCCTTCGATCCCTCGGTCGAGACGCTTTCCTCGGACGAAGCCGAAGCGGTCGCGTCGCTAAAGGCGAGCTTCAAGCATATCCTTGAGACGACCTCGAAGGATTATGGCCATGCCGTGCGCGGCGTGCATGCCAAGGGGCATGGCATCATCAAGGGCGAAGTCTCTGTGCTGCCCGGCTTGCCGCCCGAACTCGCGCAGGGGCTGTTCGCGCAGCCGGGCACTTACGAGGCGGTGCTGCGCATCTCGACGTCGCCGGGCGACATCCTCGACGACGCGGTGAGTTCGCCGCGCGGTGCCGCGCTCAAAGTGCTCGGCGTCACCGGCGAGCGACTCGCGGGCGAAAATGGCGGCGAGCAGGATTTCGTAATGGTCAACGGCCCCGTGTTCGGTGCGCCGACCCCCGCCGCCTTCGCCAAGAACCTCAAATTGCTCGCTGCGACGACAGACCGCGCCGAAGGTGCCAAGGCGGCGCTGTCGGCTACGTTGCGGGTGGTCGAGGGCGCGCTTGAGGCGCTTGGCGCCAAGTCCGCACTCATCACGCAACTCGGCGGCGCGCCCGAGGTGCATCCACTCGGCGAGACCTATTATTCGCAGACCGCCTATCGATACGGCGACTATATCGCGAAAGTCTCGCTCGCGCCGGTGTCGCCGGGACTGACTGAGCGCAGCGGCGACATCGTCGATGTCCACAACCGCCCCGATGCGCTGCGCGAGGATGTCGCCGATGTGATGATCGAGCAGGGCGGCACCTGGGAGTTGCGCGTGCAATTGTGCGTCGATCTAGAGACGATGCCGGTCGAAGATCCGACCGTGCTCTGGGACGAAGCGGCAAGCCCGTTCGTCACCGTCGCCACCTTCACCGCCGCGCCACAGGTCTCGTGGCGCAACGGCGTCAGCCAGTCCGAGGAGGATCTGCTGTCGTTCAGCCCGTGGCACGGCCTCGCCGCGCATCAGCCGCTCGGCGCCATCAACCGCGCACGCCGCGAGGTGTACGACTATTCGGCCGACTTCCGCGCCGAGGTCAACCAATGCCCGGTTCACGCGATCAAGATGCTCGAAGACCTGTCCGACTAGCCGGTTGTGTCGGGAGCGGCCCGCGCTAAGCAGGCGGCATGACCGCGACGATCGACCCGTTCCACGCCATCGCCATCAGCCGCGCCGCGCACCAGCTTGCTGCCGAAGGGCGGTCGGTGATCCATATGGAGTTCGGCCAGCCCTCGACCGGCGCGCCGGCGGCCGCGATCGCCGAGGCGCACCGCATCCTCGACAGCGACGGCATGGGCTATTGGGAAAGCAGCCCGCTCAAAAGCCGGATCGCGCGGCATTATGCCGACAGCTACGGCGTGTCGGTCGATCCCGAACAGGTGATCCTCACGTGCGGCGCCTCCCCCGCGTTCGTGCTCGCGCTCTCCTGCCTGTTCGCGCCGGGTGACCGCGTCGCGTTCGCGCGGCCCGGTTACGTGTCGTATCGCAACACCGTGAAGGCGCTGTTCCTCAAGCCCGTCGAAATCGGCTGCGGCGAAGCCGAGCGCTTTCAGATCACCGCCGCCGCGATCGAAGCCCTCGATCCCGCGCCGCAAGGGCTGATCCTCGCCAGCCCCGCCAACCCGACCGGCACGATCATCGCGCCCGAGGAACTGGCCGCGATCGTGAGCGTATGCCAGAGGCGCGGCATCCGCATCATCTCGGACGAAATCTACCACGGCCTGAGCTACGGCGAAGCCGCGCGATCGGTGTTGCAGGAGACGCCGGACGCGCTGATCGTCAACAGCTTCTCCAAATATTTCAGCATGGCCGGCTGGCGGCTCGGCTGGCTGGTGGCACCGCCCGCGCTGATCGACGCGGCGCGCGCACGGATGGGCAATCTGTTCCTCACGCCACCCTCGCTCGCGCAGCACGCCGGGCTGGTCGCGTTCGACTGTCGCGACGAACTGGAAGGGCATATCCGCACCTATGCGACCAACCGCGCGCTGCTGCTCGACGCCCTGCCCGCGCTCGGCTTGCGCCGCATCGCGCCGCCCGATGGGGCGTTCTACATCTATGCGGATATCGGCCATCTGACCGACGACAGCATGGCGTTCTGCATGGACCTGCTGATGGACACCGGCGTCACCACCGCGCCGGGGATCGACTTCGATCCGGTCGACGGCCACCGCTTCATGCGCTTCAGCTTCGCCGTCTCGACCGACCGGATCGAGGAAGCGCTGCGGCGGCTGACGCCGTGGTTCGCGGAGCGGTCACTTCTACCCCGTTCGTCCTGAGCTTGTCGAAGGACGTGTCCCGCAGTTCAGCGTTAGAGGCACGTGCTTCGACAGGCTCAGCACGAACGGGTTGGTGCGGTCTCACAGCCCCTTGAACATCAGCCAAACCTTCGGCCGCCCGGTCGGCTTCGCGGTCCCATCCAGCCGCACCGCGTGGACGATCGTGATCGGGCGCACCAGCATCTGGCCCTTCATATCCTCGTCACCGCCCGGCGCGGTCGGCATCGCCAGCATGCGTTTGACCACCTCCATCCCGCCCAGGACATGGCCGAACACCGCATAGCCGGGTGAACCCGGCTTGGCGTCGAGATTGGGAGCGGGGCCGACCAGCAGCGAGAAATTGGCCGAGCCAGACGCGGGATTGGCGTAGCGCGCCATCGAGATCGCGCCGCTGATATGGCGCAGCCCGGTCTGGCTGGTCGGCTCCAGCGGCAGCATGTCGAGCTTGCGCCGCGCATCGGTGCCGATCCCGCCCTGCACGAAGCCGAGATCGGGATGCCCGGCCTTGCGCGAGGCGCGGTAGAAACTGGTGCCGTCGAGCCGTCCGTCATCGACATATTGCAGGAAATTGACCGCCGTCTTGGGCGCATGGCGATAATCGATCGCCAGCGTGATAGGCCCGGCCGTCGTATCGAGCCGCACCCGCACCACCGGCGGTTCGGCGGGCGCGGCCGCGCCCAGCATCACGGCAACACTGACAAGACCCACAAACCGCACGCACGTCTCCATCTTCATCGGCACACCCGCTCAGTCCACGCCCGCATATGAACGCCGGCTGAGAGAGTGCATGCCGTCTTGCTCACGAACGCGGTTCAGGCAAGACTATCGACAAGACGAGCGAAGCCTCGTCGGCGGGAGAGACGGAGGGCTGCGAACATATCGTCGGGGGCATAATCGATGAACAAGCGTGATTTCCTGAAGACCGCAGGCGCGGCGTCGCTCGCCGCCTTGCTCGACGCGCCGGGCTTCGCGGCGCGTCCGCCCGCCGAACTCGCGCAGGACGAGCCGTTCTGGGCCGAGATCCGCACCCACTTCCCGACCGACAACCGCTTTATAAATCTCGAGAACGGCTTCTACTGTTCCCAGCCCAAGGACGTGTTCGACGCCTTCGTCGCCAACGCCCACGCGATCAATGGCGAAGCGTCGCACTACATGCGCGCCAGGCTCGACACCGATGTGGTGAAGATGCGAACCGCCGTCGCGGCGCTCGCGGGCGTGCCGGTCGAGGAACTCGTCGTCACGCGCAACACCACCGAATCGCTCGACACCGTCATCAACGGCATCCCGTGGCAAGCCGGCGACGAAGCGGTGATGGCGACGCAGGATTACGGCTCGATGATGGATATGTTCGCGTTGCAGGCGCGGCGCCACGGCATCGTCAACCGGATCGTGCAATTGCCGCTCGATCCCGCGAGCGATGCGGAGATCATCGAAATCTACAGCAAGGCGATCACGCCGAAGACCAAGTTGCTGATGGTCTCGCACATCGTCGGCGGGACCGGGCAAGTGCTGCCGGTCGCGGCGATCTGCGACATGGCGCATAGTCTCGGCGTACCGGTGATGGTCGATGGCGCGCACAGCTTCGCGCATCTCGATTATAAGATCGCCGATCTGCGCTGCGATTATTTCGGCGCGTCGTTGCACAAATGGCTGTCGGCACCGCTCGGCCTCGGCGTGCTATGGGTCAGGCGTGACCGGATCGCCGGGCTTTGGCCGATGTTCGGCGATGCGAGCATGGCCGACGACGATATCCGCAAGCTCAACCACCGTGGCACCCACCCGGTCCACAGCGACCTGACGCTGCCGCGCGCGATCGCTTTCCATCAGGCGATCGGCGCCGAACGCAAGATGGCGCGGCTGCGGTTCCTCCAGCATTCGTGGACCAGCCGGGCGCGCAGCGTGCCGGGCGTGTACCTCAACACCCCGCGCGCGCGCGAGCGGACCTGCGCCATCGCCAACGTCGGCGTGCGCGGCGTAGCACCGGCGGCGCTGGCGGAGACGCTGCTCAAGGATCACAACATCTACACCGTCGCGATCGATCGCGGCGAGGTGAAGGGTGTGCGGGTGACTCCGCAGATCTATACGTCGCCGGCGGAACTGGATGCGCTGGTGGTGGCGCTGACGAAGATCGCCAAGCAAGCCTGACACCCACCCGTCACCCCAGCGCAAGCGAGACCTTTGCGAAAGTACCGGGTCGCCCCAAATGTTTCTCCACCCCGGGCTTGTTCCGGGGTCCACCGTTCGGCAAAATCAATGGCTTGAGGGCGTGTTGAGCGGTGGATGCCGGAACCAGTCCAGCATGACGAGCGGCCTTTCGCAAAGATCCCGCGCAAGCTGGGATGACGTTTTGGGGTGGCGCTGGAATGACGGTATCAACCGGACAACACTCGCGTTCCCCTTCCGTTCAACATGCGCTATCCCCGCCGCATGGACGTGCGGAAAATCCTCCATATCGACATGGATGCCTTCTACGCGTCGGTCGAACAGCGCGACGATCCGGCGCTGCGGGGCAAGCCTGTCGCGGTCGGCTCGGCCTCGGCGCGCGGCGTGGTGGCGGCGGCGAGCTATGAGGCGCGCGCGTTCGGGGTGAAATCGGCCCTTCCCTCGGTCACGGCGCTACGGCGCTGTCCCGATCTGGTGTTCGTGCGGCCGCGCTTCGACGTGTACAAATCGGTCTCGCGCCAGATCCATGCGATCTTCGCCGAATTCACCCCGATCATCCAGCCGCTCTCGCTCGACGAAGCCTATCTCGACGTCACCGCCAATCTGCGGGGGCTACCGACCGCCTGGGCGACCGCCAAGGCGATCCGCGCGCGCATCCTCGAGGAAACCGGCCTCACCGCCTCCGCCGGCATTTCGTACAACAAATTCCTCGCCAAGCTCGCCTCGGATCATCGCAAGCCAAACGGCCAGTTCGCGGTGACGCCCGACATGGGCGCGGCGTGGGTCGAGACGCTGCCAGTGTCGCGCTTCCACGGCGTCGGCCCGGTCACCGCGCGGAAAATGGCGTCGCTCGGCATCGAGACCGGCGCCGATCTGCGCGCCAAGTCGCGTGCCTTCCTCGCCGAACATTTCGGCAGTTCGGCGGACTGGTATCACGCCATCGCGCGCGGCGTGGACGATCGCCCGGTCAACCCCGACCGCGTCCGCAAATCCTCCGGCTCCGAAACGACCTTCCGCACCGACCTCACCGACCCGGCCGAAATCGAAGCGGGCGTGCTGGAGATGGCCGAGGACGTATGGCTCTGGTGCGAGAGCGCGCAGGCGTTCGGCCGCACCGTGACGGTGAAGGTCAAATATCAGGATTTCCAGCAGATCACACGCAGCCGCAGCGCCACCCGCCCGATCCGAACGCGCGCCGATCTGCACGACGCCAGCCTCGCCTTGATCCGGTCGGTACTGCCGACGCCCAAGGGGATACGGCTGGTCGGCGTGACCGTCTCGAACTTCGACGGCGGCGATGCCGAGACGCTGCCGCTGTTCGACGGCTTGCTCAGCCAGGCGTAACCGGCACGCGCAGCCCGGCGATCAGGATATCGACCATCGCACGCGCGCTCGCCTCCCAGCCCGGCTCGGCGCTGACATTGGCGACACCGATCACCGCGCGAAGCAGATCGAGCGGCGGTACGGTCAGGGTGATCTCGCCGCTCGCGACCGCGCGCCCGGTGAGCAAGGTCATTGCCTCGCTCATCTGCGCGCCCGAGGCGGCGTAGATCTCCGCGCTGTTGGCGACCATCGTCGCGAGCGCGCCGGCGATGATCTGCTTGGTCGCGAAATAGTCGATGAACAGCAGCATCCAGGCGCGCAGCGCCTCGACCGGCGGCTGTTCGGCGGCAAGCTTTTCAGCCGCAGCGGCAAGCTGGTTCGCCTCGTTGCGATAGACCTGCTCGATCAGCGCCTCACGCGTCGGAAAATGGCGGTAGAGCGTGCCGATCCCCACCCCCGCCGCGCGGGAGATCTCTTCCAATCCGACATCCATCCCCTTGCTCGCGAACACGCTCTTCGCAGTGGCGAGCAGCTTGAGCCGGTTGCGTTCGGCATCGGCGCGCGGTTTCCGAACGGGAATTTTCGCCGAATCCGACACTTTGCTACACCACACCCTTTAAAACGGAGGAATCCTCCGTATTTAAACGGAGACATCCTCCTGATACCGTAATCGGGCGCAGGGGGCAACGTCGCAGCCGTCTTCAAGGAAACAGCACATGGCTCAGCATTTTAGCGCGACCTCCACCACCGACGAGGTGCTCGCCGGCATCGATCTGTCCGGCAAGCGTATCCTCGTCACCGGCGTTTCGGCCGGGCTCGGCGTCGAGACCGCCCGCGCGCTCGCCGCGCACGGCGCGACCGTGATCGGCGCCGCGCGCGATCTCGCCAAGGCCGAAACCGCGACCGAGCTGGTGCGTGCCGCTGCCGCCAACGGCGGTAGTCTCGACCTGATCGAACTCGATCTCGCCAGCCTCGTCAGCGTTCGCGCCGCCGCCGACGCGCTCGTCGCCAAGGGCGAGCCGCTAGACGTGGTGATCGCCAACGCCGGCGTGATGGCCGCGCCGTTCGGCCACACCGCCGACGGGTTCGAGACTCAGTTCGGCACCAACCATCTCGGGCACTTCGTCTTCATCAACCGCATCGCGTCGCTGCTGCGGCCGGGCGGCCGCGTCGTCAGCCTCGCCTCGTCGGGCCACCGCTTCGCCAATGTCGATCTCGACGATCCCAATTTCACGCGCGGCGATTATGATCCGTGGGTGGCCTATGGTCGCTCGAAGACCGCCAACATCCTGTTCGCGGTCGAGTTCGACCGGCGTCATCGCGAACGTGGCGTGCGCGCGGCGGCGGTGCATCCCGGCGGCATCCAGACCGAGCTCGGCCGGCATCTCGACGATGGCGCGATCGAGGCGATGATCGCCCAGATCAACGCCAATCTCGCCGCCGAGGGCAAGCCGGCCTACCAGTGGAAGACGATCCCGCAGGGCGCGGCGACATCGGTCTGGGCCGGCGTGGTCGGCGACGCCGACGACATCGGCGGTCGCTATTGCGAAAATTGTCACGTCACCACCAACGTCACCGACGGCGCGCTCAGCGTGATGAGCGAAGGCGTGCGTCCCTATGCGATCGACCCCGACACCGCCAAGGCGCTGTGGGCGAAGAGCGAAGAACTGGTCGGCGAGACGTTCTGACGAGGTGAAAGGGGCCGCGACCGGAGACGGTCGCGGCCTCGAAATCAATCGTTGTCGGCGGTGCCCGGCTCGGCCATCTTGCGGTGCTGCTCGGCGAGCACCGATGCGGGCGTGACGTGCGCGACCGCGACCTGCACCTTGTTCTTCCAGCCCGAGACGATGCTGGCCTTGCCCGCCATCAACGCATCCCAGCCGTCCTTCGCGACATCGGCGGGGTCGCTCTTGCTCTCGCTCGTGCCTACCGAGGTGTCCATCATGCCGCCGCGTTCGAAGAATTCGGTCTCGACCGGACCCGGCATCAAAGTGGTCAAAGTAACGCCCTTCGACTCCTTGATCTCGTTGCGGAGCGCATCGGTGAAGCTGTCCACGAACGCCTTGGTGCCGTTGTACACCGCTTGGAACGCACCGGGGATGAACCCCGCGATCGAGCCGGTGACGAGCACCTTGCCGTCATCGCGCGCGACCATCGGCTTGAGCACCTTCTGGAGCAGGTACAAGGTGCCGGTGATGTTGGTATCGACCACCCGGCGCCAGTCGGCGAGATCCTGATCGAGAAATCCGTGGCCGAGGCCACGCCCGGCGTTGGCGCACAGCAGGTCGATCTGCCGCCCGCCGGCCGCCGCCAGTAACGTATCGACACCTTCGATCGTCGAAAGATCGGCCTCGACCCATTGCACCTTGGTGCCGAACTGCTCGAAGTCGGTCGCAGCCGCCTCGATCAGCGGCTCGTCGGCGACGACGAGGATGTCGTACCCGTCCTTCGCCGCGAGCGTGGCGAGTTCGAAGCCGATGCCGGTCGAGGCGCCGGTGATGATTGCGAATTTGTCAGCCATGTCGTGTTTCCTCAAGCGGCGGCGGCGGCGAAATCGGGCTTGAGCACGACCTTCGTCACCTCGTTCTGGTCATCATGGAACATCTTGTAGCCCTTGGGCGCATCTTCGAGCGCCATCCGGTGCGAGATCAGGAACTCGGTATCGATCTTGTCTTCCATGATCGCGTTGAGCAGGCCGGGCATGTAATGCTGGACGTGGGTCTGCCCGGTCTTGAGCGTGAGGCCCTTCTCCATGAAGGCGCCGAGCGGGAATTTATCGACGAACCCGCCATAGACGCCCGGCATCGAGACACGGCCGCCCTTGCGGCACGCGAGGATCGCCTGCCGGATCGCATGCGGGCGATCAGTGCCGAGCATCAGCGACGCCTTGATCTGATCGACGACATTGTCGGCGAAGAAGCCGTGCGCCTCCAGACCGACGCTGTCGATTACCGCATCGGGGCCGATCCCGCCGGTCATCTGCATCAGCGCTTCGTAGGTCGCGGTTTCCTCGAAGTTGATCGTCTCCGCGCCAAAGCGCTTGGCCAGTTCCAGACGGCGCGGAAAATGGTCGATCGCGATGACGCGTTCCGCGCCCATCAGAAACGCCGACTGCACCGCGAACAGCCCGACAGGCCCGCAACCCCATACCGCGACGGTATCGCCCGGCTCGATTTCGGCATTCTCCGCCGCCATCCAGCCGGTCGGCAAGATGTCGGAAAGGAACAGCACCTTCTCATCGGAAACCCCGTCCGGTATCACGATCGGGCCGACGTCGCTGAACGGCACGCGGACATATTCCGCCTGACCGCCGGCATAGCCGCCGGTCATGTGGCTGTAGCCGAATAGACCCGACATCGGCTGACCGTACAACTCCTGCGCGATATCCTGATTGTCGGCAGGCAGGCCGTTGTCGCACGCGGAATATTGATGCTTGCCACAATGATAGCAGCTTCCGCATGAGATCGTGAAGGGCACGACAACGCGCTGGCCCTTCTTGAGAGTCGATTTCGCGCCGATTTCGACGACCTCGCCCATGAACTCGTGACCGAGAATGTCGCCCGCCTGCATCGTCGGGATGTAGCCATCATACAGATGCAAATCCGAACCGCAGATCGCGGTCGAGGTGACCTTGATGATCGCATCGCGCGGATTGAGGATCTCGGGATCGTCGACGGTATCGACGCGAACGTCGTGGCGGCCGTGCCAGGCGAGTGCGCGCATCAGGCCTTCTCCTCTTCGAATTCTTCGCGGGTGCGCGACGATGTGGCGATCTCGCCGGTTTCCATGAGCTGCTTGAACCGGCGCAGGTCGCGCCGCGCCTGGATGGCGGGTTCGCGCTGGAACATCTTGGCGATCAACTTGCCGATCGCGCCGCCGGGCGGATCGTACAATACCGTTGCCGTCACGACCGTACCCCGCGCGCCGGCATCCCGGAAATCGACGCGCCCGCTGTTGGGCACGTCGGCACCATCCTCGGAAGCCCAGGCGATCAGTTCGTTCTCGCGTTCCTCGGTGATGATTGCGGTCCATTCCACCGTGCGGCCGCCCGGCGCCTTCACGACCCAGTGCGAGCGCCGGTCGTCGATCGGCGAGACCGAAACCACATTGTCCATGAAGGTCGCGAGGTTCCGGAAGTCGCGCCAATATGCGTAGAGGTCTGCCGCAGGACGATTGATCGTCACCGCGCGGGCGACAAGGCTGTCGCCCCTGGGTTCGAGCAGCGCGCCGGTCGCCTCATCGACGGCGCCCGACCGCTTCGAGGTGGCGAGGGGTGCGTCGTCGGTCTGAATGTCGGTTTCTGCCATAGCGTCCTCCGTGTTGAGTGGGGAGATCGTTTGGCGCACGGGTCCGTTCCCGTCGTTTCCTCAACGAAATCAATTACTTTACTGATCGAGATCAAAGCAGGTGCTCGGGTGGGGCGACTGCTGCTGTCCCTTTACAGCTCCAAAAAACCCGATTGATATTTATATAGGGACAACTTATTCATATATGGACAACAAGAACGAAGGAGAGCGACTCGGCGTTGCCGCGTGCTGCATGCGGATCTGGTGCAGCATGATCGTCGGACGAATGTACCCGCGCACGGCTGCGCGATCCGACCGGCCGCCGGCCTTTCCCGAGTTCCGTGAAGTTTCGCCCGCGGTTCGCGCCGCGTGGCGCCAGTGTGTTCGAGTTCATTTTCAACAACGATAAGATAATCTGGAGGGAAAATTAGATGCGTTCGTTCACCTTTCTGACGAGCACCGCGCTCGCTTCGCTGGTTGCCGTTCCCGCCTTCGCGCAACAGCCGGCCCCCGCCCCCGCGACATCGGACGATGCGACCGTGGCGCGCGCGGAGCAGGACATCGTCGTCACCGGCGTCCGCGCCAGCCTCCAGTCCGCCGCCAACGTGAAGCGCAACGCCGGCACGATCGTGGACTCGATCGTCGCGGAAGATATCGGCAAGCTCCCCGACAACAATGCGACCGAGGCGCTCCAGCGCATCACCGGCGTGCAGGTGTCCCGCGATCTCGGTGAGGGCGGATCGATCGCGATCCGTGGTCTGCCGCAGGTCGAGACGACGCTCAACGGCCGCGAGACCTTTACCGCCGGCGGCGGACGGACGTTCAACCTTCAGGATTTCCCGGCCGAGTTGATCGCGCGGATCGACGTCTACAAAGCCTCAACCGCCGATCTGATCGAAGGCGGGCTCGGCGGTCTCGTCGATCTGCGCACGCGCCGCCCGCTCGATCTTCCCGGTCTCACCGTCGGCGCGTCGCTGCGCGGCATGTATTCGGATTCGGTCAAGAAGGCGACGCCGAGCGGATCGCTGTTCGCGTCCGACAAATGGAATACCGGCATCGGCGAGATCGGCTTGCTCGGCAGCTTCTCGTATCAGGATCGCAAATACCGTCAGGACATTGACAGTACCGGCGCACCGACGCCGCGCAGCGACCTGATCCCCGGACAGAGCGTGTTCGCGCCCAACGGCAACAACCAGGTGGTGGTGATCGGTGAGCGCCAGCGCATCGGCGGCAACGTTGCGCTGCAATGGCGCCCCTCGCCCGATCTCGAGTTCACGCTCGAAGGCCAGTACCAGCGCTTCAAGACCACGCAGAACCAATACAACATGCTGGTCGCGACCGCCGGCTCCACGCCGGTCGCGGGCAGCACGACGCTCTTTTCCGGCACGAAGGACGTTTCGCAGGCGAGCTACGCGAACCAGCGTCTGACCGCAGGCGGCACGTCGCGCGACACGCTCGACGAGAACAAATCGATCAGCCTCGCCGCGAAGTGGAACGTGAAGGGCGTGATCGTCAACGGCGACCTGACCTACACCAAGTCCAAGAACGATCTCTTTTACACCGAGCTCGATCTCATCACGACCGCGCCGAGCTTCACGCAATATCTCGGCACCAATCCGCCGTCGTCATCGACGGGCTCGTACAATCTCGCCAATCTCGCCGGCTATACGGTGGGCGGGCTGACGCGAAACGAGAACCATTATGTCGGTGACGAAGTCGCTGCGCGCGTCGATCTCGAATATGATTTCGAGGACAGCCCGTTCCTGAAATCGATCCAGGGCGGCTTCCGCTTCTCGGATCGCTCGATCGCGCAGCAGAATCCGCTTCGCTATACCGGGCAGACGACGTCGACCAACCCGGCGTCGTATTCGGGTCTGTTCCAGGCGAACAGCTATGGCGACTTCTATACCGCGAAGGGCGCCAACGTCGATTTCCAGCGCACCTTCCCGTATGCCAACGTCTCGCGGCTGCGCTCAGATTTTTCGGGTGTGTTGTCGCAGCTCGGGCTGACCGGCGCGCTGGCGCCATCGACCACCTCGGTCAACAGCCTGCTCGCCGCGTTCAACGCCGACGAGAAGACCACCGCCGCGTATGCGATGGCAAAGTTCGACTTCGTGGCGGGCTTGCAGATCGACGGCAATATCGGCGTGCGCTACGTGCAGACCGACGATATCATCACCGGCAATCAGCGCCGGACCGCGTTGGTCGGCGGGGTCTTCGTGCCCGTGACGCCGACGATCATCGATCCGGTCTCGATCAAGAACAGCTATGGCAATTGGCTGCCGAGCGTGAACGCGCGTGTCCACCTGACCAGCAATCTGCAAGTTCGCCTCGCTGCTTCGGAAACGTTGACCCGCCCGGATTTCAGCCAGTTGTCGCCGGCGCTCACCGTCGTTCCCGGCCAGCTCGCCGCCAGCCAGGGCAATCCCAGCCTCCAGCCGATCACGTCGAAGAACGCAGACGTGTCGCTGGAATGGTACGTCAACAAATCGACGTCGCTATATGTCGCCGGCTTCTACAAACGCGTCAAAGGCTTCATCTTCACGCGCTCGACGCCGGGCGTGACGATCGGCGGCATCGATGGCTACACGCTGTCGCAGCCGCTCAATTCGGGCACCGGCACGGTCAAGGGCGCCGAGATCGGCTACCAGCAGTTCTTCGATTTCCTGCCGGGTGCGCTCTCCGGCCTCGGCATCCAGGCGAACGGCACCTATACGGAAAGCGCGGCGCCGACCTCCCTGGTCGGGTTCACAGCACCGTTGCCGCAGCTTTCGAAGTACAGCTACAATATCGCCGGCATCTACGAGAAATACGGCATCACCGCGCGGGTGGCGTATAACTACCGGTCGAACTTCCTGTCCTCGATCCTCGCCGGTGCCTACACGCCGCCCGGCGGCACGACGACGTCCTACGTCTTCCCGGTCATGACCAAGGGCTATGGCTGGCTCGACGCGTCGCTCAGCTACGATATCGGCAAGCACGTCACGCTGACGATTGACGGGCAGAACCTGCTGCGCACGCAGATCCAGCAATATTACCAGGTCGCAACGCGGCCGGGGCAATATACGATCGACGACCGCCAATTCATGGCCGGCGTCCGCGTGAAGTTCTGATCAAATGTCCGAGCGAGAGGAGGCGTGTCTAGCGCATCCTCCCGCTCCGGCTCGAGACGATTTCGCGGCATGACGTTGCAGAACGAGGGCCTCGGCACATGAAACTTAGGAAGTCGCTGCTCGCGTTCGGCGCTCTCGGGCTGGCCGTATCGGCCGCCGCCGCGCCGCCACGCTGGATCGGCGCTTATGGCAATGTGCCGATCGGCTACGAACCGGCGATCCGCGACGCGCTCGGCGCACCGCTTCGGAACCAGACGGTTCGACAAGTCCTGCGCGTCGCCGCGGCGAGCGGGCGTGTTCACGTCCGCCTTACCAACGAACTCGCCACCGCCCCGCTGCGGATCGGCGCGGCGACCTTTGCGCAGCTCGACGCCTCGGGCAAGGCGATCCCCGCGACGATCCGCCCGCTGACCTTCGACGGCGCCCCGGGCGCGGTCATCCCCGCCGGCGCGCCTTTGCTGGCGGATGCGCTCGCGGTGCAGGTCGTGCCCGGCACCGATTACGCGGTTTCGGTCTATTTCCCGGAAACCAGTATGCCGCCCGCACACGCGCAAATGACCGATGTCGCGCCGGGCGACCAGACCGGCCGCGCCGCGCTGAGCGACAGTGTCCACAAACGCGTGCCCGCGATCGTCTCGCGCATCGACGTGGCGGCGCGTCCCGATGCGCGC
>Ga0247729_10000603_pt1 | contig 14622 bp, 7 predicted proteins | sample UWRJL133311R2_FD_180958 | JGI IMG/M metagenome (GOLD analysis project Ga0247729, IMG submission 180958) | Plant litter microbial communities from Arlington Agricultural Research Station in Wisconsin, United States - UWRJ-L133-311R-2 | ecosystem: Environmental > Terrestrial > Plant litter >... | reverse complement strand
CGGTTCGAATTCGACGATGTTGATGCCCTGATGGCGGTGCACCGACACGTTGAAGGTGCCGGGCGAACGCGCCAGCTTGATGCCGAGCAACAGGCCGGCCCGGCTCAGATTGCCCCACCGCGCCACTGCATTGCGAATATCGTGGGTGGCCTGTTCGCCGATCAGATCGTCCAGCGTGCTGCCGTTGATCTCGACGCCTTCGAGGCCAAGCATCGCCGCCGTATTGCGCGAATGGCGCCGCACGAAACCGACGGAGCCGTCGCAGGCCAGCAGGCAGCCATGCGGCTGGATGCTGCCGGGGATATGAATCGGTTCGCGATCGCAATTGGTGAGGTCAACGGGATCTGTGGTGGCCAGCATTCAAACATCTCTGCAGGCCGCGCACAGCCAAGGGGAACCAATCCAACGAATGATTGCCCATTTCGATCCCGAAAGGCAGCAAAAAATACGTCCTGAACCCGACGAGCGCTACCGCGTCCTGCGCGAAAATACCGAGATCAGCACCGGCAGCGTGATCAGGATCACGAACGGCGCCAGCATCATGCCGACCACGACGACGACCGCCAATGGCTTCTGCACCTGCGAGCCGATGCCTTCCGACACCGCCGCCGGCAGCAGGCCGATACCGGCCACGATGCAGGTCATCAGCACCGGCCGCAACTGCAGCTCGCCGGTGCGGATCACCGCCTTGAGCCGCTCATAGCCTTCGTCGATCAGTTGGTTGTACTGCGACAGGATTAGGATGCCGTCCATGACCGCTATGCCGAACAGGGCGATGAAGCCGATCGCCGCCGAGACGCTGAACGGAATGTCGAACATTAGCAGGCCGAGCACGCCGCCGAAGATCGCCATCGGGATCACGCTCATGGCCAGCAACGTGTCGGTCATGGAGCCGAAGTTGAACCACAGCAGCACGCCGATCAGCAGCAGGCTGATCGGTACCACGATGGACAGCCGCTTGATGGCGTCCTGCAGATTGCCGAACTCGCCGACCCATTCGGCGCGCGAGCCGGGCGGCAGTTGCACCTGGGCGTCGACCTTGTCCTGGGCTTCGCGGATGGCGCTGCCGAGATCGCGTTCGCGCACCGAGAACTTGATCGGCAGATAGCGCTCCTGGTTCTCGCGATAAATATAGGCCGCACCGGAGACAAGGTTGATGGAGGCGACTTCGCTGAGAGGTATCTGCGCGATGGTGCCGTTGGGACCGGGCGCGCCGATCCGCAGGTTCTGGATCGCCTCGGCGCTTTTGCGATATTCTGGCGCGAGACGGACGATGATCGGGAAATGCCGGTCGGAGCCGGGTTCGTAGATGTCGCCGGCGCTGTCGCCGCCGATCGCCACCTTGATGGTGGCGTTGATATCACCCGGCGACAGGCCGTAGCGCGCGGCCTTGGCGCGGTCGATGTCGATCTGGATGGTGGGCTGACCGAGCGAGGTGAACACCGCGAGATCCGTGACGCCCTGCACAGTGGCCAAAACCTGCTTGATCTTGTTGGCGGTGACGGTCAGCGCCTCCAGGTCGTTGCCGTACAGCTTGATGGAGTTCTCGCCCTTCACGCCGGAGACGGCTTCGGAAACGTTGTCCTGCAGATATTGCGAGAAGTTGAATTCGACGCCGGGGAATTTCTCCTGCAGCTCCTTCAGCAGCCGCGCGGTCAGCGCATCCTTGTCCTGCGGCGCCGGCCATTCGGTGGACGGCTTCAGCGGCGCGAAGAACTCGGCGTTGAAAAGGCCGGCGGCGTCGGTGCCGTCATCGGGACGACCGTGCTGCGAGACCACGGAATCCACTTCGGGCTGCGCGCGGATGATCTTGCGCATCTCGTTGACGTAGGAGTTGCCCTCCTGCAGCGAGATGGTCGGCGGCAGCGTGGCGCGGATCCACAGGTTGCCCTCTTCCAGCTTGGGCAGGAATTCAAGACCCAGCATGCGCGCCAGGATGATCGTCAGCACCACCAGCACGACGCCGGCACCAAGCACCACCTTACGGCTCCCAACGGCCCAGTTCAGGATCGGCATGTAGGCGCGGTGCAGCTGCCGCATGATCCAGGTTTCGGTTTCCTGCACATGGGCCGGCAGGATGATGGCCGACAGCGCGGGGGTGATGGTGAAGGTGGCGATCAGGCCACCGGCCAGCGCGTAGGCATAGGTCCGCGCCATCGGCCCGAAGATGTTGCCCTCGACACCGGACAGCGTGAACAGCGGCAGGAATGCCGCGATGATGATAGCGGCGGCGAAGAAAATCGAGCGCGACACGTCGGAGGAAGCGCTCAGGATGCCGTGCTTCTTCATGCCCATCACCGTCTCGGGCGAGATGTGGCTGGCCTCGGCCTCCGACAGTTCGGTAGTGTGCGACAGCCTGCGGAAGATCGCCTCCACCATGATCACCGTTCCGTCGACGATCAGGCCGAAATCGATCGCGCCGACCGACAGCAGATTTGCGGATTCGCCGCGCAAAACCAGGATGATCACGGCGAAGAACAGCGCGAACGGAATCGTGGCGCCGACGATCAGCGCGCTGCGGAGGTTGCCGAGGAACAGCCACTGCAGCAGCACGATGAGCAATATGCCGACCACCATGTTGTGCAGCACGGTGTGGGTGGTGATGTCGATCAGATCCTTGCGGTCGTAGATGCGCTCGATATGCACCCCGGGCGGCAGGATGCTGGAATTGTTGATGGCGTGCACGGTCTGCTCGACCCGCGAGATGGTCGGCGAACTTTTTTCACCGCGGCGCATCAGCACGATGCCCTGCACGATGTCGTCGTCCTGGTTGAGACCGGCGATGCCCAGCCGCGGCTTCTCGCCGACGGAGACGGTGGCGACGTCCTTGACCAGCACCGGGTTGCCGCCGCTCTGCGAGATCATGGTGCTGGCGAGGTCGTCGATGGAGCGGATCAGGCCGACGCCGCGCACCACGGCAGACTGCGCGCCGATGTTCACTGTGTTGCCGCCGACATTGATGTTGGCGTTGCTCACGGCAGTCAGAAGCTGCGGCAGCGTCAGGCCGTAGGCGACCAGCTTGTTGAAATCGACCTGGATCTCATAGGTCTTGGTCTTGCCGCCCCAGCCAGTGACGTCGATGACGCCCGGCACCGCGCGAAAGCGGCGCTGCAGCACCCAGTCCTGCAGGGTCTTGAGATCGAGCACGGAATAGTTCGGCGGCCCGACCAGCCGATAGCGATAGATCTCGCCAATCGCCGACAGCGGCGAGATGCCGGGCTGCGCGCCGCCGGGCAGCGGCGGCAGTTGCGACAGCCGGTTAAGCACCTGCTGCAGCGCTTCGTCGTAAGTGTAGTCGAACGAGAACTGAAGCTTGACGTCGGACAGGCCGTACAGCGAGATGGTGCGGATGGTCTTCAGGTTCTTGATGCCGGCGACCTGGGTCTCGATCGGGATGGTGATGTAGCGCTCGATCTCCTCCGACGACAGGCCGGGCGACTGCGTGACGATGTCGACCATCGGCGGCGTCGGATCGGGATAGGCTTCGATGTTGAGCTGGTTGAACGCGAAGACGCCGCCGATCAGCACGGCGAGGAACAGCCCGACCATCAGAAAACGACGGTTGACGGCAAGAGCGACGAGACGATCCATCCAGATCGGACCTTTCAGAAGAATTTTGGCTGGCGATTACAGCATTTGAGGATGGGACCGAGCCACAATCTCGTCATTGCGAGGAGCGAAGCGACGCGGCAATCCAGAAGGCCACAAGGAACGTCTGGATTGCTTCGTCGCAAGGGCTCCTCGCAATGACGAGCGTTAGCTGGCCGACGCCGCGCGGTCGATGAACAGACTGCCCTTGGTGACGATGCGTTCGCCGGGTCGCAGGTTGCCGTAGACCTCGACCAGGTTGCCATTGACCAGGCCGGTCTTGATCTGGCGCAGCTCGATGGTCTTGTCGTCGTCATGCGCGACCCAGATGCGGACCTGATCGCCTTCGTAGATCAGCGCCTGCCGGGGCACGCCGACCGTGGGCTGGTCGCCCGGGGCGTAGATCGTCACGGTGGCGAACATTTCCGGCTTCAGCTGGCCGTTGCGGTTGTCCAGCGTGGCGCGCACCAGCAGCCGGCGGGTCGCCGGATCGAGCGCGGTGGCAACGTAATTGATCTTGCCCGTCAGGACTTTGCCGGGCAGCGCCAGCACGCTGAACGTCATCTCCTGGCCAAGTTCGACCGCAGCGGCCTCGGTCTCGCGCACGAAGGCGGTGAGCCAGACGCTGGAAAGATCGCCGATCACGAATACCGGATCGCTGGCGCCGGCGCTGACATACTGCCCGGGGCCGATCTTGGGTTGCACCACGGTGCCGGCAAGCGGCGCGTAGATAGTGGTCTCGGGATTTATGCGGCCTTTGTCCTGAAACGCGGTGATTGCCTCTTCGCTGAGGCCGAGGATGCGCAGGCGATTGCGCGCGGCCTCCAAGGCGGTTTCCGCGGAGCGCAGGTCGTTCTGCGCCTGGAACAGGGTGGCCTGGCTCTGCTGATAGTCCTTCAGCGGCACCGCTTTGCCTTCGAACAGGTCCTTGGCGCGCTTGTCCTGGATGGTGGCCAGTTCGAATTGCGACTTGGCCTTGTTGAGGCCGGTCGACGCCGCGACGAAATCGTTCTGCGCGCCCACCGTGTCCGCGGCTTCGATCACGAACAGCGGCTGGCCCTGCTTGACGCTGTCGCCCGGCTTGGCGAGCAGTTTGGTGACACGGCCGGCATAGGGAGAAAATACCGGCGTCGACTTGTCTTCGTCGACGGCGATCTTGCCTTCGGTGACGTGCTCGGCGCGGAACGCACGCGCCGCGACCGGCTCGACGGTCAGGCTGGCCCATTCTGCCGGTGTCGTGGTGTAGCGCTGTGGATTCTTGCGCGACTGGCTGGAAACTTCCGAGTGGCGCTGCGGCGCTGCAGCCATCCGCGAATAGGCGACGGCGCCGACCACGGCAACTCCCACCAGGGCCACGGCCGTGATCACGCGCTTCCTGGTAAGCGACTGAAATTGTTCGTTAAATTTATTCACTCGAAGACCTGTGTCTGAGGCGCGTGTTTTCCGCGGCAATTTGTCTCGTCCCGGCGCTAATAGTGCGCATCTGGCGGATCAAACAATCTAAAAACGCATGTGTGCTTACGAATTTCGGTTAAATATTTGCGCGGTTGCAAATGGCTTTCAACTGCGACCCGGCCATTCCGCGGGATCGCTGCCAAGCGGCACCGCCGGACGCGACCATGACGCCGGGGTCTGCGATAGCACGGCCGCATGACGGACCGCCGACAGCATGCCGAAGCCGGAGGGCATGTCTTCCACGAAAGAACTAATCGCGGCGCGCGACAGCTCCGGCGCGGCAAGGCCGTCCGCAAGCCGGCCCATGTCCCATAGCCACTTGCCGGTACGCGCCAGCGACACCTGGACATGCCAGCTGCCGCCCTCTTTCGCCTGACGCGCCTTGGCCATCATGGCGCCGAAGGCCATCAGGTAGCCGGTGGCGTGGTCGAGCATCTGCGCCGGCAATTCCTTCGGGCCATCCACGCCGGCCGCCTGCCCTTCCGCATGGTTGAAGCCGGTGGCGCATTGCACCAGCGAGTCGAAGCCACGGCGTTTGGCCCATGGGCCGGCGCGGCCATAGGCGGACAGCGAGACATAGATGATGCCGGGACTGACCCGCGCGGCGCTCTGCGGCGACAGGCCGAGCCCGGCCAGCCCCTGCGGACGATAGCCCTGCGAGAAGATATCGGCCTCGGCGAGCAGGCCGCGCAGCCTGTCACGGCCCTGCCCGGTCTTCAGATCGACGAAGCTCGACAGCTTGCCGCGACCGGTGTCGATGGTCAGCCACGGGATCGCCGGCAGGCGCGGACCGGACACCAGCATCACGTCGGCGCCATGCGCGGCCAGGGTACGGCCGGCTACGGGACCGGCGATGACGCGGGAGAGATCCAGCACGCGCAGGCCGGCCAGCGGCCGATCTCCCGCCGGCCATGGCCTTGGCGCGGCGTCGCCGATCCGGGTGATCTCGACCAGCGGCAATGCGGCAATGGCCGCGGCCTGCGGCAGCGCCTGCCAGTCCTCGTAGGAGCGCATCAGCGCCACCACGCCGCCGTCGGCATAGGCGGCGGTCTCGAAGGCTTCGCCCTCCCATTGCAATAAAGCGGCCTGCACCGCGTCGCGCTCGGCGGCGCAGTTCAGCACGCGGCAGACGGCGTCGCGGTGGTGCGGGAAATTGGTATGCACCCGCACGAATTTTCCGTCGCCGGTGCGGTAGATGCCGGCGATGGCGTCCCAGGCTGGCGGCGGCGGATTGCCGTCAAGGCGCAGATAGCGTTCGGAGCGGCATTCGACCACGGCGTGGCGCATGTCGACGCTGACGCGCTGCGACTGCCCGCTGCGCAACTGCCAGATGCTGGCTGCCGCCAGCCCTGCCGCCGCGATGCTGGCCTGCGCCGCCGCGGCGACGCGAAACGACGACGGCAGTTGCGGCTCGTCGCCGGGCAGCGTGACCGCATCCAGCAGCGCAGGATCGCCGCCGGCGTCGGTCCAGAGGTCGGCGAGTAGGTCGCGGGGGGATTGCATGGCGATTCTGTCTCGATGATGAGGCAGATCATACCAAGTTGAAAAATCTATGCGAGACCGGCAGCGCGATGCACGCAATCATGTTCCCCGGACGCGGCGCAGCACGAAGTGCTGCTCCGCAGATCCGGGGTCCCGGTTTACGATAGCAACCGGGGTCCCGGATCTGCGAAGCGGCACAAGTGCGCCGCATCGCGTCCGGGAAACAACTCCCCTCAATGAAAATCCCGCGACTTCGGCAATATCCTGACATCGCGCGGGTGGCGGATTTTTTGCGCGGGGTTGTCGGGGTGTTCGCGGCGGTCGTCGTTGAGCGGCTCGGCGGGACCGAGCAGCAGGGATGAATGGCGGCCGAGCGCTTCGTTGCCCAACTGCTTAAGATCGTCCGAGCGATCGAACAGCCGCTCGGCGACCAGATGCACCACCTTTTCCGGACTACTCTGGATGCGGCCCTCGACCATGATCAGCCGCGCGCCCATCACTTCCTTGCGGAACTGCTCCATGATCGCCGGCCACACCACCACATTGGCGATCCCGGTCTCATCCTCCAGCGTCATGAACACCACGCCATTAGCGCTGCCCGGCCGCTGCCGCACCAGCACCACGCCGGCGCAGCGCACGCGCCGTTTGTCATTGGCATGGGCAATCGAGGCGCAGCTCACCACGCCCTTGGCCGTCAGCATCGGCCGCAAGAATTCCATCGGATGGCCCTTCAGCGACAGCCGGAGGGTCTGATAGTCCGCCACCACCTGTTCGGAGCGCGGCATTTCCGGCAACGGCCTGGCGTTTTCATCGGGCTGCTCGCGCGCGCTGGCGCGCTCAAACAGCGGCAGCGCCACGTCGTCGGGCAACCGCCTAACAGCCCACAACGCCGCGCGGCGATCCAGCCCGATGGAGCGGAACGCATCGGCATCCGCCAGCGAGATCAGCGCGCGCTTCGGCAGCGCCGTATCGCGGGCAAAATCCTCCAGCGAGGTGAAGCACTTTCGCGCGCGGGCGTTGACGATACGCTCGGCCCAGTCTTCTTCCGGAGACTTGCCGTTTTCTTTTCGCACCCGCGCCTCGTCCGGGTCGGCCCATTTGAAGCCGTCGATCTGGCGGAAGCCGAGGCGCACGGCGTGATAGCGACCGCTGGTTTCCTCCAGCGTGTTCTGACCATGGCTGAAAGAAACATCGATATTCCGGATCACCACGCCGTTCTCGCGCGCATCGCGCACGATCTGCGATGGCGCGTAAAATCCCATGGGCTGCGAGTTCAGCAACCCGCAGCAGAATGCGTCGGGATGATAATGCTTCAGCCATGACGAGACATAGACCAACTGCGCGAAGGCCGCGGCATGGCTCTCGGGGAAGCCGTAGCTGCCAAAGCCCTTGATTTGCTCGAAGCAGTTTTTCGCAAACGTCTCGTCATAACCGCGCCGGATCATGTTGCCGACCATCTTCTCTTCAAAATTACCGATGGTCCCGACATTGCGAAACGTCGCCATGGCGCGGCGCAGGCCATTGGCCTCCTCCGACGTGAATTCCGCGGCCACAATGGCAATGCGCATCGCTTGCTCCTGGAACAGCGGTACGCCGAGGGTCTTCTTCAGCACGTTATACAATTCGTTCTTGTCGCCGCCTTTCGGCGAGGGATAGTCGATCTCATCCGGGTTCATCGCCCGCCGCTTCAGATAGGGATGCACCATGTCACCCTGGATCGGTCCCGGCCGCACGATGGCAACCTCGATGACGAGATCGTAAAAATCCTTCGGTTTCAGGCGCGGCAACATGTTCATCTGCGCGCGGCTTTCCACCTGGAACACGCCGAGGGATTCGCCGCGCTGGAGCATCTTGAAGACATTCTCGGCGTCGGGAGCTTCGGCCTTGACGTCCTTGAGTTCGAAACGCTGGTGCTTGTGCATCTGGATCAGGTCGAAACATTTACGGATGCAGGTCAGCATGCCCAGCGCCAGCACGTCGACCTTCATCATTTTCAGCGTGTCGACGTCGTCCTTGTCCCATTCGATGAAGGTGCGATCGTCCATCGCGGCATTGCCGATCGGCACATAGGTGTCGAGGCGGTCCTGGGTCAGCACATAGCCGCCGACATGCTGCGACAGATGTCGTGGAAATTCGATCAGTTCGCTGGCCAGCGCGATGGCGCGTCCGACCATCGGATTGGCGGGATCGAGCCCGGCCTGTTTCACCTGCATCTCGTTGAGACCGGTACCCCAGCTTCCCCACACGGTGTCAGCTAGCGCTGACGTGACATCCTCGGTGAGGCCCAGCGCTTTGCCGACGTCGCGGATGGCCGAGCGCGGCCGATAGTGAATCACGGTGGCGATGATCGCGGCACGATCACGGCCGTAGCGGCGATAGACATATTGCATCACCTCCTCGCGCCGGATGTGCTCGAAATCGACGTCGATATCCGGCGGCTCCAGCCGCTCCTTGGAAATGAAGCGTTCGAATAGTAGATTCACCTCGGCGGGATTTACCGAGGTAATATCCAGCATGTAGCAGACCGCCGAATTCGCCGCCGACCCCCTGCCCTGGCACAGAATGTTCTGGCTGCGCGCGTATTGCACGATGTCGTGGACCGTCAGGAAATAATGCGCGTATTCGAGTTCTGCGATCAAGGCCAGTTCCTTGCGAAGCGTTGCTTCGAGCTTCGCATCGATCGTGTTAGGAAAATGCCGGGCATACCCCTCCCAGGTCAGATCGGTCAGGTGTTGCTGCGCGGTTTTTCCGGGCGGCACCGGCTCGTCCGGATACTGATACTTCAACTGGTCGAGCGAGAACGTAATGCGATCCGCAAAGCGGGTGGTTTCTTCGATGGCCTCGGGATAATCGCGAAACAGCCGCGCCATTTCGGCGGCGGGTTTCAGATGCCTCTCGGCATTCATCTCCAGCAGGCGCCCGGCCTTCTCGATGGTGGTCTTCTCGCGGATACAACTGACGACGTCCTGCAATATGCGGCGCTCGGGCGAGTGGTACAGCACATCATTGGTGGCGAGCAGCGGCACTCGGGCGGTGGTTGCGATGCGATGCAGCTTCGCCAGCCGGCGCTTGTCATCACCACGATGGAAATGGCTGGCCGCGAGCCAGACGCCTTCGGTTGTCAGCCGCGACAGCCCGGCCAGCACATTCAAGGTCAGGGTGGCATCAAAGCGATAGGCGGGCATCAGCACCAGCAGCAGGCCTTCGCTGAATTCGGCGAGATCGCCGAACTGCAGATGACATTCGCCCTTGTCGCCGCGCAGCTTGCCAATGCTCAATAATCGACAGAGCCGTCCATAGGCTTCGCGGTCGCGCGGATAGGCAAGAATATCCGGCGTGCCGTCATTGAACACAAGCCGCGCCCCGATCAGCAGCTTCGGGATATAGGTGAGATCCTTGTTGTCCAGCTCGGCATAAGCGCGCACCACGCCGGCCAGGGTGTTGTGGTCGGCAATGCCGATGGCATGGAGGCGCTCGACGCTGGCCTGGTGCACATAGTCCTGCGGATGCGATGCGCCGCGCAGAAAGGAGAAGTTGGTGGTGACGCCGATCTCGGCATAGTCCGGCACTTTCAGGCTGTCGGACGTCCCCCCGCCGGGCGGCAATTGAACGACGGTGCTCACGCGAACAACCCGTGCATGAACCATTTTGGCGCAACGGCTTCGCCGTCTTGATCCCTGATTTCCCCGTACATGCCGTCGCGAAACAGCCAGAAGCGCTGGCCGGCTTCATCCTCGATGCGGAAATAATCGCGCGTCGGTCTCGCTTCGTGCGAGCGCCACCATTCCATGCTTACCCGTTCGGGCCCCTCGACGTGAACGATCCGATGAAAGGCGCGCCGCCAGGTAAAATGTTTCGGCGGCCTGTCGGGCGCCTCGACAAGGCCGACATCGATCGGCTCCGGATGCTCGAACAGCCGCAACGGCCGCAGCGGCGGTTCGTCTTCGGCGCGTGCCGGCCATACGGCCTGCGAGGCGGCGACGAGATGGTGCTGCGCCGGCGCCGCCCACGACGCGCGCTCCGGGATATGGGTGTCGACCGGCAGGTGCACGACCACGCGGCGCGGGCCGATCCGCGCCGCGATGCGATCGATCAGGGCGGCAAGTTCGTCGTTGTCGTGGACGTTGGCGTCGAGATCGCGCTGCTGCTGCACCACGATCTCGGTGCGTCCCGCGGACAGCCGGATCAGATCGAAACCGAAACCGGGATCGAGCGGATCGGCGATGGCGTCGATACGTTCGCGGAACAGGCGGTCGATCACTTCCACCTTGGTCACAGCCTGCCCGGTCTCCACCACGATGGAACGCACCGCGCCGTCGGTGCGGAAGAAGCTGGCCTCCAGCCGACGCGCGCCCTTGCCTTGTCTGTCCATAGCGCCGACCAGCATTTTCGCCAAGCTGGACAGCGTCGCCGCAATCACGCCATCGGTAGCGATAGGCTCGGGAAAGCGTTTCTCGACGATGTAATCCGGCAGCGGTTTTCGCGGGGATATTGGCGCGTCGGACTGCCCCAGCGCCTGCTCCAGCAGCGTTGTGAACGCCGCGCCAAACCGCGCAGTGATCTCGAAGCGTGCGCGCGAGGCGACATCGCCAATGGTTTTCAAACCGGCGCGGCGCAGGCCATGGGTGATGGCATCGGCGGCACCGAGCGTGAACACCGGCAGCGGTTTTGTGGCCGCGGCCTCCTCGCCATCAGGAACGATACGGCCATGGGCATGGCGACTGAGCGTGCGCGCGCAGACCGAGGTGCCGGCAATCGCCGCGCTGACCACAAAGCCCTGCGCAGTAAGCGCGCCGCACAGCATCTGCATCAGCGCGGCCTCCCCGCCGAACAGATGCGCGCAGCCGGTGATGTCGAGGAACAGCCCGTGCGGCGCGTCGAGCGCCACCAAGGGCGTGAAGCGGTCGCACCAATCGGCGATGTGGTTGAGCAGCAACGCGTCGGCGACGGGATCGGCGTCGAACACCTGGATGTCCGGGCACACCGCGCGGGCATTGGCCAGCGGCAGGCCGACCTCGAGACCGATCTTCGCCGCAGCATCGTCCAGCGCGAAAATCTGCAGCGCGTTGCTCTGCTTCGCAACAACGATCAGCGGATTTGCATTACCCGGCGCGCCGCTGCGCGCGCGCTGGCGCTGCAGGCGATCGGTCGGCAGCCGTGGTAGCCACAGGCTGAGAATACGGCGCTTCACGGAAAAGGCACTCATCACACTTCCATTCCATGATCCAGTGGCCGTTCGGGCCATGACGATTGCGAACCAGCTGCGCATCGAGCAGCGGCGCGCCCCACACCTGCCATGCGGTGCCGGGCGGCGAATGCGCGGCGCGCACGATCCAGCGGGTTTCCGCGGTGGAAGCGGACGGCGTTGCCGCCACCCGCAGCAGCAGCGCGGTGACGCCGGAGCCCCGCGCCGCCAATGTCAGCTTGCGGCTGGCCACCAGATCGAGCTGCCGCGTCTCGCCCCAAGTCTCCAGAACCACGGCGCCCAGCGCATCGCATGCCAGCGCATCGGCGGTGGTGCGCAGCGCGGTCTCCATGTCGGGCGCGCGCACCGTCACCAGCAGCCGCGGATCGAGGCCGAGTTCCTGGCAGCCGCTCATGGACAGCGCGCCGCTCTCGCGCTCGGCAAAATCCTGCCGCACCCACAGCAGCGGCCGCTGCGCACCGACGCGCCGCGCGAGGCCCGCAATGAAGCCGGTGGCTGCGGCGCTCTGCCTTCCCTCGGCAAACACCTCGTGCACGGCGCCGTGCGCCAGCCCGCCTTGCAGCGTCGTGTCGGCTTCGGCGTGTCCCAACGGCGCGCGATCCGGCGCGTAGGTATCCGCGTGCGTCTCGATGCGCTCGATGCAGCCGCGCAGATGCGCAAGCGTGTTTGTGCGATCGCCGCTCATGCGTCGCTCCTCAAAAAATGTCGGCAAATCATGGTCTTGAAAGAACCAATGAGTGGCCCGATTGTTCATGATATGTTCTAATATAATGCTAAGAGGGTTGGCGGAGTCAACGCGATTCAGGCCTCTCGCCCGAACCATTTTTTACGTCAATTGAATCAAAGGGATTTTTGAAATGGACGTGCAACGCAAGCTGGCGATCCTCGCGGATGCCGCCAAATACGACGCGTCCTGCGCCTCCAGCGGCAGCGAGAAAAAGGACAGCCGCGATGGCAAGGGCATCGGCTCCACCGACGCCGGTATGGGGATATGTCATTCCTACGCGCCGGACGGCCGCTGCATCTCGCTGCTGAAGATTTTGCTCACCAATGCCTGCAACTACGATTGCCTGTATTGCGTCAACCGCGCCTCCAGCAACGTGCAGCGCGCCCGCTTCACCGTCGACGAAGTGGTGACACTGACGCTGGACTTCTATCGGCGCAACTACATCGAGGGCCTGTTCCTGTCGTCGGGCATCATCAAGAACCCGGACTACACCATGGAGCAGGTCGTGGCGGTGGCGCGCAAACTGCGCGAACGGCATTTCAAAGGCTACATCCATCTCAAGACCATTCCGGAAGCCGACGAGGCGCTGATCACCGAAGCCGGCCTCTATGCCGACCGGCTCAGCATCAATATCGAGGTGCCCGAGGAAGACAGCATGGCGAAGCTGGCGCCGGAGAAGGACGTCCGCGCCATCCGCCGCACCATGGGCCGGCTGCGGCTGAAGCTCGACGAGGCGCGCGACGCGAAGAAGATCACGCCGCGCGGCAATGTCGGCCCGCGCTTCGCGCCCGCCGGGCAAAGCACGCAGATGATCATCGGCGCAGATGCCGCGACGGATCAGACCATCATCTCGACCTCGGCCAACCTGTACGGCTCCTACAAATTGAAGCGCGTATATTACTCCGCCTTCAGCCCGATCCCCGATGCCAGCCGTTCCCTGCCCTTGCGCGCGCCGCCGCTTATCCGCGAGCACCGGCTGTACCAGGCCGACTGGCTGATGCGGTTCTACGGTTTCGATTCCAGCGAGATCGTCAGCGCCGAAGACGGCATGCTGTCGCTGGACATGGACCCAAAGCTGGCCTGGGCCTTGCGCAACCGCGAACGCTTCCCGCTCGACGTCAACCGCGCCAGCCGCGAGGATTTGTTGCGCGTGCCCGGTTTCGGCGCCAAGGCGGTGGACCGCATCATTGCCACCCGCCGCATCAGTTCGATCCGGGTCGGCGACCTCGCGCGGCTGCATATCCCGCGGAACAAGGCGCTGCCTTTCATCGTTCTCCCCGATCACCGGCCCGCGGTGCATCTGCTGGACGGCGCGCATCTGGCGGCGCGCTTCAAGCCGAAAGCGACGCAGCTCGGATTCGGGTTTTAGGAGAGCGATATCCTCTCCCGTCATTGCGAGGAGCTCTTGCGACGAAGCAATCCAGTTCTTGCCGAGTTTGGAGCCTCTGGATTGCCGCGTCGCTTCGCTCCTCGCAATGACGGACGAAAAAACGGAGTTTCAATGCACTTCATTTCACTCGACAGCGACACCGACTTCAACGGCTGGCGCAAGGCCGCGCGAACGCTGGTGCTGAACCATGTCGCGCCGGAAGACATTACGTGGTCGGTGCCTTCGGACGAACCCGAACTGTTCGCCGCGCGCCGCGAGACACCGCCGCTTGAAACGCCCGAAGGCACCTTCAGCGTATCCGCCAAATTCGTCGATCTCGCCAAATCCGTGATCCTGCACAGCGACCCTGAACGCTTCGCTTTGCTCTACCGTGTGCTGTGGCGATTGCGCGGCAATCATGACCTGCTACAGGTGGCGACCGACTCCGACATTTCCAAACTGCACGCGTTGTCGAAAGCGGTGCACCGCGACCAGCACAAGATGAAGGCCTTCGTGCGATTCCGCGAAATCGGCCGCGAGCCGAAATCGCGCTTCGTCGCTTGGTTCGAGCCGGAACATCATATCGTGGAAGCGACTTCGCCGTTCTTTGCGCGGCGCTTTGCCGACATGGCGTGGTCAATCCTGACGCCGGACGTCTGCGCGCACTGGGACGGTCATGCGGTGTCGATCACGCCGGGCGTGCCGAAGTCGGATGCACCGACGCAGGACCGGCTCGAAGAAACCTGGCTGACCTACTACGCCAATATCTTCAATCCGGCGCGGCTGAAGACCAAG
>Ga0247729_10000600_pt1 | contig 14637 bp, 11 predicted proteins | sample UWRJL133311R2_FD_180958 | JGI IMG/M metagenome (GOLD analysis project Ga0247729, IMG submission 180958) | Plant litter microbial communities from Arlington Agricultural Research Station in Wisconsin, United States - UWRJ-L133-311R-2 | ecosystem: Environmental > Terrestrial > Plant litter >... | reverse complement strand
ATGCGCAACGCCCATAGCACAGCCGGTTTCGGGCCGGGCAACAGCTTTCCCGGAGGCTGGCGCCGGAGCAGTGTGTTCGGCGCCTATGTGCGGATCGACCACATCTTCGCCCATCCCGCGATCGCGATCGAAAATGCCTTCGTCGGCACGGCAAGCCGTGGCGCGGATCATAAGCCGATCGTGGCGGACGTCCGCCTGCCGCACGGCTGATCAGCGCGGGGAAATGCCGATCCGCACCGTGCCCAGGCGGAGCGCGGTTTCGCTTTGCGTCCCGCCACGGCGCACTTCCAGCGCAAGGTCATAGGCGTCGCAATTCCCGGGGAGTGGCGTGGACCAGAGGCCGGGCCCGGTGCGTGCAAGATAGACGCGATCCGCACCCCGGGCGCAGCCCACCGACCAGTCGATTCCATCGAGCGCCCCCGCATCGTCCGCGGGGGCCGCGCGCAGGGTGAGCACGCCCGCACCGGCGGCGAAGGTTCGCGTGGCGATCCGGCCGAAGGCGCCGGGCTCCAGCGCAAGATCGAGCACAGGCGGGCCGCCCGCATCGGTTGCGATCGACATCGCGCGGTCGTCGGACAAATGCCAGTCGATCGCGAGCGGCGTGTCGAAGCGGGCTCCGCTGGGCCAGGCAAGCAGCGCGGTACGGCCCGGCGCGACCACCGCGCCGTCCGCCGGGAACAGATCCTGCCAGAGCGCCAGGCCGCGCCGCGCCTGGCCGCGATTGAAGAAGGTCTGGGCAAGGGGGGACACCTCTTCCCGCCGCGGCGGCGCGGCGCTGCGCGCGAGGCGGCGCAGCATGATTTCCAGCCCGGCGAGTTCGGCTTCGGAGGTATCCGCTTCGGGCTGGATCAGTCCGGCGCGCCAGCGCGGGCGTGTCTCAAGGGTCGATGCCAGCGCCTCGAGAAACGGGGCATCGGCCGCCGCCAGGCGCAGGAAGCGCAACACCATCGCGCTCTTCTTCTTGCGGCGCAGCAGCGCGTCGGCATGGATCATCGCGCCGGGATAGTCGCCGGCCGCCAGTGTGCGCTGCAGCAGCCAATCCTGCGTTTCCGCATCCCGCCAGCTGAGCGCGCCCGCCAGCATCACCAGTTGCGCGCCCGTAGGATCGGAGGCGGCATCGCGCACGCGGCCGAGCACGCGCAGGGCTTCCACATGGGTCAGCGACCAGCGCAGCGATTGCGCGGCGGCACGCGCCGCCTCTGCTCCATCGCCCGCGGCAAATGCCAGATCCGCGCGCTGCGCTTCGGCTTCGCCGCGATCGCCGAGCAGCCGCGCGGCGATCGCCGGCTGGTGAAGCCGATCGGCGTGCCGCGATACACCTACGGAAACGATGATCGCGGCAAGCACGGCGCACATGCCAGCTGCCGCGACCGATGTGGCGCGCCGGGCCGCGGGGGAGGCGGACGCGCTCAAGAGCTATTCCCCGCGGTGATCAGGCATCGGCCGGGCGCGACGAATAATCATATTGATAGCCATAATGCGCGCCATAGCCGGCCATGCTGGTATCGAGCTTGCTGAGCACCACGCCCAGGATCCGCGCGTTGGCATGGCTGAGACGGCGAACCGCGGTCTTGGTCTGGCCGCGCATCGAGCCGCCCGATTCGACCACGAAGATGGTGCCTTCGACCGCACGTGCGATCTGCGGCGAATCCGCCAGGCCCATGGTGGGCGGGCCATCGATGATGATCTGGTCGTATTTCCCGGCCGCGGCGGCCAGCAGGCGGTGGATGCCGTCGCTGGTGATGATCTCGGAAGGATTGGGAGGGATCGGGCCGCTGGAGAGCAGGTCGAAGTTGAACCCGGTCTTTGGCTGCAGTGCGTTTTCGAACGCCATGTTGCCGGTCAGCACATTGACCAGCCCATGGCTGTTGTTCAGCCCGAGATTGCGATGCAGCGAGGGGTTGCGCAGATCGCCATCCACCAGCAGCACCCGCCGCCCGGCGCGCGCGAAACTCTCCGCAAGCGAGATGGACGTGGTGGTCTTTCCCTCGAACGGCTGCGCGCTGGTGACAACGAGGCTGGCAGGGGCGCCCGAAGCCGTGCTGAAATCGATCGAAGACCGGATCGACGAATAGGATTCGGCGAGCGGTGATTTGCGGTTGGCGAGCTCGGCCATGAGCTCGTTGCCGAAATCGACGATCGGCGTGGTCCCGAGCAGCGGCAGGCCGAGCTTGCGCGACACATCGTCCGGCGAGCGGATCGAGTCATCGAAGATTTCGCGCAGGAACGCGATGGCAAAGCCGAGCACCAGGCCGACAAAGCCGGCGATGCAGATGTTCAGGAAGGTCCTGGGCGAAACCTTGCGCGCGCCCTCGGCGCGATCGAGGATCGTGATGTTGTTGGTGACGACGCCCGAAGCGGTGCTCACCTGCTTGTAGCGGTCCAGCAAGGCCTGATATTGCGTGCGGTTGGTATCGACGTCGCGCGCCATCAGGTTGAGCTGAACGCGGCGGTTCTGCTCGTCCAGCGTATCACCCTTGAGGCTTTCGAAAACGGTGTCGAGCGATTTTTCCTGTCGCTGGGCGACCTGATATTCGTTGCGGATCGAGTCCATGACCCGGCCGGCCATCTGGCTGATCTGCGCATCCAGCGCAGCGACCTTGGACTTGGCCTCGAGCACCGCGGGATAGTCCTTGCGATACCGGCCGAGGAGTTCGTTATAGACGATCTGCTGGTTGGTCCTGGCCGACTGGAGCGACTGGATCGCACCGTTGCTCTGCACCTCCGGCAGGCTCATCAGCGGAGTCTGCTGGGCCTGCTTCCATTTTTCCTCGGCGACGATGCGCGCGGTACGCGCGCCGGCAACGGCGGCATTGGACGAAATCAGATTGGCGGTGGTGATCGATTTGGGCGACGTGCTCCCTTCCGTGGTCGTCACGCCATCGCTGGCATCGATGATCTGCTTGTCTTCGGCGTAGCGGATCGCCTGGCGTTCGGTTTCCTCGAGTTGCGCCTTGCTGCGCGCAATCTCGCGTTCCAGGAAGTCGCGCGCGTAGGAGGTCGCCTCATACCGCTGCGCGATATTGCCGGTAATGAGATTGTCGGCATAGGCATTGGCCACGCGCACCGCCGTCGCCGGCGTGGGGCTCTTGAAATTGATCGCGGGAATCATCGATCCGAAGCCGATATCCACCCCGATATTGCCGGCGAGCACGGAGATGACCTGATTGCGTCGCGCCGCCTTGCTGTCGCGGCTGTTGCCGCCCTGCGCGCCGGGTTCGACATTCATGGCGGCGAGGAAATCGTTATTGTCTGCCAGACGGAGCTGATCCGCGACGCGGCCGGCCATCTTGCGGCTTTTGAGCACTTCGATCTGGCTGTTGAGATACCGCTGGAAATCGTTGCCGGTGACCCGCTGCTCGACTTCGCCATCCTTGACCACGTCGTTCGAATCCGCCTCCATCCGGACGGTGGCAACCGCCTGGTAGATCGGGGTCATCAGCAGCGAAACCACCAGTCCGATCGCCAGCGAGAGCAGCGCGATGGGGATGATGATGCGGCGCTGGCGAAACAGCGTCGCGCGGATCTCCGCGAAGCTGATCGTCGAATCCTGCTCTACGCTCGGATCGATCTTGTCGTTGTCAGCGGCGGGGGCGATGGTCTGGTTCATATCTATGCGCTCGCAATGATCAATTGAACGGTCGGAAGATAGCGATCAGCGGCACTGTCTGGAGAAGCTGGCGTGCGCCCTGCTTGAGGCCAGAGAAGCCAACGACGACAATATCACCGGGTAAAATCTGCGGATTGGCCGCTTCGCCGCTGCGGATGCGGGAGAAGTCATAGGCGGCGACCATATCCTGCCCCTTGATCTTGCGGAACACCGCGACCTCGGACACTCGGGCAATATCGGTCGGGCCGCCGGCCAGCGCCACGGCGCTCAGCAGATCGGTGTTGCTCGCCAGCGGGAAGACGCCGGGGCTGCCGACCGCGCCCTCGACCGTCAGCCTCTTGGAGTTCACCACCAGAACGTTGATCGAAACCGATGGCTTGACCAGATATTGGTCATATCGTTGCGTGATTTCGTCGGAGAGTTCGTCGGGCGTCTTGCCCGTGGCGGTGATCTTGCCGATCAGCGCCATGTCGAACCGCCCGCCCGAATCGACCGTGACCGTGTCGAGGCTGAGATCGGGTTCGCGAAACACACGCACGCTGATCGTATCCTGCGGGCCCAGAACATAATCCGGAAGGATGTCCGCACCGCTGGAGAGGGCATCCGGCTGGGCGGGAGCGACGGCGCCGGTGACCACCTTGCGGCTGGACTGGCAGGCCGGAAGGCAGACGCAGGCAATGGCCAGCGCGATCCAACGGGGCGAGTGACTCATCTGCATATCCGGCCTGCTTCTCTCTGTGGTGCGTTGGAGGGAGGTCCGCGAAACTGTCCGGACATCCGGAAAAGCTCCGCTGTTCGATAAGAGCGCCTAGCCCAGACCGCCGCGCCGCGAAAGGGCCTCGCCGCATTTTTGAGCCGGTCGATCGCGTTGCCGATCATGCCTTTTCCCGGGGCGGCGGATTTACCGCAGCGAGGCACGCCAAAAGCAGCGTGGCGACGGCCAGGATCGCGTGCGTGCGCAGCGGATAATCGAAGATCGAATGCAGCGCCAGAGCGGCCAGGCCGAGCAGCGCGCAGGCGGCGGCGCGCCCCGCGCGATCCAGCGGCGCCGCGCGCCACAGGACGGCGCCGCGCCAGCCGACCAGGCCAGCAGGGCAGCCAGCAGCACCGGGCCGAAGATCCCGGTTTCCACCGCAAGTTCGAGATAATCGTCATGCGCATTGTTGACGAAATGGGTGCCGACGATGGCCAGGGTCTCGCGCATGCGAAAGGCAGTGTCGAACGTGCCGAGCCCGCTGCCGAAGGGGAAAAAATGCCAGGCGCCACGCGCGACATCGGGCCAGAAGACGAAACGGGCATCGTCATCCTGGGTAAAGCGTTCGGCAAGCGCATTGATCGCGCCGAAATGAGCGGATGTGAGCAGCGCGGCGGCAAGCCCCAGCAGCGCGAGCGCGAGCAGGGCGACGACGGCCCAGCGTGGCAGCCGATGCCATCGGCGGGGCAGCGCCGGCACGGCCAGCGCGAGCAGCGCCGGCAGGGTCAGCGCCGAGACCGTGCGGCTGCTGGTGGCGATGATCGCGGCAACGGCGATCAGCACGATGCCGAGCAGCAGCGCGCGCCGCTCGGACAACAGGCTGCGCGCTGTCGCATCCGGCCGGGCCAGCAGCGCCGCAGCGACAATCACCGCGAGCAGCATGAATTCGGCCATGTGGTTGCGGTTGGCGAACAGCCCGAGCAGAAAGCCGACATGGCCGGTGCGGAAGAGATAATAGTCCTTGCCGCCCGTCATCGCCTGGAGCCCGCCCGCCGCCAGATGGACCGCCGCGGCCAGCAGCACCAGCCAGAGCAGGCTGCGGCGGCCGGTTTCGTCGAGCCGCGCCGCGCCAAGCAGCAGCGCAGCGGGAACGATCGTCGCCAGCGCGGCGCGCACGCTCATTTCCGGATCAACCGACCATGGGCGCCAGCCGGATGGATCGCCGATCAGCCGTGCGGCCTGCGCCAGTTCCGCGCGCCCCGGCAGCGCCTGCCACAGGAAGGCCGGAAGCGGGACCAACTGCAGCGCGATCAGCAGCAGCCAGGCAAGCCCGAGCCGCGCCGGCAGGCGCAGCGCCGCGGGCAGGGGACGAGGATCGCGCAGGCCGAAGAAGAGGGCCGGCAGGGCCGCGAGCTGGACCAGCATCTCTGCGAGCGGAAAACGGATGCTGCCGCCGCCGAACAGCAGCGCCACGAGCAGCAGGAAACCGGAAGACAGCAGCAGCGGATCGCGCCGTGGCGCGGCCGCTACCGGGGGCGGCAGGGCAGTTTCTTTGGCGGCAATATACACGCCTCGATCCTGGGCGCCCGGCAATGAAGTGCGTTGCGGCATGGGCCATCCCTAACGAGCGATCCCAGAAGCGTAAACAGCCTTGCGCATGAAGCGCTTTGCCGCGACAGGGATGCGTTCTTTGTTGCGGGATATGACCATGAGCATCGCCAAAAATACGGCCTATGGCATCGGGGGAGCGATCATCCCGCTGATCGTGGCGATCGGCACGGTGCCGCTCTATCTGCATCTGGTGGGCAATGAACGCTATGGCGCGCTGACCATTGCATGGCTGTTCCTCGGCTATTTCGGCCTGTTCGACTTCGGGCTGGGGCGCGCGACGACGCAACGCATCGCGGCGCTGACCCATGCATCGCGGCAGGAGAGATCCGATGTGTTCTGGACCGCGGTGGTGGTCAATCTGGGGCTGGGCGTGGTGGGCGCGGTGGTGCTGTATTTCGCCGCGAACTATTTCTTCGAGGAAGTGTTCAAGGTCAGCGATGCGCTGCGCAGCGAGGTGGTCACTTCGGTACCGATCCTGGCCTTGTCGGTGCCCGTCGCCACGCTGACCGGGGTGGTCAGTGGTGCGCTGGTGGGCCGCGAACGCTTTCTGGCGGTCAGCACGGCCAATCTGGTCGGCAATCTGCTGTATATGATCTTCCCGCTGATCGTGGCCTATTTGGTTTCTCCCTATTTGCCGCTGCTGATCGGCGCGGCGCTGCTGGCGAGGGTCGTGGCGCTGACCCTGTTCTTCCGGGGCACCTGGGTGCATGTGATCCGGGGCTGCGCGGCGCGGTTCGATCACGGTCAGTGGCGCGCGCTGACCGCCTTCGGCGGCTGGGTCGGCCTGTCGGCCGTAGTCGGCCCGGTGATGCTGATGTCCGACCGGTTCATCATCGGCTCCACGCTGGGCGCGCTGGCGGTCACGATTTATTCCGTCCCCTTCCAGCTGGCCTCGCGCTTCGCGATCTTTCCCGTTTCCTTTGCCAATGTGATGTTTCCGCGGTTGTCTGCGGAGCTGGACCCGGTCCGCGCGCGCGCGATGTCGGTCACGGCGACACAGTCGACCGGGCTGATCTTCCTGCCTCCCGTGATCGGCGCGATCTGCGTGATGCGGCCGTTCCTGCAGACCTGGCTGGGCGCCATGCTGGATCCCCAGGCGGTGCTGATCGGCCAGATCGCCTTGGTGGGATTCTGGATGAACGGGATCGCCACCGTGCCCTTCGCGATGATCCAGGCACGGGGCAATTCGCGCTATACGGCGCTGGTGCACATGGCGGAATTGCTGCCCTATCTGGCAGTGCTGTTTGCGCTGGGTTCGCTCTTCGGCCTCGCCGGCATCTGCGCGGCCTTTGGCATAAGGTGTGCGGCCGATCTTTTGATCCTGGATCGCAAGGCGCATGGCCCGCGATCGGGCGTGGTGAGCCAGCTGGCGATTCCGACGCTGTTTTTCGTCGGCGCTATTTATGTATCGGCCGTCATTACGGGATTTGCCGCCTCCATCGCGCTGGGGATCGGCGCCGGGCTGGTGACGCTTGCCTTTGCGCTATGGCGGCTGCCGCGTGCCGTGCGTACGGGGCTGATCGCCATGGTGCCCGCGCGGTTCAGGCCCGCCGCCCTGGCCTGACGAAATCAGGCGCGCCCGGCATATCCTAGCCGGGGCGCCGCGCCGTCAATGTCAGGAATTCGAGGCGGGCCGATGGCGCCAACCAGCCGCGAAGGCGCTGTTTGTGCGTGAACACGCGCTGATTGGACCCGCCGGTGAGAGCGAGATAATTGCGCTCAATCTCAGCCGAATTCGTGTAGAGATTGCCGTATAGCAACCGCCTCTTAAAGCTGATCCGCTCGAAACCCGCCCTGGCGATCAGCGCCTGCAGGCCGGACCTGGTGAACAGTATAAAGTGCCGGGGGGCTTCCATGCCGCGCCACCGCGCCCCAAATTCCTGCGCGCCGAGCGCGTCGATATTGGGCGTTTCGAGGTACAGGAAACCGCCGGGCCGGAGCAGGCGAAACGCCTGCCGGATATCCGCCAGCGGATCGGGAACATGCTCGATCACGTGACTGATGGTTACCGCATCATAGGCGCCGAAATGCTCGGCCGAGAGATCCGCCACCGTGCCTTGCTGGACCGAATGCCCCTCGGCCCGTGCCACGGCCAGCGCGCGTTCGTCCAGATCGATGCCGGAAACGCTCCAGCCATCTTGACGCGCCACGCTCAGGAACTTGCCATTGCCGCACCCTATGTCCAGCAGGCGCGCGCCCGGCCTGGCCCGGGGCAGCCAGCGATGCTTGAAGGATTCGCGCGCCGCGAGCGGGGGCAGCAGTCCACCGATGACGGCAGACAGCAATCGGGCGAAGAGCGACGACCGCTGAAACCGGCCCTGCACATAGAGTCCGCCAGCGCGCTTGTAGATATTTTTCAGCAGCGAGGGCCGATCCTGTGCGGACGAGTCCACGGTCGTTTCGTGGGTATAATAGGTCGCATAGGCGTCGCCGATTGTTTCCGCATTCGGACGGGGATCAAGATACACATTGGTGCACGTTTCGCATCGATACGATGTCCAGCGGCCGCGCGCGGCGTGAAACACATCGTCCACCAGATCGTCTAGAAAAAGCGTGCGTTCGCTGTCGCTGCACACGGGGCATGCGCCGAGCGCCTCGAGGCCGGTTTGCGGCCATGGCTCAAGCCAGATGGGGCGCGGGCGATCCACGTGAACCGTCAAGGCGATGCTCCTATTGTAAGCGGATCTCGCACGAAATCCCATGATGGCCCGCGGCATGCGCCGAACATTGCCAAGCCACCCTGACCGGCAATTAAAGCCGTCGTCAAGATGGTATATCGCGGCCTGGCCGGGTTGCGATGTGCGGCATGGGGGTAAATACCCTTGCGCTCCAAAAGTTTTCCCGCGAGAGGATGAAACGCGCTGCTCTCGGGGCTGCGGGCCGCTTTCGCGGGCCGCCGTGAAGCCGTTATGCGGACCACGTATATCGTAGAAGGAGGTCAGGGTGGGCGAGTCACAAGTCAGCCGCGAGCCAAGCGTCTTGCGGCCCGTCAATTCGATTTATTCCCAAAAGACGGATGCCTATTTTGACGGCAGCCGCCTGGACATCGTCGAGATGATGCCGGCGAACCCACGCGCGCGGGTTCTGGAGATCGGCTGTGGTGCGGGGGCGACCGGCGGCGCCGTGCGTGCCGCGGGCAAGGCGGAATGGTATGTGGGCCTGGAGCTCGATCCCGCCGCGGCAGCCATCGCGGAGACGCGGCTGAACGTGGTGCATGTCGCCAATGCGGAGGAGATGGACCTCAGCGTGCTGGGCAGCGGTTTCGATGTGCTGATCATGAGCGAAGTGCTGGAGCATCTCGTGGATCCGGGCACGTTGTTGAAACGGGTCGCCCCGCTGCTGGCGCCCGGTGCGACGGTGTATGCGAGTTCCCCCAATATCGCCAACAAGACGGTGATCCGGGCGCTCGTGGGCGGAAGGTTTGAATATACGGAAATGGGAGTGATGGATCGTACGCATCTGCGCTGGTTCACGCCGCACAGCTTTGCCGCGATGTTCGAAGCGGCGGGCATCCGGACCGTTTCCGTGGGGCCTTTGGGAGGGTTTCGCGGCAAGGCGCGTTTGTTCAACCAGCTGACGGGAAGCCGCTTTTCGCATCTGTTCATGACCCAGATCATGTTTGTGGGGCGGCGGGACGCCGGGATCGCTTCCTGATGCTGAGCGTGTCGAGCACGGAAGGGAGCGGCGGCACTGCGCCATCAGCCTCCCAATTTGTTGCGAGCGAGTCGAGCGAGATCACTGCTGACGATATCGTTGTGATTGCGGCGGTCGACAATCTGCAGATTCTGGAGGCTTGTCTCAAGCGATCGCCCGATGTGCGGAGCGGCCGGATCCCGGTGGTGACGGTCGAAGGCGCCAAATCGATGGCGGAAGCCTATAATGAGGGCATGTCGCGAACCACGCGATCGCTGTGCATCTTCATGCATCAGGACGTGTATCTCCCCGCCGGATGGCTGGATCTGGCCCTGGATCGCCTCAATGCCCTGACGGCGCAGGATCCCAAATGGCAGGTGGCGGGGCCTTATGGTGTGCGACCGGGGGGCGGCCATGTCGGCCGCATCTGGGACGTGGGAATTGGGCGCGAGCTCGGCGTTGCGGGCTTTGCGCCTACTCCGGTCGGATCGCTCGATGAACTGGCCCTGATCGTGCGCCGGGATGACGCCTTCCAGTTCGATACCGCACTGCCGCATTTTCATCTTTATGGCACGGATCTGGTTCAAAGCGCGCTGGCGCGCGGCAGAACGGCTTATGCAGTTGAACTTCCCATGGTGCACAACAGCCGCCTGGTGGCGAGCCTGCGCGGCGGCTATTGGCGTGCCTACCATTATACGCGGCGCAAATGGGCCCGGAAGCTGCCGATCTACACCACGGTATGCCGGGTAACCAACAACCCGCTCGTTTTGTGGCGCGCCCAATGGGTGTTGAGAAAGGTTGCTCCCCGGCCGCCAGGGCTGCTGGCGGATGCTGTCGATGTCGCGCGGCTGGCGGGCTATGAGGGCGCTTCCGGCTGAAGCGGTCAAAGCGTCCTTTTATGTTGCGCTGCAAGCAGGATTAGGCTTTCACAAGGCGCGACATGTGCATGCCTGCCCCTCCCGAGACTGAAATTTCATGACAAGCACGGCCCATTTTTCAGCCACAGCGGGCGGCCCCATTTCTGCGGCGCCGCTTCGCCTTCCCGTGGAAAAATCCAAGGGAATTGGCGTATGGCCGGCAGTGCTGCTTTTTTATGCGATCATCATGCCGCCGGAATTGGCTTTTCACATCGGCTCGATGCTGTTCACCGCCTATCGCGCGATGCTGTTCCTGTTTGTGCCCTGGATGGTGCTGACGATGGTCAGGCGGCCGTTTGTGCCGATGCTCGCCGACATCGCCGTGCTGACGCTTGTCTTGTGGATTCCCATATCTCTCAATCACCATTACGGCTTAGAGCGGGCTATGGTTTCAGGCGGCGCGATGGCGGGCGATATCGCGCTTTCCTATTTGCTCGGAAGGCTCTGTTTCCGTTCTCCCAATGACCTTCGCGATTTTTTGAAGCTTGTGGCGCCAGGGCTGGTCTTCGCTGGATTGATGATGCTCACCGAAAGCGTTGCCAGCCGGTATATTTTCCGACCCCTGGTCGGGAGATTGACGGGATTGACGGCGGAGATCAACGAGCTCGGATCTGGAATCCGCGACGGGAAATTTCGCGCGCTTGGCACATTTCCCCATCCCATCCTTGGCGGCGCATTCATGGCGTCGTGCCTCCCCCTCTATCTGGCTGTGCGCGATATGGGGCGGTGGAAATGGGTTGGCGTTTTCGCCAGCTTTCTGGGAATTTTCTCCTTCAGTTCCGCAGCGCTATTGGGTCTCATCCTGAATCTGCTGATGATCGGCTATGACAAGATATTGCGGCTGATCCGGGGCATAAGCTGGCGGAGCACGAGCATGGCGATTTTCGCCTTTCTCGCGGTCGTCCAGATCTTTTCCCAGGGCGGCGTCGTTTCCATCATCTATCGCTATCTGACGTTCAATCCGCAGACCGGCTGGTTTCGGACGCAGACATGGATCTATGCCGGGGCAGACGCACTGGCCAGCCCCTGGTTCGGGATCGGCATGGAGAGTTTCCACATGCCTCAGTGGATCGGGCCAGGCACTTCGATCGACGCGTATTTTCTCTATCTCGGGGTGACCTTCGGGATCATCACCGGAATTCTCTTCTTCCTGCTCTGCGTGTTTTCGATTGTCCAGCTTGGCATTGTGGCGTCGCGGGCACGATATCATTCCCTCCGCAAATTTTATGCATTTCTTGCGATCGGCATGACGACCCAGGTGCTGATGATGTTCACCGTGACCTATTGGGGCTCGTTGCTTGGCTGGATTTTCCTGTTGCTGGGCATGGCTTATTCGCTGGTGCAGGCCGCAAAAGCAGCTGGATCCGACACTTTTAAACCCCTCATCTGAAGCAAGGACTTCCATGAAAAAAGCGCTCATCACCGGCGTGACCGGGCAGGACGGTTCTTATCTGGCCGAATTGCTGCTGGCCAAGGGCTATGAGGTCCATGGCCTGAAGCGGCGTTCCTCGTCGTTCAACACCGCCCGCATCGATCATCTCTACCAGGATCCGCACGGCCAGGCGCGCAGCTTCCTGATGCATTATGGCGACATGACCGACACGTCGAACCTCGTCCGCGTGGTCCAGGAGATCCAGCCCGATGAGATCTACAATCTCGCCGCGCAGAGCCATGTCCAGGTGAGCTTCGAGACGCCCGAATATACCGGCAATGCCGACGGGATCGGCGCGCTGCGGCTGCTGGAGGCGATCCGCATCCTCAAGCTGGAGGAAAAGACGCGCTTCTACCAGGCGTCCACCTCCGAGCTCTATGGCCTGGTGCAGGAAGTGCCGCAGTCGGAGACGACGCCCTTCTATCCGCGCTCGCCCTATGCCGCGGCCAAGCTCTATGCCTATTGGATCACGGTGAACTATCGCGAAGCCTATGGCATGCACGCCTCCAACGGCATCCTGTTCAACCATGAGAGCCCGGTGCGCGGCGAGACCTTCGTCACGCGCAAGATCACCCGCGCGGTCTGCGCGATCGCGCTGGGGCGGCAGGATTGCCTGTATCTGGGCAATCTGGATGCCAAGCGCGACTGGGGCCATGCGCGCGACTATGTCGAGGGCATGTGGCGGATCGTCCAGCAGGAGACGCCCGACGATTTCGTGCTCGCCACCGGCGAGACGCACACCGTGCGCAGCTTCGTCGAGAATGCCTTCCTGCACACCGGCGTGACCATCGAATGGCGCGGCGAGGGCGTGGAAGAGGCCGGCTATGATGCCGCGACCGGAGTGGAGCGCGTCCGCGTCGACCCGCGCTATTTCCGTCCGACCGAGGTGGACCTGCTGATCGGCGATCCGACCAAGGCGAAGGAAAAGCTGGGCTGGACCGCGACCTGCACCTTGGCCGACATGATCGCCGAGATGGTCGAATCCGACATGAAGGTGATCGGCGGCGAGATGGACCGTCGGAACATCGAAGGGTGACGGACCTGGGGGGGCAGGCATTGCCGGGGGGCGATCGTTTCCTGATCATCAAGGCCAAGGGCGGTCTGGGCAACCGGATGCTCTCGGCCCTGACCGGTCTGGCGGTGGCCGAACTGACGGGGCGCATTCCGATCATCGACTGGCGCGACGGCATGTATGCCCCGCTCGGGGTGAACGCCTATCCCCTGCTGTTCGATGCGGGGGACATGCCCTCGCCGGATCTGTTCGACGGCCGCACCGATGTCGCCCCCGCCATCTGGTCGGGCCGGCTGGAACGGCATCCGGTGGACATGATCTGCGACTATCATCCGACGAAGCACAGCGATCCCTTCATCTACCGCAAATATTGCGTGGACCTGGCGCGGCTGGACGAGAGCGAACCGGTCGCCGTCTTCTGGTCGTATCTGCCCAAATTACCGCGGCTGCGCGGCGCGCTGGCGCGCGATCCGCGGTTTCGCGGGAAATCGCTCGACACGATCGCATCGCAATTCATCGATCGTTTCTTCCGGCCCAATGCGCGGGTGCGCGATACGGTGGCGGCGCTGTTCGATGGACGCCACCGTCCCGTGATTGGCGTGCATATCCGCTATACCGATCGCAAGAGTCCGCTGCCGGTGATCAAGCGGGAGCTGAGGAAGATGCGCGCGCGGATGCCGGCATCTCCGATTTTCCTGGCGACCGACAATGCCGCGGTCCAGAAGGAGATGAAGGGCGAGTTCGACAATATCTTTATCATCGACAAATTCATGGCGGAAAGCGGGGCGCTTCACCTGGCCTCAGAGGGGCAGGACATGATCGTCGAGGCGGAGAATGCGCTTATCGACATGTGGGCGCTGGCGGCGTGCGATACACTGATCCATTCGCGCCATTCGACCTTTTCCATCGCCGCCGCGCTGATCGGGGCGATTCCCAAGGCGCGGCAGGTGGATGTGGAACGGCACAATCCGAAGATTGTATTCAAGCGATTTATCCAAAATTACATCTGAAGATCGACCGCAGGCCGAGCGCGGCGGTGGCCGATCGGCGATGGTGCATAACGGAGCAAGGCGAATGGCTTTTTCGGTAAGCGGCAAGAAGGTGTGGGTGGCCGGGCATCGCGGGATGGTCGGCTCCGCGCTGGTGCGGCGGCTGGAGCGCGAGGGATGCGAAATCCTGACCGCGGGGCGCGACACGCTCGACCTGACCAACCAGGCCGCTGTGACCGAATGGATCGATCGGGAAAAACCGGAGGCGGTGATCGTCGCTGCCGCCAAGGTGGGCGGGATCCATGCCAACAACAGCTTTCCGGCCGAGTTCCTGCGCGACAATCTGGCGATCGAACTCAATGTGATCCATGCGGCGTGGCAGGCAGGAGTGGAGAAGCTGCTCTTCCTGGGATCGTCCTGCATCTATCCGCAGCTGGCGCCGCAGCCGATCAAGGAGGAATATCTCCTGACCGGGCCGCTGGAGCCGACCAACGAATGGTATGCCATCGCTAAGATCGCGGGCATCAAGATGTGCCAGGCCTATCGCGCGCAATATGGCGCGGACTTCATCGCCGCGCAGCCGACCAACCTCTATGGCCCTGGCGACAATTACAATCTGCAGACCAGCCATGTGCTGCCCGCGCTGATCCGCAAGTTCCACGAGGCCAAATTGGCGGGTGCAGCCGATGTGACGCTGTGGGGATCGGGCACGCCGCTGCGCGAATTCATGTATGTCGAC
>Ga0247729_10000599_pt1 | contig 14637 bp, 12 predicted proteins | sample UWRJL133311R2_FD_180958 | JGI IMG/M metagenome (GOLD analysis project Ga0247729, IMG submission 180958) | Plant litter microbial communities from Arlington Agricultural Research Station in Wisconsin, United States - UWRJ-L133-311R-2 | ecosystem: Environmental > Terrestrial > Plant litter >... | reverse complement strand
GCCCGTTTTTAGGTTTCGCGGTAGTCATCGTGCTGGTAGCTGAGCCCGGCGCGGTAGGTGTGGGCCGTGGTGCCGATGATGCTCTGAAACAGCAGCGTGGCCAGTCCGGTGTGCTGGGTGCCGTCGTAGGTGCGGCGGCCGTAGTACGAGTCGAAAGCGTGGCTGGTGCCCGAAAGCAGCAAGCCTAGGCTCTGGTAGGGGCGGCCCGGCCAGGTGTAGGACGTCTTGGCGTAGGCCGTGTAGCGGTTGGTGCTCAGGCCGGTGCCGTAGCCGGTGCCGGGACTGTCTTCCCGAAACGCCACCTGCCCGCCCTGCCGGGTTTCGCGCAAAGCGCCCAGGCCCAGCTCACTCACCAGCCCAGTGCCCGACTTGTACTTCCACTTGTTAAACAGGTTGTACTGCGTGGCCAGCGGCAGGTCCAGGAATCCGTCGTTATTGCGGTCCACACGGCGGCCGAGGTGGTCGGAGTGGAGCAGCAGGGCCGTACTCACCTTTTTGCCGAGCGGCGTGGCTAAGTTTAGGTTGAGGTCGAATTTGCCTAGGTCGTTGCCGTAGGCGTTGAAAAGCAGCCGCTCGGTTTTTTCGGGCTCCCGCAGGCGCACGTTTACCTGGCCGGCAATGCTTTCATAGCCATTCACCACCGAGCCCATGCCCTTGATGATATCGATGCTCTCAATCCAGGTGCCGGAGAGGTAGCTCAGTCGGTAGGGCGTGGCCAGGCCGCGCAGGGCCGGCAGGTTGTCGACGGTGAGCAGGGAGTAGGCGCCGTCGAGCCCGAGCAGCTGAATCTGCTTGGCCCCGGACACGGCGTCGGTGGTCGAAACCTCCACTGAGGCGTTGGTTTCGAAGCTTTCGGCCAGGTTGCAGCACGCTGACTTGGTCAGGTCGCGGCTGCTGATTACTTGAGCATTGGTAGGCGTGAGAGCCGAGTAGGCGAGGGCCCGAGCTTCTACTTTCACCTCGGCCAGCTCCTGGGAGCGGCGCAGCGCCACCCGCACGAAAGCGTTGTCGGTGGCGGCCACAGTGATGGTATCGGCGCGGTAGCCCAGGGCGCTGATGACGAGCTGTCCGGCGCGGGCGGGGCGGACCAGCGAGAAGGTGCCGGCGTTGTCGGTAGTAGTGGCGTCGGTGGTAGCGGACTGGAGCCAGCGGACTACGGCGCCGGGCACTGGCGTGGCGGCCGCGGCGTCGGTTATCTGCCCGCGCACGGGGGTAATAAGGTTGGCTTGGGCAACCGCGGCCGTGGTGCTCAGGCCGCTGAAACCCAGCACGCAAAGGAAACGGTGCCCGAAAGAAAGGTGCATAGCGTGAGTAAGTTAGAATTCTTGCCGTGAAAAAACGGAGCCGCGCGGGCTCAACCCGCTTCGAAAGCGGGCGGCAGAAATTCTAAACCACCAGGGTACACGCAAACGCCAGCAGGTCCCGCCCACCGCGCGGGGGCGACGAAGAGTCGGACGCGTCCCAAGACCGAATTTGCGTCCAGAAGTGAGCCGGGGCTTCTAGCTGCCAGCTCAGCAACGGCCCCACGGCCACGAAGGGCGCCGCCAGCTGCTTGGCCCACGCCAAGTCCGACGACGATGCGTCGAGCTTGTGGAAGTGGGCGCTGAAGTCGCAGCAGGCGCCGCGCAGCTGGGTTTTAGCCCGGTGGACATCGGCTTTGGGTGCGGGGCAGCCGTGGTGGGGCCTCGAGAAGATGACCGAGGCGGTGGCGTGCCCGCTGCTCCGGCAGGTGTGACGCTGCACCGTGAGCCCGACCGAGGTGGTCAGAATCAACAGAGCCAGCAAGCCACTGAACAGCCGATGCAGAATAGGACGCTTCACGAAAGCAAAGATACGATGTGGCCTCTCAGCAACGAGTACAAAATGCCGGACGAGGTGTGCGAAATGAGGCGGCATACTGGCAGAATAAAAGCGCCGGGCAGGAGCGCAGCTGGGCTGCGGTACCAGCCCACTCGGTGGCGGGGCTGAAATGGTTGCCCAGGCTGCGACGCAGGGGCAAAGCGAAAGAAAAGGCGCTGGAAATTCCGGCCTGCCATTTTGGCAAAACGGCTTTTTGACTTTCCCACTTTGTACCCCAGGCGGTGCCCCGCTTTCAAAACGACAGTTAAAAACCGCGTTTTTCAGCCCGTAAGGCTGTTTTTACGTAGTGGTAGAAAATGGTAAATCGTGGTTGCCTTTTCGGAGGCAATGCGTACTTTTGCTATCGTCCGTTACCTGAGCTTCGCTCGCAGCCCTCTCCCATGAACCTTCTCTCCGGCGAATATGAGTGCAAGCTGGACCCGAAGGGGCGCTTGGTGCTGCCGGCCAAGGTGAAGGGAAATCTGCCGGAAGCCTCGGGCAACCAGTTGGTTTTGGTGCGCGGCTTCGAGCCCTGCCTCGTGCTGTACCCGCGCGAGTCGTGGCGCGTGATTCACGATAAGGTGATGGCTCTCGACGAGTTCAACGAGGAGTACCGCCAGTTTCAGCGCAACTTCTTCCGGGGCATGACCGAGGTGGAACTCGACAACATTGGCCGCTTCATGCTGCCCCGCACCATGCTGCGCTACTCCGGCATCGAGAAGGAGGCCATCATCGTGGGCCTCGGCAACCGCTGCGAAATCTGGGAGCCGGAGAAGTACGAAGAATACCTGATCAAGGACCAGCAGAGCTTCTCGAAGCTGGCCCAGAAATTTTTGACCAACGAAACCCCGCCCCTCGGCGGCCCCCTTGCCGCATGAGTGCCGAATTCCTCAACGATACCGCCTACCACCGGCCCGTGATGCTGGCCGAGTGTCTCGAAGGGCTGGATATGCGCCCCGACGGCCGCTACGTCGACGTCACCTTCGGTGGCGGCGGCCACTCGGCCCGTATGCTGGAGCGCCTCGGCACCGGGCACCTCTACAGCTTCGACCAGGACGCCGACGCTGAGGCCGAAGCCGCGCAGCTGGCCCGGCCGCAGTTCACGTTTATCCGAGCCAACTTCCGCGCCCTGCACGACGAGCTGGCCCAGCGCGGCGCGTTGCCCGTCGATGGCGTGCTGGCTGACCTGGGCGTGTCGTCGCACCAGTTTGATACCCCGGAGCGCGGCTTCAGCACCCGCTTCGATGGCCCGCTCGACATGCGGATGGACCCCGAAGGCCCCCGCACCGCCGCCGACATCGTGAATGAGTATCCCGCCGCCGACCTGCACCGCATCTTCGGCATGTACGGCGAGGTGACCAACGCCCGCACGCTGGCCAATGCACTGGCTACGGCCCGGCGCGGGCAGACCATTCAGACCATTGGGGAGCTGAAAAAGGCCATGCAGAGCTGCATGCCGCGGGGCAAGGAGAACAAGTATCTGGCCCAGGTCTTCCAGGCCCTGCGCATCGAAGTCAACGACGAAATGGCGGCTTTGCAGCGCATGCTGGAGCAAACTGCTGAGGTACTGCGCCCCGGCGGCCGGCTGGTGGTAATGTCGTACCACTCATTGGAAGACCGGCTGGTGAAGAATTTCATGGCTAAGGGCAAGTTCTTCGGCGAAGCCGAGAAGGACCTCTACGGCCACACCCACCAGCCTTTCGACGTGCTCACGCGCAAGCCCGTGGAAGCTTCGGCCGAGGAAGTAGCGCTGAACAGCCGGGCCCGCTCGGCGAAGCTGCGCGTCGCAATCAAGAACTGAGCATGGCTACCAATACCATCAAACCCACCGCCCCCGCGCCGCCCCGGCAGAATCTGCCCCGGGACGTAGCCCCGCCGCCTCCGGTGGTGGAGCCGGAACGCGTGCCCGAGCCGGAACCGGAGCCGGCTCCCCGTGCGCCGCGTGCCCCGAAAGCGGCTTCGCGCAGCCCGTGGAGCGTGTTTACGGTGCTGGAGCGCTTCACGCGGATGGATGACCTGTTTCGCGAAGGGCTGCCCGTGCGCTACCTGCCGCACGTGCTCTTTATAATGGTGCTCACGCTGGTGTACATCGGCAACACGCACTGGGGCAACCGCATGAACCGCAGCATTCAGAAGCTGCGCCTCGAAACCGAAGACCTGCGCGCCGACTACACCACCCTGAAATCGGACTACATGGAGGCCAGCAAGCAAAGCGAAGTGGCCCGCAAAGTGGCCGCCTACGGCTTGGTGGAAAGCTCCTCGCCGCCGTTCCGCATCACCGTGCCCGCCGGCCGCCTCGACGAGGCTGAACTGGACCTGATTCCGGTAATCAACGCCGACTCCCTGGCCGCCATAGCCGCCCGAGACTCCGCTGCCACCGCTGATTCGCTCCTGGCGGCGCACCCCGTGGTAGCCGCCCGGCCGGGGCGAACGGTGAATGTCACGCCGGCGAAAGTCCGGGCTAAAGCTGCCGGTAAGAAGGCGGCTAAAAAGAAGAAAACGGCGGCGGCCCGTCCGAAGGCCAAAGCCAAACCCGCTACTTCCAGTCAGAGCCGCCATGAAAGGAAGCGTTAAAAAATCCATCGTTACCCGCGTGCGGCTGGCGTTTCTGGGCGTCTGCCTGTTTTCGTGCGCTATCGTGTGGAAGGTGTCGCGCATCCAGTTCAAGGAAGGCGCCCGCTGGAAAGCCCTGGAGCAGGAGCGGCGCGTGGTGTATCAGCCCGTATTTGCCACCCGCGGTACGCTGCTGTCGGACAATGGCAGCATCATGGCCACCTCCCTACCGTTTTACCGCGTGGCCTGGGACCCGAGCGTGGTGGACGCGAAAACGTTCAGCGGCGGCTCCGACTCGCTGGCGCTGCTGCTCTCCCGCTTTTTCGGCGACCGGAGTCCGCAGGAATATTTGCGTAAGCTCAAAAATGCCCACAACGCCAAGCCGGCCGTGCGCTACGTGCGCCTGAACTCCAAGCAAATCAACTACCAGCAGAAGAAGGAGCTGGCCCAGTGGCCCATTTTCCGGGGCGGCAAAAACAAGGGTGGCGTCATCTTCGAGAAGGTGGATAAGCGCTTCCGGCCCTTCGGCGGGCTGGCCCAGCGCACCATCGGCTTCCTGAACGAGGACAAGAACGGCGCGGGCCTGGAGTTTACCTACAACCGCCACCTGGCCGGCAAAGACGGCGAGGCGCTGTTTGAGCGCCTGCCCGGCGGCAACAAGCCCATCTACGACGGCACCGAAATCAAGCCCCAGCCCGGCTTTGACGTGAAAACCACGCTCGACATCAACCTGCAGGACGTGGCCGAAAACGCCCTGCTCAAGTCGTTGGTGGCCAACCGGGCGGCCTACGGCTGCGTGATTCTGATGGAAGTGCAGACCGGCGAAATCAAGGCCGTGGCCAACCTGGGCAAGGTGGCCGACGGCGTGTACCGCGAAGACTACAACTACGCCATTGCCGACCAGGGCCGCACCGAGCCCGGCTCCACCTTCAAGCTGGCCTCGATGATGGCGCTGCTGGAGGAGTTTCCGGACCTGTCGCTCGACGATACCGTGAACACCGGCCGCACGGGCTCCATGCGCATCGCCGGCGCGGTCAAGACCGATACCCACGCCTACGGGCGGCTGTCGGTGAAGCAGGTGATTGAGAATTCGTCCAACATCGGCGTGGCCAAGCTCATCAACGACCACTTCTCCACTGAGCCCACCAAGTACACCGATTACCTCAAGCACTTCGGGCTCGATAAGCCGCTGGGCTTTCAGATGGCCGGCGAGGCCCGGCCCTACGTGAAAGACCCGCGCGACCGGTCGTGGAGCCGCACCTCGCTCAGCACCATGTGCATCGGCTACGAGCTGAAGCTGGCTCCGCTGCAGACGCTGGCGTTTTACAACGCCATTGCCAACAACGGCATCAAGGTGCAGCCCATGATTGTCAAGGAAATCCGCCAAGCCGACAAGGTCGTGGAGCAGTTTGAAACCCAGGTGTTGATTCCCCAGATCTGCTCGGAAAGCACGCTGGCCAAGCTGCGCGAGATGCTGGAAGGCGTGGTGCTGGAAGGCACGGCCAAGGCCATCAAAACGCCGGACTACCAGATTGCGGGCAAAACCGGCACGGCCTGGAAGTTCAAGAACGGCCGTTACACCAAGATGTACTCGACCAGCTTCTGCGGCTACTTCCCCGCCGACAAGCCCAAGTACAGCTGCATCGTGGTGGTCGACTCGCCGATTGGGGCCAACTGGTCGGGGGCGCAGACCGCCGCGCCCATCTTCCGCGAGGTGGCCGACAAAGCCATGGCCCGCGATAACGCCAGCCAGCGCCCGTTGCTGGCCCGCGCCCCGCTCAACAAGTCGCGCCTGCCCGCGGTCCGTGCTGGCCTGCAGGATGAACTGAGTCTGGTCTGCCAAAAGATGGGCGTGGCCAGCCAGGCCCAGGCCTCCGGCGACGATTGGGTACGCGCCACCACCGCCGACTCCGACACCAGGACCCTGGCCTGGCAGCCCGTGGCCGTGCGCCCCGGCCGCGTACCCGACGCCACCGGCCTGACCTTGCGCGACGCGCTGTTTTTATTCGAAAACCGCGGCCTGCGGGTGCGGGCCGTGGGCACCGGGCGCGTGCAGCGGCAGTCGGTGGAAGCGGGCAGCGCCATCCGCCGCGGTGCGGTGGTAGTGCTGGAACTGAACGCCATTGGTACTAAGCCCGCCGCTCCGGCGCCGGTAGCCATGCCGGCCTCCACCAAGCTGGCCGAGAACAAGCTCATCACGCCGGTGGAAGCCGATCCGACCCAGGCCCGCCCGAAGCCCACCAAGCCGACGGCACCCAAGCCCCAGCCCCCGCAGGCCGCCGCCAAGCCGAAGCCCAAAGCCCGAACGGCCACGGCCGCGTAGTTTTCCTTTGTCTTTTCCTGATTGATTCCGCTTTGACCCACGCCGCATCTTCTACGCATCCTCTTTCCGCCCTGCTGGCCGACGTAACCGTGCGCCGACGGCACAACTCCGCCGACGCCCCGGTCAGCGCCCTGACGCTGGACTCGCGGCAGGCCGGGCCGGGGACAGCGTTCTTCGCGTTACGCGGCGCCCAGACCGACGGGCACCAGTTTATCGGGAAAGCCGTGGCGCTGGGCGCGGCCGTGGTGGTGTGCGAGGAGCTGCCCGCCGAGCCGGCTGCCGACACCATATATATAGAGGTGCCCGACAGCGCCGAGGCCATGGCCCGAATGGCGGCCACGTTCTACGGGCACCCGTCGCGGCAGCTGCAGCTGGTGGGCATCACGGGCACCAACGGCAAGACCACCTGCGCCACGCTGCTGCACAAACTGTTCCGGGAGCTGGGCTACCACGTGGGGCTGCTGAGCACGGTGCAGAACCAGATTGACGAGCAGGTGATTCCAGCCACTCACACCACGCCCGACGCCATCCGGCTCAACGCCCTGCTGGCCGACATGGTGCGGGCCGGCTGCACCCACACCTTTATGGAGGTCAGCTCCCACGCCGTGGTGCAGCACCGCGTGACCGGGCTGCGCTTCGCGGGCGGGGTGTTTACCAACCTCACCCACGACCATCTCGACTACCACGGTACCTTCGACCATTACCTGAAGGCCAAGAAGGGCTTTTTCGACGCGCTGGATAAAAAGGCCTTCGCCCTCACCAACGCCGACGACAAGCGCGGGCCGGTGATGCTACAGAACACTGCCGCCACCCGCGAAACCTACTCCCTACGCGGCCCCGCCACGTTTCGGGCCCGCCTGGTCGAAAATGCCGTGCACGGCCTGCACCTCGACGTGGACGGCCGCGACGCGCAGTTTCGCCTGATCGGGGTGTTCAATGCCTACAACCTGCTGGCCGTGTACGGCGCGGCGGTGCTGCTGGGCGAAGACGCTACCGAGGTGCTGACCATCCTGTCGGGCTTGACTTCGGCGCCCGGCCGCTTCGAGCCCATTCTGGCCGAAAAGACGCGCATCACCGGCATCGTGGACTACGCCCACACGCCCGACGCGCTGGAAAACGTGCTCAGCACCATTGCCGACATCCGCCAGCCCAGCCAGCAGGTGATTACGGTGGTGGGCTGCGGCGGCAACCGCGACGCGGCCAAGCGCCCCATCATGGCCAACCTGGCCTGCCAAGGCTCCAGCCGCGTGGTGCTGACCTCCGACAACCCGCGCTTCGAAGACCCCAACGACATTCTGCGTCAGATGCAGGCCGGCGTGCCGCCCCAGGACCTGGGCAAGGTGCTCACCATCCCGGACCGGCGCGAGGCTATCAAAACTGCCGTTGCCCTGGCCCAGCCCGGCGACATCGTGCTGGTAGCGGGCAAGGGCCACGAAACCTACCAGGAAATCCAGGGCGTCCGCGCCGACTTCGACGACCGGAAAGTGCTCCAGGAAATGTTTGACCTATTGGGAAAATGAAAAAAACGTCATTCCGAACGCAGCAAAGCGAAGTCGAAGAATCTCGTATGCTGACGTCGGAGTACTGTTCTAATGACTCCACTCAGGATACTGCACTAAGCTCCGCCCAACGTTCGGCATACCGCCTACTCGAAAATCTGCAAAAACGCAATATTTGACCCCAACCCAAAAAGCGGAACCTTTGCAGCTTGCCAGGCTCCCAACTAACCTCCGCTGACCCCCGCGCCAATGCTTTATTACCTCTTCACCTACCTCTACAAGCACTACCACCTGCCCGGCGCGGGCGTGTTCCAGTTCATTTCGTTTCGGGCGGCCATGGCCGTCATTACCTCGCTCATCATCGCGCAGCTCTTTGGCGCGCGCCTCATCCGGCTGCTGCAGATGAAGCAGGTGGGCGAGAGTATCCGCGACCTGGGCCTGCAGGGTCAGATGGAGAAGAAGGGCACTCCCACCATGGGCGGGCTGATTATCCTGCTGGCCATCCTGGTACCGGTGCTGCTGTTTGCCAAGCTCGACAACATCTACATCGTGCTCATGCTGCTCAGTACCGTCTGGCTCGGGCTCATCGGTTTCGTCGACGACTACATCAAGGTATTTCAGAAGAACAAGGAGGGGCTGAGCGGGCGCTTTAAGGTGATGGGCCAGATCGGGCTGGGCATCACGGTGGGCTGGGTGCTGTTTTTCTCCGACGACGTAACCGTGCGCCAGTACCTGCTGCCCAATGGCGAAACCTCGGCCGTGGACGCCAGCAGCGTGTATCAGGACGTGAAGCTGATGATTACCACTATTCCCTTCGCCAAAAACAACGAGCTCAACTATGGCAACCTGTTCAGCTACGCCGGCCCGTTCTTCAACGGGCTCTACAGCTTCCTCTACATCCCCATCGTCATCGTCATCATCACGGCCGTCAGCAACGGGGCCAACATCACCGACGGCCTCGACGGGCTGGCGGCGGGCACCTCGGCCATCATCGGCATCACGCTGGCCATCTTCTGCTTCGTGAGCGGCAACGCCTTCCTGGCCGACTACCTCGACATCATGTTCATCCCGAACTCCGGGGAGCTGGTAATCTTCTGCACGGCCTTCGTGGGAGCCTGCGTGGGCTTTCTGTGGTATAATTCCTACCCGGCCCAGGTATTCATGGGCGACACCGGCTCGTTGGCCATCGGCGGCATCATTGCCGTGCTGGCCCTCATTGTGCGCAAGGAGCTGCTGATTCCGGTGCTCTGCGGGGTATTTCTGGTTGAAAATCTGTCGGTGATGGTGCAGGTGGGCTGGTTTAAGTACACCCGCCGCAAGTACGGCGAAGGCCGCCGCCTGCTGCGCATGTCGCCCCTGCACCACCACTACCAGAAGCTCGGCTACCACGAGTCCAAAATCGTGTCGCGCTTCTGGATCGTGGGCATCATGCTGGCCGTGCTGACGCTCGTTACTCTCAAGCTGCGCTAATGGAATTTCTCGCAGGGTTTCGCAGTGGTAAGCGCAGGGTTTCGGGGTGGTCGTTCACTGCGGACCACTGCGCCTGCCACTGCGGACCACCGCGAGAAAAATCAATCTGAACCACTGCCATGAAAATCGTAATCCTCGGGGCCGCCGAATCGGGAGTAGGAGCTGCGCTGCTGGCGCAGGCCAAGGGCTTCGACGTGTTCGTATCCGACCGCAGCCCGATTCAGCCCATCTATAAGGAGAAGCTCACGGCCGCCGGCATCCGCTTCGAGGAGGGCACCCACACGCTGGAGGAAATCCTGGCTGCCGACGAGGTCGTGAAAAGCCCCGGGATTCCGGAAAAGGCGCCCATGATTCAGGCCCTGCGCGAGCAGAAGACGCCGGTGATTTCGGAAATCGAATTCGCGGGCCGTTACACCAAAGCCCGCCACATCTGCATCACCGGCACCAACGGCAAAACCACCACCACGCTGCTCACCTACCATCTGCTGAAGCAGGCCGGCTATAGCGTGGGCCTGGCCGGCAACGTCGGGTTCAGCCTCGCCGAGCAGGTCATGGAGGATAAGCACGAGTTCTACGTCATCGAGCTGAGCAGCTTCCAACTCGACGACACCTACGCCTTCCAGCCCTGGATTGCGGTGCTGCTCAACATCACGCCCGACCACCTCGACCGGTACGGCTACTCGCTGGAGCACTACGCCCAGGCCAAGCTGCGCATCACCCGCAGCATGGACAGCAGCGGCTGGTTTATCTACAACGCCGACGACGAAGTGATTCAGAACGAGTTCCAAGCGGTGTTCTGCCAGGCCAACCAGCTGCCTTTTAGCCTGCACCACCGCCCCGACTACCATCTGGCCGCCTACTACACCGCCGAGGACCGCATCTGCACCAACCTGAAGCCGGGCCTGGACGAGGCCGGGCAGGAGCTGAGTGTGGCCGCGTCCCCGCTCATCGGGCAGCACAACCGCCAGAATACCATGGCCGCCGTGCTTTGCGCCCGCGTGGCCGGCCTCTCGGACGAGCAGATTGAAGCCGGCTTGGGCACGTTCCGCAACGCCGACCACCGCCTGCAGCTCGTGGCCGAAATCAACGGCGTCAAATTCATCAACGACTCCAAGGCCACCAACGTGGAAGCCGCCTGGTACGCGCTGGATGGCATTCAGCAGCCGATAGTCTGGATTGCCGGCGGCACCGACAAGGGCAACGACTACTCCAGCCTGATTCCCCTGGCCCAGAGCCGGGTGGAAGCCCTGATCTGCCTGGGCGTCGACAACGAGAAGCTTAAGGCGTCGTTCGGCGAGGCCGTGGCCCACATCGAGGAAACCCGGAGCATGACCGACGCCGTGCGCCGCGCCGCCGCCCTGGCCCGGCCCGGCGACGTGGTGCTGCTCTCGCCCTGCTGCGCCTCCTTCGACCTGTTCAAAAACTACGAGGACCGCGGCCGGCAGTTTGCGGCAGCGGTTGGTGAGTTGATAGAAGAAAACAAGTCTTCCTAAGCTTAGCTGACATGAGTAATCTGGAATCATTCCGTCAGCAATATGGAGTCCTGCACGATGCTTCAGTGGGGGCTTTGCGCTATCAGTTTCCGAAGGACGGCAACAGGCCGTCCCTGGAGCTTAGTATTCAAGGGTACCAACTTACAGAAGAGTTGCCTCATCCCGTACGTAGGCTGCAGCTGCAATTCACTGGAGTCAAAGCCTTTGTTTTGGAAGAAGGCTTGGGGAGTGGGCACGAGAACTTGTACGGAATAACCTATTCATTCAAAGAAGACCATTACCACTTTGATTTTGCAACCGAAATTGAAACCTCAGTTGAGGCTATGCAGAAGGATTCCAGCTTCTACATTATGTGTCAGGATTTTTCTTACGAAGTAGTCGATACTCTTTAAACAGCCACCGCTCATGGAAACCATCAAAAACTGGCTGCAGCGAAACCTGAAGGGTGACCCGATTCTGTGGGCCATCGTGATTCTGTTTTCGCTCATCAGCATTGCCGTGGTGTACTCGGCTACCGGGACGCTGGCGTACAAGAAGATGAGCGGCAACACCGAATACTTCCTCTTCAAGCACTCGGCCCTGATTGTGGCCGGCCTGGCCTTCATGTGGCTGGCCCACCGCATCGACTACCGCTACTACTCGCGCCTGTCGCTCTACGGGCTGCTGCTGTCGGTGCCGCTGATGATTTTTGCCTACCTGCTGGGGGGCGAAGTCAACGGCGCTTCCCGCTGGATGACGATTCCCGTTATCAACCAGACCTTCCAGCCTTCCGACCTGGCCAAGCTCGCCCTCATTGCCCACGTAGCTTCCATGCTCAGCCGCCGCCAGCAGAACGTGCAGGACTTCCGCACCACGCTGCTGCCCGTGATGCTGTGGGTAGGTTTGATCTGCGGCATCATTATCCGCAGCAATGCCTCCACGGCGCTGCTGCTCTTTGGGACCTGCCTGCTACTGATGTTTATTGGCCGGGTGCCGCTCAAGCAGATGGCGGTGATGGTGGCCATTGGCGTGGTGGTAGGCGGCATCGGCCTATCCACCGGGCAGCGCCTACAAACGGTAATTTCGCGCATCGAAAGCTTCACCGATAAGAGCAAGCCCGTGCCGTTTCAGCTCGAGCACAGCTACATTGCCATTGCCACCGGCGGCATCACTGGCAAAGGACCCGGCCAAAGCACGGAGCGCAACATCCTGCCCCACCCGTACTCCGACTTTATCTACGCCGTCATCATCGAGGAATACGGTCTGGCCGGCGGTGCTATCGTGCTGTTTCTCTACCTCGCCTTTCTATATCGGGGGCTGAAAACGGTGATGAACAGCTACGGGGCCTTCGGCGGCCTGCTTTCGGCGGGCCTCAGCTTCAGCCTGGTGCTGCAGGCCATGGTCAATATGGGCGTGGCCGTGGGGTTGGGCCCGATTACGGGCCTGCCGCTGCCGCTGCTAAGTATGGGCGGCACCTCCCTGATCTTCACCGGTATCAGCATTGGTATCATCCTGAGCGTGAGCCGCGGGGAGCGGGAAGTGCGCCCCATGACCGGTGAGCCCGCCGACACGATACGAATTCCGAAGAAAACCGCTTACGCCTAGCTTCGCAGCTGTTAGCCATCAGCTGTTGGCTATTAGCTTTTCATCTTTCTGCCAAAAAGCTAACGGCCAATAGCCAACAGCTTCCTCCAATGCCCAAGTCCACTCTCTATAACGCCTCCTCCGAGCCCCGGCCTTACCGCGTCATTATCAGCGGCGGGGGCACGGGTGGGCACATATTTCCGGCCGTGGCCATTGCCAACGAGCTGCGCCGCCGCCAGCCGGAGGCTGAAATCCTGTTTGTGGGCGCCAACGGCCGCATGGAAATGACCCGCGTGCCCGAAGCTGGCTACCGCATCATCGGCCTCGACATTGCCGGGCTGCAGCGCCGCCTCACGCCCCAGAACCTGCTGTTCCCGATGAAGGTGCTCCGCTCGGTGCGCAAGGCGGGCAAGCTGCTCGAAGAGTTCCGGCCCGATGCCGTGGTGGGCGTGGGCGGCTACGCCTCCGCGCCGGTGCTGCTGGCGGCCACGTCCCGCAATATTCCCAGCCTGATTCAGGAGCAGAACTCCTACGCCGGTCTGGTTAACAAACTGCTCAGCCGTCGCGTCAACCGGATCTGCGTGGCCTATGAGGGCATGGATAAGTTCTTTCCGGCCGCTAAGCTGGTCGTGACCGGCAACCCCGTGCGCACCGAAATTGCCAGCGGCAGCCGCCCCGAGGCCCTGGCGTTCTTCGGCCTGGACCCCGCCCGCAAGGTGCTGCTCGTCATTGGCGGCAGCCTCGGGGCCCGCACCCTGAACGAAGCCACGGCCGCCGCGCTGCCCCGCCTGCGCGCGGCCGGCGTGCAGTTGCTCTGGCAAACCGGCAAAGCATATTACCCACAAGCTGCTCAGCAGGCCGCGCCCTTCCGCCCCGACAACCTGCAGGCCCTGGAGTTCGTGCAGCGCATGGACTTGGCCTACGCCGCCGCCGACGTGGTGGTGTCCCGGGCCGGGGCGCTGTCGGTGTCGGAGCTATGCCTGACGGGCAAGCCCAGCATCCTGGTGCCCTCGCCCAACGTGGCCGAAGACCACCAGACCAAGAATGCCCAGGCCTTGGTCGGGCGCGACGCGGCGGTGCTGGTAGCCGATGCTGAGGCCCCCGCCCGGCTTTACGACGAAACCCTGCGCCTGCTCGCCGACCCGGCCCGCCAGCAGCAGCTGCGCCAACACATTCTCGAACTCGCCCATCCCGACGCTACCACGACCATCGTGGATGAGCTGCTCAGTCTGATTAAATAACTACCGCACCTTTTCCCGTGAATTGCCCCGCCGCTGGCCCGGCCAATTCATACTTCAGCATTCACAACTCAGAACTCCCCGTGAACCCCGTAGCTGCGTTTCCCCACGTCTATTTTCTCGGCATCGGCGGCATCGGCATGTCGGCCCTGGCCCGCTGGTTTCAGGCCAACGGCCACCGCGTGTCGGGGTACGACAAAACCTCCACGCCGCTGACCCAGGCGCTGGAGGCCGAAGGTATCCGCGTGCACTACGACGACGCGGTGACCAGCATTCCGGCCGAGGTACGCGACAACCGCGCCCAGACGCTGGTGGTGCTCACGCCCGCCATTCCTAAAGACCACCGGGAATGGGCCTGGCTGCGGGAACAGGGCTACGACATCCGCAAGCGCAGCCAGGTGCTGGGCCTGCTCACCGCCGGCCGCCGCACCATCGCCGTGGCCGGCACCCACGGTAAAACTACTACCAGCAGCATGGTGGCCCACCTGCTGCACCACGCCGGCGTGCCCTGCGCGGCTTTCCTGGGCGGCATCAGCGTCAACCTGGGCTCCAACGTACTGCTGCCGCCCGCCGAAGAGTCAACAACTAGCCAGATTCCGGTGGTGGTGGAAGCCGACGAATACGACCGGTCTTTCCTCACTCTGCACCCGGATATTGCC
>Ga0247729_10000597_pt1 | contig 14648 bp, 16 predicted proteins | sample UWRJL133311R2_FD_180958 | JGI IMG/M metagenome (GOLD analysis project Ga0247729, IMG submission 180958) | Plant litter microbial communities from Arlington Agricultural Research Station in Wisconsin, United States - UWRJ-L133-311R-2 | ecosystem: Environmental > Terrestrial > Plant litter >... | reverse complement strand
TGGAGCTGCAGGAGCGCACGAAGATCGCGATCCTCATGATCACCCACGACCTCGGCATCGCCCGCATCGTCTCCGACCGCATCCACGTGATGCGCGCGGGCAGATTCGTCGAGAGCGGCGAGGTCGAGGACGTGGTCGACCGCCCGCGCGAGGAGTACACCCGGAAGCTGCTCGCGGCCGTGCCGCAGCTCGGGCCGTGGGACGGCGACATCGCCCCGACGGCATCCCAGGAATCGAACGGAGCATCATCATGACCGACTCCACCACCGCCCCGCTGCTCGAGGTGAACAACCTCGTGGTCGACTACCAGGTGGGCAAGGGCACCTTCCGCGCCGTCGACGACGTGAGCTTCTCCATCCAGAAGGGCACCACGCTCGCGATGGTGGGCGAGTCCGGCTGCGGCAAGTCGACGATCGCGAAGGCGATCGTGCGCCTGCTCACCCCCACCTCCGGCGAGATCAAGCTCGGCGGCACCGACTACGCGAAGCTCAACGAGAAGGCGCTGCGCCCCACCCGCTCGCGCGTGCAGATGGTGTTCCAGGACCCCTACGGCTCGCTCGACCCGCATCTCACCGCCCAGGAGATCGTGGGCGAGCCGCTGCGGCAGCGCGGGGTCGCCTCGAAGGCGGAGCGCTCGAAGGAGGCCGCGCGCCTCATCGACCTCGTCGGCCTGCCCGCCACCGCACTCGAACGCCGCCCGCAGGAGTTCTCCGGCGGACAGCGCCAGCGCATCGGCATCGCCCGGGCCCTGGCCAGCTCGCCCGACGTGCTCGTCTGCGACGAGGCGACGAGCGCGCTCGACGTCTCGGTGCAGGCCCAGGTGCTGCAGCTGCTCACCGACCTGCAGAAGGAACGCGGCCTCACCTACCTCTTCATCACCCACAACCTCGGGGTGGTGCGCCAGATCGCCGACTACGTGATGGTGATGTCGAAGGGCTCCATCGTGGAGCAGGGCCTCACCGCTCAGGTGCTCGAGCGGCCGCGCGAGGCGTACACGCGGGCGCTGCGCGCCGCCGCCCTCGACCCGGCCACCATGCGCGGGCGCAAGCCGCGGGAGATCCTCGTCCCCGCAGAGAGGATCGCATAGTGAACGCCGTCCCCCTCTCCCGCCTCGTGCTCGGCACGATGACCTTCGGCGACACCGTCGATGCCGCCACGGCCGAACGCATGGTCGACGTCGCTCTCGACAACGGCGTCACCGCCATCGACACCGCCAACGGCTACGCCGGCGGAGCATCGGAGACCATCCTCGCCGGCATCCTCGCCAGCCGGCGCGACCGGGTGCACCTCGCCAGCAAGGCGGGCATGCCCAACGCCGACGCGGGCGACAACTCCCCGCTCTCGCCCGCCGGACTCCGGGCCAGCGTCGACGGGAGCCTCGGCCGTCTCGGCGTCGATCACCTCGACCTGTTCTACCTGCACCAGCCCGACCGGGCGACCCCCATCGCCGACACCCTGGCGACCGTCGCCGAGCTGGTGGCTGAGGGCAAGATCGGCTCGCTCGGCGTCTCGAACTTCGCCGCCTGGCAGATCGCCGAGCTCAACGCGGCCGCCGACGCCGTGGGCACGGCCCGCCCGGTGGTGGCGCAGCAGCTCTACAACCTCGTGGCCCGCCGCATCGAGGAGGAGTACCTCGAGTTCGCCGAGACCACCGGGCTCACCACCATGGTCTACAACCCGCTCGGCGGCGGCCTGCTCACCGGCAGGCACCGCTTCGAGGAGAAGCCGACGGGCGGCCGCTTCGGCGACTCGCGTCTGGCCGCCATGTACACCGAGCGCTACTGGGACGCGACCCTGTTCGAGGCCATCGGCGCCCTGCAGGAGATCGCCGCGGGGGAGGGGATCCCGATGACCGAGCTCGCACTGCGCTGGCTGCTCGGCCAGGAGCGCGTCGGCGCCCTGCTGCTCGGCGGCTCCAAGGTGGAGCACCTCGAGGCCAACATCGCCGTCGCCGCCCTCGGACCCCTGCCCGCCGAGGTGGTGGCAGCCTGCGACGCCGTCGGCGCCGCGCTCCGCGGACCCATGCCGGCGTACAACCGCTGACCGACCGCCAGACCACACCACGCAGAACGAACGAAAGAGACACCACGCAGATGACGACCGCACTGGAATTCGCCGCCCGGGTACGCAACCGCGAGCGCATCGTCGGCTACTGGATCGTGCTCGACGCCCCCGTCGCCACCGAGCGCGTATCGCGCACCGGCTACGACTACGTCGCCCTCGACGCCCAGCACGGGCTGATCGGCTACTCCGCCATGCTCAACGGCCTGATGGCGATCGAGGCGGGCGGCAGCGCCGTCGGCCTCGTGCGTGTCGAAGCCAACAACGCCACCCCGATCGGCCGCGCGCTCGACGCGGGCGCCGCCGGCGTCATCGTCCCCCTCGTCGACACGGCGGACGACGCGGCCCGCGCGGTCTCGGCCGCGAAGTACCCGCCGCTCGGCATCCGCTCCTACGGTCCGATGCGCTCGGGACTGCGTGTCGGCCCGGTGCCCGCCGTCGCCAACGACTCGACCCTCGTCTTCGCCATGATCGAGACGCCAGACGGCCTCGCCAACGTCGAGGCGATCGCGGCCACCCCGGGGCTCGACGGCCTCTACATCGGTCCCTCCGATCTCGCGCTCGCGATCGGCGCCGCCTTCCCGGGCGATCCTGCCGTGCAGACCGAGTTCGACGCGGCGCTGGTGCGGGTGCGCGAGGCGGCGGAGGCCGCGGGGATCATCGCGGCGATCCACACCGCGAACGGCGACATCGCCGCCCAGCGCCTCGCCGAGGGGTTCACCGTGGTGACCATCGCGTCCGACCTCACCCACCTCGAGGCGATCGCGTCGAGCCACCTCGCCACGGCGAGGGCCGGCGCATGACCGGCGCGGCCGCCCTGCCCACCGACGGGGTCGTGCGCGCGACCGTCGGCGACCCGGCGCGGCTCGAGGCCTACCTCCCCGCGCCCACCGTGCAGAGCCACGCCGCCAATCTCGCGACCCTGCCGGGCGGCGACCTCGGCTGCGTGTGGTTCGGCGGCACCCAGGAGGGCGTCGGCGACATCTACGTCTGGTTCTCGCGCCTGGCGCCCGGCTCCGACACCTGGTCGGCGCCGGTTCGGCTCTCCGACGACGAGACCCGTTCCGAGCAGAACCCGGTGCTGTTCACCACCCCGGGCGGCGACCTCTGGCTGCTCTACACGGCGCAGCGCGCGGGCAACCAGGACACCGCCGAGATCCGCCTGCGCGTCTCGACCGACGACGGCGTCAGCTGGAGCGACCCGCGCACGCTCGTCGCGGCATCCGCTACCGGGGGCTCGTTCGTGCGCCAGCCGATCGTGGTGCTCGCCTCCGGGCGCTGGATCCTGCCGATCTTCCACTGCGTGAGCGTGCCGGGCGAGAAGTGGGTGGGCGACCTCGACACGAGCGCCGCGCTGCTCTCCGACGACGACGGGGCCACCTGGCGCGAGGTCGCCGTGCCGCAGAGCGTCGGCGCGGTGCACATGAACGTGCACCAGCTGGCCGACGGCAGCCTGCTCGCGCTGTACCGCAGCCGCTGGGCCGACCACATCTACGAGTCGCGCTCCGTCGACGACGGCGAGACCTGGAGCGCCCCGGTGCCCACGGTGCTGCCGAACAACAACTCCTCGATCCAGTTCGTGCCGCTCGGCGGCGACGACCTCGGCCTCATCTTCAACGACTCCAGCGCGAAGGACGCCACCGCCCGCCGGCTCTCGCTCTACGACGAGATCGACGACGACGGCGTCAGCGAGTCTGCCGGCGACGAGCCGGTGCTCGTGGAGCGCGCCCCCGACGACGCCGGGCGCCGCACCGCCTTCTGGGGAGCGCCGCGCGCCCCGATGACCCTCGCCGTCTCGCACGACGGCGGCCGCACCTGGCCGGAGTCGCGCACCCTCGAGGTGGGCGACGGCTACTGCCTGAGCAACAACTCGCGCGACGGCCTCAACCGCGAGTTCTCCTACCCGTCGATCCACCGCGACGCCTCGGGCGACCTGCACCTCGCGTACACCTACTTCCGCCAGGCCATCAAGTACTCGCGGGTGCCGCAGAGCTGGGTGGCCGGAGCATGACCGTGCCGCTGATCGACGAGACGCCGGCCGGCGCCGGCCGCGCACTGGTGACGGGGGCCAGCTCCGGCATCGGTGCGGCGATCGTCGACCGTCTGCTCGACAGCGGATGGCGCGTGCTCGCCGCGAGCAGGACGCCCCCGGCCCGCAGGCACGCGCGTCTCGAATGGCGGGAGACCGATCTCGCAGACCCCGCGGACATCGCCGCGCTCGCGGCGGCGGCCGGACCGCTCGACGCGGTCGTGCACGCGGCGGGGATCCAGTCCAGCGCCGTCCTCGGCGAGCTCGACGCGGCGGCGGGCGAGGCGATGTGGCGGCTGCACGTGCAGGCGCCCACCGAACTGCTGAACGCCCTCGTCGGGTCGATTCCCGACGGCGGCCGCGTGGTGCTCATCGGCAGTCGCACCTCCTCGGGGGTCGCGGGAAAGAGCCAGTACGCGGCCACGAAGGCCGCCGTGGTCGGGCTCGCCCGGTCGTGGGCGATGGAGCTGGCGCCGCGCGCGATCACCGTCAACGTGGTGGCGCCCGGGCCGACCGACACCCCGATGCTGTCCGACCCGGCGCGTTCCAGCACCCCGCCGCGGGTGCCCCCGCTCGGCCGTCTCGTGCGCCCGTCGGAGATCGCCGGCCTCACCGCCTTCCTGCTCGGTCCCGACGGCGCATCCATCACCGGGCAGCAGCTCGTCGTCTGCGGAGGCGCGTCGCTGTGAGCCCGATCACCCCCGTCTCCGTCGGCCTCGTCGCCGACGATCTCACCGGCGCCGCGGACTCCGTGGCCCCCTTCGCCCGCGCCGGCTGGCTCGTCGAGCTGCGCCTGGCGGCATCGGACGCCCCGATCGCGCCCGGGCCGGCGATCGTCGCCGTCACCTCCGACGCCCGCGCGCGCTCCCACGACGACGCGGCCGACCTCACCCGCGGGGCCGCCGCCGCCTTCCGCGACGCCGGTGCCGACCGCCTCTACCTGAAGGTGGACTCGACGATGCGCGGCTCGGTCGCCGGCCAGATCGCGGGAGCGCTCGAGGCCTGGATCCCCGGCGCCTTCGCCGTGCTCTGCCCCGCCTTCCCGGAGCACGCCCGCACCGTCGTCGACGGCGTGGTGCTCGTCGACGGAGCCCCACTCGCCACCTCGCCGGCCGCCGCGGACCCGGTGACCCCGGTCGCCTCGAGCGCGCTCGCCGAGCTGGTGCCCGGCAGCGTGCGGGTGGCGGCGGACGGCGACGCCCGCGCACTGGCCGCGGCACTCCTGGCCGCGGCGGACGCGGGATCCGCCGTGCTCACCGTCGACGCCGCGACCGGCGCCGACCTCGAACTCGTCGCCGCGGCCGTGGCCCTGGTCGGATCGCGCGCCGTCGCCGTCGGGTCGGCGGGCCTCGCATCCGCTCTGCAGCACGCCTGGTCGGCGTCGCCCGTCACGGAGGAGCCGGCCGGTCCGCACGGCGGCGACGGCGCGGCACTCGTGATCGTCAGCTCGCTGCACGCTGTGGCGCGCGGCCAGCTCGACGCCCTCGACCGTTCCGAGGCCGCGGCGTTCGTGGTCACCACCCCGCCCCTGGTCGGCGGGGCCGCGCCCGAGGAGATCGCCGAACGGCTCGCCTCGGAGGTCGCCGACCATCTCGCGGCCGGCGACATCACCGCCCTCGTTCTCGTCGGCGGCGACGGCGCCCTCGCCACGCTGCGCCGGCTCGGCGCCACCGCGATCCGCGTGCTCGGGGAGGTGAGCCACGGCGTGCCCCACGGTGTGCTCGTCGGCGGCACGGCCGACGGACTCACCGTCGTCACCAAGTCGGGTGGGTTCGGCGCCCCCTCCGCGCTCGTCGACATCGTGCGCGCGCTCGCACCGCCGACCACGGCCCCAGAACCCTCGAACCAGTCAACAGAAATGGAAACCAGGCACATGACGAAGCCAGTACTCGCACTGACACTCGGTGATGTCGCCGGCATCGGCCCGGAGATCACCGCCAAGACACTCCTGCTGCACCCCGAACTGCGCGAGGAGTGCGTGCCCGTGGTGATCGGCGACCTCGACGCCATGCGCCGCGGGGTCGCCCACATTGGCCTCGACCCCGACGTGGTGCGCGTCATCACCGACCCGCGCGCGGCCAGCAACGACCCCGCGATCATCGAGCTCATGCAGACCGGCGACTCGCTGGCAGAGGTGGAGACGGGTGTGCTCAGCGGGGTGGCCGGTGACGCCTCCTACCGCTTCGTGGTGGAGGCCTGCGCCCTCGCCAAGGCCGGCAGCGTCGACGCGATCGTCACCGCGCCGTTGAACAAGGCGGCGATGCACGAGGGCGGCCACAACTTCCCCGGCCACACCGAGCTGCTCGCCAACGAGTTCGGGGTGAAGAACTACAGCCTCGTGCTCTCGGCCGGCGACCTCTACTTCTTCCACCTCACCACCCACGTGTCGCTGCGCAACGCCATCGAGAACATCACCCCGGCCCGCACCGACGACGTGCTCACGCTCGCCGGCGCCTTCACCACCGCCCTCGGCCGCCCCGACGAGCGCATCGGGGTGTGCGGGCTCAACCCGCACGCCGGAGAGAACCGCATCTTCGGCGACGAGGACGCCGACATCCTCGAACCCGCGGTGGCGCGTGCGCGCGAGCGCGGAATCAACGCCTTCGGCCCCCTGCCCGCCGACGCGCTCATCCCCGCGGCGGTGAAGGGCAAGTGGAACATCGTCGTCGCCTGCTACCACGACCAGGGCCACGCGCCGTTCAAGGCGGTCTACGGCGACGACGGTGTGAACATCACGGTCGGGCTCCCCGTGGTGCGCGTCTCGGTCGACCACGGGACGGCCTTCGACATCGCCGGGACGGGCATCGCCCGCGAGGCGAGCCTCGTGCTCTCGTGCCAGCGGGCCGCGCAGCTCGCGCCCGGCTGGGACCACGTCTGGCAGACCGCGCGCGCGAGCGAACTCGCGGGCTGACACCCGCTGAGAGCGGATGCGCCGCGAGGGTCGTCCGCGCCGTCGCACCCCGCGGGCTACTCCGGGATGGCTCCGCGGGCTACTCCGGGGCGATCGCCGGGGCGTATTCCGCGATGATCTGGGTGGTCGTCACCTCGCGGCGCACGGTGAGCTCGGCGGCGGCGCGCAGGGTGATGCCGTGGGCCCTGGCGTAGCTCCGCAGTGCCTCGAAGGACTCCGACATGGTCAGGGCCTCGCCGTGGGAGAGCACCCCCTTCGCCTGTTCGATGAGGATCCGCGAGTCGAGGGCCAGGTGCAGCTGCTCGCTGATCGACTCGGGCTTGCGGAAGTTGCGTTCGTGCAGGATGCCGAGGACCGCGATGTCGGCGAGTGCCTGCGCGACGCCCCTGTCCTTCTCCGAGAGGGTGCCGGGGGCGCAGCCGAGCAGGTTCATCACGCCGATGACCTCGTCGCGCAGTCTCATCGGGAGCGCGTAGGACGACTTGAAGCCCTGCTCCAGGGCAGTGGACTGGAAGCGCGGCCACTGTGCGGCGCTCGCCGCGATGTCGGCGACGATCACGGGGGCGCGCGACGTGAAGCAGTCGATGCAGGGCCCGGCGCCCGCGGCGATGATGATCGTCTCGACCACCTGCGCCTCCTCGCTGGAGGACGCCACGAGCTCGAGCTCGCCGACCGCGTCGACCAGCAGGATGCCGCCGGCGTCGACGGGCAAAATGTCGGTGCACAGGTGCAACAGGGTGGAGAGCAGCTCGACGATGTCGTAGTCCTGCATCAGCGCGTCGGTCATCGCGACGAAAGCATCGTTGATCTTGTCTTCTCGCGACGTGCCGCTCATACCGTCTCCGTATTCCACAGGGGGCCTAGTCATTCAGTGTCGAAAAATCGAGTCGGCGGGCCACCACGTCGTGGGCGACCTCGCGAAGAGTGGAGCCGTGCGAGAAAGCGTACGCGCGCATCCGGGCGAACGCATCGGTGGCGCTCACCTCCAGCTGGAGGAGCACCATCCCCGTCGCCTGGTGCACCTCGCGGCGCATCTCGCTCGGCGTGGCCTCGTCGGCGCCCTCGTCGTCGGCGAGGATCATCGCCTGCCGGAACGCGGGGCCGGAGATGGCGCGGCTGAGGTTCGTGCCCAGCTCGGTCGCGGCCGCATCGAGGCTGCCGGCCACGGAGCTGTAGCAGAGCACCGTTCCCACGCAGGCGGCACCGAGGCTGAGCGGGAAGACGAAGACCGCGGCCGCGTCTGTCATCCGGGCGTCGGCGAGGAACAGCGGCCAGCGGTCGGACGCGGCGAGGTCGGGCACGAGCACCGCGCTCTCGCCGTCGAAGGCGTCGAACGCGGGGCCCTCGCCGAGGTCGAAGTGGATCTCCTCGAGCCGGGCGGCGGTGGCATCGCTGGCGTGCACGAGCGCGGGCGTCCGGTCCCGGCCGAGGATCGAGATGGCCACCCCGTCGACGGGGAGGAGGGCCAGGAAGGGGGCGGCGAGCCGCTCACCGCCCGGGTCGACGCGCGGCGCCGGGGTCACGCGGTCTCCGGGACGAGCGCGGCGAGAACGGCCGCATCCGCTCGCCTGTCGGCGACGAGTATCTCGGGCAGGATGATCGCCCACATCTCGCGTACCCGGGGCAGGAGGTCGTCCCAGCCGGTGATCGCCTGCGAGACGACCTGCACTCCGGTGTACGACGACATTACGAAACGGGCGAGCGCGTGCAGGTCGCGCTCCCCGTCCACGTCGCCCTCGGCCGCCGCGCCGACCAGCATGGCCTCGCAGGCGTCGATCCAGTCCTCGTAGGGGCGGCTCGCGATGTCGGGGAAGGAGAGGGGGGAGTCGGTGCTGAGACGCAGGCCGCCGCGCACGATCGGGTCGGTCACGATCTGGCGGGCGAAACCGACCGAGAACAGCACGAGCGACTCGAGCGAGCGGGCCTGCGGATCGACGCCCTCGATCAGCTCCACGGCGCGCTCGTGCTGCCGGACCAGCACCTCGCTCGCGAGCGCGTGCTTCGAGGCGAAGTGGAAGTAGAGAGAGCCCTGGGTGACGCCCGCTGCGGCGACGACGTCGCTGAGCATCGCCGCGGAGTAGCCGTGCTGCGAGAAGACCGCTCCGGCCGACCGCAGAATGGCCTCCCGTGTGACGAGAGAGCGGGCCTGTTTGGTCACGGGACAACGGTAGTGCATCGGGTATTTACATACTTGAGATTATGTTTTATTCTGAGGCAGCGCGAGGTACGCGTCGAGACGAGGCATCCCATGAACAGCAGCACGACCTCTATCCCCGTCGCCGTGGTCGATCCGGGCGCGATCGACCTGCCTCCGACCGAGCCGATCGACATCAGCTACCTGCTGGTGTGACCGGCGCCGCCGTCCAGGTGCTCGGCGACCGCGCGGAAGGCGAGCGTCTGGGCGGCGATCGACTCGCTCCAGCCGGCGGGGACTTCGAGCCCGTGATCGGCATCCGCTATCGACAGGAGCCGCGCCCTCGTGCCCGCCGCGCGCTCCGGCCGCCAGTGCGTGTCGGCGTCGCCCCCGACAGCCAGATGCTCTGCGCCCGCGTCACGCAGAGCGCCGGCGACCGCGTCGTCGCCGAGCACCGGCGTCAGCCAGACGCCCGGCACGTCGTGCCGGACCGCCCAGGGCAGCGCGAAGCTGCCGAAGGACTTGGCCACGATCAGGCGCCGCGACGCGGTCGGTGCACTCGCGAAGGCACGGGTCACCGCGTCTTCCACGAAGCGGTGCGGATGCCCGCCCGCCTCCGCGTCGATGGTCCAGTCGACGCGGTGCACGTGCCACCCGCGTTCCTCGAGAATCCGGGAGCTCCAGTACAGCAGCGGGGCCTGCGCGGTGTAGCGGGCTCCCGGGAGGATCACGGCGACAGCGGTCATGCTGCGACCCTAGGGCAGTGCGGCGCGGGTGCGCCGTTCACCCGCCGGTCACATCGTTGGCACAGAATCTGCCGATGATCTCGGTCGCCGCCACCATCCGCCCGCTCGCCTCACCGCACGCGCTGGCCGCGCTCGTGCAACGCCTGCGCCGCTTCGACAGCTTCCTCAGCGCGCCCGACGCCACGCTGGTGATGATCCCGGGGGTGGGCCGGGTGCTGCTGCGCGAGTCGCCGGCCGAGCTCGTGCTGGCGCTCGTGCTCGACGACGACCGCGCGCTGCAGCGCGTCAGCCCGCTCATCCTCGACGAGCTCGACGGTGCGGCGTCCGGCGGGTACCGCGGCACCTTCTCGATCCGCTGGGACCGCTCCGCGCACGTCCCGGCCGCCCTGCGCTGAGGGCGCCGGTCCCGGCCGCCTCCGCGCTCGGCGCCCAACAGGAGGAACGGCGCGCGCGGCACCCTCGACAGGAGTTGCGGGGGCTGGGCGGCCGCGGCTTCCTGTCGGGCGACCGACGCTGTGGGGCGACCGACGCTGTGGGGCGACCGACGGCCCGGTCAGCGCTTCGAGTCGCCGCGCGTCATCCGCTCGACCTCGCGGTCGATGTCGGACTCGGTGATGTAGCGGCTGCCGGGACCGTAGGCGTCGAGGCCGATGAACACGGCCGCGACCCCCATGCCGAGGAACGGCCAGATCGGCCAGAAGTAGGTGGTGCCGTCGCCGCCCGAGCTGAACCACCAGATCGCGACGAGCAGCAGGGTGACCGCGGCCCAGATGCCGAGGTAGAGGTGGAAGTCGCGCTTCGCCTTGAGGCGCCGCTTGGCCGCTTTTCTCAGGTCGTCGTTCGTCATGCGGCCATTGTGCTCGCGCCCGCGGCGGGGCGACAACCCGCCCAGCCGGTACGATTGCCGCCGCCTCGGACGGGGCAACGCGGCGGCGCGGCTACCGCAGCCCGGCCAGGAACGCGGTGATGTCGCGTGCCAGCAGTTCCGGCTCCTCCTGCGCGGCGAAGTGGCCGCCGCGCGGCATGCGCGTGTAGCGGGTGACGGCGTAGCTGCGCTCGGCCCAGCTGCGCGGCGGCTGAACGAGGTCGTGCGGGAACACGGCGACCGCCGTGGGCACCTCGACGCCGGTGAGGGCGACGGTGCTGCCGCGCCCGAACTCGTAGTAGGGCCGGAACGACGTGGAGATCGTGTTCGTGAACCAGTAGAGCGACGCCTGGGTGAGCACCGTGTCGTCGTCGAGCAGCGACCCGCTCCACCCGCGGTACTTCTCCAGCAGCCAGGCGAGCAGGCCGACGGGGGAGTCGGACAGCCCGTAGGCCAGCGTCATCGGACGCGTCGACTGCTGGTGCTGGTAGCCGCCCTCCGCCGCCCTCCACTCGGCGACCGAGTCGAGGTAGCGCTGCTCCTCGTCGGTGACGGATGCGGGATCGTACTGACGCGGATCCGCCACGGCCAGCACGTGGATGCCGACCACCGCCTCGGGGTGCGCCTCGGCGAGGCGTGCGCTGATCCCCGCACCGAGGTCGCCCCCGTGCGCGGCGTAGCGCTCGAAGCCGAGCTCGTCGTGCATCAGCCGGTGCCAGAGCTCGTGGGTGGGGAGGCCGTCGAGCAGCCGCTCGCGCTGCGGTGAGAACGCGAACCCGGGCAGCGAGGGGACGATGACCGTGACGGAGTCGCCGGCCGAGCCGCCGAACCGCGAGGGGGCGGACAGCCGCTCGGCGAGACCGGTGAGTTCGAGCACCGAGCTCGGCCAGCCGTGGGTGATCACGATCGGCAGCGCCCCCGGCTGCTCGGCGTCGTACCTCAGGTAGTGCACGTCGACCCCGTCGATCGCGGCGACGTGGGAGGGGAGCGCGTTGATCGCGGCCTCCCGCGCCCGCCAGTCGAAGCCCTGCGCCCAGTACTCGGCGAGGCGCCGGAGCTCGACGGCGTCGGTACCGATGTTCGCGGTGCCGATGGCACCGGTGCCGACGTTCCCCGCGCCGACGTTCCCCGCGCCAGGCCACGGGCGCGGCCAGCGCGTGTGCGCGATGCGCTCGCGCAGGTCGTCGAGCTCGGATTGGGGCACGGCGATCACGGCAACGGGCATGCCCGCCACGCTACCGGCCGCCCACGACACACCGCGGTGCTACCGTGGGAATCCGTGTGAAGAGGGAGACCCATGGATCTCGAACCGCCGCTGGCGTTCGAAGTCGGCTCCTACGCCGTTCTTGCGCTCGTCGTCGTGGCCGACCTGGTGCTCGCCTACCGGCGTCCGGGCGTTCCGACGACGAAGTCATCCGCTCTCTGGTTCGGCTTCTACACGGGCCTGGCGCTGGCGTTCGCCGCGGTGCTCTTCGCGCTCAGCGGCGCGGAGTACGCCGGACAGTTCGTCACCGGCTGGGCCACGGCATTCAGCCTGTCGATCGACAACCTCTTCGTGTTCGCCATCATCATGGCGACCCTCGCGGTGCCGCGCAGGCAGCAGCACGCGGTGCTGCTGGCGGGCATCGTGCTGGCCCTCCTCGTGCGCGGCGTCGTCATCGTCGCGGGCGCCGTGGTCATCGAGCAGTTCAGCGCGGTCTTCTACCTCTTCGGCCTGTTCCTCATCTATACGGCCGTCAACCAGGCCATCGGCAGCCACCACGACGAGGAGGAGGCCGAGCACCGGGTCATCGCCTTCCTGCGCCGGCGCATCGCGACCCCCGGTCAGTTCGACGGCGCCCGGATCCGCACCGTGGTCGACGGCAGGCGGGTCTTCACCCCGGTGATCATCGTGATTATCGCGATCGGCACAACCGACATCGTCTTCGCGCTCGACTCGGTCCCGGCGGTCTACGGCATCACGCAGAGCCCGTTCCTCGTGTTCACCGCCAACTTCTTCGCCCTGATGGGGCTGCGGCAGCTCTACTTCCTGCTGCGCGGACTCCTCGACACCCTCGCCTACCTCAAGTACGGCGTCGCCGCCGTGCTCGCGTTCATCGGCGTCAAGCTGTTCTTCCACGCGCTGCGCAGCAACGAGCTGCCGTTCGTGAACGGCGGCGAGAACGTGAGCTGGGCGCCGGAGATCGGCACCTACACCTCGCTCGCCGTGATCGTGGCCGCCATGCTGCTGGCCGCGCTGCTCAGCCTGATCGCCCTCCGCCGCGAGTCCCGTCGGGCGCGCACTGCGAGTACGGCGCCCGAGCCGGACACAGAATCGAAAGGCCCCCGCCATCGCTAACGCCGACCTGTCCCTCGCCGAGCGCCTCTACCTGGTGCTGCACTACGACCCGGTCTCCGGCGCCCTGCTGCGCAACGGCAAGGTGAACGGCTCCGAGGCGCTCTCGATCGCGGCCGCGCGGCTCGTCGACCTCGTCGACGGCGGTCTGGTCGCAATCGAGCCGGCCCGGGGCGGCGAGTCCGTCGTCGCAGACGTCGCCGCATCCGCCAACCCGGTCGTCGACGAGGCGCGGATGCTGCTGCTCGCGCAACGCAAGTCCCGCGGCATCACCTGGTGTCTGTCGAATCTCGGCTCCACGTCGGCGGTGCTTGAGCGTCTCGTGGGCCTCGGGCTGCTGCCGGACGAGCGGAAGCCGGTCTCCCCGCTCACCCTCGCCGGCCGCGAGGAGCTGGCGCGCCTGCGGGCGGGCCTGGACGCCCTCGTCGCCGACGGGGCCGAGGCGCAGTCCTCCTCGCTCGCCACTCTGCTCGACGCGGGCAAGCTCTGGCGCAACGTCTACCCGGGCCGCGATCGGGCGGCGCAGACGGTGATCGCCGAGCGTCTCGCCGCGGTGAGCGCGGCGACCCGGCGGGGGAGCGACCGCGACCTGGTGCTGCACCGCCTGCGGTCGGAGTCGCGCGCGGCCTAGGGGTGCCGGCCGGGCGATTCGGCGGCCGCGAGTTCTCGAACCGAGATTCCCTTGCTACCGTGTGTTCAGGTCGACTACGGCCGCCTCGATGTGCGGAGCAGCGGCCGGGTCGCGAAAGCTGGGTGTGGGATGTCGATCGACGAGCGTCATGAACTGCGCCTGCCCGGCGTGACCGCGCAGTTCCGCTTCGCCGCGCACTCCGACCGCGGCGCCGTGCGGGTGCTGAACGAGGACAGCTTCCTCGCCCGTGTCCCGCTCTTCGTCGTCGCGGACGGCATGGGCGGCCACTCCTTCGGAGACCGGGCGAGCCAGGCGGCGATCGCGGCGTTCGCGGAGGAGTTCGCCTCCGACTCCCCGGCCACCGCCCAGCGCGTGCTCGACACGGTCACGCTGGCCAACGACAGGGTGCTCGAGCTCACCGCCGGCGACGAGTTCGACGGCACCATCTCCGGAACCACGCTCACCGGCGTGGCCTTCGTCGACGTGGGCGAGGACGCCAACTACCACTGGATGGCCTTCAACGTGGGCGACTCCCGCATCTACAGCTGGGACGGGCGCACCCTCGCCCAGCTGAGCGTCGACCACTCCGCGGTGCAGGAGCTCGTCGACCTCGGCCACATCACCAAGTCGGAGGCCGAGCACCACCCCGAGCGCAACATCGTCACCCGCGCCCTGGGGGCGGACGCCGACGTCGACCCCGACGTCTGGCTGCAGCCGGCCAAGGGCCACCAGACCTTCCTGCTCTGCTCCGACGGGCTCACCAAGGAGCTCGACGACGAGGAGATCGCCCGCATCCTCGTCTTCCACGACGGGGAGCAGCTGCACCCGGGACGCGGCCTCCCGCTCACGATCGCCGAGCGCCTCGTGAACGCCGCCGTCTCCGCCGGGGGATCCGACAATGTGACCGTCGTGGTGGTGGAGTCCGACCTCGTCGGC
>Ga0247729_10000596_pt1 | contig 14648 bp, 11 predicted proteins | sample UWRJL133311R2_FD_180958 | JGI IMG/M metagenome (GOLD analysis project Ga0247729, IMG submission 180958) | Plant litter microbial communities from Arlington Agricultural Research Station in Wisconsin, United States - UWRJ-L133-311R-2 | ecosystem: Environmental > Terrestrial > Plant litter >... | reverse complement strand
GTATTATCTGACTAAATCAGGGATCTGTCTAGAGCGCACGCTGGGCCGCCCCACAAAACGGCACTATGGCCCCCATTGACTTAAGTCGTTCACTAAAATTTGGTTAAGGACAAGCCCATTCAGGCGGGGTTTTTCACACCCCCAAATCCTGTAACGATACATACGCCGCATAGTCCATCAGGCACTCCTGACTCGTGAAGGTGCGGGTGCGGTGGATGTGGTTGGCCTCCGGGTCGTAGTAGAGCTCCACGAAGAAGCTGTCCAAGTAGTAGAGGTTGATCCAGTCCTCTTCCTCGTAGCGCCGGGCCAGCCAGCGGCCCTGCTCATAGACGGCTACGAGCTGGTCTTCGAAGGGTAGGGCGCGGAAGGCATAGTGGCTGATGGACATAAGCCGATAATACAAAAAAGCCCCGATCAACCGGCTTGTCCTTACCCAAAGCTTTTTCCGTCCTCTTAGAGGGGCTGCCAAGGCCTTTTTCCACTAGCTGAGCCCGCTTTGAAAAGCGGAAAATCGGCTAGACAACGACGCAAAAACGCCCTTTAAGCCACATATGGCCAGAAGGGCGTTTGAGTTTTGGGTAAGGACAAGTCAACTGGCCGGGCTTTTTGTTACCACCCGGGTAAAGGAAAAGATTTCTTTACCTTTTATTTGGAATCGGTAAACTATTCTTTACCTTTGGGCGTTATAGACTGTATATGAAGAATCACACACACCCACATTATTAGTACAAATTGCATTATGAGTAAGAAAGTTAAAGACGTTATGAAGGTATTGAAGGCAGATGGTTGGTATATAGACAGAACAAAGAAGCACCACATAATGAAGCACCCCACCAAGCAAACCCTGAGCGGAATGCCAATGACCGTTTCGAAGCATGGGAACGACGACTTGCCGGATGGGACATACAATAACATCCTGAAAGACGCTGGGCTGAAATAGCCCGGCGTCCTTCGCCCCCACCACAGATCGTAAAATCAAAAAAATCGTAACAAATGAACGTCGTAATCTTCAAAGTTGAAAAGACTGCCACTGGGTATTCAGCTTACTCCGAAGAGTATTCGATTCTAGCCACCGGAAAGACGCTGAAATCGGTTGAACAAGATGCCATCGGCGGGTTGGACGACCAGTGTGAATATCGCGGTGTGGACCGCGCCGAGTATACACACGTAATGGACTATGACTTCGGCTCCCTGATCGCGTCCACGCGGCTGAATGTAGACGCCCTTAGCCAGTTTGCCGGCTTGAATCCAACGCTGATGTCTCAGTACGTCAACGGCAAGAAGAAGCCATCGGACAAACAGAAGCGAAGAATTCAAGAAGGTATCCATAAGTACGCCGAGACCCTAAGCCGTTTCAGCTTCTAACCTATCCACCCCCATCATTAAAAGCCTGACCCACCCGGCTTGTCCTTACCCAAAACTCAAACGCCCTTCCAGCCACATGGCCGGAAGGGCGTTTGAGTTTTGGGTAAGGACAAGACAGGTTGTTCGGGTTTTTGCGTGTTGAAACAGAAGCACTTCCGTCCTCATTCGCAGCGCTGGCCTAGCGGCGGCTCAACGGGTAGAAAGCTGCTGCTCCGACCGGAAATCTGCGTCTGCCGGCACGAGCCGGCAGGGGGCGGATAGGGCTGAAAAGCGAAAGCGAGCGGAGAGTGTGCAGTATAGAGGAAGCGGTGAGGTGAACTATTGACTTACCGGGCGAACGATGGTATGCTCCACGCCGATGGCCCGGCAGGTAGGCCCAGCATTGGGAACGGGCTTGGATAGGGGACGGTAGCCGTAGGCTTTGAACAGGCGATGAAAAATGCGCAGGCGCTTGATGGTGAAGGCGGCCCGGCTCATGCCCGGGCTATCCTTCGGACCGCGCAGCAGAGCTCGCACTACGGACTGAGGCAGGCGAATTTTGCGGCTGATGGCCGACACGTTCCACGGCCGTAGCGGGTCCTCATTGGCTTCAAACCAATTCTGGAGGTCAAGCCAACCTTCCGGTTGTTCGATAACGGCGCGCGTATTTGTGGTCATAGCTAAAAGTCGGTTGGCGGAAGGGTGCAGGACGGGAGGATCAGGGCAAATGCCACTAAAAATGATGGCAAATTCTGTTGCGGTAGATGGGGCAGTGGCCAATGAGTGCGTCAATTTAGGATTGTCTACTCGTATTTTTTATTTAGTGGCAGAATTTTTCGCCTTCCAGTTCTGGAAATTCCTAAAATGGGACGCTGCTGCCTTCGAATCCCACCCCATTGCCTCCGCTTCCGTCACTTTCTTCATGCCGGCGGATTCCTTGCCATTGGTTAAGTACAAGCCGTTTTCGCCCCGTTTGATTGTCCACTTCTTATCTATGACCCGGAATACCATTTTCTCTTTTTGGGAAATGGCCTCGATCAAATATTTTTCGCTCACTTCCGGCGTCAGCGCCTCAATGGCGCAATCTTCGGGCAACTTGTAGTATTCTTCCTTCCAGATCAGGTACGGTTTGCTGTCCTTGTTAATGCCAGCCACGATTGGCAGCTGCTGGTAGGTACCGACGGGCCGCTGCTTGCGGGCCTTGGCGGCCGTCATGGCGGCCTGGGCCTGATCGAGCGTGAGCAGCAGCGGATCGACCCCTTTTTCCAAATTATAGAACGTTTCCTCGTACTTCACCCAGCCCCCGAATTTACCCGTTGCACTAGTTACGGGCAGCCCGTTTAGCTCCCCGATCAGGTGAGCTTTCTGGGGTGGTGGCAGCGAGATTTCTGCAATCATTTTCTGTTGCAGCAGGCCCGCGTCGAACACCGGCAGCATCTGGGCGTAGGTACTTCTGCCCTCGGCAATCTGGTCGAACTCGTCCTCACACTGGGCCGTGAAAGCATAGTCGATGATGTTGGGGAAATACTCCAGCAAAAAGTCGGTTACGTTGTTGCCGCGCTCGGTGGGCAGCAGCTTTCCCTTATCACCGCCGACCGTTTCGGTCCGTGGCGCCTCCTGCAGCGGCCCGTCCGTCCAGGTCAGGGTTTTGGTAGGAAATTTCTTGCCCGTGACGTTGCCAGCCGCCACGTACTGCCGTTTCAGAATCGTGGCAATCGTGCTGGCGTAGGTACTTGGCCGCCCGATTTGCCGCTTTTCCAGCTCCGCGACCAGGGTGGCTTCATCGTAGCGCTTCGGCGGTTTCTGTACGCGCCCCTGCGCCTGCAGCTGCTGCAAGCCCAGGGGCTCGCCTTCCTCCACCGGCTGCTGCAGCGTCCGGCCGCCCTCGGCTTCGGCGCCTTCCTCGGGTTCTTCCTCCGCTTCCTGGTATAGCTTGCGGTACCCCTCGAAGCGTAGCACCCGCGCACTGCTGGTAAACTCCAGGCCAGCCGTATCGGGTAGATCCGGGGCCAGAGTGATGATGGTCTGGTCATAGCGCGCGTTGCTCATCTGTGAGGCCAGCGTACGGGTATAGATTAGTCTGTACAAGGCTCGCTGGGCTTCCGTTTCGCCCGCCTCGCGCTGGTCCCAGTGCGTGGGCCGGATGGCTTCGTGCGCGCCCTGGCTGCCCGCTTTTTCCTTGAAAGTGCGTGGCTGCGTAAAGTCCGGTCCGAACTGGGCCTGGATCTGGGCTGCAGCCTCCTGGCGGGCCTGCTCGCTTAGGTTGACGCTATCGGTACGGATGTAGGTGATGTGGCCCTGCTCGAATAGCTTCTGCGCCAGGTCGGAGACCTCAGCGACGCTGAGCTTAAGCTTTTTGACCCCATCCTGTTGCAGTGTGCTGGTCGAGTAAGGCGGCGGCGCGCTCTGCGTCACCGGCTTCTGCTCGACGTGCTGCACGTAGTACTGGCCTGCCGCCATCAGGCGGGCCAGCAGTGTGCGCGCCTCGGCCTCGCTTGCCGGGGCAGTGCCGGTCCAGCGGGCGGGGAGGTTCTCCCGGGCCGGGGTCAGAAAGACGGCGCTGACGGCAAAGCTCAGCCGGCCGGCAAACGCCTTGATTTCCCGCTCCCGCTCCACGACCAGGCGCGTGGCCACGCTCTGCACCCGGCCGGCCGAATAGCCCGGCGTGGTACGGCCGAACTTGCGTTGCAGCAGCGGCGAGAGCTCCCAGCCGACGAGGCGGTCCACGGCGCGCCGGCTTTCCTGCGCGGCCACCAGCTCCATGTCCACGGTGCGGGGGCTGGCCACGGCCGCCGTGATGGCGGACTGGGTAATTTCCTGGAAGGTCACGCGCTTGGTCTGGCGCGGGTCCAGGTTCAGCACTTTGCACAGGTGAAACGCAATGGCTTCGCCTTCACGGTCCGGGTCCGTGCCCATGTACACGTTGTGCGCCCCCACCTGGCGGGCCTTGGCCTGCAGCTCGGCCACGCGCGCTTCCTTTTCCGGGTCGTTCAGGTAGCTCAGCGCATAGCCGTTGCCCCGATCAATGCCCAGCTCCTTGAGCGGCAGGTCCCGGATATGGCCCACACTGGCCGAGACGTGCCAGTCGTCGGGCAGGTAGGCCTTAATTTTCTTGATCTTGTTGGGGCTTTCGACAATCAGTAATTTCATGTGCTCTTGCTAGAATAGGTACGAAATCAGTTGTCGCGACTACTGCACTCCTGGGGCCGTCTTCAGCCAGTGGCAAAGCAGGAAGCCCACCCCGGCCAGCAGGCTGCAGTTAAAGGAAAACAGGATTTCCTGCTGCCATTGCAGCCGGCGGGCCGCCCGGTCGCTGACGGCGTTGCTCAACTCCTTGCGCCGCGCAAACAGGCGCTTGCCGTACAGGGTCATGTAATAGGCACTGGTGGGAATTCCGCCGATCAGGACGGCCCAGCCTATAAGCTCAGGTAGGGTCATGGGGGTAGAGAAAAAGTGAAAAGAAGATGGGTAAGTCTCTGGTTGGCAAACCAGACCTAAAGCTACGGCCTTTCCCTAATTTGCAATTAAATTTAATTGCAATAACCTCCGGGCAAAAAAAGAGCCCTGCCCGACGTGCGGGCAGGGCTCCTGGCGGAAGGGGCGCTCGCTATCGTTCCGACTCGCGCTCCTGGCTCTGGCTCGTCTGGCGGGCAACCTGCTGACCGTTGGCCAGTTCCTGGGCACCCTGTAGCCGGGCCCCGCGGTCTTCCCCGCGCTCCTGCACTGATACGCCAGCGCTGCCAGCGGCGCGGTCCAGCGACTCGTTGATTTGCTGAATGCCGGGCGTGTGGGTATGGTAGGAAATGGGTACCTCGACGCGCCCGTTTACCTCCTTGGCTTCCCCGACAATGGCCCCGGCCTTGCTCAAGTCGCCGGTTATCGCGGCGGTCCGGTCCTTGCCGGTGGGTCCGCCCGGATCGTCGGCTATGGTGATGATAGCCTGGTTAAACTGGCCTTCCCGCTTTTCCAGCTCGGGCCTGGGCTTGACCGGATTCTGCTCACGCACGTCCACGGCCGGGCTGGCGGCCGCTTTGTCGAGTACCTGGTTCACCTGCTCCAACTGCGGCTGCTGGGTGTGGTAGGAGTAGTGAATCTCGTTGGTCTTTTTGTGGCCGTTCACCACATTGTACGTCTGGCTCGCCACGTTGCCGCTGCCAACGATGGCTCCGGCTGCCAGCAGGTCGGCCCGGATACGTTCGGTACGGTTCTGCTCTGCCTCCTGCCCGCTTTCCGAAACGGATATCACGCCGGACTGCCACTGCCCGGGCCCCTGGGGTGGGCCGGCGGGCGTCGCACCAGGTTTCTCCAGAGGCGCGGAGCTGCCAAACAGCATGAGTTGCCGTTCCTGCTGCTGCTTTAAGGGCTCATCCAGCGAAACGCCCGGCGTGCGCCCGGCGGCTTCCAGCACTAGGCCTACGGCCGGCTCGGCCGAGCGCTGGTAGCTGACGGTAAAGTCCTGCCGGTTCAGCTGCTGTCCCAGCTCCTGGGGCACACCAGCACCGATGGTAGCTCCGGCCGCGGCCAACTGCGCCCGCAACTCGGCGGCGCGCTGCGGCACCTGGTTTTCTCCGACCTGCTCCACGACGCTCACCAGCACTGTTTGAAATGGTCCCGGCTGCTGGCGCTGCGGTTGCTCTTCAACCGGCCGGACCGGCCCCGGGGTGCTTTGCTCGACCGCGACGGGCCCGGGCGACGTGGTCGGCGTAAGCTCCCGTTGGGCCGGGGCCTGCTGCACTTCAGTGGCTGGCGCTACGGCGGGTGCGGGCGTCGAGTAGGCCTGCTGATAGCGTTCCACCATTTCAAGCACTTTGCTTTCCTGCACGGCGCCCGGGTGGTAGCTCAGATACACGGCCTGGTTCCCCTGCCCGTCCGCCCGCGTACCGCCTATCTGGGCTCCAGCTGCCGCCAGGGCGGGCAGCAGCTGGGACAGCTCATCGTCGCGCCGGTCGCGCAGCACTTCGGTTTTCCAGCCCTGAGCCGGGTAGTTACGTCCGGCTTCCTCCGCTACGGCCAGCCCGACTATCAGGCGGCCCAGCTGCTTATCTTCCTCCGCCCGGCGGCGCTGCTCGGCCGGATCATTGGCCCGCTGGTCGTTCTCGGACTGCTGCTGCTTATCGCGTTCCTGCTGGGCCACCACGGCCCGCTGCCGCTCGGCTTCTTCCTGGACTACCTGCTGCTGCCGGCGCTCTGCTTCGGCCTGCAGCTCCCGGCTGCGCTGCTGCCGCTGGCTTTCCTCGACCTCAATGCCCGGACTGCGCTGCAGGGCGGCAAACACCTCCTGCACGGCGGCCGGGGTGCGGCTGCTGTCGTAGGCGACTTGGAATTCCTCCCGCACGAAACCGGCCGGGGCACTCAGCTGCCGGGGCTCGCGGATCAGCACACCGTTGGCCCGCAGGTCATCCACGATATCGGGCGTACGTCGGGCGGCATTCTGGGCCTCGGTCAAGCGGATGGTGGCCACGTTGTAGCCGCCCACTTCCCCCAGGTCCTGCCGGCGGGCTACGTCGTAGATATTGCCCCCACTCTGGCTCATGCCCTTGATGGCTTCGCTGATTGCTCCCAACCGCCCATCCTGGATGGAGAAGCTGACCAGCTGCTGGGAAGCTTCCTTGGGCTGGCCTTCGAGGGGACTCACCGAAGCTCCTGCCTTGCGCAGTGCGGCGGTCTGCTCCCGCAGCTCCGGGCTGCCGGGCGCATGCGGGCTGGTGACGGCGTAGGTTACCCAATTGGCTGCGGCCTCCGGGCCCGGCCCATAGGCGGGCTGGGCCGGGGCGCCCTTTGGAATGGGGCCAGCGTTCTGAAGGCGCAGCTCCCGGGCCGCGCCTGACTCGTCTAGGGAAATACCTGGGCTGCGCTCGGCCGCGCCCAGTACCTGGTTGAGCATGTTGAGCTGCTCGCCGGGCAGTGGGGCGTACTGGATGGGAAAGGACCGTTGCACGATACCCGGTGCGGCCAGCTGCTCGGTGATGTTGCCGACGGCGGCGCCCTCGCCCTTGACGTCCTTCCACAACTGGACGGCGCGGTTATCCCCGCTCTGCCGCTCGTCGAGCACCACGATGCAGGCCCGCACCCCGCCGGGCCCGCCCATATCGTTGACGACCTGGTATTTCTCCTCAACAGCTTGGTTGGCCTGTAGCAGGCCAATAATCGCTGGGCCGGGCAGGCCCTTTTCCATCAGGGCTGGAATACGTCCGGCCACTTCGAGGGCCTCCGTGACGTTTTCCCTGTTCTCTCCCCGCAGCGGCAAAGCATTTGGGTATTGCTGTAGCTGCCGGGCTGTTTCCTGCAGCCGCTGTCCCTGCAGCTCATACCCGTTCTCCTTCAGGCCTGCCGCTAGTTCTCCGGTGGCCTGGGCAAAGGACTTTTTGGCCCCCTCCAGCTGCTGTTCGGGGAGTGGCTCACTTTGCCGGGGGCTGGGTTGCAGCGCGCCGCGGCGCGCTTCCGCATCCCCGGGCTGCTCACGCAGCTCTACCCCGTTGGCCTGGCCGATGATATCGAGCGTACGGCTTATGGCGGCCCGCTCGGCGGCGGGCTGGGTGCTCAGGTAGAGTGCCTGGATCTGCGTACTCCGTTCTCCCGTTTCCGGGTTTCCCAGCTGCTGTTCGACGCGCGCGATGCTCAGGCCGGCCCGGCGCATGTCATCCTCGATGGCCTGGGCTACTCCCCCGCCCCTTTCCCGCTGGCAGAGTTCCCGCACGTCCACCGTCAAGTACTTCTCGATGGCGTTGACGGCGACGGCGCGTACTTCCACGGGCTCGGCGGCCCGGACGGGCACAGCTTCACGTGGGGCCTCGCTGGGGCCGGCCGTAAAGCCTGCTTTTTCCCGGGCGCTGGCTAACTGCTGATCCTTAATTTGCTCGGTCAGGTCCAGGTTATAATCCTTGAGTCGGGCGGGCTCGATGACCAGAAAGGTAGCCGGGGTTCGTTGCGCCTGCGGAAGCAGGGCCTCGCGCTGGGCGTGTAGGTCCTGGCTGAGCAGCAGCAGTTGCGGCACCTGGTCGTTGGTGACGGTTAGGCGCACAACAGTCTGCTCGCTGCCCGTGCGCAGCACGTTGAGCCGGGCCGTGTCCTGCCCGTTCTCCTGCTGCCAGCCATCTACTTTTTCCTGCAGGCCGGCCACGGCCTGGCGGCCCTGGAAGGCTTTCTCGTGGTCGAAGGTAACTTTCAGATCCGAGTGGTAGTCGCCGGCGCGCGTGGCGTGCCAGTGGATGCCGGCGCGGGCCTGGGTGGGCACCTCAGTTTGCTGCTCACTCAGCTCCACCGAGGGCCGCGGGGCCCGCAGGTCGTTAAGGTAATTGATATTGAAGCGGCGGCCGGCGTTATCGTTGTCGCTGGCCAGGGCCACTTCCCGGGGCTGCTGCTTGTCGATAATCTTCTGGATCAACTCCACTTGCCGTTGGGTAACCGTGCCGCTGGTGGCAATATAAAGCGTGTTAGGCCCTTTGCCGCCTGCCTGCTCCAGCTGGTACTTGCTCATCTGGTCGATGGCAGATTCCCCGATTACCACCCGCTCGACGGGCGTATCCTTGCCCGCCGTGGGTTTGCTGACCCATACGCCGTCCTTGGCGCCGGGCATCATCGACTTAAAGTTGTGATTCTTCTCTTCGTAGGACGCGTAACCGGCCTCGTTGATCAGGGGGAAAACCGTGTTTTTATGGGGCCCGTTCTGGCTGGTGAACACGCGGCCCTGGAAGGCCGGCGCGCCAATCGTTTCATCACTCAGGCCCCGGTCGCGCAGAAACGTGCGGTCGGTCAGAACGGGTTGCACCCCCAGGCCGCGGCGCAGCAGCTCGTCGCGCCGCTCCTTGGGGTCGTCGGGTAGGTTGGCATCGGGTCCACGCACCTCCTGGCGCACCTGTGGCAGCGGGGCGGGCTTGGCCGCGTAGGTCGAGCGGTCCTGCTCGGGGCCGCCTTCCCCCAGGTAGGACCGCAGCTGCTGGCGTGTCTGGCCCAGGTTCAGGTTATCCCGGGACTTGACGAAATCAACGACGCTGCCACTGTCCTTGGTATCACGGGGGTTGACGAACAGGTCGTGACCGTCCTTCTGGCTGACGATCAGCACCTCCGGCCCCCGCTCCAGCTTAAACCAGGAGTCGTTGCGGGCTTTGTCGGTTACCTCGTAGCCGTAGCGGCTGGTCGCCAGCGGCACGAGGGGTATCTCTTCCTTGAAGCGGGTCAGCTCCGCTTCATCGTTAGGCCTGGGCGGCCGTAATCCGGGGGTTTGCATGGGCAGTTGGGTGAAAGTGGATAATAGCAAGACTGTCGCGGGCGCGAAGCACCTAAGACAATGCAATTATCGTTAATGGCAAAGAAGAAATCTTGAAAAAGAATACGCCTCTCTTCTTCCTCCGGTTTTTTTGCTACGTTTGGTCTTACAACGCACTCTGTAGCCTCTTCCCCGCCGTGTCCCTCTCCAACTTTCTTGTGCCAATCGGCCTGCTGTTCTTGTTCAGCGCAGCAGCCCTGTGGGTCTGGGTCGTATCCCGGAAGGCCGCGCACAAGCGGGAACAGCTGCTGCGCTTGTCAAAGCTGAACACGCCTAAAAAGGGCAAAAACCACGTTTCCGTGACCGAGCGCGTTTATCGGCTCGGTGCTCCCCTGCACCAGGACCCCCGCGAGCAGGCCGTCTGGCGGCAATGGGAGGACCTGCGAAAGCTGGGCCCTACGCCGGCTTCCCCAAAATAGTTTACGACAGATTGAACTTAGATTCTGCTATTAACGCTAATCGCGTATATTTGCCCTCATTGCCACTAAATTTAGTTGCATAGTTAGAGGCTTTCAGTCTTGTTTTCCCTTCACCTCTTTTTTTCACTTTTTTACCCAACCCACTTATGAAAGGTTTTTCTCTCCAAGCTGTTCGCACGCTCTGCCTGGCAGCAGTAGGCAACGCCGAGTTGGCCGTGGTCAACTTCAAACAGCAGGCCGGCTCCATGAGCAAGTCGGACAAGCGCCTGTACGGGACCATTATCGCCATGGGCGCGCTGCACGGCCAGGCTTTCGCCCAGGCTGGCGTGGCCACGACGCTCGACAACGTGAAGACGACCGTGCTGAACATCGGGCAGGCCATTTTCGCCATTTTCCTGATGATCGGGCTCGTGAAAACGGCCAAGAAGTTCATCGGCGGGGAGCCCGACGCCATGACTAGCCTGATGTGGCTGGTGGGCGGCGTGCTGCTGTTCTTCGGCTTCCAGGCCCTGAAAGGTCAGATCGTAACGAACACGGGTGGCGGCGCTGGCGGCGTTCAGTAAAAAGTCCTACCGTCGGAGCGGCTGCTGGTAATGCCGCCCCGATTTTCACCCTGCTTTTTTACAATTCAATGCGAACGTTTAAGTCCATTGAAAGACCGGCCCAGGTTCTCGGAATAGAAATCCAGAGTCTGGGCCTTGTCTTTGGCGTCGTGATTGGCGGCGGCATTCTGACTGGCGTGGCCGGGATGGTCATCTCGGTTCCGGGCTGGTTTTATCTGCTGCTGCTGCTCGTCGCGGCCGGCCTCTTTTTCGGCCTGAAGTATCTGGGTAAGCATCGCCCGCCGGGCTATGCGCAGGGGTACGTCAGCTTCCGTTTCCAACAACCTAAACGCCTTACGGTAGGCATCAAACATGTTCAAAAACAGATCGGTAAAGCAAGCCGGGCTAAATGACGCGCATCCGGTTTTCCTCTACGAGGATAACAAGGTAGTGCTCAAGGATGGCCGGGTCGCGGTGGGCTTTCGGCTGAATCCGGCCGAGATGGAGCGCTGGTACCTGGATGCCTACGGCACGGCGCACGCCGCCTTTCAACAGGCGCTGAAGACGCTGCCCGTGGGGGCCGTTTTTCAAAAAACCGACGTCTACTACGACCGCCCCTACGTCCACCCGCCTGCCCCGGATAAGTATTTCAGCCAGCGCATGGGCGCCTACTTTGGCGGCCGCATGGTACTCTACCACGACGCGTACGTTTTTCTGAGCTTCGCGCCGGTAGCCGCGAAATCCGGCGCTACGGTTAGCAAGAAGGAGAAACCGCCGCGGCCGGTGTCGGCGCTGAATGCGCTGATCAACAAAGCCGACCAGGCCCTGCCGCCCAACCCGTTTGCCTCGGTGGCGGCCACGATGGCGCTGGCCGAGAAGCACGCCCAGGAATTTATCGAGGCCATGCGCGGGGTCCCGGATGCCCAGCTGGAGCGCCTGGATGAGAACCAGGTCAAGCAAGTCTACCTGCAGTTCCTGAACCTGGACTTCGACGGCCAGCCCCAGCACTACGAGCGGGAGATGCTCAACGAAATCGGCACGTTGGCCGTCGGGGAGCAGAAAGTTTCCTGCATCAGCCTGACGGGGCAGGGTACCGAGGTGCACCCGGCCGTGACGAACTCCTACGGCGTGACCTCGCCGATGGTGTATCCGCTGACGCACTTTTTGATGATGCCGCACATCTTCACTCAGTCGGTGCAGATCCGCGACACGAAAGCCGAGCTGGCCGCCCTGGACCTGGACCGGCGCATGAACAGCTCCCTGTCGGCCCTGACCAACCAGGATAACCTTATCCGGGTGGCGGAAATTGACTTATTTTCGGCCGACGTGCGCGCCAACAACAAGCAGATATGTGGGCTGCACGTCAGCCTGCTGGTCTGGGAAACCAGTGACGAAATCCGTCGCACCAACGTGGAGCAAGCCACGGCGGCCCTACGCTCTCTCTACGGGTCGGAAGCGGCCGTGGAAAGCTTCCTGACGCTGCCGCTGTTTTTCGCCTCGCTGCCCGGCAACGGCTTCCAGGTGCCGGACCGCTGGATTCCGACCTCGACGGACCGCGCGGCCTGCTTCGTGCACTGGACAACCACGTATCGCCCTACCCGCACGGGCGAGTACATCTGTGACCGGTTCCGCAACCTGGTGCGGGTAAACCTGTTCGACGTGACGCAGGATAACCAGAACTCGCTGACCATTGGCCCCTCGGGCTCGGGCAAGAGCTTCACCATGGGCAACCTGATTGCCCAGCGCTTCGAGAACAAGGCCCGGCAGATCATCATTGACATTGGCGGCTCCTATAAGGCCGTCTGCCAGTCGCTGACCGGCCCCGATTTCTCGAACTGTTACTTCGAGTACGACCCGGCCACCCCGATTGAGTTCAACCCCTTTTACGTCTCGCGCGACCCGGCAACGAACCGGTGGCTCTATAACGACGACAAGCTTAACTTCCAGCTGGCTTTGTTGGCCACACTCTGGAAAGCGGGCAACCTGAGTAAGTCCGAAATGGCCATCCTGGCCAAGTTCCTGCAGAACTACTACGTGCAGCTCAATAGCCTCGACCGGCTGGGCCATCCCGACGAAGAATTCCCCGGTATGGAGAGCTTCTACAACTTCGTGCAGGATTTCCATGAGCGCATGGTCCGCAAGCCGTCGCCGGATGAGACCGAAGCGGATGTGGCGCTGGCAGCCCAGCGGGAACAGTACCGCAAGGACATGGCCTATATCCAGATGGATGAGTTCTTTTTGGTACTGCGCGACTACGTCACCGGTGGCCGCTATGCGAAGGTGCTTAACGCACGCCGCGACGTGGACCTGAGCGAGTACCCCCTGATCTGCTTTGACATGATCCGCGTGAAGGCCGACCCGACGCTGTATCCGGTCGTGGCCATGCTCATCACCGAGCTGGCGCTGGATCTGTTTCGCAAGTTTCCCGAAGACACGAAGTACATCCTCATGGATGAGGCCTGGTCGATGCTGCAAGGCTCCCTGGAGTCTTTCATCGTGAATATGTACCGCACGATCCGCAAGCTGAAAGGCTCCATCGGCATCATCACCCAGGGCATCAAGGAAATCGAGGAATCTCCCATCGGCTACACGCTGATTGATAACTCGGCTACCAAGATCATCCTTCGCCATTCCAACGAAGCCACCCTGGAGCGCCTGCAAAAGCCGCTGGGCTTCACCAGCCACGAAATGGCGCTGATCCGCTCCATTCGCAGCGGCGAGGGGTTCCGGGAGTTCTTCATCAAGCAGGGCCAGGTGGGCAAAATCTACACGCTGGAGGCCTCCCCGCAGCTCAATGCCATTCTCAGCTCGCGGGCCGATGACCGCAACTACCTCACCAAGCTCATTAAGCACTACCAGCGCAACAAGCCGGTACGCGTGCTCGATGCACGCGGCTTGCCGGTACTGGACAATGACAACCTGCCCCTGTACAGCACTATCACCGAGCAGCGGTTGGATTTCGCGGTAGATGAATATGTCGCCACCCGTCAACAGCACTAGGTTATGCTCGCAACCCTACTTCTCTCCGGCATCGGCGGCGACCTGAACGCTCAGATTTCGCAAGCCGCCTTTCAGATGGCCCACCCCGTCATTGTGCTGCTGCGCAATGCCGTGCTGCCCATCATGATGACGATTACCCTGGTGTTTACGATTTCGCGGGGCTACCTGAATTCCGCCTCGCTGCAAATCGACCTGGGCCCGCTGTTTCGCATGATCTTCATCATGATTGTGCTTTCCTTCTACCGCACCCTGGTACCGATGGTGGGCGACTCCGTGTTTTGGATCAGCAAGGAAATCACCGGCACCGCTTCCAACGCGCAGGCTTACGCCACGCTGCAGAACCTAAAAGCGCCGAAACCCAACGCCCCGCCGGCTGCCACGCCCCAGCAAGTGGCCCAAGGCCAGTTGGACCAGCCGTCCGCCATTATGAGTCTGGCCAGCACCATCGGCGACAAGCTCGACGGCATTGCCTCGTTCTCGCTTTCCAACTGGATTCTGCAGCTGGCCACGGGAATGGTCGCCCAACTCATCCAGGTCTGCTTTCTGTTTCTGCAGGCCTTTTTGGGCGGGTTTCTTTTTGTCGTCGGCCCCATTGCCATTACCCTCTCGGTGCTGCCTGGGTGGGGAGGGTTGCTTAAAGCCTGGTTCCAGGCGTTTTTGAGCGTGCACCTGTGGACGCTCACGTTTTCCATCATTAATGCTCTGTTTGCCAACTACTCCCTGGCCATGAAAGCGGTTATGGCCAACCGCTACGGCTCGGTCGATGATTACTTGGCCGCCAACGGCTCGGATGCGCAGTACCAGATCGGTTGCATCATCTTCATTGTGCTCTACTTCATGGTGCCCTACATGACCTCCCTGATTGTAGGCCATACCAGCGCGGACGGCTTTGCCAGCTCGGCGGCCCGTATGGCCAGCAGCATGGGCAAGGTAGCATCTGGCGCTGGCGCCGTGGCCGGCGGAATGGCCTCCACGGTCAGCAGCGCAGGCAGCGCCGCCATGGGCGGGCTTCAGTCGATGATGGGCGGCGGCGGCGGCGGCGGCGGCGGGGGCGGGGGCGGCGGGGCCGTGGCCGGT
>Ga0247729_10000595_pt1 | contig 14670 bp, 8 predicted proteins | sample UWRJL133311R2_FD_180958 | JGI IMG/M metagenome (GOLD analysis project Ga0247729, IMG submission 180958) | Plant litter microbial communities from Arlington Agricultural Research Station in Wisconsin, United States - UWRJ-L133-311R-2 | ecosystem: Environmental > Terrestrial > Plant litter >... | reverse complement strand
TGGGCTGGATGCTGCTATGGCCACCGGCGAACGCAATACCAAATACATCGCACGCGCGTTTCATATGCTTGAGCAAAATTGCGCTGGCTTCGTCGTCGTTATGCCAGTAGGCGTTGACAATCGCCGTGGGGCGCCCGCCCATGGCGGCGATATCGCTGATATTCACCATCACAGATGACCAGCCGGCGGCTTTAGGATCGTTCAACACAAAATCCGGCAACATGCCTTCCATCGCTAATAGTTGATAACCGTCTGCAGTTTTGAAAGCAGCGCAATCGTCGCCCGGCATTGCGTAGCGTTGTTCGAGACTTAGTTGGGTGTGATCATCGCAAAAACTGGCGGCGAGTTTGATTGCCGTTTTGGCGGCAATTTCTGGCAGCGAGCGCAACTCCGCGCAGAGGCGATCCAACTCACTTTGTTGGTGATGCCGCCAACTGCTACAGGCGGATTTAATGGCTGGCGCGTTCATGATGAATGTCTCGGCATAAACGGATAGCAATCCAACTCAGCCTGCATACGCACATGAGGCCGACCCGCTACTTCAATTGGTTCTACGGTTTGCCAGTGTACGGATTGAAAATAGGTTTCGTTTTGAGGCTGAACATTCGCAAGAAAGCGTGTGCAACCTAAATCGATTGCGCGGGAAACCGCTTCGTTAATCAGCGCTTTGCCGATGGATTGATGACCGCGATAAGCGCGCGACACGCACAAACGCCCGCCGAACCAAAGGTTTTCATCGGCATCCTCGATTTGATAAATCCGCACGGCGCCGACCACATCATCAACTACAACACCACAACTTGACGCCATAGCAACTATGGCGATAGCGCGAAAATCCTGACCGTCCTGCTCGTTATCCGGCAGGATTTTTTGTTCCTGCGCGAATACAGATTTGCGTAAGGCAAAGTAGCGCTGCTTTTCCCAAGACGTGCTCGCCACATTCACTTGAATATGCTGCGAGCGAAAATCCGTAAAGGTCTGGTCATCAAACGCGTAATGCAAGCGGGCCATGGGCCACCTCCTGTTCGTAGCTTTTGAGCGATGAGCAGGCACCGCATTTGGCGCAACCTGCCTTAAGAGATTCTGAGGTAATACCGGCGTGATAAAGCGCCGGGCCGAGCTGGCTGAAAATACGATCCAACATATCGGCCTTAGGCATGGGGTGATGCTCAAGCGGCGTGCCCGCGACCGGCACAAAAGGCACAACAAAGGGATAAACGCCCAGCTCCACCAACTCCAAACTCATGGCGATAATTTCGTCTTCGGTATCACCCAAACCCGCGAGAATATAAGTACTGACATTACCTCTTCCGAAGACGTCCACCGCCGCTTTGAATGCAGACATATAGCGACTAATCGGCACAGTGGCCTTGCCCGGCATAATGGATTTACGCACGCGATCACTTACCGCTTCGAGGTGCATACCAAGCGCATCCACACCCGCATCTTTCAAACGCTGAAACCAGATATCGTCGTCCGGCGGCTCGCATTGCGCTTGAATGGGGATGTCAACAACCGCCCGCACCGCGCGCGCCGATTCCACCAAAACTGCCGCACCGCGATCCAGGGTTTTGGGTGTTCCGGTAGTCATAATCATTTGCTTAACACCATCCAGCTCCACCGCCGCGCGCGCCACTTCGGCAAGCAGCTCCGGCGTTTTATGGGGGATGGTTTTGCCCGCCTTGAGCGATTCTTCGATAGCGCAAAATTGGCAGGAAGTATCGCGGTTGCGATAGCGCACACAGGTTTGCAGCACTGTAGTCGCGAGTACATCTTTGCTGTGGAGGGTGGCGATTTTCCAATAAGGAATACCATCGCTCGTGGTCAATTCATAGAATTTTGGCTTGCCTGGCATGGCGGCTTTTGCGATCAGCTTTTCATGTTCAAAAATCAGAACCTGTTCATTACTTGCATCCGGCTTGGCACTGAACGGCGAGCGTTGAATTTGCTCGTTAAACACCGGAATCATGCTGGTTTGGCTATCGAAACTCAGGGCTTTGTGATCCGTTGGCCCGGCACCGCCGGTACGGGTTAAACCGAGGCTGCCCAGTTCAATCCAGCGAATTCCCTGGGTTTGAATTTGCGTTAATTGCTGATTGCTTAAGGCCATGACGACATCCTCTAATTGCTGGCAACGGCGAGTGGAGCAACCAGCGATAAACCGCCAGCCACAAGATTGGATTCAGAATCAGTCGCAGCCGCTCCCGGTAAAGGTTTGTTGAGTGCATGCGTGTGCCGCGTCGGGGTTTTATCGATCAGGAGACTCAGCAATTCTGGACGGCTGTAATGACCAACCGAATCCATCATGCGTTTGCGTTTATTGATGAGATTGAAATCCAGCTCCGCTATACAAGCACCTTCGCCAGAATCGCTACGCAGCGGAGTACCTAGCAATTTTCCTTCAGGGGAGACGATGGCGGTAAAGCACCCGCCGGTGATCGCCGTGATTGGGCCACCAGTGTCTTTTACGATTTGCGCCTGTTGTTCCGGCGTTAGCCAACCAGTCGCATTCACCACAAAACAACCGGATTCCAACGCGTGGTGACGAATGGTTGCTTCGATTTGCTCGGCAAAAATCTCACCCACCAAAGAACCGGGGAACATACTGACGTGAATTTGCTCGTGATCCGCCATTAAGGCGTAACGCGCGAGTGGGTTGTAATGCTCCCAGCAAGCGAGCGAGCCAATGCGGCCGACGGCAGTGTCCACGGCACACAAACCAGAGCCATCACCCTGCCCCCAAACCATACGCTCATGAAAAGTTGGCGTAATTTTGCGGCGATGCTGTACCAGCTCGCCGTTTGCATCGAAGAGTAATTGAGCGTTATAAATCGAACCGCCATCGCGTTCATTTACACCCACAGAAACCACCATCTTTGCGGCCTTAGCGGCAGCGGCAATTTGCGCGGTGTAAATTGACGGCACTTCTACGGACTCTTGCATCAGTAGCAAATGTTGCGCACCCATGGCACAGGGCGCCTGGATAAACGAAAAATAGGGGTAGTAAGGCACCAGAGTTTCTGCGAACACCGCCAGCTCAACGCCTTGCTTGCCCAGCTCTGCAATCAATTCGCAGATTTTGTTAACGGTTCCGGCGCAGGAGTAGAGCACCGGGCTGCACTGAACGGCAGCAGCCACGACTTTGTTCATAGAAAACCCTGAATGTTTTTGGTTGATGTTGATGGAGTTGAACTAAAACCTAAGTCGTCCAGGTATGAACAACGAATGCATTCTCGCGACGCATCAGCAATTGCAGATCCATCACATCCAGTGGGTTGATCGGGCGAATGCCTTCAATCAATGCTTTTTCGGTTTGGCCATAAAGCGCCTGCAACGCAAATCGACAGGCGTAAACTTTACCGCCTTCCGCCATAAATGCTTTGAGCTGCGCGTTGTAAGCCAAGTGTCCAGGGAAAGCTTCAGAACCCAATTTGGGGAAACCACGTTGGACACCCAGCAATACACCTGGTCCATATAACAGGATTGAAGTTTCAAAACCTTTGCGCAAAATACGTTTTGCTTGCAGCAAATTCACTAAGCCGATAGAGCCCTCAAAGGCCACGGTATGGAATGTTAAAAGTGCTTTTGCGCCCGGTTCGGCTTGTACATCTTCAAAAACTTTTTCCTCATAATCGACCAGAAAGTCACCGTCTTGGTAATGGGGGATGTCCACGGTTGGCATAATCATTTCCTCTATAAGTATGGTTGTTTGTGTTACGAGAGGACTATTGCGACATCTGTACCAGCTTCGGCAAAAAGTGCAGATCAATTTTTAAATTTTTATAAACTCAATAAAAACAGTAGGTTAGGGAATTTTATTTTTTAATGACCGATTAGTCGTAGAATTTCTTACTCGAATTTCACAACGCAATTGCATTGCAATACGCACTTGCGTAGCATTGAGTTACGCAAGTGCGTAGGAATAACCGAGGTATTTAAGGTGATTGATAGTGATTCATCCGATGAATGGAGCAAACTGGCTTACTGGATGCGCCATGCCGCCTTTGAGCAGTGCCCAGAGCCGCTGATGTTGCTCGATCCACTCCACAACCAATATATCGATTGCAATATCGCGGCCACGAATTTGCTCGGCTTTAGTCGGCCAGAAATCTTGAAAATGCCCATTTCATTTATCCACGGGCGCGAACTCGGGCAGTTAATTGTATTTACGCAAGAAGCCATGGCGAAGGGCCACGCCAAGAGCAAACGCATTTCTTGTCGACTCAAAAACGATATGCATATTCCGGTGGAATTATCGGCTTCGCGCACGGTAATTAAAGGTAAGGAATATTTGGTTGTGTCGATCAAAGATATCGATTCCGAAGAACGCAGCCGCGACAAAGCCGACGCCGATCGCATTGCGCGCAACGGCATTCTGGAATGGAAACATTTGCAATCTATTTTCCAGCAAGGTGAGCGCGAAAATTTGTTGATGCTCACCTCTGTCGGCGACGGAATTTATTGCGTGGATACTAACGGAATGTGCACTTTTATTAACCCTGCCGCGAAACGTTTATTGGGCCGCACCGATAGCGATGTGCTCGGGCAAAATATTCATTACGTTCATCACCACACCCACGAAGATGGCACTCACTATCCCGTGGAAGAATGCCCAATTTACGCCGCGATTCGCGATGGCATTGTGCATGAAGGTAAGCAAGAAGTTTTTTGGAAACACGACGGCACACCCTTCCCCGTTGAATTTACCAGCACGCCGATTATTTCTGAAGGCAGCATTATTGGTGCGGTAGTTGTGTTTCGCGACATCAGCCAACGCATAGAAACAGAAAAACAATTGCGCGACGCACTAAAAGAATTAAGCGAATTAAAAATCCGCCTCGAAGATGAAAATGCTTACTTGCAACAAGAAATTTTAATTGAGCAACGCTACCACGGTATTATCGGCGAGAGCGCAGCCATCAAACGCATTCACCAACAAATTCAATTAGTCGCGCAGACCGAAGCTAACGTATTAATCACCGGCGAATCCGGCACTGGCAAAGAATTAATCGCACGCGCCATCCACGAAGCCAGTGGACGTAAAGACAAACCCATGATTCGCGTCAACTGCGCTGCAATTCCCCACGAATTATTTGAGAGTGAATTTTTCGGCCATATTCGCGGTGCATTTACCGGCGCCGTGCGCGACCGTATTGGGCGCTTTGAATTAGCCAACGGTGGCACTTTATTTTTAGATGAAGTGGGCGAAATTCCACTCGAATTACAAAGTAAATTGCTACGCGTTTTGCAAGAAGGTCAACTCGAACGCGTCGGCGAAGAAAAAACCCGCGATGTCGATGTGCGCGTAATTGCCGCCACCAATAAAGATTTAAAAAAAGAATCTGAAGCCCATCACTTCCGCGAAGATTTATATTTTCGTCTCAATGTATTCCCAATCCATTCACCGCCGCTGCGTGAACGCGGCAACGACATCGCATTGCTGGCGACGCATTTCCTGGAACAAGCCAATCAAAAATTTGGTAAAAAGGAGTGCAAGTTACGTCAAGGCGATCTCAAACCTCTATTAACTTACAATTGGCCGGGAAATATCCGCGAATTACAAAATGTAATGGAGCGCGCGGTTATTACATCCGAAAATGGACGAGTGCCTATTGATTTGCCCACTGATTCGAATGCAAAAAAGATAGTAGCCGTTACAGCAGAAACAAAAGAGCTTGCCATTATCTCGGACGATGAAATGCAGGAGCGCGTTAAACATAATATGCTGACGGCGCTGGAAAAATGCGATTGGAAATTATTTGGTGACGATGGTGCAGCGATTTTATTAGGGTTAAAACCTACAACACTTGCATCGAGAATAAAACGAATGGGGTTGAAGCCGCCTGGATCTTGAAACGCCCTACCTGAGAATATAGTTGCGATCATTAAAAATTAGCGCATGAAATACTTAATAGATTTGTATTAAAAATTTCTAATCATTAAATCCCACGCACACAATTAAAAATTAAAAAGTGCCCCGTTGTAACGGGGCACTTATCTATACTCTATCGACAGATATTTCCACTAACAATAGGAACACTCGCCGCTCCTACAGGTTTACTTCCTTGAAAACCAAACTCAATTGTTTGCCCTGGTTGAATGTTCGCATTCCAATTAACATTTTGTGCGCTGTAAGGGTTGTTACCGCTCAAAGTGGCATTCCATGAACCAGTTATTTTTGATCCATCAGTATATTGCCAACTAACGCCCCAACCATTAATTGCAGAAGACGTAGTGTTTTTAATACGAATGCTCGCAGTAAATCCATTTCCCCACTCACTGTTTAATTGATAACTACATTGAGCTTTAGTGGATGCGGACGAACTTGAAGATTTAATTGAAGATGAACTTGAGGGAGAGCTGGAAGAAGATTTTATAGAACTACTGCTACTTAGTCGCACCGAGCTACTGGAGCTGACAATAGAACTTGAACTTGAACTTGAACGAGGGATGCTACTACTCGATGAACTACTCGAACTGTTGAAGCAGTCAATATAAAACGCCTCAACTCTTTTCGTGACGCTTGTTGACGCACCTTTGCTATCCGTTACTGTCAAAGTCAATTGGTATGTGCGCCCTGTTTGACTCGGGAAAGTAACCTCATAACCGGTAGATGATGACGGACCGCTGCCACCACTGAATTGCCATGAATAAGTTATTGGGTCACCATCGGGATCAGAAGAGCCAGTCGCTGTTGCGAGCACGCGCCCTGCTCCTACATTGGGGCTTCCACAAAATACGTTCGGGTAATTACTCGCAAAAAAATTAGCGATAGGTGGCTGATTCGCAGGTGTGCTACTGGAGGATTGACTGGATGAACTGCCTTGAAAAATAGAGGCGCGTTTTGCAGTGGCTTTAATACCATTAGCATCATTAAAAAGAGAGCTGCCCCAACTAGTCAGGCTTGCTGGGTTCCAATTAGAAACCACATCCAACGCTGAATTTTTATTTCCGCTCCAACTCCAACCAAAATACCCGGCGCCATATTGTTCTGCATATTGCATGATGGATTCAGTGGGTAACCGAGGCGCATTCAAAGGCACTGGGCCATTGAAAAATGGATGATAATAAGCAGCTGGACCAAAACCGCCTATAACAAGCGGTGCATTTATTTCGGCAAAGGTTGCAATATACTCGCGGGCTTTTTCAGGGTTCGCATACTGATCAAAAAAATCCACAGAATAAATCACTTTTGATTTTAAGCCCAAGTTCTGATTAATAGTGCGCGCAATTTGTTGCATTGCTTTATCGGTATCCTGACTCCACACATTACCATCGACCATTACTAAAAAATCTTTCGGCAACTTACTCAATAAGTTTTGAAGATAATCAGGAATGCCGCTTGAATAAATCACCGCAGATCCAGAGTTACCATCAAAATGCTGATTACCCAAACCAATAATAATGTAATCCTCATTACCGTATAGCGTGTTGTAAATATCCGTCCAATAATCAATTGTTGCTGACGGACTATTTGAGCCCTCGACGCCGCCAAAACCTGCAACATCATTAGGCTCCAACACACACACTAACTTTTGTTCAACGCACGTTTTAATAATATCTCTAAGCTGCGTAACAATAGGTCGAGGAAACACACCATCATATTTGATAGGAAATTCAATCTGCGCTGAATTAGCACCTAAGGCTGCAATATCTTTTAATGCTTGAACCGTTTTTTCCGGCGCAAGCGTGTGGTCGATTGTCACACCTCGAAAAATAAAAGCGTTACCTTTGGCATCAATAAGCTGCTTGCCATTGGTTGTCCATGCCGCCATGGCAGAGTGTGTAGAGCACGCAAGCGTTGCCGCTAACCCCAACGATGTAAAAATTTGATGCAGATTCTTTCTATTCATATTGTTCTCCATAATTTTGCTGGTTTGTTTTAACAACGGAGCCCTGCTGATAACAGGAAATTTTTATATCGCTAACGTAATAACTTATTTTTATTCGCGCTACCGGAAATTTTCTTCATTGGAAAATTAGGTTTTTTGAAAACAGAGCTTCGCTTAAATTATTATTTTTGTCGCTTTAACGAACGCGTATCGAAACGACAAAGACGCCGCTCCTTTTTAAGATAATAGTTTAGAAGATAATATTTTGTCACCCTTCGCCATCAACGCTTTCGTTTCTTTACACCAAATTAAATAACCATTGTGAATTTATAATAGAAAATATGGCTATTAACATTATGGATTGAACTGTGAGTGCGAATAGCTAATTTCATAAAAAATATTTTCATTTTTATCATGCATTGGAACATGCACGCGTCTTTTATAAAGTGTCAGGTGGTACACCTTCATATGTGAAGCGCTAGTCTTTCAAATGAGTAGGTTGACCACCGGCCCGACGATTGGCCCCTCAATCTCCCCGATAACTGATTCGAAATTTTGCCGTGATCGTTTTAATGTTAATGGGCCGCGTGATTCATTCCGGGAAATCGTGAGCCAAGGCCCTGGCCTACACACAATCGCCAATTAGGTTGTTTGCAGCACATAGCCTGATTATTTGAAGCGTATACTTCGAACTGTCGTTTGAAGTTTTCTGAACGGAATATGCTTCTTCGCCTTAATTTAGCGTTCACTCTTATTTGTATTTGGTGCGCAAGCATGGGAGGATTGACGCAATAAGCATCACACAGAGGAAAATAAAGTGACAAATAGCCATACCGCCATATCAAATCTCACGAATGGCGAGCGTTTTCATTTGTTAGTAACTGCGGTAACAGATTACGCCATCTACATGTTGACGCCTGAAGGAATAATCAGCAGTTGGAATGCGGGCGCAGAGCGCTTCAAAGGCTATACCGCTGACGAAATTATCGGCCGACATTTCTCCACCTTTTACACTGAGGAAGACAAAGCCACGAATCTCCCAAAACGAGCTTTGCACACATCATTAACAGAAGGAAAATTTGAGGATGAAGGCTGGCGGGTTAGAAAAGATGGAACTCGATTCTGGGCTAACGTAGTCATTGACCCGATAAAAGACAGTGATGGGAATCTTATTGGTTTTGCAAAAGTTACTCGTGATATTACAGAACGCAAACGCGCTACAGATGCACTTCATGAAAGCGAAGAACGTTTTCGTCTACTCGTACAAGGCGTTACAGACTACGCAATTTATATGCTATCCGCGCAAGGAATTGTTACTAACTGGAATTCTGGTGCAAAACGTATCAAAGGTTATAGTGACGACGAAATAATTGGTAAGCACTTTTCTAAATTTTATACTGAAGAAGATCGTGAAAAACTCATTCCGGCACGAGCACTCTCTATTGCTAATACTGAGGGGCGCTTTGAAAGCGAGGGGTGGCGCGTTCGCAAAGATGGTTCCCGGTTTTGGGCACATGTTGTTATTGATGCGATTCGCAATGACATGGGCGAACTTATTGGTTTTGCAAAAGTTACTCGTGATATTACCGAGCGACGTGAAGCTGCTACTGCACTTGAGAAGGCACAGCTTGCACTTTTTCAAGCGCAAAAAATGGAATCCATGGGCCAAATAACGGGAGGCGTTGCTCACGACTTTAATAATTTATTAAACATTCTCAGTAACGGACTTGCCATTCTGCAAACAAGAGTCGCAGACGCAAAAGATGCAAAAATCATCGATAGCATGCAACGCGCTACGCAGCGTGGGGCCACACTAATTCAACAGCTATTAACGTTTGCCAGACAACAACCCTCTAACCCTGAACCACAAAATATTAATTTGGTAATTCGCTCATTTGAATCTGTATTGCGAGGTGCAAACGATAAGGGGTTAAGTTTCGATATTAAACTCTCCGAATTTTTACCAAATGTTCAAATTGACGCGAGCCTTTTTGAGGCTGCGCTCTTAAATCTGGTGGTAAATGCCAGGGACGCAACACCCGAGGGCGGTTATATTTCTATAGCCACTTCGTTAATTACTTTAAGCGAGAATGAAATAAGTTCGTTACCTGCTGGTGATTACGTGAAGGTGGACGTTGTGGATTCTGGTCATGGTATTCCCGCAGACTTAGTTGCAAAAGTTATCGAACCTTTCTTCACAACCAAACCCGTTGGTAAAGGCACAGGCTTGGGATTAAGTCAGGTATATGGTTTTGTTAAACAAAGCAAAGGCGATCTACACATTAATTCTGTTGAAGGGAAAAGCACTACAATATCATTGCTACTCCCCACAATTGCAGATACTGGCACAACATCAAATACAAACAAAAAATCAGAGCGAGCACTTGTGGTCGATGATCAACCTGATGTGTTAGATATGGCCGTCGAACTTTTCAAAATTCTTGGTTACGAAGTTTATGCCGCGCATGACGGCGAAGAGGCAATTAAAATTTTAAGTGAGCACACTGAAATGGATATTTTATTCAGTGACGTGACCATGCCAGGAATGAACGGTGTGGAATTGGCACAACGCGCAAAAATTATTTCACCTTCAATAAAAGTTCTTCTTGCGTCTGGTTACACCGGCAAAGCATTGGAGATGGTCAACTTAGCAGAGTTTCCATTGATCGCAAAACCTTATGGATTGGCAGATATTGCTAAAGAATTACGAGTTTAAGTAAAAGAAGAAAATTTATTTGTTTATGATGCTCTTAATTTATGCATAAAAAAATTGTAAACAACTTTACCGTGATTAATTCGCTCAGAGGGTTGCTGTGAAAGGAATCGTAAAATCGCATCGTTCAATGGCGGTAAAATTATTCCTTTTTCACTGCCTAACGCGCTGTAAACTGGTCGTTGGGCTTTAAACCCCAAGGTTTTACTTGCCACAGGAATAATTAATTTCTCATCCTGTCCTGCAATGTTTGCAGCTTGAGTAGCAAATTCCGCCCAGGTCACTGCTGTAGAGTTCGTTAAATGCCAAATCCCGCTTGCTTGATCAATAAGTAAATCCAAACAATTATTAACCAAATCCGGAACGTAAGTTGGCGTTATCGTTTGGTCATTAGCAACAAAAAACCTTTTACCATCGTTAATAGATTTGTTCATCTGTGAAAGAAAATTAAATCCGTCCCAAGGGCCGAAAAAAGCGCTGGTCCTAACAATGAGTGACGGTGGATTTTCCTTCAGAACGTGTTTTTCTGCGTAAGCTTTTGAAGCTCCGTATACATTTAATGGTGATACAGGGCTGTTCTCACAATAAGGATTTTTTGCATTGCCATCAAATACAAGATCGCTCGAAAAAGTTAAAAAAGCAGCTCCGAACTTTGAACATGCTTGTGCAATCACTACCGGCCCATATGCGTTTTCGCGAAAACATATTTCATGCTGCGATTCAGCCTCATCGACTTTTACAAACCCCGCTGCGTTCACTACCGCCCACGGCTGATGTTTTTCAAAAACTGACTCCACAAGCGCCATATTGGTAATATCCATGTCTCCTCTGGAAAGAAGAATATAAGAGATATTTCGCATACTGCAAATATGTGCAAACGCCCTACCTAAAGTACCTGTAGCTCCAACAATCAAAATGGGCCGAATATTAGATGCTAATAAATTCTCAGGGAACATTCGTTCAATTGTTGGAAGACTTCTGGCATTTTTCGACTCACCAAATGCAAAGTGAACGTGTTCTTTATTTTTCCACCAACCATCTGCTTGTAACACAGGGTGAGCCGTCAATTTTTCTTCGCATAATTGTTTAATTAAATGAGCAATTGCTGTAGGCCGCGGTGTTCCGGATCTAACATCGAAGACACCGGCTTCATAAAAATTATTATTTTGTGTTAACAGGCTATTCCAATCGTAGGCCCCCAGTAAAGACCAAGCCGTAATTCCGCGAATATCCACACCTTCGCTTTTTAATTTTGCACAAGCCTCATAGGCTTCCATAAACCAGCGAAGTTGTGCCTCTCTTGAAGAGCCGAGATGAACTTCGGTCAATGCTATAGGTAAGCTATAACGTTCGGCTGCAGACTTTAGTATTTTATAATGCCCTTCTCTTTTATGAATGTCGGCACGCAAAATATCTACGTCGGAATATTTATGCTTTCCGTTTTCAGCAAATGACCACGCCGGATATTTTTTTCTATTATCGTCTAAAAAGCGTTCGCTGGTAATGTAATGATTAACACCAATGATATCTGGGGAATAAAAATTGTCGGTAAAATAATCCAACGTATCTTCCGATATTTTTCCAAAATCTCTAAAAAAATTCCACATAATAGAATTGTTTTTTAAGTTCCCTGTAAGGATGTCCAAAGAAGCCCAGCGTCGATCATTTTCAAAATCACATTGAGATTGTAATTTTCTCGTACCGTGACACTTGCCAAGATCTTCCGTCTGCACTAGTTTTGCCGAGGGAATTATTTTTTTTATTTCCCGCATAGCAAGAACAGTTGCTTTGCATTGGTTAATTACTGCAATAGAAAATGCTTGATCATTTTTAGCGTGTGGATACCACAATCCATATAAACAACTAAATCGAGCCGTTGTTAGTGGTTCATTAATTGGCGTGAATAAAGTGAGCCACGGATATCGCTCGGCAACAGCGACGGCAAACTCAACAAATTTTTGCGGAAAATCTGGATCAACTAAACTTGTATATCGAGGACCGCTACCATGATGTAGTAATCCTGCAATGGGATTTATATTTAATTCTTTAAGTAGTTCAAGTCTTTCATCAGTCCAAGACCAATCAGCTTTTGCCAATCCATTCGGCGCAATACGCTCCCAAATGACCGGATACCGTAAGGTTTTTATCCCAGTGTCAGCAATAAGATTTACATCAGAAACTCGAAAGTGATGTCCACTGCGATGTAATTGATCGCCGTAATTATCCCCTAGCCTGTGAACAGTGCATTCAATTCCACCCCAAACAGGAATTGAGGCTGCGCTCATAGTTACTGTCATTGCTGCGCCTTTATTCGATAATTTATACACTGACTTTTATGATTATATTTAGAAACCTATTATTTAATATTTCTTGTTGCAGCCGAAATTTTTTCAAGCGGCAATTTGGGTGTTCGATCCGCAAATAGTAAACCGTTAGCTTCTTGAAAAGTGTCGGCGAATTGCGTGTAGCAAAAACCACTGAACATTGGAGTTTCGTTAACCACTTCGAGAAGTTGTTGATATCTTACAAAAAAATCGTCATCGCTGGAGGCTTGCGAATAGCCCCACATTTCCTGCCCTTCTTCAGAATGGCGCTGCTTCGCGTATGCGATACCGCCAAACTCTGTAAGCACAATGGGTTGACCGCGATGCGGGTAACCGTCCAATGTCAGAATTCTTCCGCCAGGGCGTCGACGATCAAATAATTCTTGCTGAGCTGCGCCATAACGCGCGGCGATACTGCTCGGATTTGCGTCGTAATCGTGAATACCAATTAAATCCGTTGCCGAAGCTTCCCAGCCATCATTACCAATAACAGGACGGGTCGAATCAAATGTACGCGTTAAATGATAAAGCGCTTCGACTGCATTTCGGTGTGCTTGTGTAGAAGTAAGATTTGGAACACCCCAGGATTCATTAAAAGGAACCCAAACGATAATACAAGGATGACTGTAGTCGCGGTCGATAACCTCTTCCCATTCATGCACTAAACGTTTAACTGCTGTCGGTGTAAACCGATAAGCAGAAGGCATTTCTTCCCACACCAAAAGGCCAAGCTTATCTGCCCAATATAAATAACGTGGGTTTTCAATTTTCTGATGTTTTCTAACGCCGTTAAATCCCATTGCCTTCGCGAGTTCAACATCGCGACGCAATGCATCATCAGATGGCGCTGCCAACATAGTGTCTGGCCAATAGCCTTGATCCAGCACTAATCGTAAAAAATAAGGCCGACCATTAAGCATAAATCTGTCGCGATTAATGTGTGCAGAGCGTAGCGCTGTATAAGATGAAACCTTGTCAATTACTTCACCATCGCGCAATAAAAGAATTTCAGCATCAAGCAATGTGGGTCGTTCAGGGCTCCACAATAATTCATTTCGTGAATCATCAATTCCAGGATCTGACAAACTTATTTTGCGTGCAGCTTCATGCCCGATAATTTTGTAATGGTCATCAGCCAACACTTTTCCGTTGTGAGAAATTTTAACTTGCACCGTAAAGTCAGCTTTAAGATCACCCGCAATCATTGTTTCGCAACCAATTTCAAAACCATCAAAATTTGGTGTCCAGCGAATTTTATTGATATAAGTTGCTGAAACAGTTTCTAACCAAACCGTTTGCCAAATTCCAGTAGTGCGGGGATACCAAATTGAGTGAGGCTGCAGCTGCCAATCTTGTTTACCACGGGGCTTAGCTAAATCATGCGGGTCGTCTTCTGCATAGACGGTAATAATGTGATTTTCGGCATCACCTAATGCAAACGTAATATCTGCAGAAAAAGGTGTATGACCTCCCACATGCTGCGCCACTAAATGACCATTCACCCATACCTTAGCATGGTAATCGACGGCACCAAAATGCAGTAGAACGCGTTGAGTTTTAGATTTTGGAGAAACTTCAAATTCTCGTTGATACCAACATGCATGATGATAACCGCGATCCCCTATTCCGCTTGCTTCTGACTCAGGAGGAAAAGGTACAACAATTTCTTGTGTCCACGGAATTTCATCTGAAAAATTTTCAAATTGATTTTCATCATCAAATGCAAATTTCCATTTTCCATTTAATGACAACCAATTCTCCCTCACCAATTGCGGCCGTGGATATGCAAAAGTCGCGTCAG
>Ga0247729_10000594_pt1 | contig 14714 bp, 14 predicted proteins | sample UWRJL133311R2_FD_180958 | JGI IMG/M metagenome (GOLD analysis project Ga0247729, IMG submission 180958) | Plant litter microbial communities from Arlington Agricultural Research Station in Wisconsin, United States - UWRJ-L133-311R-2 | ecosystem: Environmental > Terrestrial > Plant litter >... | reverse complement strand
GTAGCCCATGTCCGGCGACAGCACCCACGGCGTCGGGGCGACGGCCTGCGCGCCGGCCGGCCCCGCCAGCGTCGTCAGCGCGGCGGCGGTGCACAGCGCCATGATCGTTCGAGCGGTCATCTCATGATCTCCAAAATCGAATTCAGATATTCCGCCTTGAACAAATCACGAACGTCGTCGACCCGTCAATAAGACACCATGCCGCGACGAGTTTGTGATTTCCGCAGTCCCGCGAGGCGACTATTGATAGTTCCGGGCGGGGCCGGATCGCAATGCTGCCGGCGATGGAGATGATTCGATGCGCAAGCGTGTAATGGGTGCTGTGGTTCTCGGAATGCTGGCAATGGCTTCCGTCGCCGCGGCGGATGATTTCAAGCTCAGCAACAACCAGCGGATTTCCTGCGGCCGCGGGCTTTCCGCCGGCAAATTATCGACCGCGACCTGCCGTTCTTACGCCTATCTGTTCAATACCAAAACCTCAGAGCATTTCCGCTGCTCGGTCAGCCTGTCGATGACCCGCGACGCCAAGGAAGTGATCAATGTGCAGAGCGACGGCGGCTGCGTGAAGAAGCCGCGTATCTTCGACACCGACGGCAGCTATTCGTTCGACGCCACCGAGACCGAGCCGCCGAACACCAATTCGTTCTTCGGCAATGGCGGCTATTCGGTGTGGGCCAGCGACAACACCGCGCAAAAAGTCCGCGGCTGCATCAGCATCCCGTCCGGCCTCGGCTCCGACGTCAGCCGGTGCATCGACATGAAGTTTGAATAACGATTGAACCAACCGCAAACTCGGTGTCGTCCCCGCGAAGGCGGGGACCCATGACCACGGTCTGTGCGATTGGTGGGCCAGCCCCAACGAATTTGTTTTAAACATAGCTACGGCGTGTATGGGTCCCCGCTTTCGCGGGGACGACACGCAGTTCGCGTTTACTCCGGCTTGATGCCGGCGAACTGGGCGACCTTGCCCCACTTCTCGGTCTCGGCGGTGACATAGGCGGCCATCGATTCCGGCGAGCCGCCGGTCGGCTCGGCGCCGAGCTTGCGCAGCCGCTCGGTGCCCTCGGCCGACTTGATGTACTTCTCGACGGTGGCGTTGAGCTTGGCGATGATCTCCTTCGGCGTCTTGGCGGGTGCTGCGACGGTGAACCAGGCGGAGGCCTCGTAGCCGGGGACGCCGGCTTCGGCGACGGTGGGCAGGTCCGGCATCAGCGGCCAGCGCGTCGCGCTGGAGACGGCGAGGGCGCGGATCGAACCGGCTTCGGCGTGCGGCTGCGCGGCCGGCAGGTTGTCGATCATCACATGGACGCGGCCGGCCATCAGGTCGGTGAGCGCCGGGTTGCTGCCCTTGTAGGGCACGTGGGTGATGTTGATGCCGGTCATCGACTTGAATAGTTCGGTGGCCACGTGCGCCGTGGTGCCGAGGCCCGGCGTGCCGTAGAACAATTCGCCCGGCTTGGATTTCGCCAGCGCGATGAATTCCGCGACGCTTTTCACCGGCAGCGAGTTGGTGACCGAGAACAGGTTCGGCACATTGGCGATGATGATCACCGGCGCGATGTCCTTCACCGGATCGTACGGCATGTTCTTGAACACGAACTTGTTGATCACATGGGTGCCCGGCGTGCCGACCAGGAAGGTGTAGCCATCGGCCTCGGACTTGGCGACGAAATCGGTGGCGATGTTGCCGCCGGCGCCCGGCTTGTTCTCCACCACGAACTGCTGGCCGAACTCCTCGGACATCTTTTGAGCGACGACGCGGGCGAGAATGTCGGTCGTGCCGCCGGCAGCGAACGGCACGACGAACCGCACCGGCTTGGTCGGCCAGGCGTCCGCAGCGCGGGCATGGCGCGACAGCAGGGGCAGGCCGAGTGCGGCGGCGCCGCCGAGCACGACCGAGCGGCGGGTGGGGAAACGGATGATGGCAGGCATCGGTAGGTCCTTCATGCAATAGGGCCGCGACTCCGCATGAGCGGAATAGCAACGGTGGTCGAGTGGTGTTGGGTTAAAGCACGGCGATCACGAATGAACGACGACGATCGGGAGACCACAGCCGCCATAGCGGTCTGCTGATAATCTGACTGCATGAACCGCAGGCAATGGTCTCTCCCGAATCACCTCGGTCTCAGCGAGCCGAACTGGTTGATGGCATGCTACGCGCTGGCACCGATGGTTGCCAGTGCAATGCAATACCATCCTTAAGCATTTGGTACCGGCGCGTCGCCGGCTGCGGCATGCGGTCGCGTCTCCGGCATCAGGATGAGAAACAGCAGCAGGCCGGCGCCGGCCACGCCGGCAAGAGCAATGAAGGCAGCGCTGTAGCCCGCGGCCACCACGATCAGTCCCGCCGCCGCGGTACTCAGGGCGCCGCCGATTCCCGCGGCAGTGGCGATGGCGCCCTGGCTGACATTGAAATGGCCGCTGCCGCGGGTCAGATCGGCGACCACCAAGGGAAACAACGCGCCGAAAATGCCGGCGCCGATACCGTCGAGCAGTTGCACGCCGACCAGCCAGTACGGATTGTCGGACAGGGGATACAGCACGCCGCGAAGCGCCAGCACGGCCAGGGCGATGGCGAAGATCGGCTTGCGCCCGACGGTGTCAGCGCTGCGGCCGACGATCATCGCCACCGGCACCATCACCAGTTGCGCGGCAACGATGCACAGCGACATCAGCGTGGTGCCGAGATCGCGGTTGACCAGCGCCAGCTTCTGCCCGACCAGCGGCAGCATCGCGGCATTGGCGAAATGAAACAGCACCGTGCAGGCGGCGAACACCAGCAGCGGCCGGCAGGTCAGCAGCACCCGAAAGCCCGACGGCTGGTCCGGATGTTCGGCATCGCCACGCGTTGTCTCGTCGAGCCCACGCGCCACATGGTCGTCGATGGCGTCGCCCGGCACCGCCAGCGTCGCCAGGATGCTGGCCGCGGCCATTGCCGCCATCAGCCAGAACACCACCACCGGGCCGAAGAAGTACGCCGAGATGCCGGCCAGCGTTGCGGCCACCGCGTTGCCGGCATGGTTGAAGGCCTCGTTGCGGCCGATCCGCCGCGCGAACGCCTTCGGCCCGACGATGCCCAGCGTAATCGCGGCCAGCGCCGGGGCGAACACCGCGGCGGCGACGCCGGTCAGCGCCTGCGTGGTCGCGACGAACAGGAAGCCGGGATACAGCGGCAGCACGATCGAGCCGAGGGTGACGACGATGGCCGCAGCGATGACAATAGCGCGCTTGGCGGTGGTGCGGTCGATCAGCGCGCCGGCGGGGGTCTGGGCGATGATGCCGGCCAGCGCCGCCACCGACATCACGATGCCGATCGAGGCCTCGTCCCATTGCTGCACGGTGAGCAGATAGATCGCCAGATAGGGGCCTAGCCCGTCGCGGACGTCGGCGAGAAAGAAGTTCAGCGCATCCAGCGGCCGCGCGATCCGTGCTTCGTCAACGCGCGCCAATGAGTCCTCGCCGGGCTGGAGCTGTCCGCGGCAACGGCGTGTCGGCCCGCCGGTTCCTACGGGCCGAACAAAAGGCCGCAGGCCATATCGAATTACCGCCTGCCGTATCAACAGGAATTGCCGGCGCCGCTGTATTCCGCGGCCGATCCCTGCTTAGAATGAATCCGCCGACCATTCCGTTCGCGCCGTCCCGAGTGCTCTTCATGATCCGTCTCTACACCCGCGTGCTGCAATTGCTCGGCAGGGAAAAGCGCCTCGGCTGGATTCTCGCCGCCGCCAATCTGCTGCTGGCGGGCGCGCAATTCGCCGAACCGGTTTTGTTCGGTCGCATCATCGACGTGATGTCCGGCAATCTCTCCACCGGCGCGCTGAATGCCGAAGCCGCCTCGCCGTGGCCGCTGCTGGCCGCCTGGGCGGCGTTCGGCTTGTTCAGCATCGGCTGCGGCGCGGTGGTGTCGCTGAATGCGGACCGCCTCGCGCACCGCCAGCGCCAGAAGGTGCTGACCGACTATTTTGAGCACATCATGCAATTGCCGCTGACCTATCACACCGGCACCCATTCCGGCCGGCTGATGAAGGTGATGCTGCAGGGGACCGATGCGCTTTGGCGGGTCTGGCTCGGCTTCTTCCGCGAGCACTTCGCCTCGATCGTGTCGCTGCTGGTGCTGCTGCCGCTGTCGATCTACATCAACTGGCGGCTGGCCATCCTGCTCGGCGTGCTTTGCGTGGTGTTCACGGTGCTGACCACCCTGGTGGTGCGTAAGACCTCGGGCATGCAGAGCGAGGTCGAGGAGCACTATGGCGACCTCTCCGCGCGGGCGTCGGACGCGCTCGGCAACGTGGCGCTGGTGCAGAGCTTTACCCGGGTCGATGCCGAAGTGCAGGGGCTGCGTTCGGTCGGCACGCAACTGCTCGAGGCGCAGATGCCGGTGCTGTCGTGGTGGGCCATTGTCACGGTGATGACGCGCGCCTCCACCACCATCACCGTGCTGGCGATCTTCACCGTCGGCATCGCGCTGCATCAGCAGGGGCTGACCACGGTGGGCGAGATCGTGATGTTCGTCTCTTTCGCCACCATGCTGATCCAGCGCCTCGAACAGGTCGTGGCCTTCATCAACAGCGTGTTCATGGAAGCGCCGAGGCTGCAGGAATTCATCAACGTGCTCGATGCCGTGCCGGCGGTGCACGACCGTATCGACGCCATCGATCCCGGCCGGCTCGCGGGCATGGTCGAGTTCAACGACGTGTCGTTCTCCTATGACGGAAAGCGGCCAGCGATTGCCGACCTGTCCTTCACTGCGCTGCCGGGCCAGACCATTGCATTGGTCGGCGCCACCGGCGCCGGCAAGTCCACCGCCATTGCGCTCTTGCACCGCGCGTTCGATCCGCAGTCCGGCATCATCCGCATCGACGGCATGGACGTCCGCGGCCTGACGCTGGCATCGCTGCGCCGGAACATTGGCGTAGTGTTCCAGGAAGCGCTGCTGTTCAACCGCTCGATCGCCGACAATCTGCGGGTCGGCAAGCCGGACGCCACCGATGAAGAATTGCGCATTGCCGCCGGTCGCGCCCAGGCGCTCGATTTCATCGAGCGCGGTGAGCGCGGCTTCGAGACCAATGCCGGCGAGCGCGGCCGCATGCTGTCCGGCGGTGAGCGGCAACGTCTTTCGATCGCGCGCGCGATCCTGAAGGATCCGCCGATCCTGATCCTCGACGAGGCCACCTCGGCGCTCGATGCGGTGACCGAGGCCAAGCTGAACGCCGCTCTCGATGAAGTGATGAAGGGCCGCACCACCTTCGTGATCGCGCACCGGCTCTCGACCATCCGCAACGCCACGCGGATCCTGGTGTTCGAGGGCGGCCGCGTGATCGAAAGCGGAACGTTCGATGAACTGGTGGCGCAAGGCGGCCATTTCGCCGCGCTCGCGACGGCGCAGTTCATGGTGCAGGAAAACGCCCGCGCCAGCATGGCGTTGCCGGATGCCGCGGCACCGCTGTGACGCCATGCGCAACGGTCGAAATTTGGCCCCTTTCATCGACGATTTAGGACGCCAACCACTGTTCTGATGGTTTCAGCCGGTATAGGTTTGCTGTCGTCACCGATTGATGGCCGGATCGCATGTACCTCCCGAACGTCACATTTCTGGACGTCCGCCCGCGGCCATGCTGCGCGGCGAGCGACCCGACAACAACCGGAATCGGCTAGTGTCATTTTTCTCCGCCTCGCCTCGCTTGCTCGTGCTGAAATCACTCGTCGTTGCCGGACTCGCGATGGCCGCGCTTGCGCCGCGCGCGGCGAGCGCCGAGGCACTGCTGGTGGTCGAGGTCGAGACCGGCAAGGTGCTGCAGGCCGAGAACGCCACCTATCCGTGGTATCCCGCCTCGGTCACCAAGCTGATGACCGCCTACGTCGTGCTGAAGGCGGTCAAGGAAGGCCGCACCACGCTGGAGTCGCTGGTCACGGTGTCGCCGATCGCGGCGGCGCAGTCGCCCTCCAAGATGGGCTTCAAGGCGGGCACCCAGCTCACCATCGAAAACGCCATGACCATGATGATGGTGAAGTCGGCCAATGACATGGCGGTGGTGCTGGCGGAAGGCATCGGCGGCTCGGTCGACGGCTTCTCCGACCTGATGAACGCCAACGCAGCGCGGCTCGGCATGACGCAGACGCATTACGTCAATCCGAACGGCCTGCCGGCCGATGGTCACGTCACCTCGGCGCGCGATCTGGCGATCCTCGCCCGCGCCATCATCCACGACCTGCCGGAATACGAATACTTCGTCCACATCCCCTCGATGAAGTTCGGCCGTCGGGTAACGCAGAATTTCAACAAGCTGATCGGCCGCTATCCCGGCGCGGACGGCATGAAGACCGGCTTTATCTGCGCATCGGGATACAATCTGGTGGGCACCGCGACGCGTAACGGCAAGCGGCTGATCGCTGTGGTGCTGGGCTCGACCTCCGGCCAGGCCCGCGCCGTCAAAGCGGCGCAGCTGCTGGAGCGCGGCTTCTCCAACAACAACCTGACCTGGCTCCGCCCGGCGCTCGGCACCGTCGACAACCTGGTGCCGATCGACGCCGCGCCGCCCAATTTGCGCGACGAGATGTGCGGCCCGAAGCGCAAGCGTCCGGCCTCGGATGCCGACGAGGACAGCGTGACCACCGAGGGCGCGAGCCCGGCACTGACCTTCTTTACCGCCGGCCTGCAGCCGCCGGCACTGCGCCCGCTGGACATGATCGCCGCTGCCCCCGCGGCGTCGCAGCCGGTGATCGTCTACCTCGGCCCGAAGAAGACCGGCTCCGACCTGATCGCCGCCGATGCGGTGGAAGAAGCCAAGCAGACCCCGAAGGCCAAGCCGAAGAAGAAGCTTGCGGCGAAGAAGCCGGCCGACACGCCGGCCGCCGCGGTCGATGCCAAACCCGCCGCCAAGCCGAGCCTGAAGCGCGTGGTGATCCAGGCCGAGCCGTCGGGTGCCAAGCCCGCATCCGCCAAGCCCGCTGCCGCGCCTGCCAAGCCGAAGGCCGCCGCGAAGCCGGCGCCGAAGGCGACTACCGGCGAAGCCAAACCGGCTGCGACGACTCCGCGCACATAATCCGCTCATTGTCATTCCGGGGCGTGAGCAGCGACAGCTGCGACGAACCCGGAATCCCGAAATGGTTGATGAACATCTCTGGATTCCGGGTCTGCGCCCGGTCGGCTGCGCCGTCCGAGCGCATCCCGCAATGACAGCGTACCTCCCGCCGTCATGTTGCGGCGCGCCTTGCTATCGGAGCCCGGTTTGCTCAATACTTCCGCGAAACAAGCACATTAAGGGGGAAGGCCATGGAGCGGATCTGGCTCAAGCAATATCCGGCCGGCGTGCCGGCGGACATCGACGTAAACCTGTATCCGTCGCTGGTCGACCTGCTGCAAGAAAGCTTTGCGAAATATAGCGATCGCAAGGCGTTCATCTGCATGGACAAGTCGATCACCTACCGCGAGCTCGACGAGATGTCGCTGGCGCTCGGCGCCTATCTGCAGAGCAGGGGCCTCTCCAAGGGCGCGCGCGTCGCGATCATGATGCCCAACGTGTTGCAGCATCCGATCGCCACCGCCGCAGTGCTGCGCGCGGGCTACGCCGTGGTCAACGTCAATCCACTCTACACGCCGCGCGAACTTGAGCACCAGCTCAAGGATTCCGGCGCCGAGGCAATCATCGTGCTGGAGAACTTCGCCTCCACCGTGCAGCAGGTGATTGCCCGGACCGCCGTGAAGCACGTCATCGTGGGCTCCATGGGCGACCTGCTCGGCCTCAAGGGCATGATCGTCAATCTGGTCGTGCGCCGGGTCAAGAAGATGGTGCCGGCCTGGTCGCTGCCGGGCTCGGTGGCCTTCAACGATGCGCTGGCCGCCGGCCGCACCCTGAAACTCGCCAAGCCGGCAATCGGCCCGGACGATGTCGCCTTCCTGCAATATACCGGCGGCACCACCGGGCTATCGAAGGGCGCCACGCTGCTGCACCGGAACATCCTGGCCAACGTGCTGCAGAACGATGCCTGGCTGCAGCCGGCGCTGCGCAAGCCGCCGCATGTCGACCAGTTGTTCATTGTCTGCGCGCTGCCGCTGTATCATATCTTCGCGCTGACGGCCTGCTTCCTGCTGGGCATGCGGGCCGGCGGCGTCAACCTCTTGATCCCCAACCCGCGTGACATGCCGGGCTTCGTCAAGGAACTGATGAAGTACCAGGTCAACAGCTTCCCCGCGGTCAACACGCTGTTCAACGGCCTGCTGCATACGCCGGGCTTCGACCAGGTCGACTTCTCCAAGCTGAAGATTTCCAACGGCGGCGGCATGGCCGTGCAGAAGGCCGTCGCAGACGCCTGGGTGAAGACCACCGGCTGCTTCGTGGCCGAAGGCTACGGCCTGTCAGAGACCGCGCCGACCCTGACCTGCAACCCCGCCGATATCGACCAGTTCAACGGCTCGATCGGCGTGCCGGTGCCCTCGACCTGGATCTCGATCCGCGACGATGACGGCAACGAAGTGCCGCTCGGCGAGCCCGGCGAGATCTGCGCCAAGGGTCCGCAGGTGATGTCGGGCTACTGGAACCGGCCCGCCGAAACCGCGCAGGTGATGACCGCGGACGGCTTTTTCCGCACCGGCGACATCGGCATCATGAGCGCGGACGGCTTCACCAAGATCGTCGACCGCAAGAAGGACATGATCCTGGTCTCCGGCTTCAACGTCTATCCCAACGAGGTCGAGGATGTCATCGCCGGCCATCCTGGCGTGCTGGAATGCGCGGTGATCGGCGTTCGCGACGAGCGCACCAGCGAGGCGGTGAAGGCCTTTATCGTGCGCAAGGATCCGAACCTGACGGCGGAAGATATCATCAAGTTCTGCGGCAAAGAGCTCACCAACTACAAGGTGCCGAAGCAGATCGAATTCCGCAGCTCGCTGCCGAAGACCAATGTCGGCAAGATCCTGCGCCGCGAGTTGCGCGACGAGAATAAGCAGGCCGCGGCCTAACGGCCAAGCACGGACCTCGCAGCCGGCATTGCGAGGAGCGAAGCGACACGGCAATCCAGAGAGCCGCAAGGAAGAACTGGATTGCTTCGTCGCAAGTGCTCCTCGCAATGACGATGGTGATGTTATTGTGCGTCTCTCCCTGCCGGTCTAAAACGGGCCACCCACATTTCTGGAGAGACCGACCATGACCATCAAAGTTGGCGACAAGCTGCCCGAGGCAAAGCTGCGCGTGATGACCGAAGAAGGTCTCGCCGTGAAGACCACGGACGACGTGTTCAAGGGCAAGAAGGTCGCTCTGTTCGCGGTCCCCGGCGCCTATACCGGCACCTGCCACAAGATGCATCTGCCGAGCATCTTCCTCAACGCCTACGCCATGAAGGACAAGGGCGTCGACTCGATCGGCATCATCTCGGTCAACGACGCCTTCGTGATGAACGCCTGGAAGAAGGACACCGACCTGCGCGACGAGGCGACCTTCCTGGCCGACGGCAATGCCGAATTCACCAAGGCGATCGGCATGGAGCTGGACGCCTCCGGCAACGGCCTCGGCATCCGCTCGAAGCGCTATTCGATGCTGGTGGAAGACGGCGTGGTGACCAAGTTCAACCTCGAGACCAACCCCGGCAAGGTCGAAGTGTCCGGCGGCGATACCCTGCTCGAGCAACTGTGAGCTGAAGACACTTGCTTGCTTGCTTCCCCTCCCCCCTTGTGGGGGAGGGTGCCCGAACGAAGTGAGGGCGGGAGAGGGGGAGCAACGCGCTCTGAAGAAAGAGCCCCCTCTCCCGTCTCGAACCCCGCTTCGCGGGGCTTCGATCCACCCTGTCCCGCCAAACGCCGCTTCGCGGCGTTCGTGGGAGAGGGAAAGAAGTGCGCTACTTCCTGTTCCTGTTTTCGATCAGCCCGTCGCGCGACAACTGGTCCGCGCGTTCGTTCTCGACATGCCCGGCGTGGCCTTTCACCCAGTGCCAGCGCACCTCGTGCGTCTGCAGGGCGGCATCCAGCCGCTGCCACAGGTCGACGTTTTTCACCGGCTTCTTGTCGGAAGTCTTCCAGCCATTGCGCTTCCAGCCGTGAATCCACGTCATGATGCCGTTGCGGACGTATTGGCTGTCGGTGTGCAGGTCGACGCTGCACGGCTTCTTCAGCGCTTCCAGCGCCGAGATCGCCGCCATCAATTCCATGCGGTTGTTGGTCGTGTGCGCCTCGCCGCCCTTCAGTTCTTTTTCGACATCGCCGAACTTCAGGATCGCGCCCCAGCCGCCCGGGCCGGGATTGCCGGAACAGGCGCCGTCGGTGTGGATCAGGACCGGTGTCATGCGGGCAATCCGGACGTTTCGACGCCGTAGTCGGCCATGCTCTTGACCTGCTGGTGGAAGCGCAGCTTGCGCACATATTCCAGCGGATCTTTTGGCTGCACCATGGCGCCGGGGGGCACGTTGAGGAAGTCCACCAGGCGCGTGAGCAGGAAACGCAGCGCCGCGCCGCGCGCCAGCAGCGGCAATGCCGCCTGCTCGGCCTCGGACAGTTTTCGCTCGCGGCCATAGGCGGAGAGCAACGCCCGCGCCTTGGTGACGTTGAAGGAATGATCCGGCTCGAAGCACCAGGCGTTCAGGCAGATCGCCACGTCATAGGCGAACATGTCGTTGCAGGCGAAATAGAAGTCGATCAGGCCGGAGAGCGCGTCGCCGAGATACAGCACATTGTCGGGAAACGCGTCCGCATGGATCACGCCGTTCGGCAGGTCGCGCGGCCAGCGGCCTTCGAGATAGTTCAGTTCGGAGGCAAGGAATTCGCGCAAGCCCGGCTGCACATCGTTGGCGCGCGCGGCCGCCGTGGTGAACAACGGCCGCCAGCCCGACACCGACAACGCATTGGCGCGGTCCATCGGAAAGTCCTGGCCGGCAAGATGCATCTTGGCCAGCGCCTGGCCGATGCCGGCGCAATGCACGGCGTTGGGCTTGCGCGGCCACACGCCTTCGAGGAAATCGATGATCGCCGCCGGCCGGCCGGCCAGCGTGCCGAGCATCTTGCCGTCGCGCATTTTCACCGGCTCGGGGCAGGGGATGCCGCGGGCCGCCAGATGCGACATCAGGCCGAGGAAGAACGGCAGGTCGCCGACCGCGGTGCGCTTCTCGTACAAGGTCAGGAAGAACGAGCCCGCCGTCGTATGCATCAGGAAATTGGAGTTCTCGACGCCTTCGGCGATGCCCTTGTAGGACAAGAGCTCGCCGATATCGTAGGCGGCGAGATACTCCGACAGTTCATCGGCGGTAACGTCCGTATAGACCGCCATGGAGGTTACGCCGCGTCGGGACGCAGCGAGCGCGGCAGCGGGAAGAACTCGTTCTCTTCCGCGGCCGACACCGTCTCCACATGCAGCTCGTAACGCTCGGCGAAGGCACCCATGATTTCCTCGACGATCACTTCCGGCGCCGAGGCGCCCGCGGTGATGCCGAGGCTGGTGATGCCTTCGAACATGCTCCAGTCGAGGTCGCTCGCGCGCTGCGCCAGCACCGAGACCTTGCAGCCCTCGCGCTCGGCCACTTCGCGCAGCCGCTGCGAGTTCGACGAGTTCGGCGCGCCGACCACGATCAGCGCATCGACCACCGGCGCCACCTTCTTCACCGCGAGTTGGCGGTTGGTGGTGGCGTAGCAGATGTCTTCCTTGTGCGGCCCGTTGATGGTCGGGAAGCGGCTCTTCAGCACTTCGACGATTTCCGCGGTGTCGTCGATCGACAGCGTGGTCTGGGTCACGAAAGCCAGGTTGTTGGGGTCCTTCGGCGTGAAGGTCGCCGCGTCATGGGCGGTCTCGATCAGTTCGACCGCACCAACCGGCAACTGGCCGAGGGTGCCTACCACTTCCGGATGGTGCGAATGCCCGATCAGCAGGATCTCGCGGCCGCGCTTGAAGTGGATCGCCGCCTCGCGGTGCACCTTGGTGACCAGTGGGCAGGTAGCGTCGAGCGAGAAGAAATTGCGCTGCTTGGCATCGGCCGGAACCGATTTCGGCACGCCATGGGCGGAAAATACTACCGGCGCCGAGGTGTTGTCGGGAATTTCGGCCAGTTCCTCGACGAAAATCGCGCCCTTGGTCTTCAGGCTGTCCACGACATATTTATTATGGACGATTTCGTGCCGGACATAGACCGGAGCGCCATGGATCGCCAGAGCGCGCTCGACGGTATCGATGGCCCGCACCACACCGGCGCAGAAGCCCCGCGGCGAACAAAGCACGATTTTCAGAGGCGGTTTGGCCTGCATAATGGGCAATCCAAGGGTCATTTGAGGTCCAAACCACCCGAAGCCGAGGGTGCAAGGCGGTCAATTCGACGGGGACAATAAGGCAAAGAGCCTGTTTCAGGAAGGACTTGGGGCTGTCCGGCCGCCCTGTCAAGGCCGAACAGTCTTCCATTGCGCGGTTAGCCCGGGACAGACTATATACAGCCTGAATTCCCCGTCATCCCCGATGACCAGACGGCTCCGCCTCCAAAAAGGTGGGCGGAGCGTAAAGGAGATTTGCCATGAGCAATGCACCGCTGATGCCAAAGGCGACTGCCGTGTGGCTGGTCGACAACACCGCTCTGACCTTCGACCAGGTCGCCGATTTCACCAAGATGCACCCGCTGGAAATCCGCGCCATCGCTGACGGCGACGCCGCCCAGGGCATCAAGGGCATGGACCCGATTTCCAACGGCCAGCTCACCCGCGACGAGATCGAGCGCGGCGAGCAGGACAAGAATTATCGCCTCAAGCTCGAGGAGAGCAAGGTGATCCTGCCGCCGGCCGCCAAGAAGAAGGGCCCGCGCTACACCCCGGTGTCGCGCCGCCATGAGCGGCCGAGCGCGATCCTGTGGCTGGTGCGCAACCATGCCGAGCTGAAGGACAGCCAGATCATGCGGCTGGTCGGCACCACCAAGACCACCATTGCGAGCATCCGCGACCGCACCCACTGGAACGCCTCGACCCTGACCCCGATGGACCCGGTGACGCTCGGCCTGTGCTCGCAGATCGAACTGGATTTCGAAGTGCAGCGCGCGGCCAAGGAAAAGCCGACCGACCAGGCCTATGGCGGTGCGACCCTGTTGCCGGCGTCCGAGACCACCCGCAAGGAAGACGAGTTTGATGCCTCCGAGCGCAACAGCGACGATCTCAACGTCGACGCGGTGTTCGCCAAGCTCAAGGGCATCGGCGGCAAGAAGCAGGACGACGAGGAATAGAATTCGCGTCGGCGAGAGCCTGATGGCCTAGAAGTTAAAAAACGCGGCGAATTCATTCGCCGCGTTTTTGTTTGAAGGCACGTTATCCGTGAACCAGTATCGCCTTCAATTCACGCAGGCGGCGCAGCCGTGCGAGTTGTCACCGACGCCGTAGCCGAAGCTCGGTGACGACGACCCCTGCATTGCGCCATAGGCATTGGACGTGGCGGGATTGTAGCGCGAGCCTTGGCTGTCGGCAGACGGAGCGGCGCGTGATGCGGCATGAGCCTTGTGTGGCGAGCGGGCAAAAGCGCCCGACGGCGCGACGGTCGCAAACGCCGCAAGGGCTGCGACGGCGAGCGCGGCGGCTTTCAACGAAATTCCTGGACGGTGCTGCATGATGTTTCCTTGCGGCTGGCATGATGTGTTCCGAAGCAAGACGTTCCAGCCCACATTATGTTTCGCCCGACGCGGCAATCACAAGCGGCAATGACGGGGTTGTGATACCGCGGAATTTGCAGTGACGCTGTCGAGCATTGCGCCGCGTGGGCAGCTGAGGCGAAGCTGTACCGCCATCATGGATAAGCGGTCGATCACGCTTCACTGGCTCGCCCGGTGAGGACAGGCTTTACGCCTTCTTCAGAAACTCCACCCGCAGTACCAAGCCCTTGACCTTGTCGGTACGGCCTTCGATTTCTTCCTCGTTGTCGGTGAGGTGGATGTTCTTGATCACGGTGCCGCGCTTCAGCACAGTGGACGAGCCTCTCAGCTTGAGATCCTTGATCAGCGTGACGGTGTCGCCCTCGGCCAGCAGCGCGCCGTTGGAGTCGCGTACCTTGATGTCCATGATGGAGCTCTTCTTTCTTCTCTCTCCCCCACGCGAAGCGAAGTTTCGTTAGGTGGGAGAGGGTGGCCGCGCCAGCGCGGACGGGGGAGGGTGAGCCGTAAGCCGGTCGCCAAAGCCCCCTCATCCGTCGCGGACTTCGTCCGCGCCACCTTCTCCCACAGGGGGAGAAGGAAGAAGGAGCAGAGCGCTTCGCTTACGGCCGGCTTGGATTGTTCAGCATGTATTCGCCGAGATTGCGTTGCGCGCGGTCGGCGCGGGCGATGGCGTTGCCGCGCTGCACGTCGCGGTTCTTCAGGCAGGCGGCGTAGTCGGCGGAGCCGGGCGCCACGTTGTTGGCGCGGCAGATCTTGTCGTCGTCGTCGCCGAGACTGGAGACCGGAACGTCGCTGCGCCGCGCGCAGGACGCCAGCGCCAAAGCAGCCAGCGTCAGCGCGATCAGATGGGTCGGGGTCGGGCGCATGGAGATTCCTCGGCGAGCGTCAGTGGCGCCGTTTTAGCGCCAAATGCGGGAATTGTAAGGAGGGGAAGGCCCACGCGGGCTTTCCTGCCGCGACCATGCTTCCAGCGGGTCGTCCCCGCGAAAGCGGGGACCCATAACCACCGTCCTCTCGTGACGCTCGGTGGCAGCGATACCGCTTGAACGGTTCTCCCGCGGCTAGGGGACCCCGCTTTCGCGGGGACGACGCGCGCTACACCCGTCCCTTCAACGCGT
>Ga0247729_10000593_pt1 | contig 14735 bp, 9 predicted proteins | sample UWRJL133311R2_FD_180958 | JGI IMG/M metagenome (GOLD analysis project Ga0247729, IMG submission 180958) | Plant litter microbial communities from Arlington Agricultural Research Station in Wisconsin, United States - UWRJ-L133-311R-2 | ecosystem: Environmental > Terrestrial > Plant litter >... | reverse complement strand
GCATCACGACGGACTTCGACCTGGGGATCATCTCGGGCGGCAGCGGCAGCTACGCCGCGACGATCGACTGGGCGGACGGAACCCCGCCGGCCGCCGCGACGATCGGCGCCCCGAAGCTCGGCAACTCGGCGGTGACGGCGCAGCACGGCTTCGCGGCGGCCGGCGTCTACCGCGCCTCGGTCACCGTGACCGACGGCGCGTCGAGCACCACGGCCCCGGTCGTGATCACCGTCGACTACCTCGAGCCGAACGGACTCCGCGCCGCCTTCGACAGCACCTGCATCGCCGATGACGGTGTCGGGGGCAACTGCGACGCGAAGGGCATCTCGTACCCGCGCGCCGGCCTCAAGGCCGGCGGGCTCGAGCAGGGCGTCGAGCACGCCGTGCCGGGCACCGATCTCAGCTTCACCCTCCCGGTGATCCCGGCCGGCCAGCCCGACAACGCGACGGGCAGCGGCCAGACGATCGTCGCCGACCTCGGCACGGGCGCGACCAGCTTCTCCTTCATCGGATCCGCGACGGAGAAGAACCAGGACACCACGGCCACGGTGAACTTCACCGAGGGCGACCCGGTCACCATCCCGCTGCAGTTCAGCGACTGGACGAAGGGCGGCAACCAGAACGCGACACCGCTGTACGGCAACATCGAAGTGGTGAAGTCGAGCTACCGGCTCGTCGGGGCCAACCCGAGCGCCGTGCCGTCGTTCTTCTTCTCGACGGTGCCGTACGCGATCCCGGCCGGTCGCACCGTGCAGAGCATCACGCTGCCGACGCAGCCGGGCGAACCGGGTGTCGAGGGCCGGGTGCACATCTTCGCGATCGCCAGCGACGGCGTGCGTGCGAACCTCGGCTTCGAGGCCGAGGCGGGCGCCGACTTCGCCTCGACCGCGGGCGAGAGCGTCGATGCCGAGCTCGCCACGGTCACCATGGCGGATGCGACAGCCCCGGCCCCGCAGGCCAGGGTGCAGTGGGGCGACGCCTCGCCGACCGAGAACGCCACCGTCACCACCGGTGACGACGGCGAACTGCTCATCGGCGGCACGCACCGCTACACGGCCGCCGGCGAGTACACGGTGTCGGTCACCATCGCGAACGCCTCGGCGACCACACTGCTCACGCTGACGGCGACGGTCGAGGCCGCGCCGGTGTACGAGACGACGCTCACCGTGGACCCGGCGACCGACGTGCTCGCGGGCGACACCGTGACCGTCACGGGAGCGGGCTTCGCGGCAGCCGAGACGGTGACGGTGGTGCTGCAGACGAGCCCCGCCGTGCAGAAGACGGTGACGGCGGATGCGGACGGTGCGTTCTCGACGCCGCTCACGGTCGCCGAGACGACCGCGCCCGACCTGTACTCGATCGTCGCGACGGGGGAGCGCTCGGCGATGCCGGCGACGGCCTCGGTGACGGTCGTTCCAGAGGAGGCGACCCCGGTCTACGATCCGCAGCTGCGGGCATCCGCTGCCTCGGGCCGTGCGGGCGACCTCGTGACGCTCACCGCCACGGGTCTCGCCCCCGACGAGAAGGTCACGGTGGTCTTCAACTCGGTGCCGGTGATCGTCGGGACCCCCTCGGCCGACCGCCGCGGCGCGCTCGACTTCTCGTTCGCGATCCCCGCGGGCGCCGAGGTGGGCGACCACGAGATCACCGTCACCGGAGCCGTGTCGAACACGCCGGTGTCCGTCGCCTTCGCGGTGCTGCCCGCAGCCCTCCCGGGCGACGGCAGCGACTCGGGCAACGGGCCGACCGATCCCTCGGTGATCGACCACCTGTCGCGCACCGGTGTCGACGCGCGGCCCGCCGCGCTGATCGGCGGGCTCGCGCTGCTGGCCGGAGCCGTGCTGCTGGTGCTCCGCCGGCGCCGCCGCACCGCCGAGTAGCGGCGACGGTGGGGCGCCGTTCCTCCCGGAACGGTGCCCCACCGCCCCCTCCTCCTCCCGCCCCTCCCGCCGCTCCAATCGGAAATTCAGGAGTTTCCCGCCGGGTGACGGCCGGATCCCGGGCGTTCCGGGGTCGGGGGAGCCGACTTCTCCTGAATTTCCCGAAGGGCGTTGACGGAGGCGGGGCGCGGGAGGCGGGGCGCAGCAGGCGCGGCGCCCCGCCCTAGGCGCGAGCCGCCCGCCGCCCGCCGGGGATCGCCGCGACCAGCTCGCGCGTGTACTCCGTCTGCGGATTCTCGAGGATGCGCGCCGTGGGCCCCACCTCGACCAGCCGGCCCTTCTGCATGACGCCGACGCGGTCGGAGATCTGGCGCACCACGGCGAGGTCGTGCGAGATGAACAGGTAGCTCACGTCGTTCTCGCGCTGCACCTCCGCGAGCAGCTCGAGGATTTGCGCCTGCACCGAGACGTCGAGTGCCGACACCGCCTCGTCGAGCACCACGAGCTCGGGACGCAGCGCGAGCGCGCGGGCGATCGCCACCCGCTGCCGCTGTCCGCCGCTGAGCTCGGCCGGCCGTCGCTGCGCGTACGACGCGGGAAGCGCCACCTGGTCGAGCAGCTCCCGGACGCGCGCTGCCCGGCTCGCCGCCGACCCCACCGCGTAGGCCCGCAAGGGCTCGTCGATCACGTCGCCGATGCTGAAGCGCGGGTCGAGGGAGGAGTACGGGCTCTGGTAGACCACCTGGAAGCGCCGCCGCGCGCGCCGCAGCTGCTCGCCGCGCAGCGCGGTGATGTCGTCGCCGTCGAAGTGCACGCTGCCGCCGCTCGGCCGCTCCAGCCGGAGCACCAGGCGCGCCGTCGTGCTCTTGCCCGATCCCGACTCCCCGACGAGCGCGAAGGTCTCGCCGCGCGCGATCGAGAACGACACGTCGTCGACGGCGGCGAGCCGCTTCCGCCCCGGGAGCGCGAACTCCTTGCTCAGCGAGCGCGCCTCGACGAGCGGCGGGGCGTCTTCCGCGACGGCGGGCGCCTCGCGCACGCTCGTCGTGAGCCCCGGCGCGGCGGCGATCAGCCGGCGTGTGTACTCGTGCCGGGGCGACCCGAGGATCTGCTCGGGCGCGCCCTGCTCGACGATCCGGCCGCGGTGCATCACGAGGATGCGGTCGGCGCGGTCGCTGGCGATGCCGAGGTCGTGCGTGATGAGGAGCACCGCCGTGCCGTTCTCCGCGGCGAGGGCGTCGATGTGGTCGAGGATCTGCCGCTGCACCGTCACGTCGAGGGCGCTCGTGGGCTCGTCGGCGATGACCAGCTGCGGACGGGCGGCCAGCGCCGCCGCGATCAGCGCCCGCTGTTTCATTCCACCCGAGAACTGGTGCGGGAACTGTCTGGCGCGCGTCGCGGCATCCGCTATTCCCGCCTGTCCGAGGAGCACCACGGCCTTCTCGGCGGCGTCGCGGCGACCGGCCAGGGCGTGCACCCGCAGCACCTCGCCGACCTGGCGACCGACCCGCTGCAGCGGGTCGAGCGAGACCGACGGGTCCTGCGGGATCAGCCCGATGCGTCGGCCGCGCACCTCGCGCCACTCCCGCTCGCTGAGGGCGGCGAGGTCGGTGGAGCCGAGCTGGATCCGCTCGGCGTCGACCTCGGCATTGCCCGCGAGGAGGCTGAGCACGGCGTGCGCCGTGGTGCTCTTGCCCGAGCCGCTCTCGCCGACGATCGCGACGACCTCGCCGGCGGCGATGTCGAAGTCGACGCCGCGCACCGCCTCGTGCAGCTGGCCCGCAGAGCGGTAGGAGACGCGGAGCCCGCGCACCGACAGCACCGTCGCGGCGCTCATCGTCGAGCTCCCGTGGGCTCGAAGGCGTGTGCCACCCGGTTGGCCGAGAGCACCACCGCCACGACCACGAGACCGGGAATCGTGGTGAGCCACCACGCCACGGCCAGGTAGTCGCGGCCGCCCGCCACGAGCGAGCCCCACTCCGGCGCGGGCGGCGGCGCCCCGAATCCGAGGAAGCTCAGCGAGGAGATGGCGAGCACTGCTGCGCCGAACTCCAGGGCCGAGAGCGCGAGCACGGCGCCCGAGGCGTTCGGCAGCACGTGGCGGCGCAGGATCGTGAACCAGCGCACGCCGGAGGAGCGCGCCGCCTCCACGTAGACCGCGGTGCTCACGGTGATCACCTCGGCGCGCATCACCCGCGAGAAGCTGGCGACGCTCGCCAGCCCCACGGCGACGGCGACATTGAGGGTTCCGAAGCCGAGCGCCGTGATCAGCGCGAGAGAGAGCAGCAGACTCGGCACGGCGAGCAGCACGTCCATGACGCGCATCACCGCGTCGTCCACGATGCCGCGCAGATAGCCGGCGAGCAGGCCGAAGAGTGAGCCGGCCACCAGGCCGACGAGCACGGCCGCGGTGGTGGCGAGCAGCGACGTGCCCGAGCCGTGGACCACGCGGGCGAACAGGTCCCGGCCGAGGTTGTCCGTGCCGAAGATGTGCGCGGCACTCGGCGGCTGCAGCTTGTCCCGGGGAACCCCGTCGATCGGGCTGGAACCGGTGAACAGCGCGGGCGCCACGGCCCACAGAACCACCGTCGCCAGCACGAGCACCGCGGCGACGAGCCCCGGCTGCCGCACGGCGCTCGCGGCGACGCGCCGCAGGGACGACGACCGGGGCGCCGCCGCCTCCGTCGGCTGTTCGACCGGCCGGGCGCGCTCGCCGACGGTCGTGGTGATGAGCAGGTCACTGGTCATGATGGGACTCCGTTCCTGGGGTGCTGCGGGGAGGGACGACGAGAGAGCGGATGCGCGTCACGCGTTCACGAGAGACGCGCCCGTCACCGAGATGCGCCGGTCGATGAGGGGGTAGAGCAGGTCGACGACGAGGCTGGTGAGCACGAAGACCAGTGCCGCGAACACGACGACGGTCTGCACGACCGGGATGTCGCGGCTGTTGACCGCCGTGACCACGAGGCGCCCGACGCCGACGCGGGAGAACACCGTCTCGGTGACGACGGTGCCGGCCAGCAGCTGCCCGACGAGCACGCCGGCGAGGGTCAGGGCGGGGATGACCGCGTTCTGCAGCGCATGTGCGAAGTGCACGCGGGCGCTGCCCGCCCCCTTCGCCCGCACCAGTTCGATGTACGGCTGCTCGAGGGTCTGCCGCAGGCTGCGCGAGAGGATCTGCGCGATGAACGCGCCGGTCGGGATCGCCAGCGCGACCGCGGGGAGCACCAGACTCGCCCACCCCTCGTTGCCCATCGACGGGAACAGGTGCAGTCGGAAGGAGAAGAACTGCAGCAGGAGCAGTCCGATCCAGAAGCTCGGCACCGACACCCCGAGCGGCGGGAGGGCCGACAGCGCCTGGCGCAGCCAGCGCCACCGCGCGAAGGTGCTCGCGATCGCGAGGGCGACCCCGACGACCACCGCGAGGGGCAGCGCCGTGGCGGCCAGCGCGAAGGTCTGCGGCAGCACGGCGGTCACCGCCGCCGTCGCCGCGGTGCCGCTCTGCGTCGAGGTGCCGAAGTCGAGCGTGAGCGCCCGAGCGAGCGCCGTGGTGTACTGCTCCCACAGCGGCCGGTCGAGTCCGTACTCCGCCCGCAGCCTCTCAACGAGCGCCGGATCCACCCCGCCGTTCTCCGCACCCCCGGCCTGGATCGCCGCGGCGTCACCGGGGAGCAGGTAGGGGATGAGGAACGACAGCGTGTACGCGGCCCAGAGCACGAAGAGCCCCTGGAGCAGTCGCTTGGCGAGGTAGCGGTTCATGCTCCGCCTACTCGCTGATCCACGCGTCGTAGAAGTCGAGCCGGCTGGACGCCTCGAACGTCAGCTCGTGCACCCTGTCCGACGCCACGATCGTCGTCGACAGCTGGTAGATCGGAATCGAGTGACCCTGCTCGATCAGCAGGGTCTCCGCCTCGCCGACCAGCTTCTGGCGCTCCGCCTGGTCGGAGGTGGCTGCCTGCGCGTCGAGCACGTCGTCGACCTCTCCCGCCTCGCGGTGGTTGTTGTTCTGCGTGCCCCGTGCGGAGAAGACCGTGCGCAGCACGTCGGGGTCGGCGCGGGTGAGGTTTCCGTAGAGGAAGTCCTCGGTGCCCGTCGCCTGGGCGGCCTGCACGTCGGCGATGGTCGAGAACTTGAGCTGCAGGTCGATGCCGACGGCGCGCAACTGCTGCTGCACCAGTTCGAGCACCTCCTTCGGCGACTGCCAGTAGGTCACCGAGAAGGCGAGCTTCTCGCCGTCCTTCTCCCGAACCCCGTCGTCGCCGAGCTCCCAGCCGGACTCCTCCAGCAGGGTCTCCGCTGCCTCGGGGTCGAACTCGAGCGACGGCTGATCGGCGAAGAACGGCGTTGTGCTGGAGAGCACGGCCCGCGCCTCGATGTCGTCCGCGCCGAGCAGGGTCTCGGTGATCTCGGCCCGGTCGATCGACTTCGAGATCGCCACGCGCACGTTCTCGTCCTGCAGCTTCGCTGTCGACTCGTTCGGGTAGAGGTTGTAGACGACCCCGGGATTCGCCCGGTTGGTGGTGCTGAAGCCGTCGCCCTCGAACAGCACGAGGTCGGTGGGCGCGATGCCCGCCGTCGCGTCGATCTGCGCGGACTGCAGGCTGCCGGTGCGGTTGCCCGCCTCCGGGATCACCACGAAGGTGATGCTGTCCAGGCGCGCCTCGCCCTGGTGTCCCGCGCTCTCCGGAGCCCAGTCGTAGCCGGGGCGCTTGGCGAGCACGGCCTCCTGGTCGGGAGTGTAGCTCTCCACCGAGAACGGTCCGCTGCCGATGAAGTCGCCCGCGCAGCGCTCCTCCTGGCTCGCGCTCGCCGTGGCGGGAGCGAGCAGTCCGAGGCTGAAGGTCGACGTGGCCTGCAGGAACTGCGCGCTCGGGCGGTCGAAGTTCACGGTCACGTGCCGCGCGTCCGCCACCTCGATGCTGGAGAGCCCGGTGAGGTAGGTGGATCCGAGGGACGCCTTGGCGCCGAGGGCCTGGATCGCCTCGAGATTCGTCTTGACGGACGCCGCGTCGATGGCTGTGCCGTCCGCGTAGGTGGGACCCTCGGCCAGGGTGAAGGCGAAGCTCGTGGCGTCGGCGTTCACCTCGAAGGACTCGGCCAGCCAGGGCGAGATCTCGCCCGTCTCCGGGTCCTGGGTGGTCAGCGACGCCACCGTCTGGCGGGCGATGGCGATGGCGTCGTTGTTGCCCACCTGCTGCGGGTCGATGCAGTGGCTGTCGACGGAGATCGCGAAGGTCAGGTCGCCGCCGTCGACGGGGGTGGCGCCGGCGGTCGCGGCACCGCCTCCGGCGGACGCGCAGGCCGCGAGGGCCAGCAGGGCGACGCTGCCGAGCGCGATGGAACCGGCGATGCGGCGGGGATGCGGTGTCATGGGTCTCCTTGGGTGCTGAGCGGTTGCCCGACTGTACGCAGCGCGCAAGTCCTCACGCGTGTGCGGTGAAATACGGCGTGCGGCCGCGTCATCTGCCGACACACGGTTGTCGTCGCGCGACGCGGGCGACCATCATGTCGGTGAGGTGTGTCCACTCGCTGGGCGCGCATCCGCCCCTTCGATCACTGGAGTCCCCGCTGTCCCGTCACGAACGACCCTCCCTGGCCGACCAGACGACCGAGCTGCTGCGCGAGCTCATCCGCAACGAGTGCGTCAACGACGGGACGGCCGACTCCGGCCACGAGCTGCGCACGGTGCGCACCCTGCAGGCGTTCTTCGAGGGATCCGGGCTGACGGGCGTGGTGGTCGAGCCGCACCCGGAGCGCGCGTCGCTGATCGTGCGGATCGAGGGCACGGATCCGACGGCCCCGTCGCTCGCCCTGGTGGGGCACACCGACGTGGTCCCCGTGGAACCGGCCGGCTGGGAGCGCGACCCCTTCGCGGCCGAGATCGTCGACGGCTTCCTGTGGGGCCGCGGCGCCATCGACATGCTCAACCTCACCGCGGCCTACGCCGTGGTCACCCGGGAGGTCGCGCGCGGCACGTTCCGGCCGCGCGGCGACCTGGTCTTCGCTGCCGTAGCGGATGAGGAGAGCGGCAGCACCTACGGCGTCGAGTGGCTCACGACCAACCGGCTCGACCTGATCGACGCCGACTACGTGCTCACCGAGTCGGGTGGCGCCCCGGCCGGACGCCAGCCCGGGATCGGCGTGATGGTGGGGGAGAAGGGCTCGGCGGCCCGCGTACTGCGGGTCAGCGGCAACCCGGGCCACGGATCGGCGCCCTGGGGCAGGCGCAACGCGGCGGTCGTGGCGGCCGAGGCCGTGCGCCGCGTCGCGCAGATCTCCACCCCGACGGTGATCACGCCGCAGTGGCGCGCCTACGCCGCCGAGCTCGACCTCGATGACGCCGTGCGGGCGCAGCTGGTCGACCCGTCGGAGTTCTTCGACGCCCTCCCGAGGCTCGGCGACCTCGCCGGTTTCGCCCACGCCTCGACGCACACGACGATCTCACCGAACGTGGTGCTCGCCGGCGGCAAGATCAACGTCATCCCCGGCGAGGCCACCATCGCCCTCGACATCCGGATCCTGCCGGGCGTCAGCTCGGACGACGTCGAGGGCTACCTGCGGGAGGCGCTCGGCGACCTGATGGACGACATCTCGATCGAGGGCGACCAGTTCGGACCATCGAGCATCTCGTCCACCGAGACCCCGCTCTTCGACGTGCTGCGCGGCGCGGTGCGGCGGGCCTACCCGGACGCGGAGCTGCTGCCGATGCTCGGGGTCGGCGGAACCGACGGCCGCTTCTACCGCCGAAGGGGTGTGCCCTCGTACGGCTTCGGCCTGCTCAGCGAGCGGTGGGACTACGGCATGTTCCGCACCCTCTTCCACGGGCACAACGAGCGCATCGACCTCGATTCGCTCGAGCTCACCGTGAACGCCCTCGACCACGTCGTGCGGGAGTTCCTCGGCGACCGGCTCGCGCTGCGGCGCTGAGCGACCGCGGCGTCCTGGCTCGCGCGCGGGGGTTCGAACCGCCGCGCGCCGCCCGAACCACCGCGCCCGCGCTCAGCCGCGGGCGTTCACCTCGGCGACGCGGCGGGCGACGATCAGCCGCACCGTCTCCTCGCTCAGCGGGTTGTCGGGGGTGAAGTGCAGGGTCGCACCCACCAGGTCGCCCTCGGTGATCGAGGGTGCCAGCTCGCGAGCCAGCGGCGGGCTCATCAGGTGCAGGCTGCAGTACTCCTTCGCGACGGAGAGCCCGACGAGCCCCCGCCTGCGGTAGTCGAAGATCGGCACCCCGTAGCCGATGTGCTCGGCCGCGTCCGGGATCGCGTCCAGGATCACCCGGCGGATCGGCTCGAGCGCTCCGCGCTGGTCGTCCGGTATCGCCGCGAGATACTCGTCCACGGTCATTGCTGTGTATCCACGCTCCATTGCGCACACCCCTTGCTTCCTGGTGCAACCGTATCCCGCTCGGCGCTGGGCGGCGAGGGGTATTCGTCACCCGCTCGAAACATCCGCCTTGGTAGGCTGGGCACACAATCGAATATCGGGCCGCCGCACGTCACTAACGCGCGCACCAGTCAATGCGGGAGAGTCCACCTCGGGTGGACACCGAAGGAGCAAGCCTCCCTGCCAATCTCTCAGGTTCAGTACCGCATTGTCGAGGCCACTCTGAAAAGCGGGACGCGGAGCGTTCCGGATCGAGCGAAGCGAGAAGAATCGCGCTCGACCCGGCGATCCACGTGCCCACCCACGGTGAAAGCTGACCACAGTCGGCGAAGCTCTCAGGTATATGACAGAGGGGGAGTTCCACCAGCAGCCGCGCGCGCCGAGGAGAACTCTTGACCGACCAGACCGACCGCTATTCCCCGCTCCACCAGATCCACGTCGACGGTGGTGCGAGCTTCACCGACTTCGCCGGCTGGCAGATGCCCGTCAGCTACGGCTCCGACCTCGCCGAGCACCACGCGGTGCGCACCACCGCAGGGATCTTCGACATCTCGCACATGGCCGAGATCCTGGTCGACGGACCGGACTCCGCCGCGTTCCTCGACTTCGCCCTCGCCGGGCGGCTCTCCGCCATCGGCATCGGCCAGGCGAAGTACTCCCTGCTGCTGAGCGACGGGGGCGGAATCGTCGACGACCTGGTGGTCTACCGCCTCGCCGACGACGCCTTCTTCGTCGTGGCCAACGCCGGCAACCGCTTCGCCGTGGGCGCGGCACTCGTGGAGCGCGCCGGCGGATTCGACGTCACCGTCGCCGACGTCAGCGACGAGTACTCGCTCATCGCCGTGCAGGGGCCGAACTCGCGCGAGATCGCCAAGGCCACCGCCGGAATCGACGAGGTGGGCGTCTCGCTCGACGAGCTCAAGTACTACTGGAGCACCGACGCGACTTTCAACGGACAGCCCCTGCTCGTCGGTCGCACCGGCTACACCGGCGAGGACGGCTTCGAGTTCTACATCCAGACGGATGCGGCGGCCGACCTCTGGGCCGCGCTCTCCGCGGCGGGCGAGGCGTTCGGCCTCGTACCCGCGGGCCTCGCCAGCCGCGACACCCTCCGCCTCGAGGCGGGCATGCCGCTCTACGGCCACGAGCTCGGGCTCGAGACCTTCCCGGTGCAGGCCGGCCTCGGCCGCGTCGTCAACCTCAAGAAGGAGGGCGACTTCGTGGGCCGGGCCGCGGTCGAGACCGGTCCGGCGGATGGCGCACGCGTTCTCGTCGGACTGACCACCGAGGGGCGCCGCGCGGGTCGTGCGGGCTACGCGGTCGTGCTCGACGACGGCTCCGTCGTCGGCGAGATCACCTCGGGGGCACTCTCCCCGACGCTCGGCCACCCGATCGCGATGGCGTATGTCGACCCGGCCGTTCTCGAGACCGGCACCCCGCTCTTCATCGATGTTCGCGGTACCCGCATTGCGGCATCCGTTACAAACCTTCCCTTCTATAAGAGAGACTCCAAATGACCGACCAGACCGCCCTCAAGTACACCGCCGAGCACGAGTGGATCCTCATCGACGGTGAGACCGCCACCGTCGGCATCACCGCCTACGCCGCGGACAAGCTCGGCGACGTCGTCTACGTCGATCTGCCCGCAGCGGGCTCCGTGGTCTCCGGCGGCACCGTCGTCGGCGAGATCGAGTCCACCAAGTCGGTCGGCGAGCTCTTCGCCCCCGTCGACGGCACCATCCTCGAGGCGAACGCCGAGGTGGACGCCGACCCGAGCCTCGTCAACAGCGACCCCTTCGGCGCCGGCTGGCTCATCAAGGTGAACTACACCGAACTCCCGACGCTGCTCAGCTTCGACGAGTACTCCGCCCTGATCGCCGAGTAGCCCCAATGCCATTCACTTTCGCCGAACGCCACATCGGGACCACCGCCGACGCGCAGGCCCGCATGCTCGAGACCCTCGGCTACGAGTCGGTCGAGGCCCTGGTCACTGCGGCCGTGCCGGAGTCCATCCACGTGCTGCCCGTCGTGGGCTCGGTCATCCCGGCCGCCGCGACCGAGCGCGAGTCGCTCGCCGAGCTGCGCCTCCTCGCCGGCCGCAACGTGGTGCGCCGCTCCATGATCGGACTCGGCTACTACGACACGATCACCCCCGCGGTGATCAAGCGCAATGTGCTCGAGAACCCGAGCTGGTACACGGCCTACACGCCGTACCAGCCGGAGATCAGCCAGGGCCGGCTCGAGGCACTCATCAACTTCCAGACCATGGTCGCCGACCTCACCGGGCTCGCCACCGCGAACGCGTCCATGCTCGACGAGGGCACCGCGGTCGTCGAGGGCATGCTGCTCGCGCGCCGCGGATCGGGCTCGAAGGCCAACGTCTTCCTCGTCGACAGCGACACCCTGCCGCAGACCCGCGCGCTGCTCGCCAACCGCTCGGAGGCCGTCGGCATCACGATCGTCGACGTGGACTTCGCGACCGTCGACCTCGGCGAGCTGCCCGAGGCCTTCGGTGTGTTCATCCAGTACCCCGGCGCGTCCGGTCGCGTCTGGAACCCGACCGCCGCCATCGCCGCGGTGAAGGAGAAGGGCGGCCTGGCCGTCGTCGCCGCCGACCTGCTCGCACTCACCCTGATCACCTCCCCGGGGGAGATGGGCGCGGACGTCGCCGTCGGGACGTCGCAGCGCTTCGGCGTGCCGATGGGCTTCGGCGGACCGCACGCGGGATACATGGCCGTGCGCAAGGGCCTCGAGCGCCAGCTGCCCGGCCGCCTCGTCGGCGTCTCGCAGGACGCGGCGGGCAACACCGCCTACCGCCTCTCGCTGCAGACCCGCGAGCAGCACATCCGCCGCGAGAAGGCCACCTCGAACATCTGCACCGCCCAGGTGCTGCTCGCCGTGATGGCGGGGATGTACGCGGTCTACCACGGCCCGGACGGCCTCAAGCGCATCGCCAGCCGCGTGAACCTGCGCGCCCGCGAGCTCGCCGCCCTGCTGCGCGCCGCGGAGGTCGAGGTCGTGAACGCCGACTTCTTCGACACCCTGAGCGTGCGCGTTCCCGGCGAGGCCGCCGCCACCGTGGCGCGCGCCCGGCTCTCGAACATCAACCTGTACCAGGCGGACGACGACACGGTGCAGATCGCGCTCGACGAGACCACCACCGAGCAGGACCTGCTCGCCCTCACCACGGTGTTCGACGCCGTGCCCTCGAGTCTGTCGGTCTACGACGGCGTCGTGGGCTCGCTGCCGACTGAGCTCGACCGGAAGAGCGACTACCTCACGCACTCCGTGTTCAACACGCACCGCTCGGAGACGAGCATGATGCGCTACCTCAAGTACCTGGCCGACAAGGACTACGCGCTCGACCGCGGCATGATCCCGCTCGGCTCGTGCACGATGAAGCTCAACGCCGCCAGCGAGATGGAGGCGGTGACCTGGCCCGAGTTCGCCGGGATCCACCCCTTCGCCCCCGAGGCCGACGTGGAGGGCTACCTCACCCTCATCGAGCAGCTGCAGAGCTGGCTCGCCGAGGTCACCGACTACGACTCGGTCTCGCTGCAGCCGAACGCCGGAAGCCAGGGCGAGCTCGCCGGACTCCTCGCGATCCGCGGCTACCACCGCTCGCGGGGCGACTTCGCGCGCACCGTCTGCCTGATCCCGCAGAGCGCCCACGGCACGAACGCCGCCAGCGCGGTGCTCGCCGGCATGAAGGTGGTCGTGGTCGCCTGCGACGAGCTCGGCAACGTCGACGTGGCCGACCTGCACGCCAAGGTCGAGCAGCACTCCGCCGACCTCGCCGCGCTCATGGTGACCTACCCGTCGACGCACGGCGTGTACGAGCACGAGATCCGCCAGATCACGGATGCCGTGCACGATGCGGGCGGCCAGGTCTATGTGGACGGGGCCAACCTGAACGCGCTGCTGGGCTACGCCCGCTTCGGCGACTTCGGGGGAGACGTCAGTCACCTCAACCTGCACAAGACCTTCTGCATCCCGCACGGCGGCGGCGGTCCCGGCGTCGGACCGGTCGCGGCGAAGGCGCACCTCGCGCCCTTCCTGCCCGGCCACCCGATGGCGCAGCGCGACACCATCGCGCACCGCGACGGCGCGACCCTGCCCGACCACGCCAACATCGTGAGTGCCGCCCCCTACGGCAGCCCGAGCATCCTGCCGATCTCCTGGGCGTACGTGCGCATGATGGGCTCGGAGGGCCTCAAGGAGGCGACCGGTGCAGCCGTGCTCGCCGCCAACTACGTCGCCGCCCGGCTGCGCGACCACTTCCCCGTGCTCTACGCCGGCGACAACGGTCTGGTGGCGCACGAGTGCATCCTCGACCTGCGTCCGCTCAAGGAGAGCACCGGAATCTCGAACGACGACGTGGCCAAGCGCCTCGTCGACTACGGCTTCCACGCGCCGACCATGTCGTTCCCCGTCGTGGGCACGCTGATGGTGGAGCCCACCGAGAGCGAGGACCTCGCCGAGATCGACCGATTCATCGACGCGATGATCGCCATCAAGGCAGAAGCGGATGCCCTCGCGGCCGGATCCTGGAGCGCGGAGGACAATCCCCTCCACAACGCGCCCCACACGGCCGAGAGCGTCATCGTGGGGGAGTGGGAGCACCCCTACTCCCGCGAGACCGCCGTGTACCCGCTGCGATCGCTGATCAGCGGCAAGTACTGGCCGCCCGTGCGCCGCATCGACCAGGCCTGGGGCGACCGCAACCTGTTCTGCAACTGCCCGCCGCCGGAGGCCTTCGAGAGCTAGGCCCCCGGGCGCCAACCGGTCGGGCTACACCTAGTGCGTGGGGCTACAGCTCGAGCTGTAGCCCCACGCACTAGGTGCAGCGCTCCGCGTCGGTGTTCGGCGTCAGTGCTTCGTCGCCTCCTCGGCGCCGTAGCCCGTGAGCGACCGCACCTCCATCTCGGCGGCGACCATCGGGTTCTCCAGCGTGCGGCTCGTCATGGTGCCGAGCCAGCCGAGGAAGAAGCCGAGGGGGATCGAGACGATCCCGGGGTTGCTCAGCGGGAACCAGTGGAAGTCGACGCCCTGGATCATCGGCGTCGCGCCCCCGGACACCACCGGCGAGAAGGCGATCAGGATGATCGCCGAGCCGAGGCCGCCGTACATGCTCCACAGCGCACCGCGGGTGTTGAAGCGCTTCCAGTACAGCGAGTACAGGATCGTCGGCAGGTTGGCGGACGCCGCTACGGCGAAGGCGAGCGCCACCAGGAACGCCACGTTCTGTCCCTGCACCCCGATCCCGCCGATGATGGCGAAGAGGCCGATCACCACCACGGTGATGCGCGCGACCTTCACCTCGGTGCCCGGCTTCGCCTTGCCCTTCTTGATCACGCTGGCGTAGACGTCGTGCGCGAACGACGTGGCCGCGGTGATGGTGAGGCCGGCGACCACGGCGAGGATCGTCGCGAAGGCGACGGCCGAGATCAGCCCGAGCAGGACCGGCCC
>Ga0247729_10000592_pt1 | contig 14735 bp, 15 predicted proteins | sample UWRJL133311R2_FD_180958 | JGI IMG/M metagenome (GOLD analysis project Ga0247729, IMG submission 180958) | Plant litter microbial communities from Arlington Agricultural Research Station in Wisconsin, United States - UWRJ-L133-311R-2 | ecosystem: Environmental > Terrestrial > Plant litter >... | reverse complement strand
GCAGCATTCGCGAACACGATGCTCAGGGCCGCCACACCACCACCTCGCGCTCGCTGCATGCGATTCCAGGCGGCGGCTGGGTGATCGATACGCCGGGCATGCGCACGCTGCATGTCAGCGACGCCGCGTTCGGCATCGAGACGCTGTTCGCCGAAATCACCGAACTGGCGCCGTCGTGCAAGTTTCGCGATTGCACCCACGCCCACGAGCCGGGCTGCGCCGTCCGCGCCGCAGTGGCCGACGGCCGGCTCGAGCCGGAACGGCTGGAGCGCTGGCGCATGATGCTCGCCGAAAGCCGCAGCAACACGCCCGGACAGCCGAAACCCGGCGGTGGCAGCCGGCCCAGCCCGCGCCGCACCAAGCCGCAGATCGACACCGATTAGATTAAAATTTTACGGATTATTAACCCTGCGCCGCCAAACCGGGAGGCGACCGCAGGCATCGATCCCTGGCGCCCGATCGGGTGATCCAGCCATCGGAATTCAGCCTCAATGCCGTCGCATCAGCTTCACGCTCGCGCGGTAAAGCCTGCGCTGACACCGATGCAGGACACCATGAATACCGATACCGACCACGAATTCACCGCCGACCTGACCAACGACCAGTGGGATACCCTGCGGGCGATTCGCCCAGCCGTGTCGCCGGCGAAGAAGCTGAACGGCTATATCCTGCAGCAACTGAGCGCGCTCGATCTCGTCACCCTGACCGACACCGCGCCGCTGCTGACAACCAAGGGTCGCGCCGTGATGCTGCGCGGCTCGCCGCGGCTGTGGGACCTGGCGGCCTGACGAATACGGTCACCCGTTGAACGCCGCCTGGGCCTCCGGCAGATCCCAGATCTTGCCGACCGCCGCGGTGGCGGCCTGCACAATCGCATCCTCGTCGCCATTCATGTAGCGGCCGGCATCGACCAGCACGCGGCCATCGACAATGACCTGGTCGATGCAGGCGCGGTTGGCCAATGCGATCAGCGCTCGGCGCGGATCGAACATCGGCTGCAGGTGCGGATGGGTCATGTCGACCACCGTGAGATCCGCCGTGGCGCCCGGCGCGATGACGCCGAGATCGGGGCGCTTGATGACGCCGGCTGCCGTCGCGGTGATCGCCTCGATCAACTCGGGCGCGTTGGCCACGTCGGCCTTGCCCGACGAAATCTTCGAGATGAGCGAGGCGGCGTTGAGTTCGCCGAGCATGTCCTGGTTGTAGCCGTCGGTACCGACCACGGTGCGCACGCCGTGCGCGCGAAAACGGCTGAACGCCGCCGTGGTGCCGGAGCGCGCAAACACGCGCGGGCAGTTCATCACCGTGGCGCCGCGCGCGGCCATCAGGTCGAGATCGCTGTCGGAACTCGCGATGCAATGCGCCGCCATCAGGTCCGGCGCCAGCAAGCCGAGCCAGTCGAGATATTCCGCCGGCGTGCGGCCGTCGTAGCGCGCGCCGATGGTCGCCACTTCCGCGGTGCTCTGCGCCACATGGGTGGTGATGGACACGTCGACTTCGCGCGCGCGCGCAGCACACGCGCGCAGCAGATCCGGGCCACAGGTGTCGGTAGCGTGCGGGCTCATGGCCAGCCGGACGCGACCGTCGGCCTTGCCCTGCCATTTCGCGTGGAGCGCGTTCCAGGTGGCCATGTCGGCGTCGCCGTCGTCGCCGGCATAACTCACCGTCCCGTCGGCGCCGAGTTTGGAATCCGACGTGGAGAACAGATAGGGCGCGCCGTAAAAGCGGATTCCCATTTCGGCGGCGGCGTCGAACATTTCCGGAATCGTGTTGCGGAACGAATCCATCACCGTGGAGACGCCGCCCTTCAGCAGTTGCAAAATGCCGAGCCGCGCGATTGCCAAGCGCTCTTCCGAGGTGAGGATTTCCGCGCCGCGCTTGGTGAGCGGCAGCAGCACCGTATAGACGATGCTCTGGTTGTTGCGGCGGCCGTTGCCGTCTTCGGTATGGGTTCGCGCGATGGCCTCGCTGTAGCAGTGGTTGTGCAGGTTCAGCAGGCCCGGCAGGATGAAGCGGCCTGGCCTGTCGAACACCTGATCCGCCTGCGGCCTGTCGCGCGTCACCGCGGCGATGCGGTTGCCTTCCAGCAGCACCCAGTGGTCGCGCAGCACGTGCTGCGCATTGTCCTGGCGGGACAGCACGTAGCTGCCGAAAATCGCTGTGGTGCTCATGCGGGTTTCACATTCCTGAACAAGAGTGGCTTCGTCACCCTCCCCTGGAGGGGGAGGGTCGGCCGCGCCGTCAGGCGCGGCCGGGGTGGGGTGACGGCGTTCGTGTTCAACGCCGGCAGTCACATCAGCGCTGTCACCCCACCCCGATGCGCATCACGCTTCGCGCGCTGCGTATCGACCCTCCCCCTCCAGGGGAGGGTAAGAAAGGGGTGCTCATGCGGGTTTCACATTCCAGAATACGGCGGTGCCATCGAGGATGCCGGTGATGTTCTTGCGATAGGCGGTCGGCTGGTTGTACTGGCCGATCGGGAAGTAAGGCACTTCCTCGAAGGCCAGCGCCTGGATATCGCGGCAGACGCGCTGCTGCTCGGCGAGGTTCGGCGCAGCGAGCCACTGATTGCGAAGCACGGCCATCTTGTCGCTCTTGTACCATCCCGAGGCGCGGCCATCGCCGCGCAGATTGGTATTGCCGGCCGGGTTGAGCCAGTCGATGCCCTGCCAGTTGCTGACGCTGGCGCTCCAGCCGCCTTCCGCCACCGGCTCCTTCTTCAACTGGCGCTGCAGCACCGTGCCGAAATCCGATCCGGCATATTCCACGTTCATACCGGCCTGCTGCAGCATGTCGGCGGCGACATCGCCGAGCGGTTTTTGCGCCAGCGAATTCAGCGGCACCAGCAGCACCACCTTCTCGCCATTGTAGCCGGCGGCCTTCAGGTCGGCCTTGACCTTGGCCATGTTGCGCGGCCCGCGGAACACGTCGAGGCCGACATCGCTCGCCAGCGGCGTGCCGGGCGCAAAGAAGCCGACCGGCGTCACCTGATAGGCCGAATCGTCGCCGGCCACCGCGGTCATGAACGAGACCTGGTCGATGGCGCCCATCAGCGCGCGGCGGATCGCAGGATTGTCGAACGGCGGCTGCAACTGGTTGACGCGCATCATGCAGGTGTAGCCGCGCGGATCGAGCACGCGGATGTTGATGCCGGCGCGCTTCAGGATCGGCAGCAGGTCGTGCGGCGCGGTCTCCTGCCAGTCCTGCTCGCCCTTCTGCAGCGCCGCGACGCCGGTCGCCGCATCGGGCATGGTGGTCCACACCACGCGATCGTAGTTGACGATTTTCGGACCTGCGGTCCAGTCCGCAGTGCCTGCGGGCCGCGGCACGTATTTGTCGAACTTGGCATAGACGTTGCGCGCGCCCTGCATGCGCTCGTCGGCGACGAAGCGGAACGGACCGCTGCCGACCACTTCGCTGAGCGCCTTGAAGGCGTCCTGGGAGGCCAGGCGCTCCGGCATCATGAAGGCCGGCTGCACCGCGGCCTTGCCCAGCGCCGTCGGCAGCAGCGGGAACGGCCGCTTCAGCCGGAAGCGAATGGTGCGGTCATCGGGCGCCGAGAGCTCCTCGGTGGCCGCCATCAGTTCGGCGCCAAAACCGTCGCGCAATGCCCAGCGCTTGATGCTGGCCACGCAGTCGCGCGCGAGCACGCGCTCGCCGTCATGCCACAGCAGGCCATCGCGCAAGGTGAGGTCCCACTGCTTGTCGTCGTTGGAAATGACGTGGCCGGACACCATCTGCGGCGAGATCTCCAGCGCCGCATTCATGCCGTACAGCGTGTCGTAGACCATGTAGCCGTGGTTGCGCGACACCTGCGCGGTGGAGAACACCGGATCGAGGAAGGTGAGATCGATCACCGGCATAAAGCGCAACGTGGTCTGCGCCTGCGCGCGCACCACGCCTGGCATGGAGAACGCGGGTGCTGCGGCAGCGGCCTTGAGCAGGGAACGACGGGAAATCAGCAAGGAAAACTCCTGTTCTTCACCCTCCCCTGGAGGGGGAGGGTCGGCACGCAGCGTGCGAAGCACGTGCGCGCCGGGGTGGGGTGAAAGACGGAACTAGCGGAGCACAACACGTCACCCCACCCCGCTCATCGCGATGCTGCGCATCGTGATGAGCGACCCTCCCCCTCCAGGGGAGGGTAAGGGAGCCCTACTCCGCCGCGTTCGTCGCAGCGGCTTTGACCAGCCTCTTCGGCGCCCTCATGGCGTCGTCGCCGGCTCGACCACGCCGGCGCGTTCGGTGATGACGGCGTAATGCGCGGGCCTGCGATGGGCGGCGAAGTTGAACATCTTGTCCTTGCCCTGGCGGCACAGGTCGAGATCCACATCGGCGACGATCACTTCGTCGGCCAATGTCGAAGCCTCGGCAACAATGACGCCATTGGGATCGACGATGCACGAGCCGCCGATCAGGCCGGAGCCGTCCTCGTCGCCGGCTTTCGCCACCGCAATCGCCCAGGTCGCGTTCATATAGGCGTTGGACTGCACCACCAGTTTGGAATGGAAGGTGCGCAGGGTCGCGTCTTCGGTGCTGCCGCCGTTCGGATCGTAGGCCGCGGAATTATAGCCGACGCAGACCAGCTCGACGCCCTGCAGGCCGAGCACGCGCCAGGATTCCGGCCAGCGGCGGTCGTTGCAGATCATCATGCCCATGATCGCGCTCTGCCAGCCGGCACCGGCGCGGAAGGCGGGAAAGCCGAGGTCGCCATAGCCGAAATAGCGCTTCTCGAGCTGCTGGTAGCGCGCGCCCTCGCGCGGCTCCACCGAGCCCGGCAGATGCACCTTGCGATAGCGCCCGATGATCTCGCCGGAGGCATCGACAATGATCGAGCAGTTGAAGCGCTGGCCGTCATCGGTGATCTCGGCATAGCCGACATAGAAGCCGACGCCGAGTTCGCGGGCGCGGTCGAACAAGGGCTGCACATCGGCGTTCGGCATGCCGCGTTCATAGAAATGATCGAGCGCCGCGCCTTCCAGCAGCCAGCGCGGGAAGAAGGTTGTAAAGGCCAGTTCCGGAAACACCACCAATGTCGCGCCATCGGCCGCGGCCTGTTCGAGCAGCGCAATCATGCGCTGAAGCGTGTGCGGGCGCGTGTCGGCTTTCTGGGTCGGGCCCATCTGCGCCGCGGCGGCGCGTAAAATACGGGACAAGTCTGCCTCCAATCTGTGCGGTCTGCTGCTTCGAGAGGCGGCGAAAGCCGCCGCGCCAGCGCGAGATACGCGTGTGATTGCAGGCTTACGAAAATATCACCGCGCGGTCGATTGCATTTGGCTTCGCATCTGAAACAACTCGTGGATGGGTCGCGCTTTTGCGAAATCCACCAATCTCTGCCGATGGGTTTCGCGAATACGCTCAACCCATCCTACCGATAGCCATGGGACCGGAGAATGTCGTGAACGCCATCAATACGCTTTTCACCCGGGCGCGATTTTCCGACGGCACGATGAATGACATCGCCGTCGCAGGCGGTCGCATCGTCGCGATCTCGCTTGCGGGTAGCCATGTGCCGAACGCCGCGGCGACGGTCGACCTCGGCGGCGCGCTGGTGGTGCCCGGTTTTGTCGAGGGCCACATCCATCTCGACACCAGTTTCTACGGCGATTCGTGGCGGCCGCACAGGCCGTACACCAACGGCTTCAATGTGCGGGAGCGTGTCGCCTTCCAGGCCGACAACATGGCGCACGCGGCACCGATGGACGTGCGCGCGCGAAAGCAGCTCGAGCTGTGCATCGGCCATGGCACCACGCAGATGCGCAGCCATGTGATGGTCGACGGCTCGGTCGGGCTGAGGTCGCTGCAGACCATTCTGGCGGTGCGCGAGGAATATCGCGACCGCATCGACATCCAGCTGGTGGCGTTTCCGCAGAGCGGCATCCTGCAGAGCCCGGGCACGCCGGAGCTGATGGACGAAGCCATCGCCATGGGCGCGGATGTGGTCGGCGGCCTCGATCCCGCCGGCTTCGATCGCGACGTGGAAAAACATCTCGACGTGGTGTTCGGCATCGCCGAGCGGCGCGGCGTCGACGTCGATATCCACCTGCACGACGTAGGCACGCTGGGCATTTTCGAGATCGAGCAGATCGCGGCGCGCACCAGCGCGCTTTCGATGGGCGGGCACGTCACCATCAGCCACGCTTATGCGCTGGGCGACGTGGCGCCCGACATCGTGCAGCGCACCGCCGACCTGCTGGCGCGCAGCGGCGTGGCGATCATGACCAATGCGCCGGGCGCGCGGCCGTTTCCGCCGGTCAGGCTGCTGCGGCAGGCCGGCGTCACGGTGTTCGGCGGCAGCGACAACATTCGCGACTCGTGGTGGCCCTATGGCGACGGTGACATGCTCGGCCGCGCCATGATGATCGGCTATCGCTCGGGGTTCAATACCGACGAGGATCTGGCTGTGGCGTTCGACATGGTGACATCAACCGGCGCGACAGCGCTGCGGCTGGAAGGTTACGGACTCGCGGTCGGCGCGAAAGCCGATTTCGTCACGCTGGACGCCGAGCACATTGCGAAAGCGGTGGTCGACGTGCCCGGCGCGCGCACGGTGTACAAGAACGGCAGGTGCGTGGCGCAGGCGGGGAAGATGGTGTGAATCGTAGGGTGGGTTGAGCCCTTGCGAAACCCACCGCGTCCGCCGATGGGTTTCGCGCAACGACGCGCTGGCGCGCGACGCTGCTCTACCCATCCTACGGCTGAACTACTTCTTCAGTGCCGCGAGAATCCGGTCCGCTTCGGTGCGCCAGTCCGCGCTGCGGGCGAATTGCGGCGTGCCCTTGGCGCCGAACAGGCCGTCATCGGCGAGATCGGCGACCCAGGCCTGGCGCTCGGCGGTGCCTTGCGCCGACCATGGCGTCAGGCCGGTGTCGCGCACGGTGACGGCGACCTCGCGGACTTCCTCGCTGCGGCGGCGGCCGTGCTCGATGACGCGCTGGAAGAAATAGGCGCCCTGCTTCTCCCAGTCGATGCTCGGAAATGTCTCGGCTAGCGAGGCGATCAGCGCGTCCTCGACGCCGTAGGACCGCGCCGTGGTGAAGCTCTCGATCACCATTGCCTCGAGGCCCTTGATCATGATGCTGCGGCACATCTTGGTGGCCGAGGCGATGCCGAGTTCGGCGCTCGCGACTTTGGCGTCGAAGCCGAGTTCGATGAGCAGCGGCGCGAGTTCGATAGCACCCGCGCCGCCGAGCAGCAGCGGCACCTTGATGCGGTACGGCGGAATCGAGGTCATCACCGCGCCTTCGACATAGCGGCCGCCGGCGCCGTCGATCAGATCCGCGGCGCGCTGCTTGGCGCCCGGCGAGGCCGAGTTGAAATCGAGAAACCACGCGCCCGGCTTCACCGCCGGCGCGCAGGCTTCGGCCACCGGCACCGCTTGACTTGCAGTCACTGCCGAGACGATGAAGTCGGCCTCGGCGGCGAGTGCGGTATGGGAGTCAAACAACGTGACGCCATGCGCGTCGGCGTGCTCGCGCAGCGACGCCGCGTGCGTGCCTCCGAGTTTGACATCAAAGGCGCTGACACGCAGGTTCTGCGCGCGCAGATCCTCGGCGAGGATGCGGCCGACTTCGCCGTAGCCGACAAGGCCGATGTGCCACTGGTTGGAGGCGGCGGTCATGATGCGTCTCTGCTCGAGGACAACGCCGCCTACTGCATCTTGATGTTGGCCTCTTTGAGGATCGGCCCCCACTTGGCGGCTTCCGCGCGCATGTAGTCGTCGAACTCCTTGGGCGAACTGCCGAGCGGCGTGGCGCCGATCTTGTCGAGGGCGGCGACCACCGTCGGGTCCTTCAGCGCCGTCACCAGGTCGGCGTGGATCTTGGCGACCAGTTCCGGCGGCATGTTGGCCGGTCCGAGAAAGCCCCACCACACCGCGGTGTCGTAACCGGCGACGCCGGATTCAGCGACCGTCGGTACGTCGGGCAGCGCCTTGGCGCGCGTCGCGGTGGTGACCGCGATGGCGCGCAGCTTGCCGCCATCGAGTTGGCCGACCACTTCGGGCAGCGGGTTGATGCTCATGGGAATGTCGCCGGCCATCACCGAGGTCAATGCCGGTGCGCCGCCCTTGTAGGGGATCGAGACGATCTTCACGCCGGCCATGTGGTTGAGCAGTTCGCCGGCGAGATGCGCCGAGGTGCCGTTGCCGGACATGCCGTAGGACAGCGAGTCCGGCTTCGCCTTGGCCGCCGCCAGCAGCTCCTGCAGATTCTTCGCCGGATTGTCCTTGGCCACCATGATGGCGAGCGGCGAATAGGCCACTTCGGTGATGGCGGTGAAATCCTTGAAGGTGTCGTAGGGCAGCGAGGGATAGAAGAACTGGTTCAGCGGATGGCCCGACGCCACCAGGATCAGCGTGTAGCCGTCCGGCGGCATCTGGGTCAGCGCCTTGGAAGCGATGGTGCCGCCCGCGCCGGCGCGGTTCTCGACCACCGGCACCTGGCCCCAGGTCTTGGACAGCGACTGGCCGATGGTGCGGGCGATGACGTCGACCGCGCCGCCGGCGGCGTAAGGCACGTAGAAGGTGACCTGCTTGGCGGGGAAGGTCTGCGCCTGCGCGGGGACGGCCAGCGCGAGCGCGGCGGTGGTGGCGACGAGGCCAATAAACCTGTTCAGAGCTGCCACAATAAATCCTTCCCGATCCTATCAACCAACGCGGCGCTTTTCAGCGCGGTGGCCTGTTTGAGCGTTGTAATCAGATTAGCCGGTCGATGGATACCCATTTCCGGCGGCTCGGTTAGCAATTACTGCGGTGGCGCCACCGCTGCAGCGCGCAGGCCGGAGCGGGCAATCGCCGCCGTCACAACGCCCTGCGCCTTGGCCTGTTCGGTGAACCGGCCGATGAAGGCGAGGCCCTGCTCGCGGCCCTTCGGGATCGCGATGGCGTGACGCTCGACGCCCCACTGGCCATCAAGCACTTTCGAGCCCGGCGCCTTTTCCGCCAGCTCATAGAGCGTCGCCTTGTTGGTGGCGAACACGTCGAGCTGGCCCGCGGCCAGCATCTCCGCCGCTAGCGTCACAGTGGCGACGCGTACGATGGACGCCTGCTTGAGGTCGCGCGACAAAGCCGCATCCGACGAGCTGCCTTCGGTGACGCCGACGCGGCGGCCGGCGACATCGACATCGGCCAGCATCGCGACGGCAGATCCCTGCTGCACCAGATAGCCGAGCTCGCTTTCGAGATAGAACGGGCCAAAATCCATCACCTTGGCGCGCGCCGCCGAGGCATTGGTGAAGGCGGCATCGACCTTGCCGGTGCGCACGGCTTCCAGCACTTCGGCATTCTTGGAGAACACCACGGGCTCATAGGGCACGCCGAGCTTTTCCGCTAGCGCGCGGCCGAGATCGTAACCGACGCCCTTCGGGCCGCCGGCTTTCGGGTCCGGCAGGATCGAGGTCGGCGTGCCCGTATAGAGACCGACGCGGAGCGTGCCGGAAGGCGCCAGAATGTCGCGCGGCTCGGGATCGCCGGCCATTGCGGCGTTGGCTAGCGGCAGCATGGCGATCATGGCGATGGCGAAGGCGATATATTTCCGGCACCGACGCGGCATGTTTCACCCCCCGAATTTTTCGTATCTTTATACCGCCCTGCCGCGCTGTACAGGCACTATCGCCGCCAACCATCCGGCCCGCAGCGCCGTCCGGGCGCGGATGGCGTCCGGCATTCGTTAACGGAACCGTAACCATGGTGATCCATCAGATAGGAGCGCACGATCTTTTTCCGCGCCTTTGGACGGATACCACATGTTCCAGCGGTTCTTGCGGGCTCGCACGAAAAGCTATCTGAGGGCTCTGACCGGCGATCGCGAATTCCGGGCGCGCTCGGCCGAGCGCGACGCCGAAACCGACGGCCGCCGCATCGATGCAGTGGTGCGCGCGATCGACGATGCGCTGCGCTCGGCGGAGGCCGAACAGGCCGGCCTGACGCGCCGCGTCGACGACGTGCTGGCGCGCGCCTCCGTCACCTTCGGCAACGGCAATGACGAGTATCTCACGCGCGAACAGCTCGACACCGATCATCTCGACCTGTTCGAGAAGGAAATCTCCAACGGCCAGCGCCGGCTGCGCGAGCTGACCGTGAGCATCGGTCATTTCAAGTTTCTGAAGGCCGCGCTGACGAGCCGGTTTCCCGACCACAAGCCGCCGGCGCCCACGAAGTAAAGTAATCTTGGTTACAGCCGGACCGTAGCGCTCGTCATTGCGAGGAGCCCTTGCAACGAAGCAATCCAGTTCTTTTGTGCGTGCGGCTTCTGGATTGCCGCGTCGCTTCGCTCCTCGCAATGACGAGAGTGCTGCGCCGCGTCCGTGACAATGGCAGCGCCTGATCACGCCGCCGGAGTCTGGGCGCGGCGTTCCGCGTCGGTCCAGCGCCGGCGGAAGCCGGACGTGTCGCCGGAATCGCCGCCGCGGCGGCGCTCGCCAGTGAAGGTGCTCATCTGGCTGGTGACAAAGGCCATCAGTTCGTCGCGAAAACGTTCGGCGGAAAATGTCCTGGCGCGGGCGCGGCATTCGTCGCGCGAAAAGGTGTCTTCCTGCGCCACGAAGGCGCGCACGCAATTGGCGATCGCCGCCGGATCGCCGGAGTCGAAGAACATGCCGGTGCGCTGGCCGGGCGCAGCCGACACAGTCTCGCGCGCGCCGCCGCGGCCGAACGCCAGCACCGGCGCGCCTTCCGACTGCGCCTCCACTACGATGATGCCGAAATCCTCTTCCGCCGCGAACACGAAGGCGCGCGCGGTGGCCATCAGCTCCCGCAGTTTCTCGTCGCTGACAAAGCCGACAAAGGTCACGTTGGGACCGGCGATCGCCTTCAGCCGCTCGGCATCGGGACCATGGCCCGCGACCACCAGCTTGAGATCCGGCAGATCGGCGAAGGCCTGGATCACGGCTTCGATCTTCTTGTACGGCACCAGCCGGCTGGCGGCGAGGAAGTGGTCGCCGACCGGCAGGTCCGTCGGCAGCGTCGACATCGTGACCGGCGGATAGATCACCTTGGCATCGCGGCCATAGACTTTCTTGATGCGCTTGGCGACGAAATTGGAATTGGCCAGCATGGCGTCCGGCCCGTGCGCGGTGCGCACGTCCCAGATCCGCATCCGGTGCAGCAGCGAGCGCGCCAGCGCGCTCTTGATGCCCGCGGTCATGCCGCTCTCTTTCAGATAAGCGTGCTGCAGGTCCCAGGCGTAGCGCATCGGCGAATGCACATAGGAAATGTGCAACTGGTTCGGCCCGGTGATGACGCCCTTGGCCACCGCGTAGCTGGAGGAGATCACCAGGTCATAGCCCGACAGGTCGAACTGCTCGATGGCGATCGGCATCAGCGGCAGATAGGAGCGGTGCAGCTTTCGCAGGAACGGCATATTCTGCAGGAAGCTGGTCTTGGCCTTCTTGAAGCCGATCTTGGCGCGGTCTTCCGGCGACAGGATGTCGAACAACGTGAACACGTCGGCATCGGGATAGCAGCGCAGCATTTCGCGCAGCACCTGCTCGGCGCCGCCCATCGTGTAGAGCCAATCGTGGACGATCGCGACGCGCATGGGAACTCCTGGAACGGCCAACCACCGTTCGACGCGGGAAATGAATAGCCGAACCGCTCCATTGCACAACCGGCGCCTGCAATTTGCGTTAATCGGCCGCGCATCGAACGAAATAAATATGCGGATGCAGGTACTTGCGCGCCCACCCGCGGATCATGGTGTGCCATGCGCGATCATGCAGGTATCGCGGCACGATGTCGCCTGCAACGCACGCTACCGCGATCTTGCGGCTGCGACCAAAGCCCAATTGTGCGGGCGGAAAATGAAGGCGAGTGTTAATGGAATAGCAACTACAGAGAACATGGGCAGGAACAAGCAAAGGGAGTCGGACATGCCCGACAACATCGCTGTTTTCGCCACGGTCATCCTGCTGCTGCCGATGATCTATTTCTTCCTGGCGGCGCCCGCCTTCCTGCTGGTGCGGCTGGACATCCCGTCGGTGGCGCTGCTGATGCGCACCATGTTCAGCGGCTACTTTCTGACCATGGCCGTGACTGCCGGGGTCGGAGCGATTTCGGTGGCCCTGGAAGGTCGCCTGCTGTTGGCGCTGGGCATCGGCCTGATCGCCGCGCTGGCGGCCATGTCGCGCCGCTGGTTCCTGCAGCGGCTCGATGCCGGGCTCGGCGACCGCGACGCCGGCCAGCCCCCCGCCGCCGGCCTGTTGCGACGGCTGCACTGGGGCGGCATGCTGAGCAACGCCGTGCTGCTCGCCGGCGTGATGGCGAGCATTCCCTATGTGGCGGTGGTGCCGAGGTGAATGGAAGCTTCACCTCTCCCCGCTTGCGGGAGGCGAGGGAAGAAGCGCAGCGCGCTCATCCCTATCCCCGCTTTCCGCCGACCGAGACAAACGCCATCAGGCACGGCTCCGACAGCGGGTTGCGCCAGCGGTGGCGGGTGCCGTTCTGCACGATGGTGTCGCCCTGGAGCAGATGCACCTTCTGGCCGTCGTCCAGTTCGAGCGTCATCTCGCCGCGCACCACCACGCCGTAGTCGATGGTGTCGGTGGTGTGCATGCCGGGCGTGTCGCGCTCGAAATGCCTGCCCATGCCCGGCACCTTCTCGTTCAATTCGCGCAGGCCGCTTTCCATGGTGACGCCGGGCGGCGGCGTCCAGCCTTCGGGGCGCTTCGGCGGATAGGAGATCAGGCGAAACAGCGTGCCGCCAGGGCCGGGAAAGTCCTTGGTGCCGGCAAGCATCGGGTCCGCCTCCAGGCCGGTGAGATTCGGCACGCCCTCGGTCATGTAGATTTCGTGGAAAGTGAGTCCGGGATTGGCGTCGATCTCCACCACTTTCGAGGTGACGTCGAACGACTTGAAAACCGACTTGCCGGCCTCGTTGCGGCCGGTCAGCGCGCGCTTCGGCGGCGGCAGGTCGGTGTCTTTTGCATGCACCGGCGCTATCGCCGCCAGCGCGCCACCGCCGAACATGGCGGACAGCGTCTGCAGCAGACGACGCCGGTCGCGGCGTGGCTGCGCCTCTTGGGGGGATTTTGTTGTGTTACGTAACCAGCAGCGCCAGGAGAGTCGGCTCATCGAGTTTCTCCGCTGTTTTGGTTCTTTCTATAGTTATGCCGCATTGCGGCGCGCGCATCATGGATGCGTGTACAGGCTTACTACACTTCGGAGAGGTTGCGAATTCGACCTTTGGCGAGCGGCGTTTGCGCAACCTTGTAGCCCGCATGAGCGGAGCGACATGCGGGGGGCGGAGCTTCATCGCGGGGCCGGCCCCGCATGTCGCTTCGCTCATGCGGGCTACGGGTAACGAAATTACTTTGGTCGCACGCTGGGATCGCCGCCGGGGCTGCCGGGCGGCGGGATCACCGGGGTGTTGCCGACATTTGGCGTCGGCGCGTGGATCTCCGAATCCACGCCGCTCGGCGGGCACAGCACGCCATCGGTGCGCGCCAATTTGTCGGTGAGCGGTTCGGCCTGGCCGGTAGTGGCGCCGTTCGGCGTCAATGTACCCTGCGGACCGGTCTGGGTCGGGGTGCAATTGGTGGCCGCGTTGCGCTGCGGCACAGGTGCCGTCTGCGCCGGCGGCGTGGCCGGGGTCGGCGGCGCCTGCGCAAGCGCGGCGCTAGAAGCGATCAGGAAACTGGCGAGCAACAGCGACTGTTTGATCTGCATCCGGACAAAACGGAGCTGGCGCCCCGAGGTTCCCCGGCAAAACGCCGCAGTCAGGATTTTCGGTAGCGGATCAGCGAAAAATGCCCCATCGGGGCCATCGGCCGGCGCTCGCTCAGCGTGACACCGCCATGGGCGGCGGCCCAGTCCACCAGCCGCGCCCAGGGGAATTCCGGGCGCCAGCCGAGCCGGCGTGCCAAGGGGGCAAAAGCCAGCTCGAAAATCTTTCGCGCGCCTGACTCGGCTCCGATGTGGTTGACCAGGATCAGTTCGCCGCCGGGCTTCAGCACGCGGATGAAATCGTCCAGCGTGGCTTCCGGATCCGGCACCGCGGTGATGACATATTGCGCCACCACCGCATCGAAATAGCCGTCGGCGAAAGCCAGGTTCTTGGCGTCCATCACCGCCAGCGTCTCGACATTGCTGAGCCCCTGCGCGCGCACGCGCTGATAGGCCTTGCGCAGCATCGGCTCGGAAATATCGACGCCGCAGATTTTGGTGGTGCGCGAATAGTCGATCAGCGACAGGCCGGTGCCGACGCCGACATCGAGAATGCGGCCACCGATCTTGTCGGCCTCGAGAATGGTCGCCTGGCGACCGGCGTCAAACACCTTGCCGAACACGATGTCATAGATCGGTGCCCACAGGCCGTAGGCCTTCGCGACCCCCGCGCGGTCGATATCGCCAGCCATTTCCTGCCCTGAACCCTTATACGCGCAACGCTGCAACGAGCGGCTGCGCCACGATAGCATCATGCACGGGAATACCGACAGCGGTTTTCGCCGCGGCGCTCTTGATGAAGCCGCCGCCGAGCACGCGGGCCTGGCCGTCGGCCGCGTCGTAGAACACGCACGCCTGGCCGGGCGACACGCCCTCCTCGCCGCCGACCAGTTCGATCTCGTAGCCGCCGTTGACAGCCCGCAGCCACGCCGGTTGCGGCCCGCGGGTCGAGCGCACCTTGACGAACAGTTCGAGCCCGTCGCCGACCGCGTCCGCAAGCAGGCCGCCGCCGATCCAGTTGATGTCGCGCAGCAGGATGCGGTGCATGCGCAAAGCCTCGCGCGGGCCGACAATGACT
>Ga0247729_10000591_pt1 | contig 14761 bp, 6 predicted proteins | sample UWRJL133311R2_FD_180958 | JGI IMG/M metagenome (GOLD analysis project Ga0247729, IMG submission 180958) | Plant litter microbial communities from Arlington Agricultural Research Station in Wisconsin, United States - UWRJ-L133-311R-2 | ecosystem: Environmental > Terrestrial > Plant litter >... | reverse complement strand
CCGGCTGTACGTACGCCGAGCCGTCGGGCAGCACCAGGCGGAAGGTGGAGTCGCCGCGGCCGGCCCCCTGGCTTTGCAGCTCGGCGAAGTGGGCGAGGTCGGATTCGGTGATGACGAAGTCCACGCCCATCGGGTCTTCGCCGCTGATGGTGTTGAGCAGCGTGGAGCCGGCGCTGACCTGGGAGCCCAGGCGCACCTGCGAGATGCCGATGCGGCCGGTGAAGGGCGCTTTGATAACCGAGAAATCGAGGTCAGTGCGGGCCGAGGAAACGCCGGCCTGGGCCTCGGCAATCTGGGCCTGGGCCGTGGCGTAGGAAGTAGCGGCGTTGTCCACAATTTGGCGGGCAATGGCATCCTGAGTCAGCAGCCGCTGGTAGCGGTCCAGGTTCACCTTGGCGTTCTGGGCCACGGCCTGGGTGCTGCGCAGGCCGGCCAGGGCCTGCTGGTAGGCCGCCTCGTATTTGCGGCGGTCAATTTCGTAGAGCGTTTTGCCCTTCTGCACCACGTCGCCTTCCTTGAAGGAGATGTTGGTGATAAAGCCGGTGACTTGGCTGCGCAGCTCCACGTTGTTGATGGCCGTCACGGTGGCCGGGTACTCATCGTAGTACACCGCGTCGGTGGCGCGGGCGGCTACCAGGGTGACGGGCGTGGGTGGCGGCGGTGCGGCGGCTTTGTCGGCGTCTTTTTTGCCGCAGCCGGCCCAGGTAAGCAGCCCCGCGGCGTAAGACAGGGCAAGAATGGTTTTCTTCATGATAAGTGCTAGGTAGTAGGCTGTTGGTAGTGGGTAGTAAGTATTTGGAATGAAGCAGAAGCGTCAAAGACCAGCTGCCTACTACTCGTTACCGATGTCCTAAAAAGACGTGGGCAGGCTGCCCTGGGCGCGCAGCAGATCCACTTTGCTGCTCAGCACCTGGAACAGGGCACTGTAGTAATTGAGCTGGGCGGTGCGCAGCGTAGTCTGGGCCACGATGACGTCGAGGTAGGTTTTGATGCCTTCCCGGTACTGCAGGTTCACCACCGTGTACACCTCCTTCGACAGCGCCAGGTTGCGCTGCCCGATGAGGTAGTCGGCGTAGTTGCCCTTGTAGTTGGCCATGGCCGTCTCAAACTCGGTGTTGATGCTATTGCGCGTGGCAATGACGTCCTGGTCGAGGCGCTGGTCGCCGAGGCGGACGCGGCGCAGGTTCTGCAGGCGGCGCGTACCCTGGAAGATGGGCAGGCTCAGCTGCAGCCCGGCGTAGGAGTTGGGGAAGCGCTGGCTGTATAGGTCGCCGAAGTTGTTGTTCTGAAACACCGCGTTGTAGTTGCCGAAGGCCGACAGCGCCGGCAGAAAGCCCCAGCGGTAGTAGCTGATCTGGGCTTCCTGCAGCGCCTTCTGGGTTTGCAGCTGCTGCACCTCGATGCGGTTGGCGGGGTCCAGCACCACGGTCGTGTCCACGAAGGCGTCGCGCATCAGCTGGATGGTGTCGTAGTTCAGGGCCAGCGGCTGGTTACCGGCCAGGCCCATGAGCTCCTTGAGGTAGGCTGACTTGGCGTTGATAGCCTGAATGGCCTGCTTCTTGGCCACGATAGAGTTGTTGAGCAGGATTTCGGCCTGCTTGTAGTCAGTTTTGTCCACGATGCCGGCGTCGTAGCGGGCCTTGGCGTCCTGGAGGCTGCGCTGGAGCCGCACGATGTCCTCGCTGAGCACGTCGAGCTGGCGCTGGGAGAGCAGCACGTCGTAGAACGCCTTGCTCACGTCCGACACCACGTCGATGCGCACCCCGACGGAGTTCTGCTGGTAGAACCGCCGCGACGACCGGGCGCTGCGGGCGGCCAGGCGCACGTCGTTGTTGTAGATGGCCTGGGTGGCTGCCAGCCCGATGGTAGAGGTGTTTTTCAGCCCGATCTGGCGCGGCACGTTCACGCCCTCGGCATTCGGAAACACGGTGTAGGGCAGCTGGAAGTAGTGCTGGCCGGTGGCATTGATTCCAATCTGCGGCAGCCAGCCGGCCAGCCCGATGCGGATGTTGGCCTCATTGGTTTCCTCGTCGATGCGGGCCTGGCGCACCACCGGCTGGTTTTGCAGGGCGTACTGCAGGCACTGCTCCAGCGTGAGCGGGCCGCCGGAAGGCTGGGGTGGGGTAGAAACCGTAGACTGCGCCGCCGCCCAGAACGGGGTCAGCAGAAGGAGGCTAAGCAAGCAGCGCAAAGCCGATTGATTTTTTTTCATAGCGTGTAAACAGAGCCGCCTCCCAATACGGAGCTGCGGCCGGATTAGCTGGCGCAAGCGGAGATACGCGAGGTGGCGTGCCGGCCGGCAGCGTCCCGGTCAGACGCGGCCCGGGGCGGCGGAAATGGAGTAGACAATGAATCAGATAACTGCTTCAGGGTCGGCTACGGGCGCTTTTTGGGAGGCCAGCCGCACGAAAGTCGGGCTGGTTTCCAAAGGGCAGCTGATGGGTGGGTGCCCGGCTGCCGCGCGCTGCCTCGCAAACCCTGCGCGGCCACAAGGTTGGTAAACACCATTTCAAGCGAAAGGTTGTCGCGGGCCGGTGCTTTCCCTCACCCGCCCGGCCCCGACAGGCGTTCTGCTCACAGCTCACTCACGGTCACCTGCACGTCGGTGTTGCGGCCGTGGTCGTCGGCGCAGGAAACCTTCAGCACACCGGGCGCGGGGCGGAAAAAAATCCGCTCGGTGGCCGGCGCGGCCCGCAAAAACTGGTCGTTGACGTACCAGTACACCTGCCGCACCTCGTTGTCGGTGGTGCAGCTGAGCAGGAGTTGCTGCTGCTCGCCCTTGTTGAGCACGTACTCGGTGTTGGGCAGCGGGGAGGTGATGCTGGGGGCCCGCTCCCGGCCGCCGCGCACCAGCTGGCAGCCGGGGTTGTGGGGCGGCAGGCGGCGGTACGGAATGCCCTGGGTTTCCTTGAAAGCTAGCACTTCGGGCAGAAAGTTGGGGTACAGCTCCCGCCGGTAGCCCGAGGCTGGCGCGCAGGCCCGGCAGTACAGGTACTGGCCGTCGGCGGAGAGCAGCACTTCCTTCTGGTGCTGGCAGCGCCGCGCCGTAGATGTGCCCGGCAGGAAATAGTCGATGAGCTGGTTGGGACAGTTCTCGCCGGGTGGCAGGCCGGTCTCGGTGCACACGAGCCGGAAATCCAGGCTGGCCGGGGGCTGAAACCAGTCGTTGGGCGAGTTGTAGGCCAGGGTGTTGAACAGGTCGAAGAGCAGGGGTGTGGCCACGTCGGAGCCGGTGAGGGCCGGGCTGCCCTGCCCGCTGAAGTTGCCCACCCACACTCCGATAGTATACTCCTTGTTATAGCCGATGCTCCAGGCGTCGCGACGGCCGTAGCTGGTGCCGGTTTTCCAGGCAATCTTGGGCAGGCGGATGCTGGTTTCGTAGCCCACCGGCAAGTCGGGGCGGGTGAGCTGGGCTAGGATTTCGGTAATCAGAAACGCCGACGCATCCGACACCAGCGGCGTACCCACTGCCACCGGCATGCTCTTCGCCGGCATGAGAGAAACAGCTTGCGCCGGAGCTTTTGAAGACTGCGGCTTGCTGCTGATGGCCGAAACGGTTGCTGCCGGTGCCGTCGTCGTCCAGCGCAGCGGGGCGTAGCGGCCGGCCCGGGCCAGCGTCACGTAGAGGTTGGTCAGCTCTTCCAGCGTGGCGCCGCAGCCGCCCAGAATGGTGCTCAGCCCCAGCCGGGGCGCGTCCTGGGCCACGCGGCGGAAGCCGGCGGCCCGCAGCTTGTCGGTAAGCGCGGGCACGCCCAGCTCCGACAGCACCCGCACGGCCGGAATATTAAGCGAATAGGCTAGGGCACGGTCCAGGGGTACTTCGCCGTTGCAGCGCTTGTCGAAGTTCTCGGGCTGGTAGCCGGCGAAGTTGGTGGGCACGTCGGCCAGCATCAGCTTGGGCGTCACCAGTCCTTTATCCATGGCCAGGGCATAAAGCAGCGGCTTGAGCGTGCTGCCCGGCGAGCGGACGGCCTGCACGCCGTCGTTCTGGCCCTGGTTGAGGGCATCCTTAAAGTCGGCGGAGCCCACGTAGGCCTCCACGGCGCGGGTGCGGTTGTTTATCACCAGCACGGCCGCGTTGGTGATGCCCAGCTCCTGGAGGCGGCGCACGTAGTTGCGGGTCAGGTCTTCGGCCTTGGCCTGCTTGCCGCGCTGCAGCGTGGAAATGATGATGGCCCGCCCCGGAAACTGCCGCACCAGCCGCCGGGCCAGGTGGGGCGCCAGCGCGGGTGCGGCGTGGCGCCGCACGTCGAGCGGCTCCAGCAGGGCGTCGGCAATATCCTGGGGTGGAAACAGGCCTTGCTGCCCGAAGCGCCGCAGCCAGCGGTTGCGCTCCTGCAGAATGGCCCCGTTGTGCCGGCCCAGCACCAGGCCCCGCGGCCGGTTCGGGATGATGGCCAGCGTCACGGTCTGGGCCAGGGAAAGGTAGTCGGGGGGCTGCTGGAAGTACAGCAGCGCCGCCGACTTCACGCCTTCCACGTTGCCGCCGTAAGGCACCAGGTTCAGGTAGAGCTGCAGAATCTCGGGCTTGCTGTAGTGAATTTCGAGCTGCACGGCCCGCAGCATCTCGCCCAGCTTGTTGCGGAACGTGCGCTCCTTGGGCTCCAGTAGCCGGGCCACCTGCATGGTAATGGTACTGGCTCCGGTGGTGCGGCCCGTGCCGGTCAGGTTGCGCCCCGCCGCCTTGAGAATCGCCAGCGGGTTGACGCCGAAGTGGTAGTAGAAGTACCGGTCTTCCTTTTCAATGATGGTAGCGCGCAGCGCCGGCGTGATTTCGCGCAGCTCGGTTTTCATGCGCCACTTCTGCGTCGGGTTCAGGAAGGCGTGCAGCACCGTGCCGTCGGCAGCCAGCACGATGGGGGAGTAGAGCGGCGCGGGCGGCAGCGGCAGCAGCCAGTCTAGCGCCCAGCCCAGCCCAACCAGTAGCAGCAGAGCCGAAAGGAGAGTAGCAGCGCGTTTCATGCACCCAAGGCAAATCAATACAAGTGGTGAGAAGTGGCAAGATAGGCACTTATGGGCGGCCGAAATAGGCAGCGGCAGCCTACCAGCAGAGCTTTCTGCCAGTAGCGGTGAGCCCGCTCCGCCAAAACTGCAACTGGTTCGGGTTGGAAAAAAGATAATAATGGATAAGTACAATATTGTGCTAGAGGCAACGGTTTGCCCTGTTTATATCATATAATTAATTATTTAAATTTTAGAAATTGATATAATCATTGAATTGTGGCCTATATTGTGAATATGTGATAGTAAAAAGCTTTTTTCATTGAAAAAATTATCTGTACATATATTAATCTCCTTTGTTATAAATTACAGCTCGCACTACTCACTCTCACTTACCTAACCCATTTTCAGTATGAGAAAAACCTTACTCATGACACTCTTACTGGTTCTGATCCTGTTGCAGCAGGCCATCGCGCAGAACCGGAGTGTTTCAGGCAAAGTAGTCGATCAGACTGGCTCTGCCCTGCCCGGCGCTACCGTCATTGTGAAGGGTACTACCAACGGCGTGTCGACGAATTCGGACGGCACCTTTACGCTGAGCGTGCCCGAAGGCGGGGGCACCCTTATCATCAGTTCGGTTGGGTTGCTTTCCCGGGAGCAGCCTATTGGCACTGAGACGACGTTCAACATCCGGCTGATTGAAGACAGCAAGCAACTGAGTGAAGTAGTGGTGGTCGGCTACGGCACCCAGGCGCGCCGCGACCTGACGGGCTCGGTGGCCTCTATTACGGCTGCTCAGATTGCAACCAAGCCGGTGCAAAGCTTTGACCAGGCCTTGCAGGGCCAGGCCTCGGGGGTCAACATCACCACGCCCAACGGTCTGCTCAACAATGCCCCGGTGATTCGGATTCGCGGCGTCAACTCCATTAATCTTAGCTCCCAGCCCCTGTTTGTGATTGATGGTATCCCCGCTTTCAGCGGCAATACCTCCGCCGTAGGCAGCGTGCCCAACAACCCGCTGAGCAACGTCAACCCCAGTGATATCGAAAGCATCGAGGTGCTGAAAGATGCTTCGGCCACCGCTATTTACGGGTCGCGGGCCGCCGGGGGCGTCATTCTGGTGACTACCAAGAAAGGGCGCAAGGGACAGAGCCGGGTTTCCGTCGACTCCTGGGCGGGCTGGACGGAGCCGGTACGCCTGCTGGACGTGCTGGATGCCAACCAGTACATTAACATCAAGAACGAAGCCGTCCGGAACCTGAATGCCAACCGGGTCGCCATTGGCCAGCCCGCTACCAACCTCGAAGGCTTCAAGCCGACGCTGGACGGCAGCGGCAACCCCGTGGACACGCGCTGGTACGATTACGTGTACCGCAACGGCTTCTCGACTTCCAACACGCTGAACTTTAGCGGGGCTACCGAAAAAACGAGCTACTACACCTCCGTTGGCTACTCCAACCAGAAGGGTATGCTGGAAGGCAACGAGTTCAAGCGCATCTCGGCCCGCCTCAACCTCGACCACAAGGTTTTCGAGCACTTCACCGTCGGCTCCCGGGTCGGCTATTCCAATACCCGCAACCTGTCGCCCAACTCGGGCTCCGTGGGCGATGGTGCCTTCGGAACGGCGGGCCTGGGCCGCTCCCCGCTGGTGCTGCCGCCCAACATCCCTGCTCGCAACCCCGACGGTACCTACAACACCAGTGGGGCCGGTATCGGGGCGGGGGCCAACATCAACCCCACCAGCGCTACCGCCACCAACCCGGCTGGCTCACCTCTGCTGCCAGGCTACTACAATCCCATAGTTGATCTGGAAAACAACTACTATACGTCCGAGGGCAACGAGATTCAGGGCAGCGTATACGCCAACTGGGAGCCCGTGAAGGGCCTGTCGCTGCGGACTACGTACGGCATCTACAACATCTCGTTTGAGGACAAGTCCTTCCAGACGCCGCTTGCGGGCGACGGATTCTCTCTGAAAGGCTCCGCTTCGGACTACTACCGCACCAACAAGCGCTGGAACTGGCAGAACACGGCGCAGTATGACCGTACGCTCGGCGAGAAGCACAGCCTGTCGCTGTTGCTGGGGGGCGAGCAGCAGCACACCGAGATTCAGCGCTGGGGCGCCACCCGGACGGGCATTGCCGACCCCTTCCTGACCAACTACCAGGGCACGTTCACCAGTATTTCGGCCTCGGGCAACGTTCAGGGCGAGAACTACTTGGTGTCGTACTTTGGCCGTCTGAACTACGACTTCGCCAAGAAGTACCTGCTCTCGCTGAACGTGCGGCGCGATGGCTACTCGGCCTGGGCCGAGAAGTGGGGCAATTTCTACGGGACTTCCGCCGGTTACATCATCTCGGAGGAAAACTTCTGGAAAAATGCCGCTTTCGCCAACGTTCTCAACTTCGTGAAGGTGACGGGCAGCTACGGGGAAGTGGGCAACAGCCTAGGTATTTCCGACTTCGCCTCGCTGCCTACCTACGAGAACAACCTCTATGGCGACCTGGCCACGCTGTATTTCAGCAGCCCCGGCAGCCGGCAGCTAACCTGGGAAACCAGCAAAAAAACCGACGTAGCATTGGCCTTTGGCCTGTTTCAGGACCGCATTACCGGCGATGTGGCCTACTACCGCAACCTGGTGGACGGGCTGATTCTGCGCGTGCCGCAGTCGCCCTCGAAGGGCCTGCCCGGCGCCGCGCCCGGTGACATTGCCAATGCCGACAATAACTCGTTGCTGGCCAACGTAGGCTCGATGCGCAATACCGGCATCGAGGTTAACCTCAAAGCCAATGCTATCCAGGGCAACAAATTCAACTGGACGGTGAGCGGCAACTTCACCACGCTCAAAAACCGCGTGCTGAGCCTGGCTACCGAAGGGCAACGTATCGGAACGGCTACTTCCGGGCTGGAAACGGTGAACTACACGGAAGTAGGCCACTCGGTAGGCGAAATCCTGGCCGTCCCTTCGCTGGGAGTGAATCCGGAGAACGGGCGCCGCTTGGTACGCAAGATTGACGGCACGGTGGTGCAATACAATCACCTGGGCGGCGGCACCGGCTGGACTACGCTGGATAACGTGGCGACGAGCGCGCCCACGCAGCTTACCGACGGCGTGTACTACGGTCCTACGCTGCCCACCTGGTACGGCGGCCTCGACAACAACTTCCGGTACGGCGGCTTCGACGTGGGCGTATTTATTCAGTTCTCGGGTGGCAACTACATCTACAATGGCACCAAAGCCGGCCTGCACGACCAGCGTTTCTGGAACAATGCTACCGACATTGAGGACCGCTGGACCGAAACGAACACGGGCGGCAAGTGGCCGCGGGTGGTGTACGGCGACAACGTTTCCAACGGGTCGGCGCTGATTATCTCCGAAAACGTGGAGAAGGGCGACTTTGCTCGCCTGCGCAACGTGACGCTGGGCTACACGCTGCCCGCCTCGTTCCTAAGCCGCTACAGCATTGTCAGTGCCCGCTTCTACGCGCAGGTGCAGAATGCCGCTCTGCTGACGAACTACTCGGGTATCGACCCCGAAATCTCAACCAATGGCAGCAACAACACCGGCGCGGGAGTTGACCGCAACTCGATAGGGCAGGCCCGCACCTATACCATCGGTTTCAATGTTGGTTTTTAATTATCGTCGTCGAATGAAGACTTCTTCCCACTATACGCTGGCCCTGGCCCTGTGCGCGGCCCTGCTCTCCGTCGGTACATCCTCCTGCAAAACGGAGCTGCTGAACCCCATTCCGACCACCTTGTACCCCGAGGATGTCGTGTTTGACACCCCGGCCCGCGTGGCGCTGCAGGTGAATAATCTGTATGGCTACGTGAAGACCGGCAACTTCATGGGCGGCCGCTACCAGATTTACGGCGACATCCGCGCCAACGACTTCCTGAACCGTACGTCCAACAGCGTGACGGCCCTGGGGGTGTGGAACCATACGCTCACGGAAACCTCGCAGAACGACGTGATAAATCTGTGGGCCTCGGGCTACGCGGCCATCAACCAGATCAATGTGTTTCTGGCGGGCCTCGACGCCAATGCCGCCAAGCTCAGCACCACGCCCTTCCCGGCCGATTATGCCACGACCACGGCCGTAAACTATCGGGCGGAAGCGCGGCTGCTGCGGGCCCTGAGCTACTACGCGTTGCTGCAGTTCTACGCCCGGCCCTATGCCGACGGCGGGGGCAGCAAGCCCGGGCTGCCGCTGCGGCTGCTGGCGGAAACCAACGACGAGAACAATGATCTGGCGCGCAGCACCGTGGCGCAGATTTACGAACAGATCCTGGCCGACCTGAACTACGCGGAGCAGAACCTGCCGAAAAGCTACGTAGCCACCGACGTTTCTCCCGCCGGCTTTCTGAACGTAACCCGGGCACACCGCCACACGGCTATTGCCCTGAAAACGCGCGTGTACCTGACGATGGGCCGCTATAACGACGTCATCACCGAAGCCGACAAAATCGTGTCGTCGTCGGCGCCGTTTAAGGCCCCGGCCGCTAATGGCGTAGCCCACGAGTTGAACCCGTCAGTGGCCGCCGTATTCGCGCTGCCGCAGGAAACGTTGGAAAACATCCTGGGTTTCCCGTTTACGGCCCAGAATGCTCCCGGTACCCAAAACCAGCTGGCCTACTATTACTTGCCGACTACGCAGGGTGGCAACGGCGAGTACGGCCTCAACACCTCCGCGGGCAGTACGCTGGCCAGCCCCGCCTTCGCCGCTACCGACGCCCGCCGGACCAACTTCGTAACCATCGTCGGCGGGACTTCCTACCTGCGTAAGTACGCGACGGGCACCCCTTACACTGATAAGGCGCCGGTCATCCGCTACGCCGAGGTGTTGCTGAGCCTGGCCGAGGCCCGGTTCCGCACGAAAGGCAATACCGATGTGCAGGCTCTGGCCCTGCTGAATGCGGTCCGCCAGCGGTCCAACGCTACGGGCGGCTACACGAGCTTTGCTACGGCCGACGCGGCTGTGGACGCCGTGCTGCTGGAGCGGCGCATCGAATTCCTGGGGGAAGGCATTCGTAACATTGACATCATGCGGCTCAACGCCACGATTCCGGGCAAAGGCTCCATAAGCGAGGTGAAGCCCTCGGACGTACTTTACGTATGGCCGATTCCGGCTCCGGAGCTGGCTGTTAACCGCCTGATGGTGCGTAACTAATCGGCAGCGCTGGGCAAAAAAGAGGCTTTCCGGTTTCGGGAAGCCTCTTTTTTTTGCCACTCCTACTGTTGGGCCAGTAAAAGCAGCAAGCGGTTACTGCGCTGCTGAATCTCTATGCCGCTGAATCCGCAGCGTATCCAGGCGCGCCATCAGCGCCTCCGTGCTGATGAACATGGCCGGGTTGGCGTCGGCGTCGCGCAGGGAGTCGAGCAGCGCTTGGGCGGGCTCGTACTGGCGGTGGGCAATCAGGGCGTCGGCGCGGCGCAGGAGCTGCTGGCCGCGAGCTTCGGCTTCGGGACTTTCCGCCTCGCGCAGCACGTGGCCGCGGCCGTCGGTGCGGAAGTAGAAGAAGTAGCCCATCCACAAAACCAGGCCCAGGAGCATGGCCAGGGAGGTGAACAGAATAAAGCGCAGATTGATCATAAGCAACGGGAGAACAGGAGTGGGGAAGTCGATTTGACGGCCGGCGGCGCTATAATTGGCGCTACCCTGGGCCTGGTGTACGCATAAGCGGCCGTCGCAGGTGCCCGTAGCTCGTCCGGGCCGGCGGCGCAGGAGCTGTCGACAACGCCCCCGGTAGCTTGCCGGTCGACAGCAGATTTCGTAGCGAATAGTAAACCGCTTATTCTGGCCGGCTAAGTAGCTTTGCCGCTACGCTGAATCCAACATCCATTACTATGAATAAGACTCTATTCGCTGCCGGCCTGCTGCTGGCGCTGGTAAGCTGTAAAAAGGAGAAAGAAGAGCCCACGGAAAACCTGGGCCCCGTGCGGGTGGCGTACTTCTACCCGGAAGCGGCCCCGGTGGGGGCTACCATTACGGTGCTGGGCACCAACTTCAGCTCGACGCCGGCCAACAATACCGTGTCTTTCAACGCCGGCGACGCCAAGGCCTTTGCTTTCAGCAAGGGAACCGTGTTCGATACGCTGCGGGTGCTGGTGCCCGCCAACGCGGCAACGGGGCCGCTGACCGTGCGGGTGTACGCGCAGACCACCGTTGCCGCCGACCCTTTCACCCTGGTGGCCGGCCGCTGGGCGCGCCGGGCCGACTGTCCGGGGGGAGCCGGCATGTTCGGCACGGGCTTTTCCATCGGCGGCAAAACCTACGTGGTAGTGCCCGGCACCAACGAGCTGTGGGCCTACGACCCCGCGCAGAACCAGTGGGCCAAAAAGGCGAGTAGCCCGGCCGGCACCGTGGCGCTGACTTCCCGCTCGGGCGAGCTGCTCAGCTTCGTGGCGGGCAGTTATGCCTATGTCGGGGTGTATCTGAACGACTACCCCGTGGACGAGGTGCGCTTCTACCGCTACGACCCCGCCACCGACCAGTGGGGTGCCCGTAGCGCGGTGCCGCATATCGACGCGCACCACGCGGCCGTGTTCGGGCTGCTGGGCAAAGGCTACCTGGTAGACCTGGACCCGGACACAAAAGGCGTATACGAATACGACCCGCAAACCAACGCCTGGGCGAAGAAAGGGCCTTTCCCCGGCGTCGGGCGCTACGCCTCGACCAGCTTTGCCATAGGCGAGAAAGGCTACCTGGGCGGGGGCAATACGGGCACGGCCTCGGCGCTGCTCCAGGACTTCTGGCAGTACAATCCTCTCGTCGATACCTGGACGCGGGAAGCGGACCTGCCTGCTACCAACGATGAGCCGAACGGCTTTGCCGCCAACGGGCAGGGGTTTATGGTCAGCAGCTCCAACCTGGTGTATGCCTACAACCCGGCCACCAACGCGTGGCGGCGCGAGGCCGACTTTCCAGGTCGGGCCTACACGGGCAAGGTGTCCATCAGCGGCAGCAGCAAAGGCTACGTGGCTCGCGGCCGGGGCGCCGGCAACGACCTGTACACCGAGTTCTGGGAGTTTTCGCCCAACTAAGCTGCTGGTAGCAGTTACTACGCAAAAGGGTCCGTTGCCGAAGCAGCGGACCCTTTTGCGTAGTGATAAGCTGACTTCTCCTTACCGCACCCGCACCACACCGGCCCCGTTGTAGGAGTGATACTCGGCATTGTACATGGCGTCGGCGCTGACGGGGCCGAGGCGGAACGTGCCCTTGGACACGGCCCGGGCTACGTAGTAGAACGACTTGGGCGTGGTCGTGACGGTGGTGAAGAGGTTGATCCGGTCGTCGCGCAGGTCCAGGTAGTCGGGCTGGGCGGCGTCCTTGGCCCAGTCGATTTCGCGCACGGCCCCGATGCGCGGGTTCTCGATTTCGAGCCCGGCAGGCAGCAGATCGGTAATGGCCACGTTTTCTACCGAGCCGGCCGCATCGGCGCTCTGAATCGTGATTTTAACCACCACCAAGTCATTTTGCCGGAAGGTGGCCGAACCCACGGGGGCGCCGGTGCGGTCCAGGAATTGGCGGCGCACTTTCAGGTAAGCGTCTTCCTGGCGCACGGTGTTGGTAGGCGAGATGCCCTCGGTTTCCCAGAAGTAGTAGAGGCTGCCGCTGCCGGCGGTGCGCAGGGCCACTTGGCGGTTGGCCACGTTGTTTATCATCAGGTCCTTGCCCGAGAAGTCGCCTATTTTCTTGCCATCGGCCAGGAGCGAGGCGGTGGCGGTGCTGGCGGCATTCTGGCGGGCCACTTTGCCCAGGGCCAGCAGGGCGAAGGCGCGCTCCTGGGTGCTAAGCCAGCCGGCCTGCTTCACCTGCCGGCTGAGCTGGCGGGTGAGCTTGGCCACCTGGGCGTTGGCGGGGTCGGCGGTGAGCAGGGCGTTCAGGATCAGAGCGTCGTCGCGCAGGGGCGAGTAGAAGCTGCCATCGAGGGCGCGGTGGGCGGCGCGGTCGGTGAAGGAAGTGGGCAGCATCTCCTCGTAGCCGCGCCGGTTGCCGCCGATGGCCTGGGCGGCGGCCAGCAGGAAGCGCGAGTCCTGGGCCAGCAGCTGGCGGTTGGCCTTGTAGTAGTTCAGGGCCACGGCATCCTGGCGGCCGGCCAAAGCCAGCACATACACGGAGTAGGCAATTTCCTTCTTGGCAATGACCTTGCGGCGCGCGATGTTGCTCACGTCGAAGTAGTCGTACTCCTCGGTTTCGCGCTTGCGGGTGCGGGCCTCCAGGTATTGCAGCGTCTTGTCGAGCGTGGATTTGTTTACCTCGAAGCCGGCGCGCTGGGCTTCGAGCAGGAAGTGAGCGGCGTAGGTGGTAGCCCACCAGTTGTCGTAGTCGCCGCCGGGCCAGTAGCTCAGGCTGCCGTTGTAGAGCTGCTGGGACTCAATCTTGCGGATGGCTTCCTGCACGTTGTAGTTGGGGTTGAAGCGCGTGCCCTTGGCCTGCTTGCCGGTTTTCTGGCCCAGCGTGGCGGTCAAATCACCGTAGTAGAGCTGCGGGAAGGCCGCCGACACGGTTTGCTCCAGGCAGCCGTAGGGGTACTGAAGCAGGTAGCGCAGATCCTTGGCAAACTCCGTCATGGGCGAGCGGCTCACCACCAGCTGGCTGCGCAGGGAAGCGGGCAGGAAGTCGGTCTTCAGGTTCAGGCTCTGGGCGCTGCCGCCCTTCACCACCCCCGAGCCGGTTACCTTTTGCAGCGGCGACGCGGGGCGGACTGGTATTTCGATGGTTTCGGTGAAGGTTTCTCCCGGCGTCTGCACCGCAGCCACTACAGTCCCGCTACCGATTCCTGAAGGCGCCAGCACCCTGAACATAGCCCGCTGCTCCGCGTTAGGCCGTAAAGAGACGCTCTGAGTACCCGTGCCCACTAGGCGAAGCGGGCCGCTTACTTTAATCGTCGCGGTACCGGTCGTGAGTTTCCCCGTCGTATTCGTCAGCGTCACGGGCACGTCAATCGTGTCGCCGGGGCTCAGGAAGCGGGGCAGGCTGGTGCTGATAACCACCGGGTCGGCGACGCGCATGGTTTGCTCGGCGCTGCCGAAGGCATCGCCCTTGTAGGCCACGGCCATTACGCGCACGGCTCCACTGAACTGCGGAATGCGCATTCTGTAGCGCACCTTGCCGCTGGCGTCGGCGTGGAGCACGCCGCTCCACTTGGCCAGCAGCCGCACCCGGCGCGAGGGCACGGGCGTAGTGCGCCGGCTCAGGTCGCCGCCGTCGCCGCCGGTGGAGCTGGTGCCCAGCTCGGGCAGCAGGAAGGGGTACACGTCGAAGGCCTGCACCTCCAGGGCGCGCTTCTGGTAGAAGTAGCCGTAGGGGTCGGGGGTGCGGTAGTCCTTCATCTGTAGGATGCCCTCATCGACGATGGCAAACGTGACGGCCGCGCCCGGCGCGGTGCTGGCCTCAATGGTCTGCCAGACCTGGGAGCGGCTCTGGGCGGGCACGTTGAGCTTTACGGCCAACCGGGTTTCGGGCTTCTCTACCGTGAGCGGCATAAAGCCCCGGGCCACGGTGAGCGGCAGGCGGTTGTCGGTGATTTCGCGGATGGCGGTGGCCGTCACGTAGATGTTGGGCACGTGGTTGCCCCGGATCGGGATGTTCACCTTGGCCGACTTCTCGTCGGTAGTGACGTAGAAATGGTCGAGCACCTGGTCGCGCTCCACGGTCACGAGCACGCGGCCGGGGAAGGGCGTTTTGAGCAGCAGATGGGCCGTTTCGCCGGGCTCGTACTTGGGCTTGTCGGCCTCGATGGTCACCTCGCCCTCGTTGTTGACCTCGAAGGAATTGCTCTGGGTGTCGCCGTAGCCGTAGGCGTAGAAGCGGCT
>Ga0247729_10000590_pt1 | contig 14779 bp, 12 predicted proteins | sample UWRJL133311R2_FD_180958 | JGI IMG/M metagenome (GOLD analysis project Ga0247729, IMG submission 180958) | Plant litter microbial communities from Arlington Agricultural Research Station in Wisconsin, United States - UWRJ-L133-311R-2 | ecosystem: Environmental > Terrestrial > Plant litter >... | reverse complement strand
TCGGGACGAGGGCGAGCGTCGTCGGGCTCGACATGAGCACGGTGCCCTGGAACATGGGGAGCACCCGGGTGGCGGGGTCTCTCAGGAGCTCGTCGATGGCATCCGCTCGATCTCTCGTGAGGTAGTCGCGATCGACCTCGTAGCGGGAGAGCGGGAGGCCCGCGAGGAAGGAATTCGGCAAAGCGGCGACCCATCAAGTGCGTGGCGTTCGGGGAAAGCGGGGGTCCGGCAATCTACCCTGAGGTATGGCCAGATCACATCTCACTCTAGCCGCGCTCGCGACCTCTGCCGTCGACGACCTCGACCTCGTCAGCGCCGCGAGCTTCGGCTCGAACACGACCAACGACTTCGACGCCGCTCTGCTCACCGCCCGCGACGGGAACCACTACCTGATCCGCGTTCCGCGCAACGAGCGGGCGGAGGCCGAGCAGTCGGCCGACCTCCTGGCGCTGCGTGCGATCAGCCCCGGAGTGCGCACCCGGCTGCCCTTCGCCGTCTCCACCTATCTCGGCCAGACTCCCGTCTCGGGCACCCGCGCGGTGGTCTACGACTTCGTCTACGGCACCAAGGTGGCGCTCGCCAACCTCGGCGCCGGCCAGAACGGACTCTCGGCCTCGGTCGGGACCGCGATCGCCGCCGTGCACAGCCTGCCTACGAGTTTCGTCGCCGACGCGGGACTGGCCGTGCTCTCCGCCGGCGAGTGCCTGCGCGCCGTCGTCAGCGTGATGGACCGCGCGAGCGCGACCGGGCTCGTGCCCGCCCCGCTGCTCGGACGCTGGGAGCGCGCCGCCGAGGAGAACAAGCTCTGGCAGTTCCAGCCGACCGTGATCAACAACCAGCTCAGCGCCGAGTCATTCCTCTGTGCCGACGGGGCAGTCACCGGCCTCCTCGGCTGGCAGGAGCTGCGGGTCGGCGACCCCGCGAAGGACCTCGCCTGGCTGCTCGGTGCGCCCGAGGCCATCACTGACAGCGCCTTCGACGCCTACGCGGCCGTGCGCGGATCCGGCGACCGCCAGGTGCGGCAGCGCGCCAAGCTCTACGCCGAGCTCGAGATCGCCAAGTGGCTGCTGCACGGAACCGACTCGCGCAGCACCGAGATCGTCGACGACGCCGTGGAGATGCTGACGGCCCTCGTCGACTCGACGATCAACGACGTGATGAACCCGATCAGCGCGCAGACGATGCCGACGATGGCGATCTCCGACGTGGAGGCTCTGCTCGACCGGTCCGAGCACCTCCGCAGCCCCGAGCGCGCGGTCTAGGCGACCCGCGGGCTGCGCTGCGGTTTTTCGCCTGCGCGGCCGGAATTCCGGGCGCGCACGAGAATCGCGGGCGCGCATCCCACGCCGGCGCTCAGCCGCCGACCGACGCGCGCCAGAGGCCCAGCAGTTCGTCCTCCTCGAAGATGCGCTCCGGGGTGACGACCGCGTCGTCGGACACGAAGTAGAGCACGGCGTCGATCAGCGAGGCGTCGATGTTCTTCCAGCGCGAGTAGGCGAGCCGGTACAGCGCAAGCTGCAGCTGCTTCTGCTCGAGGTCGGCGGCGTCGCGCGGCGCCTTGCCGGTCTTCCAGTCGACCACCTGGTAGCGCTCGCCGTCGAAGTACACCGCGTCGATCTTGCAGATCACGATGCGCCCGTCGAAGGGCAGCTGGATCTCGATCTCCACATCCACCGGGCGCTTCGTCGCCCACTCCGAGCGTTCGAAGGTGTCCTGCAGCCGGGCGAGCTCCGCCTGCTCGATCGGCGCATCCGCGTCGTCGAGCAGCTCGGCGCCGTCGAGCTCGAACCCGGCCGCGTCGAGGAAGTCGGAGGGCGCGCTCGCGCCATAGCGCGCCTCGACCCAGCTGTGGAAGAGCGTGCCCAGCCGGGTCGCGCGGTACGGCCGCTCCGGCATCGGCCGCCGCAGACCGGTGGCGACGGATGCGGGGTCGCTCACGAAGTCCTTGAATCTCGAGGCCGGGATGCGGTGCGGGAGGGTCACCGTCTCGGCTGCGGCCGCCGCGCGTTCGCGCTCGGCCAGCAGCAGGTTGATGTCGTGCTCCCAGCGGCCGGCTCCCCGGTCGGCGGCGCCCTCGGCCGTGACCAGCTCGGCGGCGCGCTGCACCGCGGGGCGGCGGCGGCCGAGCGGGTCGAGCGGCCAGCTCTCGGTGAGCGCCGCGCCGTCGAGCGGGTTGAACTCGTTCTCGCTGCCCTGAGGCAGCTCGTCGATCAGGCCGCGGTCGGCCAGCTCGGCGAGGAAGGTGCTCGGCCCGCGCGCCTTGCTCTGCCCGCTCCAGTAGGAGCCGGTGAGCATCAGCGACTCCTTCGCCCGGGTGACCGCGACGTAGCCGAGACGACGCTCCTCGTCCTGGTGCCGCTTCGCCAGCGCCACCTTGAAGGCGGCGAGGGCTCCGTCGAACTGCTGCTGGCTGCCGAGTCCGCGCCACTCGAGCGCGGGCAGCTCCGCAGCGTCGCCGCGGAAGGCGAAGGGCAGCTTGCCGAAGCGCACCCAGCCCGTGCCCTCCTTCGGCTTGGCCGGCAGCTCGTCGACCACGAGCCGCGGAACGGCGACGAGATCCCACTCGAGCCCCTTCGAGCCGTGGATGGTGAGCAGCTGCACGGTGTTGCCCTCCGCGCTCTCGCTGCGCGGGCCCATGTTGTCGATGCGCTCCGCACGCGCGAGCCAGCCGAGGAAGCTGCCGAGGTTCGCCTGGTCGTCGCTCGCGAGGAAGCCCTCGAGCTCGTCGTGGAAGGCGTAGAGGTTGGCGAGGCCGAGACCCGACGACTCGTTCGCCTGCACCTCGATGTCGAGCAGCAGCTCCTGCTCGATCAGGCGCACGAGGTCGAGCAGGCCGAGTCCCGCCCGGGACCGGAAGAAGGCGAGCTGGCGCCCGGCGGCGCGCATCCGCTCGAGCCCGAGCGGGCTGAACTTCTCGAGCTGCGAGTGGGTCTCGGGCGCCTCGGTGAGGAAGTCGAGTGCGTCGACGATCGACCGTCCGTCGTCTGTGGAGACCGAGTCGCGCATCCGCTTCTTGAGTTCGTCGCTGAGCGCCGTCTGCTTCCAGTCGTGGGCGTGCAGCCAGCCGGCCAGCTCCGCGAGCTGCTGCAGGTCGCGCGGGCCGATCGCCCAGCGCGCTCCGGCGAGCAGGCGAACCAGCTCGGAGCCGGAGGTGGGGTCGTGCATGACCCGCAGGGCGCTCACCAGGTCGACGATCTCGGGCGTGGAGAGCAGGCCGCCGAGACCGAGGATGTGGTACTTCACCCCGCGCTTCTCGAGGGACTTCGCGAACAGCCCCATGTGGCGGCGCTGGCGGAACAGGATCGCCGCGCTCGTCTGCTCGCCGCCCGCCTTCAGGCCCGCGGCCAGCCAGGCTGCGACCGTCTCGGCCTCGTCGTCGATGGTGTCGGGGAACCGCACGGTCACCTCGCCTGCGGGTGCCGACGGGCGCGCGTCGAGCGGTCGCTCGCCCGGCGCGCGCAGCGGCTCGACGACCGCGTTCGCCGCGTCGAGGATCGTCGCGGAGTTGCGCCAGCTGATCGAGAGCGGGTATTCGACGACGGATGCACCGCGCGAGTCGTCGGGACCGGTCGCCACCGGGCCGGCGAAGTCCTGCGCGAAGCGCTTGAGGTTCGCCGCGCTGGCTCCCCGCCAGCCGTAGATCGACTGGTGCGGGTCGCCGACCGCCATCACCCCGTGGTCGGCGAAGAGGCGGGCGAGCAGGCGCGTCTGCACCACCGAGGTGTCCTGGTACTCGTCGAGCAGCACGACCCTGTAGCGCTCCCGGTACTCGGCGACCACCTGCGGCACCCGCTCGCAGACGGCGAGCGCGAGGGCCACCTGGTCGGAGAACTCGACGAGGCCGCGGCGCTGCTTCTGCCGGGAGTACTCGACCGCGAGGTCGACCAGCGCCGGCAGGCCGGAGATGTCACCGAGCGCCTTGACCACGGAGGCGTAGGGCGTGGCCTTGGGCTTGCCGTCGGTGTACGGCAGCTCGGCGAGGTAGGCGAAGTCGGCCGCGAGCCGGGAGACCGCCTCGGGCTCGGCCACGTTCTCGCTCAGCTCGCTGCTCAGCTCGAGCACGGCCTCGGTGATCGCGTCGATCGGCCGGCCGATCTCGACCAGGCGGTCGTCGGTGCTGGCGACCACGACGCGGCGGGCGAGCTGCCAGGCGGAGGACTCGCTGAGCAGCACCGACTCCGGCTCACGACCGATGCGCAGGGCGTTGTCGCGGAAGATGGCGCTGGCGAAGGAGTTGTAGGTGGAGACGGTGGGCTGTTCGAAGTCGACCTCGGCGTGCGCCGTGACCGCGTCGCCCTCCGCGACCGTGTCGCCCTCCGGCGCCGCCGCGCGCTGCACGAGCCGCAGCTGCGCGATGCGCTTCGCGATGCGCTCGGCGAGGGAGCCCGCGGCCTTGCGCGTGAAGGTGAGGCCGAGCACCTCGTCGGCCCGCACCAGGTCGTTGGCGAGCAGCCAGACCACGCGGTTGGCCATGGTCTCGGTCTTGCCGCTGCCCGCGCCCGCCACCACGAGGGCGGGGGTGAGCGGCGCCTCGATCACGCGCTGCTGCTGCGGCGTCGGCGACGGCAGGCCGAGCATCTCGGCGAGCTCGGCGGAGGAGATCGTCACGAGCTGACCGCCTTCACGACGTGGATGGTGCATCTGCCGAAGCTCCACGGGTCGAGGCAGTGGGTGCCGATCTGCGCCACGAACACCCGGTCGGCCATGCCGACGGCGTCGGCCACGACCCGCTCCCGGAAGGCCTCGAGCTGCTCGGCGGTGAACGCGGCCTGCCGCGGCTCGGTGTAGGCCTTGCCCCGGCTGCCCTTGGACACGATGACGAGCTTCGCTCCCCCGGGCAGCACACCCTCGGGCAGTCCCTCGATCGCGCCGGACGCGAAGGCCAGCTGGTAGGCGCCGAGCTGGGGATGGTCGACGACGCCGTCGTCGGTGGAGGGGTCGCGCTTGCCGGTCTTGAGGTCGACGATCACCGCAGTGCCGTCGGGGTAGCTCTCCACCCGGTCGATCGACCCGCTTAGCCGGGCGTGCCCGAGGTCGAGCTCGAAGTTCTTCTCGGTGGCCAGCAGCTGGCCGCCGACGCGGTCGAATTCGTCGAGGTAGGCCGAGAGCCGGTCGGTGAGCTCCCGCGCCCGCGTGCGCTCCACCCGCGAGTGCCACTCGGACTCGAAGTAGAGCTCGCCCCAGCGCTTCTCCACCGCGGCGTACAGCGCGTCCGGGCTGTGGTCGCTCGACTCCTCGGCCACGGAGTGGATGATCGTCCCGAGGTTCGAGGCGGTGCTCGAGGAGCCGCCGCCCACCTGGTCGATCATCCAGTGCAGCGCGCAGGTCTCGAACGACTCCATGCGCGACGGCGAGACCCGCACGTGGGCGTCGTCCTCCGTGAGGTCGACGAGCGGCGCCAGCGTGGAGGGCTCGGCGAGCCCGTACCAGGCGGAGGGGTGCGCACCGGGAACGTTCTCGTCGGCGAGCCGCGCGAGGCCGGCCGCCGCCGCCCCGGATCCGGTGCCGGTGAGCTCGCGGCGCAGCTGCCCCACCATGCCGCGCAGCGAGAGCGGATGCCGCTGCAGGCCGGCCGGGTCGCCCTGCGGCACGAGACGCAGGAAGGCCGAGGGCAGGCTGTCGTCGTTGGCGACCGCCGTGACCACCACCTCGCTCCTCGCCCGGCTGACCGCCTGCGCGAACAGCCGCAGCTCGTCGTGCATGACCTCGAGCCTCTTGTCTGCCCCCTCGGCGAGCGTGCCGGCCCAGGCGGCGGCGAGGTCCTGCGAGCCGAGCAGCGAGCCGCGGATGCGCAGGTTCGGCCAGACGTTCTCCTGCAGTCCCGCAATCACCACCACCTCGAACTCGCGGCCGATCACCGAGGCGGGGGTGCCCACGGTCACGGCGTCGACGACGGAGCGCGGCGCCAGGGTGTCTTCGGGCACGTCGGCGCTGACCCAGGCGTCGAGGAACTGTGCGGGTGCCGCGTCGGGCGTGCGCTCGACGAAGCGCTTGGCGCTGGAGAACAGGGCGACCACCGCGTCGAGGTGCCTGTTGGCCTCCTCGGCGACGAGCCCGGCGCCCATGGACTGCTCGAACCAGAGCTTCTCGAGCCCGCTGCGCTGCCAGACGCCCCAGAGCAGCTCTTCGATGGTGGCGCCCGCATCCGCCTCCTCGCGCACCGCGGCGAGGTTCGCCGCGACCCGCGTGGCTCGGCGGGCGACGCGGGTGTCGATGGTCGCGAGGGCGCCGGGATGCGCCAGGGCCTCGGCGACGAGCTCGTCTCCGGAGCGGTCGCCCTCCCCGGCGAGCTCCTCGTGCCGCAGGGCGTGCTTGAGCCGGCGCAGGGTGACGGCGTCGAGTCCTCCGACGGGACCGAGCAGCAGCTCGACCGCGGACGCCGCGGTGAGGGGTTCGCGGCCGAGGCCCAGCTCGAGCAGCAGCACCAGGCCGCGCACCGCGTACTCGTCGCGCAGCGCCGCCCGCGCGCTCGCGACGGTGGTCTGCACCTCGAGCGCCTGCAAGGACTGCGAGAGCGACGAGACCCCGGTGCGCACGATCACGGCCATCTCGCCCCACGGCACCCCGCCGAGAACGTGACGCTCGCGCAGGCGCCGGGCGATCAGGGCGATCTCGTCGGCGCGGGAGGTGACGGCGTAGGAGACCGCGCTGGGCGCGGCGGCGGGGTTCGCCGGCGCCTCCGGCGCGACGGCCCTGCGCTGCCGGCCGGCGCCCGCCGTGCCGATCCGGTTGGTGATGGCGGTGGTCAGCCCGCGGATGCCCGCGCCGTGCCTGTGCACCGTGGAGAGGTGGAACTCCTCGACCGCTGGCACCTCCAACTGCTGCGCCAGGCGGCCGAGCACCTCGGGGAGGGCGCCGCGGAAGGCGCCCGTGGAGATGTCGGGGTCGCCCACCGCGATGACGGCCACACCGCGGGCGGCGAGCGCGCGCACCAGCATCATGGTGGACTCGGTGGACTCCTGCGCGTCGTCGAGGATCACCAGCCGCAGCCGGCCGAGCAGATCGGACGGGGAGTCGCGCACGATCGCGGCCGCCTCCTGCACCAGCTCGGTGGAGTCGAAGTGCCGTTCCCGGAAGCTGGCCTTCACGTCGTCGTAGAGGTCGATGAAGCGGGCCGCCGCCGTCCACTCCGGGCGCCCCGTGCTCTGCCCGAGGCGGGCGAGGTCTGCGGGCAGGATGCCATGCTCCACGGCCCGCATCATGAGGTCGCGCAGCTCGGTGCGGAAACCACGCAGACGGCGGATGTCTGAGTCGAGCTGGTCGGGCCAGTACTCTCCCAGCTCCGGGTCGTCGATCTCGCCCTCCAGAAGGTCGGCGATGATCTGGTCCTGCTCGGCGCCGGTGAGCAGGCGGGGCGGTTCCTCCGCCTGCTGGGCCGCCGCGTCGCGCACGATGTCGAAGGCCAGGGAGTTCACGGTGCGCGCGAGCGGACCGAGGGTGGGCACCCCGAGACGGGTGGCGAGCCTGTCGCGCAGGCTGGTGGCGCTCGCGCGGCTCGGAGTCAGGACCACGAGCTCGTCGGGCGCCCACCCCCGCCCGAGCACACGCTCGGCGACCAGCTCGATCATCGCGGTGGTCTTGCCGGTTCCGGGAGCCCCGATTATCGCGGCCGACGCCGCATTCGCCAGCTGCAGCACAGCGCGCTGCGACTCGTCGAGCGCGAGCGCCGGCGCTGTCGTGTCGACGTCTGCGAGCGGTGCGAATCCCCTGATGGCCACGGCTTACACGGTACCGTCAGCGACCGACATCGCCCGGCAGCCGTCCCGGCGGTTATGCCCACGGTGAACGCGCGCCACTCGCGGCTCCGCGGTGTCGTAATCTTTCTCTCGTGGACATTCGCATCGGCATCATCAACAGCCCCCGGGAAATCAACTTCGAGTCGTCGCAGACGGCACAGGAAGTGGAGACCATCGTCGCGACAGCGCTCGATACAGACACCAAGTTCATCAAGCTCGTCGACAGCAAGGGCAAGCTCTACATCGTGCCCGTCGCCAACCTCGGCTACGTGGAGGTCGGCTCCGAGTCGACCCGCCGCGTGGGCTTCGTCGCCTAGGCATGGAGCTCCTCTTCGTCGTCCTCATCGCCGCGGGCTTCGGGTTCATCCTCCCGTACGCGCTGCGCGGACGTGAGGCCTACGGGGTGACCCTGCCCGCCGCCGTCGCCGCAGCCGTCGCCTCGGTGATCTGGGTCGGCCTGGTCTGGCTCGGCTTCACCTTCGACGGAGGGTGGATCTGGGTGATCAGCCTGGTTCCGGCCGGCATCGCGGCGCTCGCCGTCGCGCTGGTGCTCCCCCGCCGCCGCGAAGCCGCGGACCGCGCGCTGCTGACGAAGCTGTCCGGCGGCAAGGCCTGACCTGAACCGAGCAGAAATGGCGCGGACCCCGAGGGGTTCGCGCCATTTCTCGTGCGGGCAGCACAATGGAGCATGCACGCTGGGGAGACCGAGACCGACGCCGACCTGGTCGCGCGGCTGATCGCCGAGCAGTTGCCGACGCTGGGAGCGCTGGAGGTGCGCCCCGTGGGAGAGCCCGGCACGGTGAACGCCGTCTTCCGGCTCGGCGACGGACTGTGCGTGCGGCTGCCGCGCCGCGACGACTGGGTGGCCGACCTCGAACGCGAGCTGCGCTGGCTGCCCGAGCTCGCCCCGCACCTCACCCTGCAGGTTCCGCAGCCGGTCGGCACGGGAGTCGCCTCGCCGCTCTTCCCCCGTCCGTGGGCGGTCTACCGCTGGATCGAGGGGGCGCCGTACGCCGACGAGCACGAGAGCGCCGAGTCGCTGGCCGCGTCCGACCTGGCCCGGTTCGTGACATCGCTGCGCGGCATCACGCCGCCCGGAGACGCCCCGGCCGGTGGGCGCCGTCCGCTGCCCGAGCTCGACGACGCCACCCGCGCCGTGCTCGACCCGGTCGCCCTGCCCGCGTGGGAGGACGCCGTGAGTGCTCCGGCATTCACCGGCGAACCGCTCTGGCTCCACGGCGACCTGCTGCGGCCGAACCTGGTGATGCACCGGGGCAGGCTGGCGGCCGTGCTGGACTTCGGCGGCGTGGGGGTGGGAGACCCCGCCGCGGACGTCGTCCCGGCCTGGGCGGTGTTCGGGGCGGTCGGGCGGCGCGTGTTCCGCGAAGCGCTCGGCGTGGACGACGACACCTGGCGCCGGGCTCGCGGCTTCGCGCTGCACCAGGCGGCGATGATCATCCCCTACTACGCCGAGTCGAACCCGTCGTTCGTCGCCCACGCGCGACGCACCGTGAACGAGGTGGTCGCCGACTTCGGCGGCTGAGCCCCCGCTTCCGGATCAGGCGGTGAGGCCGAGGCCGTCCATGCGGCGGGTGTGCGCGGCGATGAGTTCCGTGAAGACCGGCTCGATGCGCGCCTCGTCGGAGACGCTGTTCGCCGACGTCGCGAGCGACGACCGGGCGATGAGCATGGTGTCGCCCACCTGGCGGCGCCCCCACATGGCGAGGCGGGAGGCGAGCTTCTCGTTGGCGTCGATGCCCCGGCGGATCTCGTCGGCGAGCAGCTCGCCGCCGGCGTCGGCCTTGAGGATGGTGGCGACCCGCGACGCGTAGTCGGCGGGGAGGCCGGCGGAGAGCCGGAGGAAGAACTCGTCGAGGAACCCCGCGGTGATGTGGCAGGCGAGGACCGCCTCGTACCAGTCGTTGCCGAGGGTGCCGCGCTGGTAGGCGTCGATGCCGGCGGTGAACGGCTCCATGACCGCCCCCGGCTCGTCGCCGTGGCGCGTGATCTCAGCGGTGAGGCCGTGGTGCTTCGCGAGGGAGAGCGAGGCGACCCGGCTCAGGGTCTCCTTCGCCTCGGTGGTCGGCGCGTTGGCCAGGGCCCTGCCGAGGTTCTCGAAGATGGTCAGCTGCAGGTAGGCGGCCCTGCCGAGGAAGGTGACCAGGTCGGGGGTGAGCTCTGCGAGATCCACCTTCGTCGCGGGTGTCGACTCCGACCGGGGGCGCAGCCGTGGCACCTCGACGCGCTTCGCTGTGCGGGAAAACCAATTGACCACCCGCCCAGCTTAGGGGGCGGGCGTGGGAAGGACCTGCGCGGCCTACCCCCATTCCCAGCGCCGACCGCTAAACTGAGGGCAATGCCCCCCATTCTGGCGGGGGCCCTACGCCCCAGGACCAAGCGGGCGTACCTCCCATCCGTAAGGGCACTCGTACATTGACATTCGCTGATCTCGGCATCGACCAGGACATGGTCGACGCTCTCGCAACCAAGGGCATCATCGAGCCCTTCCCCATCCAGGAGCAGACGATCCCCATGGGACTCGCCGGCCAGGACATCATCGGCCAGGCCAAGACGGGAACCGGCAAGACGCTCGGCTTCGGTCTGCCCCTCCTCCAGTCGCTCGGGCTCAACCCCGAGCCGGGCGTGCAGGCGCTCGTCGTCGTCCCGACCCGCGAGCTGTGCGTGCAGGTCGCCGAAGACCTCACCCTCGCGGCCTCGGGCCGCTCCACCATGGTCGCCGCCATCTACGGCGGAAAGGCCTACGAGGGACAGGTCGAGCAGATCAAGGCCGGCGCCCAGGTGATCGTCGGAACCCCCGGCCGCCTCCTCGACCTCGCCAGCCAGCGCATGCTCAGCCTGAAGAACATCAAGGTGATGGTGCTCGACGAGGCCGACAAGATGCTCGACCTCGGATTCCTCTCCGACATCGAGAAGCTGTTCGCGCAGACTCCCCCGGCCCGCCACACCATGCTGTTCTCGGCGACGATGCCCGGCCCGATCGTGGCCCTCGCGCGCCGCTTCATGAACAAGCCGATCCACATCCGCGCCACCGACCCCAACGAGGGCCTGACGCAGAAGAACATCAAGCACGTCGTCTACCGCGCGCACTCGCTCGATAAGGACGAAGTGATCTCGCGCATCCTCCAGGCCGAGGGCCGCGGCAAGACCGTGATCTTCACCCGCACGAAGCGCGCGGCCGCGAAGCTGGTCGAGGAGCTCAACGACCGCGGCTTCAACGCCGCAGCCGTGCACGGCGACCTCAACCAGGACCAGCGCGAGCGCGCCATGGCAGCGTTCAAGGCCGGCAAGAAGGACATCCTCATCGCAACGGATGTCGCGGCCCGCGGTATCGACGTCAACGACGTCACCCACGTGATCAACCACACCATCCCCGAGGACCACGACACCTACCTGCACCGCGCCGGCCGCACCGGCCGCGCGGGCAAGACCGGCATCGCGGTGACCTTCGTGGACTGGGACGACATGCACAAGTGGTCGCTCATCAACAAGGCACTCGAGATGGGTATCCCGGAGCCGATGGAGACCTACTCCTCGTCGCCGCACCTGTTCGTCGACCTCGACATCCCCGAGGGCTCGAAGGGCCGGCTCAAGACGGCCGGCCCGCCCCGCGTGCGCGAGCCGCAGGCGGCATCGGGTTCACGCGACGGCGGCCGTGGCGGCCAGCGCAGCGGTGGCGACCGCAGCGGGCAGCGTCCGCCGCGCTCGGCGCAGTCCGGAAGCACCCAGACCGGCACCGCGCAGTCGGGCACGGCGCCGGCCGCGGCACCCGCCGCGGACGGCGCATCGCGTCCCCCGCGCCGCCGCAACCGCACGCGCCGCCCCTCCACGCCCGCCGCGGAGTAGCGCCGACGCACAGCCCCGACGTCCGCCCGCAGCCCCGCTGCCGGCGGACGTCGTCGTTAAGCGCCGGAATGTTGCGGTCAGACTCGACAATCGCTCGCGGATTTACGAGTATGGGGCGATGACCGACTACAGCCTTCCTTCGAAGTCCGCGCAGCATCCGCTCGATCAGCCCTATGTGGGCGTCGGCCCGATCACCGCCGTGAAGCGGTTCTACCAGAACTACGCGCGGTTCTCGGGCCGCGCGAGCCGCTCCGAGTACTGGTGGTTCACGCTGGTCTACCTGGTGGTACTGGGAGTGCTCGGCGTACTCGCCGGCGTGATCGGGGTCTCCACGGGCACCCGCGACGCCTACGGCGAGGTCCAGCCCGGCATCGGCTTCCTGCCGTTCGCCCTCCTGCTGCTGCTGATCACGCTCGCGAACCTGGTGCCGTCGATCGCGCTCACCGTGCGCCGACTGCACGACGCGAACTTCTCCGGCCTGCTCTACCTGGTCAACTTCGTGCCCTACCTCGGCAGCCTGGTTCTCGTGGTGCTCAACATCTTCCCGTCGAACCCGCTCGGAGCGCGCTTCGACGCCCCCGGATCGGGCGGCCAGTACCCGCAGCAGCCGTACCAGAACCAGACCTCGGCCGCCCCGTACCCGCCCCAGGGACCGCCCGCACCGCCGGCACCGCCGGTCGCGTAGCGCTCAGCCGCCGGCTCATCCGAGGCGCTGGCGGACGATCGAGCCCGCCGCGGCGCGCTCGATCGTCCGGCGGCGGCTCATGAGGCGATTCCGGCAGAGGGGCTCGGAGGACGCGCGACGACCGCGGTCAGCCGCCGAAGGGCACCGCGCCGTGGCCGGCCGCGAGCAGTCGCTCGAGCACGGCCGGCTCCGTGGTGTTCTCCGCGAGGCGGTTGGGCTTGCCCTCGCCGTGGTAGTCGCTCGACCCGGTCACCTGCAGGTCGAACATCGCCGCGAGCTCGAACAGCCGGTCGCGGCCGCTCGGGGTGTTGTCGCGGTGGTGGATCTCGAGCCCGAAGAGCCCCGCGTCCTTGAGCAGCCCCATGTTGAGCTCGTCGATCACCCACTCGCGGCCGCGTGTGCCCGGGTGCGCGAGCACGGGGGCGCCGCCCGCGGCGACGATCATCTCCACGCCGGCGAGCGGGCTCGGGGCGTAGTACTTCTCGTAGTAGCCGCTGCGCCAGTGCAGGATGCTCTCGAACGCGGCACTGCGGTCGGAGATGTGGCCGCGTGCCACGAGGGCGTCGGCAATGTGCGGGCGGCCGATGGTGCCGCCGTCGACCGACTGGGCCAGCACGTCGTCCCAGGTGAGCGCGTAGTCCTTGGCGATGCGCTCCACGATCCGCTCCGCACGGTGCAGTCGCCCGTCCCGGATGCGGGCCGTCTCCCGCACGATCGCCGCGTCGCTCGGGTCGAAGAGGTAGGCGAGCATGTGCACGCTCGCCGGTCCGAAGTTGGTGCTCAGCTCCATGCCGGGAACGACGAGGAGCCCGGTAGCGGATGCCGCGGCCTCCGCTTCGCTCCAGCCCGCGGTCGAGTCGTGGTCGGTGAGCGCGATCGCGCCGAGGCCGGCGGAGGCCGCGGCCTCGACGAGCTCGGTCGGCGACTCTGTGCCGTCGGACACGCTGCTGTGCGTGTGAAGGTCGATTGCTCCGGCTGGCATCGTCCCACTCTATTCCCGTGACGGGCGCGCGCCCGCCAGCCGCCGCCCAGCACCCAGCGGTTAGGGTGGGGTCGCCATGATTCGCCGTGTTCTCGCCGCCGCCGCTCTCCTCGCGGCCGCGGGGGTGCTGATCGCCCTCGCCTGGCCGCAGCTGCTCGGCCTGCAGCGCCAGTACGGCGTCGCCCACGTCGTCTCCTTCCGCGCCGGCGCCGCCGTGATCGGCGTCGCACTGCTCGTGTTCTGCCTGATGCTTGCGGCGGCGGGGCGTCGCATCCGCCGTTTTATGTTCTCCGCGAGCGCCCTGCTGCTCGTGTTCGTGCTGATCAACGCCGCCGTGCTCTCCACGCGCGGCTTCGGCGACGCGGACTTCGCCGAGGCGGCGGAGGGCGACATCACCGTGCTCTCGTGGAACACCCTCGGCGACGCCACCGGTGCCGGGGCCGTCGCCGAGCTCGCCCTCTCGACCGGTGCCGACGTCGTCACGCTGCCCGAGACCACGCTCGAGCTCGGCATGGAGATCGCGGCCCTGATGAAGGAGGGCGGCAGCCCGATGTGGGTGCACACCACCGCCTTCGACCAGGTGTCGAAGGCGCGATCGACCACCGTGCTCACCGGCGTGCAGCTCGGCACCTACGTGAAGGACGAGGCAATCGGCAACTCCTCGGTGCTGCCCACCGTGGTGCTGCGCCCCGAGGACGGGAACGGCCCGGTCATCGTCGGAGTGCACGCGGTGGCACCGCTCCCGGCCGAGATGGCCAACTGGCGCTCCGACCTGGAGTGGCTCGGCACCGTCTGCACCGGCGGCAACACGATCATGGGCGGCGACTTCAACGCGACCCTCGACCACATGTCCGGTCTCGGGGACGGCGCGGGAACGGCCCTGGGGACCTGCCTCGACGCGGCGGAGCAGAGCGGCAACGGCGCCGTCGGCAGCTGGCCGACCCGGCTGCCCGCGCTCGTCGGCTCGCCGATCGACCACGTGATGGCCACCTCCGACTGGACGGTGACCGGCATGCGCGTGGTGGAGGACCGCGACGACTCCGGCAGCGACCACCGCCCCGTGATCGCGCGCCTGCGGAGTGTGGGCTAATCGTTACCAAAGACGGGTGGACGGCGACTCCTCCGGCTGTCACTATCAGCGATAGGTGATTCTGCTTCAGCTGAGAGAGGGCGTGACCGTGGTCGCTCGAATCGACTCCCCCGTTGGAACCGTGGGCGCTCCGGCGGCCGCCGTCATCCCCGATGAGACGCTCACCGAGGCCTGGGCGCCCGTCGCCGCCATCGCGCACGCGAGCCTGAACTCGCCGGACGGCTCCTTCATCTCCCTCCTCCCCGACGACGCGCACACGGGCGCTCCGCGCGGCCTGCGCCGCAGCAGCTGGCGCCGTTCCGCCTGACCCGGTCTCCCCGCGGTGCCCCGCCCAGCGCGGAGGGGCACAATAGAGGCATGGCTGACAACACGACCGACGCCCCCCGCGCCACTTCCAACCGCTCGACGACCCCGCTCTCGTC
>Ga0247729_10000589_pt1 | contig 14783 bp, 17 predicted proteins | sample UWRJL133311R2_FD_180958 | JGI IMG/M metagenome (GOLD analysis project Ga0247729, IMG submission 180958) | Plant litter microbial communities from Arlington Agricultural Research Station in Wisconsin, United States - UWRJ-L133-311R-2 | ecosystem: Environmental > Terrestrial > Plant litter >... | reverse complement strand
GGCTATAGTGTCACGAGAGTTTTTCTCATTTTTTTTTTGCATTACCTAGCTCCAGTGCTGCGAAGAATACCACGCATATACTGCTGTTTCTCAACATTCACAGAGGCCGCCTCAGCACTCAGCGAGCCAACAATTTGATTGGGACACGTCGTCAAGTGACTTCTGGTGTGATTGTGTCGATCCTCAGGGCGCTAAACCACCCAGTTTGGATAGATCACTCGATACCAGTTTAAATCAATACATGCCTCAGACAAGAAGTGGTCAACAAGAGCTCGCGTCCAGAGCCCCTCCTACTTCGCCGCAGGAGTCCATGCATGCGTCATCATATCATCGACCAATTCCGGAACAACCGACACAGACGTTCTCCTGCATGTGGGCTGCCTGTCAGGAATCCTTCCCGTCATTGGAACAGCTTGTCGGGCACGTCAACATTAGGCATCTCATTTCATCATCAACATCACCAAGGGTGGACAACACCGTTGTCGCTCCAGTGAACACTTACAACCAACTGAATCTCGCCAAACCCTTGTCCTGCCTCTGGGCAGATTGCACCGACACCCTCCTACAGGACCGTGACGTACTGGCATCTCACCTCTTGCACGAACATTTGAATCCCCCTCAAGAGCAACCTCCTCCAACAGAGCTTCGATGCACTGGGTCAGACCAACCACACACTCGCGAAATGCTTGCCCATCTCCTTGTACGAGACCATATGCAATCGCCTACTCAGGATCATGTTTACACAGTGGGACATGATAAATGTATAGGCGGGCATGTGCACACCCCCGAAATGTTAACACACCATCTCATGCGCGAGCATCTGAACGCTACGCCTCCTCATGTTGATCGCCAAGCTCATTCGAGCCCAAAGTTGCATTCAGTACCTAAACCATATCTCGAGCACAACAGCACCTACGCTCACGACCATCCTCAATCACAAGCATCTTCTTCAAGTCGCCCCTCGACTCCGATTACTACCGACGAACATCCCCAGCAGCAGCAGCAACATGTCTGTACTGGCGCCCATGAATGCCGCTGGACGGACTGCGGGCTCACCTTCCCCACCTGCGACGAACTCACGACACACATTACCTCCGTCCACATCGGGGGCGGGAAAGCCCACTACGAATGTCTCTGGGATCAGTGCACTCGGAATGGCCTGCAAGGGTTTCAGAGCAAGCAGAAGATATGTCGGCATGTTCAGGTAAGCGCCCGTTGATGGATGAGCTGTTCGGGGTCCTCCCTGGATGAATGTCGAGTTTGTTCAAATGTTCGGATGCTGACGATGTTTGCTCGCTAGTCACATACAGGTCACCGTCCGTTTCAATGCACGGTTTGCCAGCAGAATTTCTCGGAAGCGGCAACGTTGCAGCAACATATTAGGCGTCACACGCAAGAGAGTGAGGATCTACTTTTAAGGGGGTGTCTTGGAATTGTTGCTGACCACAACTTTTTTTAGAACCGTATGTCTGTGACCACCCAGGCTGCGGGAAGTCATTTGCAATCACGGGTGCTCTGACGATTCACAAACGAACTCACAACGGGGATAAACCATTCATCTGTAGCTATTGTCAGAGGTGAATAACTTCTTCTTTGACGCTTATGGCTGTTCGAGGCGTGTATAATTGACAATCTGTTTAGAGGATTCGCAGAATCTTCTAACCTCTCGAAGCATGTACGTCTGATTCTCATATGATCTCCTATAAAGTTCTGACATGCGTTCCTCCCAGCTTCGGACGCATACAGGCGCAAAACCGTACATATGTCCTGAACCAGGCTGCAACAAGTCGTTTGCGCGCCCGGACCAGCTGACTCGACACAAAGGCGTTCACAAAAAGCAAGTCCGGGGTGTAGGAGGTACTACTGAAGAGTAATGCTGGACACGACTCTTGTCGAGCAAGGACATTGTATTCCAGTACACTGTTAGATGTTGTTGTCGCTGTTTGACTACTATTGATACTTATAAGATTTTAGCTACCATACATATGCTACACGATTTACCTATGCGAGATACCTTGTGTCCATCGGTCTCACCACACACAAGCCCTCTGACCGAATATGCGTAACGTCCGTGGAATCCCTTCGAGACTTTCAGATCGAGACTTCTCTGACTCAGCTAACTCTAAGACAAGGCCCATGGCTTCACTGCGAACAGCAATCGAGCCATCTTTTGTAGACAGCACGTGCTGCCTCCGATGAAGCCCTCCATGTACCACCGCGCAACCGCTAGGTATGCTTCGTGACGACGAGAGGATCGTCACCTTGACCCGACAAAGCTCTTCACAATCGATATATTCCAGGTGTGGACACAACCGAAGAATCTTTGCTGTAAGTTCATCTTGCTCATCCTGCGCCTGCAATGGAGAATCCGTGGTTGTGGTGGTAGATACTCTTTCGAGGTGCGGCAAGGCCCATGGAACGTGAGGTTGTTTTGAATGTGTCTCTCTCGTCCTGTGAATAGGACACACCGCGTCGATGACCCAGGAAGGCGAATCAACAGGAAATGTATACTCCAGGTCCATACGCAGCACTGTGGCTTGATAGGAGAAGTTGAAAAATTTGCTGGTCCAGACGTTCGCCCTTACACCTTCAAGTGTGTGAGTGTAATATTCGACGGCAACGGTTTGCAGATTCTGAAGAAATGGTAGTGCGTGGAATGTCGCAAAAATGTCTTGGATGCCTATACCGCGTCGTCTTTCGCGTGGCCACATATAGGTTTCTTGAAGCACGTTTTCACCTATGAGGCATATCTGGCGCGTGAGCGAACGGCAATTTGAACGAGGTGGGCGCTTCTCCTGCCGTGTAGTAGTCATATATCCTTGTGCCAATTCATGTTGCAGAATGGATGCTGAAGTCGGCAGGTACACATCCTTCGTCGCTATTTTCGTGAGAGTCGCGAGCCAAGATTCGCAGACGAGAATAATGGTGGTCGTATAAATGAGCCTTTCTTCCGGAGACATATGAGCTCGCCATCCGTCGGTGAGGATTTTTTCTACCAATTCGTTTGGTAGGTCGACCGAAGTGGATGTTTCTGATTCGCAAGGTCTAGTGGGACATGTCATTTTTGCGAAGGGTATGCTGGGGTACATACGGGGTGTTTGGTCAATCTTCCACTTCAAGAGTCATAAAAGGTCAAGACCTGAACTTTAGGAGGAACAGGAGTGAGTCAAGGGCCCGCAGATGAGAGCCGAGCGGTAACGACTGGAAATAATGATGCCGACATGTCTGAGGAGATCGATTGATCGAGGTGCATAAAATTTCAAGGCGTCCGTACTGGCGCAATATTATAGTCAAGAAACAGTTGATCATTCTGTAAAAAAGATTGACAAGCAATAGAGCATATAAAATGTCCTGAACCACCACTCTAAAGCAAGGTCCCACCTGCGTCGGGTATTCTAGTAGCCTATGCCATACATATCGACATGTTCTGTCAAATCTGGAGCTTGCGTTTCAGGACTCCCCGTGAGAGTAGGTGTTGCACTTTGAGATTGATTGACTGCCGTAAGTCGCTGCGAGACAAGGCCAATCGTTCTGCGGGTTTTGATAATCTTGCCTGCGCACAAGTTAGGTTGTGTCATGGTTCCCCAACGCCGCAGTACGCACCATGTTTTTTCAGTTCGTCGTAACCCCGTAGTCGAATCTTGTCACAACAAGGATCAACGGATGTGCCTTCGTCAATAGCAACGAAATCTATGCCATTTTCGTCCAGAAACTTAAGCGTCAGCTCCCATGGTGCGTCTTTGATGACTTCGTTGACCCAGCGGCAGTGCCTTACGAGCTCTGATCGTTCAACTTCAGGCCATGCGGGGAAGCAATTGTTTTTGTGCAATACATCATCCGAGAAGACTCCAACCATTAGCTGGACGTATGGAAAAGCCAGTTTAGCTTGACGTAATTGAAGTGCATGCCTAGAGAACAGTTTTTATCAATAATATGAACCTCCTATGACACCGCTCTTGAAGACGCACCCTACACCAAACGAGTCGAAAACTCCATCAACATATATGCGTACTTTCTTGTTGTCAAACGAGCTGGTATGGGAAGGCAGCTCTCTACGCACAAAGGCTTGTATTTCTTCTGCCATCCAACGCGTCGTTTCGAACCTGTCTTGTGCATCTTCAAAAGCAGGCAACTCTCGCACCGCAATGGAGCCTTGTCCGAGCCCGTCGGCGTTCAGACTGCCCTCAAGTGAGCCGTCATGACCTGGGTTCGAGATAACGTCGTAGTCGTCGTCGTCGTCGCTGAAGACACCGGATTTGTTCATGGTAAGATGGACGCGTAAGCGCTATGGAAGCAGTCCTGATAGAGCTTTATTAGGGCCCCGCCGTGCAATTAGAGTGGGAGTCTTTGCTTCGACACGAGGCGCAGAGGTATGGCCGTGAGATACGCAATATGCAGGGAGGAGTCATGATGACAATTTGCATAGAGGTGATCCAGATCTTCCATCCTAAGCCACCAGGAGCGCTAGGTCAAAGTGGGAGGATGTTGTATCGTCGTCGTCGGTGTTGGTGTCTGGTGTGCAAGGCAGTTAGGGCATGAGTATTATTGAATGTAGGCTGGATGCTTTATTTCACACACCCATGGCAACATCGTCTGCGGTCGCTGCGGCACAGTAAGTCCGTTCGACTCATAAAGCATGGCCGACCTCACTGTTCTAGGCAATAGCCTTTCTCTCTCGACGCGAACTGCCTTACCTCAGGGTGAGTCTTAACAAACCTTTGTCGATGTTGTACTTATTGGACAATTGCAGATTGACACCCGCAAGTAATCTTTGACCTATCATTTGTGATGAATTCTATGTCTGGAGAACAAGATAGACAAGATGAAAGAAACGAGCAGACTCCTATAAACCAACTACCCGACGAGATTCTCTGCGATATATTCCTATTGAACACCCAGAAAGACGGTGACGAGGAGAACCCTCATAGCCCTCTCGCGACACTACTTTCAACCGGCGAAGTCTGCAGACGCTGGCATGATGTAGCTTCCAACTACCCTATGCTTTGGAGTCGTATCATTGACTTCGAAAGGCACCATCCAGACTTCATCGCGGACCTCTTACGGCGGTCTAAAACATCGCTCTTCGCAGTTGGAGGGGATTCGGTGTTCAAGGCCGTTCAACTTCGAGATCCTCGAGCCAAGACCGTACTGCAGTCCATTTTTGAGCACAGGTTACGAATACAGACACTCAGTCTGAACATTCGTCTTGCTCCTTGGGAGTTTATCTGCCAGAACTTCCTCAAGCATCCCGCACCAACACTCGAATATCTCAACCTCGTCACCTCCTGCCCCTTCCCTGACTGCCTATACGCTGGCCCTCTATTCTCAGACGAGGCTCCTCATCTCCAGCGCCTCCATCTTCAGCGATGCCTCATCGACTTTTCCTCCTGCGCTCTCCACAACTTGACCGAGTTGTCAGTTATGGATATTGTTGCCCCGACAATATTGTCTCTCAGGGTACCTGATCATCCGTTGAAAGTGGCGCCAACTGTTATGGGGTGGTTGCGGGTATTGGAAAACATACCATCACTTCGGTGTCTCACCCTCAGCGGCGCCATCAGCTCATCTCCAGGCTCGGAGGAGGAATCCATGTTTACCGTCGCTCTTCCCCACCTGTTATTCCTCACTGTCGGCGCGAAGTTCAATGACGCGGCCAACTTCCTTGAACATCTCGACGTTCCAGCCTCTTGTGGTATTCGAACAAGGCTTACCTGCAACAGATCAGCTTCAGGGCTGGCACGCTCAAAGCTCTTGGCATTCCTGAATCGCCAGCTCACCGAGTGGCGTCGGGATGCACCAGATCGATACCTTCAGGCAAAAATACTCAGCGGTGACCGCATTCACTTTGGAAACTCCAGACGGGTCGGATACATTTGGGATATGACGGAGGAAGAACTAATCAAGGAGCACACCTCAAACTCGACAGATCCGCTATTGTGGCTTGTCGTCAGTTTTGACGATTCTCAAGATACCCTCGACTTCTTCAAACTCCTGCTATCCCTATATGAGCCAACATATCCGACGACAACAATGCTTGACCTTTGGATCGATGAGGAGTTTGCAGCGATCAATAACGACTCGACGCCGTTCCCTTCGCTCGACAGCCTGCAGTCTTTCACCGCAGTCAAGGTGTTGAATCTTCTTGGCCGATCGCCTCTGTATCTCCTTCCGCTTTTCCAATCCGCATCACTACTGCCACTGCTTCTCTTTCCTACTCTTCGTTCGTTACGTCTTACACGGACTAACTTTGAGATCGACCAGCGCGCCACTTACTTCGCTATCGTCGGGTTTTTGCTTTGGCGTCTTGAAGTCCATGCACCGATTATGGAGGTTTACAATTTAGAGGGAAGAATTTCCAAAGAGACGCAAGAGAGTTTGGCTCGAACCGGAAATGTCAGAGTCACTCATGGGACGATGAAGTATGGTCATTTAGAGAATGCCTCCGATGAGGAGTAGATGGCTAGTTGCCACAGTTGGTGCTTGGCCTACGGTACGTTTGTATGGTCGCAGGATCCTCCGTCAATCAGATTAAGAGCGTTGAAACTTTGAAGAATAGGAAACTAGATTCGATCACTGATCAGACTGGCCAGCCAACCGGTCACATGTGCACGAGATGTATCGCGTCCTTCTAGGAAAATTATACCAACGTTCAACGTTCGACATCTATGCAGCTAAGCTTGCACATTTTGATGTTCAGAAAGACATTTATCAGATTTCCCTTGAAAGCTAGACCCTAGCACACCGTCGGTATCGAGGATACGTTACCACCAAGCCCGTGCAGATGCAACACAAAGACAGGCGGGGTTGAGCCTACTAGAAGGCTGATATAAACCTGAAGGCTGGGACACTGAGATGGCGGAGTGCCTGGTATTCCATTGTTTCAGAAGAACGCGCCTTCTTGGCCTCCTTCAATGCTGATACCCCGCACCGCCTACCGCCCATGCCCCTTATTTACCACCTCAATTGGCCACCGAAGAGTTGGTGGCTCGGTAAACTACCCAGATCTCTTCGGAAAGTGCCAGTTGACAAGTGACGTACCATCTCAGCCTTGGGAGAATCTGCGCAAACGTACTCTGAGCGCATCTCAAGTTCTCACAGCACACGAGATGGCTGACTTTCTGAGGGGCAAACGGATTTTCACCGTGTAAGGCACTCCCCTCGTACTTTTAAAATAGATAGCTCCAATGGTACTGAATATTTCGGTGAATTATTTGGGAACGACGGGGATCTCGAAGAGATTCTAAAGACGGGCTAATATCATCGGTTGTACATCGTCGTCAGACACGCCTGGGAAACAGACTCCTCGAGCTCGCCATGCCTAGGTTCAAGTCATGTAAGAATAGTCTTGCGTGTGGAGAGCTGGTTTCCGTCTTGCCAGAGTAAGAGTTGGCTTCCCAGGAGTATGAGTCGGACAAGAGGCTGCCAATTCATATTGGTGAGTTTACGATCCCATTTCGTAGCCTACTGAGAACGAGAATCCATTTGTAACGGCACTCTAACATTTTTACATTTCTATGGAATGACTTGCTCTGTGGAGGGAACAATCGTAGAACTTCAGGCCCGACGGAGTTGCGGCCCGAAGACTCACGTGAACGGTGTCAGAATTTTTCTCATGCGCGTCCAGTCGGGCGAAAGTCAAAATTGGATGCCCAGCTCTCTGACGGAAATTTCTCCAATCCCCTCCAGTCCCCCTCTTCTAAGTTATGCTGCCGCGGAACCTGCAAAATATTGTTCTACGCAATGCCACTCGCAGCCACCTACTTTTGACACGCCAGCACCTGTACTCTTCACCTTTCCGGATAGCTGGCGCGGTTGGCCAACGCGCCTCCGGGTTTCATTCGTCATCTCGGCGCCAGAATGAAGTTCCGAAGTCACCTTTCCAGACCTTCGTTGACGTCCTACGAGACGAACTGAAGAAGAACAGGGAGCTTCAAGATAATGTGAAGCAGCTTCAGGGTGATGTGGACAAACTTCAGGACTCGGAGGCTATGAAGAGGGCGAGAGCTGCTTACGAGCGGGCAAGAGTGGGCACAATTTTTTTTAGTGCTTTTGAAAACTCTTTGACGTTCTGTTTCTTAGTTAACGTCAAGTATCAAAGAGAATCCGAAGCTACGGGCAGCTGCGGAGGAATTGAGAAAGACGGGAGTTAAGGTCGGAGATGCTGTTTCAGAAGCCCTCAAGACCATGGAGGAGAGTGATGTTATGCGCGCCGTATGTGGAACCGTTTTTTCGACGAACACATGAATTGAGCTTTGGTCCAGATTTCACGCGCCTCTTCAGCTGTTTCTTCCGCTGTCGAGAAATCCACGGAACCTATACGCAAAACGGCTGCGTATAAAACCCTGGCGGACACATTGGTTGATGCTCTGGATGACAGTGGTAGTGCCAAGCATGCTGGTTTTGAGGAAAAGGAGGCCCGTCGGTTGCGTAGACAGAAGCGCCTTGCTAAGGCAGGAAGAGCGTCAGGCCTTGGTCCTAAGCGAATTGTTGCTGATCCCGAGTTCGTATTCTTCCTTTGCTAAGATACTCATCCTAACCCGTTTTCTGCTAGAGCCGGAGGCGCCGTGGTGCTTCACAAGGATTCACCAAAACAAGAAGCGTGGAATAAAATGAAGGAAACCAACCCCGTGCTGAAGAAGGTGGTCGAGCTACGCCAGGTGTACGACGAGTCGGAGAACCCTGTTATCTCATCAATGCGTTCGGTCACGGAAACGATTGGATCATGGTTCGATGAGAATGAGACCGCTCAGGTAATGCGGTTGATGAAACAGATGGATCCAGATTTCAATCGAGAGGGTTTCGAAAGAGAGCTACGAGAGTACATCGTGCCCGAAGTTGTCGACGCCTATCTATCAGCAGATCAGGAGTCACTGAAAGCATGGTGTAGCGAAGCTGTGAGTTTATTAACCTCGTTTGGTTGGCGCGTTACTAAAGTATCTTCAGACTTACAATGTCCTATGGGCTACCATGGAGCACTTCCTTCGTCAGGGACTGATCAGTGGAAGCAAGGTACTTGACATCCGTCAAGTAGACGTAAGTGATTGAGCTGTCGAGGATCTTCATTTTCTAATCTGGTTTGCCCCAGGTTGCTGATGCAAAAATCCTGGAGAACGATGTTCCTGTGTTCCTTGTCAGCTTTGCCACTCAAGAAATGATGCTCTTCCGCAATGCAAAGACCGGTGAGATCGCGGTGGGTGCTGAGGACAAGGTCGAGCAGTGTACATACGTTGCAGTCATTACACGTCTACCGGAGGAGCTGGATAATGAGCTTACCGGTGGATGGAAAGTTGTTGAGGTACGTACTCCAGGACTCCCTTCAATAAAGCCTTCATTGACACCCACTTCTCATAGATGGCGCGTCGCAGCGCACGAGCATACCTTTAAAAGTACTGCATATTTATACCTACACATAGACCACTACATACTAGTACTAATGTCGCTGTCGCTACCCACCAACAGTAATCACCACTCTTCTGCTGAGATTTTTCAATATTACAAAGTACGTGAGAGGAAGCGCGACGCGTCGACGCGTGACTTCTCGTTCGCGTTTTTCGCACGCTAGTCGGGCATGTTGCAGTCTAGACACGGTGGTCACAAGAATTGTGGCTTTCTTTCCTTTCTTCCAACACAATGTCGAAGTCGTTGAAATCGGCAAAATCAGGTTTGGGATCAGTCAAACGCGACTGGTCTTCATCGGACGTCTCGCAGCCAAGATCATCCCAACCACTCGACTGGCCACCTTCTCCTCCAAAGCAACCCGCTCCTCCAAAGGCCCTGTCAGGATCAGAAGCCCGGTTGAAAGCTATTCAAGAGGCTCTAGCGGGATACAGCGCGCCAGCTCCTCCACCACCTCTGGTTGAGTCGACAGCGCAAAATAAACGCGCCAGTCCAACCGCTATTCCTGCCAACGCACCTCCTCCGAAACGCGCTCGTCAGCTGCCACCCGATTGGCCATCCAAAGACGCCTTGATTAATTCGAGTTTCTCGATACCTTCTGATGGACCTGGCAGATCCAAAGGTTTTTCAAAACCGTCGCCTGAGAGCTCAGCAGGTTCCACCGGAGGGAAGCCAAAGGTTCCTGCTATCTTCTTAAGTCAAGAGCAGACACAAATTTTGAAGCTCGTTCAAGGTGGGGAAAGTGTATTTTATACTGGAAGTGCTGGTACGTCAGTTCTACCTGGTCTTTCTTTTGGCGCATATACGACCATGTTTACATCGATGCAGGGACCGGAAAGTCTGTTCTTCTGCGGGAAATTATCAAGACTCTTCGCAAGAAGTTCTCTAAGACTCCAGATGCTGTAGCTATTACGGCATCCACTGGTATATTTATTATCCTATAATGCTTCGTTATGTCTGAAACCATCTTCAGGCATTGCTGCCTGTAACATCGGAGGCGTTACCATTCACTCGTTTGCTGGCATTGGCTTGGGTATCGAGCCGGCGGAAGACCTGGTCAAGAAGATTAAGAAGAACAAGAAAGCCTCAACGAGATGGATGAGAACCAAGGTTCTGATCATCGATGAAGGTTGGCTCTTCTCCCAATCCTCTTGAACGCATTTAAACGCATCGATCATAGTTTCTATGGTCGATGGTGACCTTTTTGACAAATTGGCCAAGATTGCGTGCATGCTCCTTAAAGGCCACGAACCATTTGGAGGAATACAGGTGCATATACTTCACTGCCTCTTGCTCCATTGTTGAATCGTATTCTAGGTTATCGTGACAGGAGACTTCTTCCAGCTACCTCCTGTTACAAAAAATGATGCGCAGGTGAAGTTTGCTTTCGAAGCTGAAATGTGGAAGCAAGCCGTCAAACATACCTACAACTTGACCAAGGTCTTCCGTCAAAGCGACCCAAGTACGTATATTCAATTTATAAGCAATCTAAACTGACCTGTACATTAGCGTTCATCAACATGCTTAACGAAATGCGCTTCGGAACACTGACGCAGAAATCCATTCAGGCGTTCCGGAGTCTTTCAAGGCCCATAGAATATGACGATGGCCTCGGGCCAACAGAGTTGTATGTCCTCATTATTTCATCAATGATCCTGTCTTCACCTCTTGCAGATTTCCTCGAAGAGAAGATGTCGAGCGATCAAACTCCACCCGTATGGCTCGCCTCAACACTGTCCAAGATAAATTTGTAGCTATCGATGGTGGTGCCATCCAGGATCCCAATCAACGGGAAAAGATGCTCGCTAATTTCATGGCGCCAAAGTACCTAGAACTCCGAATCGATGCTCAAGTAATGTTGATCAAGAACGTGGACGAGTCGCTGGTCAATGGGAGTATGGGTCGTGTCCTTCGCTTCGTCGATCCGGCCATCTATGGCACCGAAGCGGACCATGAGCTCATGGCTGGCGAAAGGGGGGGTGTGCTTGGTGCTTCGTCCACTGCTGGGGCAGGTTCCGCGTCGTCGAAGAAATCAGCTTCCATCGGTAACAACAAGGGTTACCCTGTTGTTGAATTTATTCTTCCGAATGGGAGCAAACGCAGGATGCTTGTCATGCCCGAGCTATGGAAGGTAGAGCTACCGAGTGGTGAGGTACAAGTCAGTCGTTTGCAGGTATGTTGCCCGTTCGATCCCTATGTTATTTTCACTGAACCTGTCTAGCTTCCTTTGATCTTATCGTGGGCTATGAGCATCCACAAATCTCAGGGACAGACCTTGGACCGAGTGAAAGTCGACCTAGGTAAAGTGTTTGAAAAAGGTCAGGCTTATGTCGCGTTATCGCGTGCTACCTCGCTTGAAGGATTGCAGGTTCTCAATTTCGATCCGAGCAAGGTATGTTTCCATCTGTACGACTTCCTGCCAGTGTTCTCTATCTGATTCTGTCTTCAGGTTCAAGCTCATCCTAAGGTTGTCCAGTGGAGCAAAACGCTATCAACTATTCCGGATTCATCATGAACTCACCAGCACCAAGGGCCTATGCTTATTCTATTGCTTCATCCTTACACCTTCATCAGGATATTTCCTGGGCGCTTCGTCGACTGTCAAAATAGCATATGTATCGATAGTACATAGTTTACAACCGGGATTGACAGATAATGATATTTCTATCGTTGTGCCGTGGCCTAACCTTGACCTGGAATGAAGCCCTAGCTTCTGAAATTGGGCCTCGAATACAAGCTTATATACACTTCAGCAATCTTTTCTCTCCTACCCATCTAAATTGGCCATCTGTTCGGCCATTCATCCCTCCGCATCATGGGGAACCAACAACGATTGCATGTAATACCATGCAATCCTCATAAGCGGACCAAATGACGAGCTTTCTTCGCCTGAGAACCACTCAGTGGTGCCTAACCAATGCAAATCCTGAGAATATTCCTACTCTTGAGGTTCGGGAGTTGGCCTTCCAGTTTGAGTTTCTCTTGCTCGAAGGTTTTCCCCTCCCAAATGCGCAAGATAACGCTGAACTTGGCCAAAGCAGGGAAAAAATCTTCTGACACCGTAGCATCTACCATTTGCCAGTCGTCCCAATTGATATGAACAGTGGACGGTAGGCGAACATTGGAGGGTAAGTGAACGTGGAACGTGATGGACACCAGGGAAAGAAGGCCGGCAGCGACGCATGAATTTACATAGGGCATCACACATGGGATACCGTTAGAATTCTGCAATTGCACCACGCCGTCAAAAACGACATGCTCCAAGTTTGGACACATGTTGAACTTCAGGGTGGACATTCGGGCTATTTGAAGTATTCTTTTCAGAAAAGTACGACGGATGATTATGCTTCAAGCTTACAAGGCTCCAAAATCGAAGGAACGGTCATCTCAAGGCATCGGAGCGTTTGGCCTGAGACATTGAGCAAAGCCTGCACTGCCTGGATACCCTCGGGCAGCATACTGTCTTTAAGGGATAGTTTTTGTAGGGATATTCTGCAATGGGACCGTAAAAGCCAGCAGTATATTTCCTGATTGATCGCTGTAGGGGAATGGAGTTGTAGAATCCTTAGGTTGGATACGGAATATGGCGGAGGAACATTCGCATGCCTCTGGACAGTGTTCCTCGCACCGGGATTATTACTGATGAGGTTGGTTATCCGGAACTCTAAGACCCTCTTGGTACACTCCACAAAGGGTAAGATATCGGTTGAGTATCGCATGGATCCGTCGCAAATCATGACCGACACCAGCGAAGGTGTTTTGAGCACCTTCAGGTAGGTATTCTTCATCGCATCAGCATAACCATTCCAGTAGCCCAGCGTGATTTCCACCGACGTCAGAGAGGTGAGAAGTCGTATTAGTTGGATTAGCCTCCGCGCAACTCCTCCTCGCATAGAATGGTCGGGATCCGAATAGTTGAGGATCAAGAGGGTGAGTCTGTGGACGCATGAACAAAGAGATGGTGTTCGGTGTAAAGCACCTAAGAGTATATCCAGGTTCTTTTCCAAAAGCTTGCACTCTTTTATGAATGTACGCGGGGGACTGAGAGGGCAAATTCTCTGGATCCACATTGGTATGAGATGCCTAAGGTTGAGGTCGACATGATTGAACAGGATTTTGCGGCAGAAAGACGTCCAAGCCGTCGAAGTAAGAGAGAAGTTCCTAAGAGACTCCGTATCCCCGTCCAAATGATATAGAATTTCGTGGATTAGCTCTGGGGGGAGTTCGAGAGCCGGCTCAGTGCTGGAGGCCATGGTGAAAGTCTGCATGGGCACGGCCAACATTACCAAACAAGCAATAATCGACTCATGGAACAACTGGAAATTACATAGTACTTTTCAAGTTTGTATTATCAGATTGTTGGGGAAGTATTTTCGAGATACTGACAAATTCAAGTTCAGAGGGCTACGTATACGTATAAGAGATTGTAAGTAAACGAGGGTTTGGTCACGAGACTGTGTAAGGGCTACGTCCACTTCTCGCCATATCTCGTTGTCTAAGGAAGGAAAATATTGAGAACGTTCCTAAATTTGAGTTTCGGGAGTACGGCTTCCAGTCGGCATTTCTCTTCCTCACAGCCAATCCAACCACTTCTGATGTGCAAGATAATGTTGAACTCGACCAAGGCTGGGAATGATGCTTCTGACACTATATCATCCAGAACGCGCCATTCGTCCCAATCCATTTGGCTTGTCGAGAATACCAAGGTGATATGGAAAGTAATGAACGCCAGAGATAGAATATTAGCAGTTCGGCATGAGTTGAGAAAGGGTTCAATAACCAAGGCCAGCGGGTTGGTTACGGGGGATTGTAGTATACCATGGATATGGATCCGCTTTAAGTTTGGGCACATGCCAAGCCTCATGACCCATAATTGGGCTATGCGAAGTACGTTCTTAAGTATGGAATAAGGTATGTGAGGTAACTGGAAGGCTTACATTGGTCCGAGCCTGGCGGGTTTACCGTAAATTCAAGCATTTGGAGATCTGGGCCAGACATTTTGAGTAAACATTGGATTGCCCGAATGTGGTTGGACGCCAAAGAGCCGCTGACCGACAGCGCCTCCAAGGTTATCTTCGTGAATGACTGTGAAAGCCACAAGTAGATTTCCCAGTTGACCCTCGAGTCGCAACAAAGCTGCAGCCTCTTCAGGGTGAAAGTAGAGGACGGTGCAGCAGACGTCGCATCTGCCTGGATTGATTTCGTCGGGAAATCACAAGTGATGCCTTTAACTCTGAGATCTTCCACCTGGTTCATACTCTGCAAGATGATTGTAATATCAGCGGCGTATCGCACAGACCCATCACGGATCGTAACGGATCCCAAGGAAGGCGTTTCAAGCATGTTTAGGCATGTGCTCTTCATCACACCTACGTGATTATGCCAGG